>Ga0081538_10003999_pt1 | contig 13729 bp, 13 predicted proteins | sample TabmetS5T2R1_FD_71022 | JGI IMG/M metagenome (GOLD analysis project Ga0081538, IMG submission 71022) | Tabebuia heterophylla rhizosphere microbial communities from the University of Puerto Rico - S5T2R1 | ecosystem: Host-associated > Plants > Roots > Rhizosphere ... | reverse complement strand
GGATCGGCCAGCCCAGGGTGATGGGGGAGGTTATGGCCGGCATCTTCCTCGGCCCTACTCTGCTGGGTGCGCTAGCGCCCGGCATCCAGGCGCACCTGTTCCCCGACCAGGTTGTCCCGCTGCTGGCAGCGGTGGCCGACCTTGGGCTGGCCTTCTACATGTTCCTCGTGGGCTTGGAGCTGGACCCCCGGCTGCTCCGGGGTCGGCTGGCCCAGGCGGCGTTCGTCTCCACCGCCAGCGTGGCCGTCCCCCTGCTGCTGGGGGTCGCCCTGGCCTTGCCGCTGTTCACCTTCCTCGGAGCCAACACGGGCTTCGCGCCGTTCGCGCTGTTCATCGGGGCGGCCCTGTCCATCACCGCCTTCCCGGTGTTGGCCCGCATCCTGGTCGAGCGCCGGATGCTCAAGCGGCCGGTCGGCGCCATGGCCATGGCCGCAGCCGCGCTCAACGACGTGGCCGCCTGGTTCCTGCTGGCCACCGCCGTCGCCGTCGTCACCCCGGCCGGGTCGCTGCTCGGCGCGTTCCGGATCCTGGGGCTGGCGGTGCTGTTTAGCGCGGCCATGGCCCTGGTTGTCCGTCGGCTGGTGGGCTGGGTGTCGGCGGCCTTCGACCAGGCCGGCCATGTACCCACCGGCTGGGTGGCGGCGATCCTGGTCGGCGTGCTGCTGTCGGCCTATGTCGCCAGCTGGATCGGGCTGGCGGCCATCTTCGGCGCCTTTGTGATGGGGCTGATCCTGCCGCGCCGGGCCGACCTGACCCAGGAAGTCACCCGCCGGCTGGAGGACGTCGTCGTCACGGTGCTATTGCCGCTGTTCTTCGTGGTCACCGGGCTTCGCGTGCAGCTCGGCCTGCTCGACCGCCCGATCCTGTGGCTGCTGACAGCGGCGCTGCTTGGGGTGGCCGTAGCCGGCAAGTGGCTCGGGGCCAGCGTGGCGGCCTGGTATGCGGGCCTGCGGATGCGGGAGTCGATGGCCCTGGGTGCCCTGATGAACACCCGCGGGCTCACCGAGCTGATCGTGGTCACCGTCGGGTTGAACTACGGGGTGGTCTCGCCCGCGCTGTTCACCATGCTGGTGCTCGTGGCCCTGGTGACCACCTTCATGGCCGGGCCCGCCCTGCGGCTGATCGATCCCAGCGGGCAGCTGTCGGTACCGCCGGAGGAGGAGCTGCGGGCCGCGCCCACAGTGCTTCAAACGGACCTGGATGGTCCCGGGCCCGAGCGGTCGATCCTGATCGCTCCGATGGACGACCAGAACCTGGACCCGCTGGTGGCCCTGGCCGAGCCGCTCACACGCTCCCAACCTCCGCACGGGGTGATGTTGATCCGGCTGCTCCAGCCGCCCCAAGCGGCAACCGGCGGGCCCATCGCCGGAGAACGCGAGCTCCTGGCGGCCAGTCGGGTCCTGGAGCGACACCGTGACCAGCTGGCGGGAGAAGGCATCGCGGCCCGGGCGATGGCCTGCATCTCCCCCGACCCCGGGCAGGACCTTGTCCAACTCGCGAGCCTGCAGGAGATCGACTTAGTCCTGGTGGACGGTCGTCGCCCGCTCCTCGGCCAGGGCGTCCCTCGAGGTGATCCGGGGACATGCCTTGCGCAGGCACCCTCCGACGTCGCGTGCCTGGTCGGCCCAAGCGGCAGCGTTCCCGACATCGGCCCCAGCCGGCCGGTCGCGGTCCCCTTCAGGGGCGCCGAGCAGGACTGGGCGGCCTTGGAACTGGCCGCTCGGATTGCTGGCGCCCACGGCGCATCCATCCGACTGCTGGGCAGCACCGGTGAGCCCCTGGCAGGGAACGGGGACGCCACCAGCCTGCTGGCCGATGCCGCCCTGGTCGTCCAGCAGCTGACCGGAGTAGCGACCGAACCTGTGTTGGTCTCCCCGGACGGCGTGGCGAAGATGGGCCGAGAAGCCGGGCTCTTGGTCGTCGGGATCCCCAATCAATGGCGCGTTGAGGGGCTGCGACCGATCCATTCCGAGATCGTCCACGCCCTCCCGGTTCACGTCCTTTTCGTGCAGCGCGGGACGCGCCCTGGGATCCTCGCCTGGCCCCAGCTCGGACGTGAGCTTCATGGCCCGCCTCCGCAACAGGCACCTCAACGTGCATGAAGGAGCGAGGGCCTCGCTGGGCCAGAAGCCGCACGCATGGGAGTTGCTCAAGAGCTCTGGTGAGCTTGGACCGAACTGACCGGTCGGCAACTTCTCCACACTGGCCGGCTAGACCAGGTGCAAGGCCGCAGCCCTCGGCACCGACGCCGGCGGATTCTTCAGGTGCTCCGGAACCGCAGGGCCGCCGTGGGTGCGGGTCGCTATGAGGACGAAGGCAGAATCTGGTCAACGGCGGCGGCGAACCGGCCCGGGGTCCGTGAGTGCGAAGCCGTGCCCCAAGCGGGGCCGCAGCTCGGCCAGGCGGCGCGCCGAGCACCGGTTTGCCTCGATGTCTGACGACAGCGCCGTCGGCGCCCGAACGCCAGCGCACCCCGAGAGTGTCCGGGACCTCCAGGACCTCGAACCCAGACACGATGTCGCCTTCCCGCAGGGTACGAGTGACCGGGTGGGCATTGACCGCAGCAGGGTGCGCTGGAGCCGGTTGAACCACGGAGTGCCGAGAATGTCGACCCAGCCCGTGCCGACTTGGGGAAGGATCAGGCGAAGGCCGGATGGTCTGCCGACGGTAACGCACAAGGAACGCACCAGCCAAGTAGCTGCAGGAACCGCGGCCGACAGTCCGGCGCGGGAACCGCTGGAAGACAGTAGCCTGAGACACGGCTCGCCGGGCTGCTCGGTGACGTGCGCGCCAGAAGTTCACGAAGGCCGCTTAGCGTGAAGCAGCCTCGGGCTGTCGATGCAGGCAAGCGAGGACTAGGCCAACCTGCCCGCCGCAACGCGTCCGCCGCGACGGGTGCAGCCCGAGGCTGCAAGAGGCCGGGTAGCCACCGACCGTTACCATCAATCTGTCGGGTTGGCGTACCGGTATGAGGGAGAGGGCGGCAGGCGTACAGTTATGCGCGTTGCTCCGGTTCCGTCTCGTGCCACCTGGAGGGTGTAGCTCCCGGGTCGCGTCGCTGAGAGTGGTGTAGGAGAGCCGGCGAGCCGGACGTGAGTTCGGCCATCGCGGGCCTCATGATCGTCGGTCTGTTCCCGCAGACAGACGAAGGAGACGCCACGATGGCCGACCGGCCCAGGATGACTGCTGCTCAACTGGTGGACAAGCTGCTGGCCAGCGAGCACGCCGACGTGCTCGGCGAGAGCATCGCGTGGCTGGTCGCCGAGCTGATGGACGCCGAGGTCGCCACCCTGGTCGGCGCCGAGCTCGGCGAGCGCGCGCCGGGCCGGCGCACCACCCAGGGCAACGGCTACCGGCCACGCACCTGGGACACCCGGGTCGGCACGGTGGAGCTGGAGATCCCCAAGCTGCGCTCGGGCAGCTACTTCCCCTCGTTCCTGGAGCCCCGCCGGCGGGCTGAGCAGGCCCTGGTCGCGGTCGTCCAGGAGGCCGACGTCAACGGCGTCTCCACCCGCAAGGTCGACCGGCTGGTCGCCCGGCTCGGCCTGCACCACATGACCAAGGATCAGGTCTCCCGACTGTGCGGTGGCCTGGACGAGCAGGTCCGCGTCTTCCGGGAGCGGCCCTTGGAGGGCACCTACCCGTATCTGTGGCTGGACGCCAAGGTTGAGCGCGTGCGCGAGCCCGGCGGGGTGGGCCACAAGGCGCTGGTGATCGCCTACGGCGTCCACCACAGCGGCCGCCGCGAGGTCATCGGCCTGGACGTGGGCGAGGCCGAGACCGAGAGCTTCTGGCGAGAGTTCCTCCGCGGCCTGCGCGCCAGGGGCTTGGACGGCGTGCGGCTGTGCGTCTCTGACGCCCACGAAGGGCTCAAGGCCGCCATCGCCCAGGTGCTCAGTGCGCCCTGGCAGCGCTCATCTGTGCAGACTTCCCGGTGGCGGGAGGGTCCCGCCCGCCACCTTCACCGCCGGGAGAGGACCTTGGCAGCGTGACCTTCGAGGTCCGGCGTGCAGACCCGTCCCTCCCGGTGGTGGCGGGCTTGGCAGTGGCCAGTGGGAGTCGTGCTGGGAGCACCGAGATGAGCGTCCAGCCGAGCGCGCCACAAGGGTGGCAGCGCTCGATCAAGGAGGACGCTGGTGCAGACAGTGCTGCACATCGACGGGGAGCAGCTCTTCGTCGGGATCGACTGGGGCGCCAGTCACCATCAGCTGTGTGTGGTCGACGCCGACGGCGCCAAGCGCCGCCAGATCCGCCTGGCCCATGACGTCGCCGGGCTCGCCCGGCTCGACCACGAACTTGGCGGGCTTGGGGCACGGCTGCCGGTGGCGGTGGAGCGGGCCGAGGGGCTGCTGGTGGAGCATCTCCAGGCCCGTGGGCATCTGGTCTATCCGGTCTCTCCGCGGATCGCGGCCCGCGCCCGGGAGCGCTATCGGGCCGCCAGCAGCAAGGACGATGTCTTCGACGCTTCGTGCTGGCCGACACCCTGCGCCACGAGCACGCCCACTGGCGGCCGCTGCCGATCCCCAGCCTCGCCCTGGCCGAGCTGCGGGCACTGACCCGCGACCGCGACCGGCTGCTGGCCACCCAGCAGCGCACCGAGGCGCAGCTACGCGCCATCCTGGAGGCCTATCACCCGGCACCGGCGCGGCTGTTCTCCTCCATCGACCGGCAGGTTACCCTGGCCTTCATCGCCGACTACCCAACCCCGCAGGCGGCTGGGGTGGTGGGCGAGCAGCGCATGGCCCGGTTCCTGGCTCGCAACCGCTACACCGGCCGGGTCAAGCCGCAGGTGCTGGTCGAGCGGCTACGGGCCAACCTGCTGTCGGCTGCGCCGGGCACCGTTGCCGGCAAGGCGCACTCGGCGCTGGTCTTCGCCGAGCTGCTCGGGCTGCTCAACCAGCAGCTGGCCGACTACGACGACGCCATCGCGCTGGCGGTCGAGCGCCACCCCGACGCGGCCATCTTCGCCGGCTTCCCTGGGGTCGGGCCGATCGGGACCGCGGTCCTGCTGGCCGAGATCGGCGAAGACCGCGCCCACTATCCGACGGTCGAGATCCTGCTGGCCGAGGCGGGGCTGGCCCCGGTGACCCGTGCCTCGGGGCGCAGCTGTCGAGTCCGGTTCCGCTATGCCGCCAACCGCAACCTGCGCGAGGCCTGCACCTGGTGGGCGTACAACTCGCTGAAGGAATCACCCTGGCCAGTGCTGTCTACCGGCAGGCGCGGGCCCGTGGCCAGCACCCCTACCGGGCCCTGCGCGGCCTCGGGGCCCGCTGGATGCGGGTGCTGTGGCGCTGCTGGACCGACCGTGTCCCCTACGACCCCGCCAAGCACCACGGGCCCACCGCCCAGCCGGCCGACCAGGAGCGCGCCACGGCCTGAACAGCCCGACCCAGACACCGCGTGCCCGACGCGGCAGTTCCGTCTGCCCACGTAAAGCAAGCCAAGCCACTGCGAGGTTGACAGTGGGAGTCTGCCCCGTCCACTTCCTCCGCGATGCCCTCGGGCACTGCCCCAAGGACCTCCAGCAGCTGGTCGGGGCGGCCATCCGGCCGATCTTCCGGGCCAGCTCGCTCGAGGAGGCCCGGCGGCTGGACCTCCCCCCTGAGGCAGGACACCTCGGATGAGAGGATGTCCTCATGGGAGAGGAACACAGACAGAGCCCACATCGGACCCGTCGAGGATTCACCAAGGAGTTCAAGCGCGACGCGGTTGAGCTGGTCCGCAGCACCGGCCGACCGATCGCCGCAGTCGCCCGTGAGCTTGGGATCTACGACTCGACCCTGGGCAACTGGGTGCGCCAGGACCGCATCGACCGTGGCGAGGCCGAGGGGCTGACCACCGAGGAGCAGGCCCGGCTGCGGCAGCTGGAGGCCGAGAACACCCGCCTGCGGATGGAGCGTGATCTGCTCAAACGAACCGTGGCCTTCTGGGTCAAGGAGACGTCGACGCCGTGAGCCGCTACCGCTGCGTCGATGCCCAGAAGGCCGCCGGGTTCCCAGTGGTAGCCGCTTGCCGGGCGGCTGGTGTCTCGGTCTCGGCCTTCTATGCCTGGACCGCCAAGCGCGAGCAGCGGCCGCGGGTGGCCGAGCATGCCCAGGCTGAGCTGGTCGCCAAGATCCGCACCATCCATGCCGAGTCGGGTGGCACCTACGGGTCGCCGCGGGTCACCGCCGAGCTGCGCCGGCGCGGGTGGAGGGTGAACCACAAGCGGGTGGAGCGGCTGATGGCCGCCCACGGCATCGTCGGGCACCGTCCCCGCCGCCGGCGCGGCCTGACCAAGGCTGACACCGCCACCCCACCCGCGCCGGATCTGGTGGGCCGGCTGTTTGCCCCTGAGCAGCCGGACCGCATCTGGGTGAGCGACCTCACCTTCATCCCCACCGACGAGGGCTGGCTGTACCTGGCGTCGGTGCTCGACCTGGCCTCGCGGCACCTGGTGGGCTGGTCGATGGGCCACCACCACGACGCTGGCCTGGTCTGCGACGCGCTCCAGGCTACGGTCGCCACCCGCGGCCGGGCGCGGATGGACGCCACCATCTTCCATAGCGACCGCGGCAGCGAAGGCGAATTCAACTGGTCGTCGCAACACCTCGATCCGGAGGTGGCTCGGGATGGGTGCGGGCAAGCAACAGCGGAGGATCAGGGCGATGCGTGGCCAGATGTGGTCGCCGGGTCGGCCGTCAACCGCCCGGCGCGTGGATCGAGTCCGCTTCTGGGAGGCGATCGCCCGCGGCCTATCGAGCGAAGATGCCGCGGTGCAGGCCGGCGTGTCGCAGGCGGTCGGCTCGAGATGGTTCCGGCAGGGTGGAGGGATGCCACCCATCTCCTTGGCCCCAGTGTCGGGCCGATACCTAGGGTTCTCCGAACGCGAAGAGATCGCGATCCTGCGCGCCCAGCAGCTCGGGGTACGTGCGATCGCTCGCCACATCGGTCGTTCACCATCAACGATTTCGCGAGAGCTTCGCCGCAATGCGTCGACTCGCAGTCACTGGGTGCCGTATCGGGCGACGACCGCGCAGTGGCACTCAGAACGGCGCGCCAGCCGCCCCAAGGTGTCCAAGCTCGCCGCGGACCCTGCGCTGCAGGAGTACGTCCAGGACCGCCTGGCCGGCACGATCGCCAGACTCGACGGCGAGCTCGTGCCAGGCCCCGCCGTGCGGTTCATCGGCCGACGCCACGGCCGCCGAGCGGATCGGCGCTGGTCCAGGTCGTGGAGCCCAGAGCAGATCTCGAACCGCCTCCGGGTCGATTTCCCCGATGATGAGGCCATGCGTATCTCTCACGAGGCGATCTACCAGGCGCTGTATGTGCAAGGTCGAGGTGCGCTGCGGCGTGAGTTGGTCGCGTGCCTGCGAACGGGGCGAGCACTACGTGTCCCTCGAGCACGGACCCGTGGGCGCGGCAAGAAGTTCGTCACCCCGAGATCCTGATCAGCCAACGACCCGCCGAGGCCAACGACCGCGCCGTTCCCGGCCACTGGGAGGGCGACCTCATCCTCGGACTCCACAGTTCGGCGATCGGCACGCTGGTCGAACGGACCACCCGGTTCACGCTGCTGCTGCACCTGCCTCGGATGGATGGCCACGGCGAGGAACTGCGGATCAAGAACGGCCCGGCGTTGGCCGGACACGGAGCCGACGCCGTTCGCGACGCGATCGCCACCTCGATCACGACACTGCCCACCCAGCTCCGTCGATCCTTGACCTGGGACCAGGGCGCCGAGATGGCTCAGCACACCCAACTCCGTATCAACACCGGACTCGACATCTACTTCTGCGACCCGCACAGCCCCTGGCAGCGGGGAACGAACGAGAACACCAACGGCCTGCTCCGCCGGTACTTCCCCAAGGGCACCGACCTCAGCCGGCACTCCCGGGAGGACCTGGATGCCGTCGCCCTCGCGCTCAACACACGACCCCGAAAGACCCTCGGATGGAAGACTCCCGCCGAGGCCCTCGACCAACTCCTACTATCGGCCTAACAAGGCGGTGTTGCGACGACCCCTTGAACCCGGGGAATACACCTCGGCCGCCTGCATCGACACCTGCGAACAGCTGGGGCTGCGGCGCTCCATGGGCCGCATCGGGTCGTGCCTGGACAACGCGGTCGCCGAGTCGTTCTTCGCCACCCTCAAGGTCGAGCTGGTCGACCGCTGCCGCTACCGCACCCGCGCCCAGGCGCGCGCCTCCGTCTTCCGCTGGATCGCCTGGTACAACCAACGACGCCTGCATTCCACCAACGACTACCTGCCGCCGCTGGAGTGGGAACAGCGGCACCGTCACGACCATCCGCTACCGTCAACCCTGGCCGCATAGCCACGTGTCCGGCCAGCGGGGGGAAGTCCAGGCTGCTGGCCGAGACGGTGACGCATCTGGAGGGCCGGGTGCCCAAGGTGGTCCGGTTGTTGCTGGAGGCCGAGACGGATCTGCTGGCCTTCTACGCCTTTCCCGGCCGCCCACCGCTCCAAGCTCCGCAGCACCAACCCGTTGGAGCGGGTCAACCGGGAGATCGGCCGGCGCACCGACGTGGTCGGGGTATTCCCCAACGACCAGGCCCTGCTCCGCTTGGCCGGCAGCCTGTTGATTGAGCAGAACGATGAGTGGTTGGTCAGCCGCCGCTACCTCAGCGAGGCCTCGATGGCCGAGCTCACCACCCCGCCAACCCCGAAGACCGGAAAGGAGCTGCAGGTCGCCTAGAGCGCACCGACGGCACTGGTGTTGTGACACCAACTTGCGCGACGCGACCTTGCATGCCATATACGGACCTGCGGCCCCATAACGGCCGATACGGCTGACGAGCTGCGGTTCTGGTTGTCCGCCAGGCACCGTGGTTGACCGTTGTTGTCCGCTGTCTCGCGGCCCCAGGACGGCCCCAGTGTCCTCGGTGCTGATCTGCCGTCGTTAGCTGTGACCGTACCGTTGCCCGTAACGTTCTCGGGACGGTCATGGTGGATGCTCCTGCGCACGGGTGAGAGGCCCTATGGAGCAGCACATGCATCACATGATGGTAGAACCCCCGAAGCCTGGTGCCGCGCAGCGGCCGAGATACGACCGCATGCGACCGCGCTCGGCATCCTGGATGGCCTGGGCAACGCTGGTGGTCTACTGGGGCCTGGCCGGCGTCGGTTTCCTGCTGCGGGCCTTGAACGATCCCACCATGGACGTGGCCGCTGAGCTTCGCGAGCGGCTTGGTTGGGGTGCGTACCCAACCGTTGGGGCCGTGATCGTCGCTCGCCAGCCACACAACCGGGTCGGCTGGCTGTGCTGCGCGGTCGGGTTCCTGCTCGGCCCGGCCTTCTTCGGCCAGGACTATGCCTGGTACGCGCTGATCCACGAGCCTGGGTCGGTGCCCGGCGGGTGGGCCATGGCCTGGCTGGGCCAGTGGCCGTGGTATCTCGCCCTCGGCGTCATCTCCCTGCTGTTGCTGGTGTTCCCCAACGGGCGCCTGGTGTCGCCGCGCTGGCGGCCGGTCGCGTGGGTGCTCACGGCCGACCTCGCTGCCATCTGGGTCTGGGCCGCATGGGCGCCGCGGCCGCTTGAGGGGCGTGGTCTGACGATGCTGACCAACCCGCTCGGCATCCAGCAGGCCGAGGCCGCCTTCAGGTTGCTGGAGGCGATCGCGTTCCCGATCGGTGCCATGCTGGCGGTGCTGTCGGTGGCCTCCATCGTGGTCCGCTTCCGCCGGACGGGAGGGGTGGAGCGCCAGCAGCTCAAGTGGTTCACCTACGCCGCCGTGCTGGTCACGCTGATGTGGCTCGTCTTCTTCGCTGCTGGGCTCGAGCGATGGCTCCCACCTGTGTTGATGCACATCGTCAGCGAGATCTGGCTTGGGGGGATCCCGGTGGCGATCGGCATCGCCGTCCTGCGCTACCGGCTGTACGACATTGACCGGCTCATCCACCGCACCCTGGTCTACGGGCTGCTCACCTTCCTGCTCGGTGCGGTCTACGGCGGCTTGGTCCTGGTCCTGGGGCAGCTGTTCGGCGGGATCGGTACCGAGCCTCCAAGCTGGGCGGTTGCTGGTGCCACTTTGGCGGTGGCGGCGCTGTTCCAGCCGGCCCGCCGCCGCATCCAGCAGGCGGTGGACCGCCGCTTCAACCGGCGCAAGTACGACGCCGCCAGGACGGTCGAGGCGTTCAGCGCCCACTTGCGTGACGAGATCGACCTGGACGCGCTCGCCGCCGAGCTGCTGGCCGTAGCCGACCAAACCATGCAGCCAACGACGGCATCCTTATGGCTCCGACTAGCGCCACAGGTTCCGCCGCGTCGTCAATGGCCAGCAAGCTGAGCCGACTCCAGATGCGGCTTGACCCCTTGCATGCCATCGAGGAACCACGGCAGGTCGGCCCGCACGAAGCCTCGCGTCACAAGCCATCACAGTGAAGCCGTTGTTGTGACACGTGGCGTCTCACGTGGCCTTGTGCGGTTAGAGGTGCTGCCTCGATGCTGCCCGCCTCACGATCGTGAACATGCGCCGTCGCGGGCCAAGAGTTGAAGGCCGCTGCCGTGTGAAGTCAAGGACGGCCCGATGAATGGGGCTGTTCCCCGAGGTTTGCCGAGGTCAATCCCGGAGTTCAGTTTTCCGCGGCGGTCCGTTGGTGACCGCTATGGTCCGGTGGTCCATGCCCTATCCGTCCCCTAAAGATCCCGACTTTGGCCTACAGCCCCTACGTCCGCTCAAGATGAACCGGGCGGCCTCCAACGTATCAGGAATTCCCAACCTCTAAGCGGTTCCTGCTTCGTCGCCAACTGCCATCAGACGGGACCGTGCTCGACCGGGGCAGGAGTAGCGCCCTTCCAGGGGGTCAGGGAATGGTCACTCGACGGGTGATCTGCCCGTTGCTTTCCCAGTAAGTTCGCTTGCTGGCCAGGAAGGGATCATCTGGCGCCGGCTGTTGATGGCCGTCGACGTCGAACGCCCTGGAGGTGACCGTGTGGGGACCCGAGGCGGGAGTGCCCCAGTCGAGCTTCCAGAACGTCCAGGCGAACTCGGCCGATCGCCGCTTCTGTGGCTGGTGGCGCTTGAGCCTGGCCCTCATCCACGGCCCGTCGTCGATTCGGACCTCCACCCGTCTGATCGGCGCCCCCCAGGCGGCGCCCATGATGGCGTACTGGTCGCCGCGACGGGTGACCTTGGCCGGCGCCGACTTGAGCCGGTCGTGGCTCACGGTGGCGAAGGTCCAGACCGTCTCGCCGTCGCGCTCCTCCTCGCGAATGGTGACGTAGTCCCGGGCCATGAAGCGACCCGCATAGCGCTGGCTCCGCACCTCGATGCGGGTCAGCCATTTGACGTTGGCGACCCCGTACCAGCCCGGGGCGATCAGGCGCACCGGGAAGCCGTGCTCGGGGGGTAGCGGCTCACCGTTCATCTCGTAGCAGAGCAGGTTGTCGGGGTTCAGCGCCTCCTCCAGCGACATGCTGCGGGCGAATTGCTCGGTGATGGTCAAGTCGAGGGCGCCGCCGGGATCCTGTTCGACTGTCCCCGTCTGGCCGGGACCGGTGATCCCGGAGTTGTCCCGGATCGTCACCTGGCCCGAATCAGCCCCCCAGAAGATCACTTCGGTGCCCTGCTCCAGGACGCCGGCCTGCTTCAAGAGCGGAGCCAACGGCGTGCCCGCCCAGCGGGCATTCCCGATGCCGCCGATGAAGAACGGCAGTCCATGGTTGCCCGAGCACTCCATGGTGAAGACCACCTCACGGCGGGCCCGCGCCTTGAGGTCGGCCAGGGTCAGGGTTCGCGCGTGGGCGACCAGGCCACCAACATCCAAGCGCCAGTCCTGCTCGCTGAGCACAGGTTGGCCGTAGTGCTGGACAATGAAGAATTCATCGTTGGGGGTCAGCCAGGAATCGAGCTGCTCCCAGTCCAGTTGCTTGGGGATCACTCCCTGGGCCGGCTCAGGGACGGGCGCAGGCGGATCGTCCCAGGGGATCAGGACCTCGCCCGGCTGACCCGGGAAGGCCTGCGCCGGCCCAGCCACCCGCAACACGGTCATCCCCGCCAACGCCGCGCCCCCACCCTTCAACAGCGTGCGGCGGGATACCTCTTGATGCTCCATGATCCCCCCTCGCCTTCGGGCATGCCCTTGACGGGCGGAACGCTACCCTATTTCGGACACACCGCCTACCGGGTAATAATGGGCGATAGCAGTAAATCCGCGTAGTTCCGAAATACTCGCAGAAGTCGTCGCTCTAGTCTCACCCATCGGCGCAGGGCCACCGCGCACCACTGTCTAAACCCGGACTGCGGCCCTTGCCGTGTGAAAGCGAATCAGGCGCTGCTGCGGCCAGGGTCGCTCCGAGGTTCTGAATGGTCGGCGGCTATCGCGATGGATCGTCAGTGACCGTGGCTGTCCTTGGTTGATCCGTCGCTTGTGGCCCCGATGTGGCCCCGCTGCCAGCTCAGCCCTGAGGCGTCGGTCCCTGCCTTGGAGTTGACCCGGTCTGGTGGACACCCAAGATGAGGGCCCTGCCCTCGAGATGGGAGTCCAAGTGCCACGACCACGCCGGTTCTTTCCGCCGGAGTACAAGGCTGAGGTCGTCGAGCTCATCCATAGCAGCGGCAAGACCGTCGGCCAGGTCGCCAGGGAGCTGGACCTGACCGAGACCGCGGTCCGTCAGTGGGTCCGCCAAGCCGAGCTAGACGCCGGCCACCGCCATGACGGCCTGACCACGGCCGAGCGTGAGGAGCTTGGGCGTCTGCGCCGCGAGGTCCGGGAGCTGTGCGAGGAGCGCGAGATCCTGCGCAAGGCCGCGGTTTTCTTCGCCAGGGAGACCGATCGCCGGTGAGCTGCTATCGGCTGATCGATCAGGAGAAAGCCCACCACGCTGTCTCCCGACTGGCCCGTGTGCTGGGTGTGGCACGCGCGGGCTATTACGCCTGGGCCTCGCGGCCACCCTCGGCCCGAGCCGTCGCCGATGCGGCACTCCTCGAGCAGATCCGCGACATCCATGCCCGCAGCCGTGGGACCTATGGCGCCCCTCGCGTGCACGCCGAGCTGCGGCTCGGTCGGGACGTGCAGGTGGGCCGCAAACGGGTGGCCAGGCTGATGCGGGCCGCTGGCCTCCAAGGCTGCCACCGGCGCCGGCTGCGCGGCCTGACCCGCCGCGACCCACAAGCCGCCCCCGCGCCTGACCTGGTCGAGCGGAACTTCTCCCCACCAGGACCGGACCGGCTATGGGTGGCCGACATCACCCAGCAGCGCACCGATGAAGGCTGGTTGTACCTGGCGGTCGTGCTGGACTGCTTCTCCCGCCGGATCGTCGGCTGGTCGATGGCTGAGCACCTGCGCACCGAGCTGGTCCTTGACGCCCTCGATATGGCGATCGCCCAGCGCCAGCCAGGGGCCGGGCTGGTCCATCACAGCGACCACGGCTGCCAATACACCAGCCTGTCCTTCGGTCGCCGGCTCCGCGCGGCCGGCCTGGTCGCCTCGATGGGCACCGTCGGCGACGCGCTGGACAACGCGGTGGCCGAGAGCGTCTTCGCCACCCTGGAGTGTGAGCTACTCGACCGCTACCACTGGCCAACCTGCCAAGCCCTGCGGACTGCGGTGTTCGACTTCATCGAGGTCTTCTACAACCGCCAGCGTCGCCACTCCACCCTCGACTACCGCACACCCGTCGACTACGAGCACCAGCATCCATCACCAGCACCCGCCGCATAGTCAACGTGTCCACGAAAGCGGGACAACTCCACCAGGAAGGTGCCCCGCACTAGCGTCGCCCCAGCG
>Ga0081538_10003998_pt1 | contig 13729 bp, 12 predicted proteins | sample TabmetS5T2R1_FD_71022 | JGI IMG/M metagenome (GOLD analysis project Ga0081538, IMG submission 71022) | Tabebuia heterophylla rhizosphere microbial communities from the University of Puerto Rico - S5T2R1 | ecosystem: Host-associated > Plants > Roots > Rhizosphere ... | reverse complement strand
TGACCCGGTCGATCTCGAGGTAGCGCTGCGGCACATCCGGATTGAACGTCGTGTAGACGTTCCTCAGCTCCGGTCGCTTGTTGGCCTCCTCGACCAAATTCCTCGCCGCCGCGGCAAGCGCTGGGATGCCGGCGTCGTTGAGGTCCTGGAGCTCGAAGGTGAAGCCGCCGGTGGCACTCAGCCCCATGATGGGCGGCGCATTCGCGGCGATCACGCTGGCGCCTGCGATCTCGTTGTACTTCTTCTGCAGCGCCGCCAACACTCCGGGCGCCGACGTCTCGGCCGTGGTGCGCTCATCCCAAGGCTTAAGAATGATGAAGGCGATTCCGGCATTCGGTTGCTGGATGCCGTCGACGATGTTGTAGCCGGCAACGGAAACGGTGGCAGCGACGCCCGGCGTGCTCAGGGCGGCATCGTTGACCTGCTTGACGACCTCCTCCGTCCGCGTGATCGTCGACGCATCCGGCAGCTCGATCACGGTCATCAGATAGCCCTGGTCCTCGTCGGGCACGAAGCCCTGCGGGATGGTGAGGAACAGGTATGCTGCCAGCGCGCAGAGCGCGCCGAACGCGAGCAGCATCAGATACCACACCCGCGCGCAGGTCTTGATCGCCGCCACATAGGCCGCTGTCAGCCTGGCGAAGCCGGTATCGAAGGCGCGAAACGCGACGTTCTTCCTCTCGCCCGATCGCGGCCGCAGGAGTGCTGCGCACATCGCCGGGCTGAGGGTCAGCGAGTTGAACCCCGAGATACCGACCGCGATCGCGATGGTCAGGGCGAACTGATTGTATAGCTGGCCGGTCAGGCCTGGGATGAACGCCACCGGCACGAACACCGCCATCAGCACCAGTGTGGTGGCGATGATCGGCCCTCTGACGTCGGTCATCGCGAGCTCGGTGACCTCCTGCAGGTCCTTGCCGCCCTCGTCCAGGCGTCGATTGACGTTCTCCACCACGACGATGGCGTCATCGACCACCAGGGCGACGGCGACCACCAGGCCCAGCAGGCTCAGCGTGTTGATGGTGAAGCCGAACACTGCCATCGCGGCGAACGCGCCGATCAGCGAGACCGGCACCGCGATGGTCGGGATCAGCGTGCTGCGCCAGTTCTGCAGGAAGACGAAGATCACCAGCAGCACCAGCCCGACCGCCTGCAGCATGGTCTTGATGACCTCGGTGATCGAGGCCCGCACGAACATGGTGGTGTCGTAGATGATCTCCCATTCCAGATCCTCGGGGAAATGCTGCGCGAGGCTGTTCATCGTCGCCTCGACCTCGTTGGCGATCTCCAGTCCGTTGGCGTCGGCGAGCTGGAAGATGCCGAGGTTGCCGGTCGGCCGGTTGCTGGTCGTGGTCGACCAGGTGTAGTCCGCGGAGCCGAGCTCGACCCTGCCGACGTCCTTGATGCGCACGACCGAGCCGTTGGGCAGCGCACGGATCACGATGTCCTCGAACTGCCCGACCTGGGCGAGACGGCCTAAGGTATTGAGCTGATAGGTGAAGGCCTGCCCGGCGGGCGCCGGCGGCAGCCCGAGCGCGCCGGTCGCCACCTGTTGGTTCTGCTGGCTGATCGCCTCCACGACATCGGTCGCGGTCATGCCGAGATTGGCGAGCTTGTCCGGATCGAGCCAGATTCGCATCGCGTACTCGCTGAAACCGAAGTTCAGCACCTGGGCGACGCCCGGGATGCGCGCGAGCGGGTCGAGCACGTGGATCTCGGCGTAGTTCTGCAGGAAGCGGCCGTCGTAGGTGCCGTTTGGCGAGATCAGGTTCACCGCCAGCAGCAGGCTCGAAGAGCTCTTCTGGACGCTCACGCCGACCTGCTGGACCTCCGGCGGCATCTGCGCGAGCGCCTGGTTCGTCCGGCTCAACAGATCCATCTGGGCGATGTTCTGATCGTAGTCGGGATCGAAGGTGACCGTGATGATCGAGTTGCCGTTGTTGGTGCTGTTGGAGGACATGTAGATCATGCCCTCGGCGCCATTCAGCTGCTCCTCGAGCGGGATTGTCACTGAGTTTTCGACCACCTCGGCGCCGGCGCCGATGTACTGGGCCGAGACTGCGACCTGGGGCGGCACGAGCGGCGGAAACTGCGCGATCGGCAGCGTGACCATGGCGATCCCGCCGGCCAGGATGATGATCAGCGCAAGGGCCGAAGCGAAAATCGGGCGCGTGATGAAAAAATTCACGAGGACGCTTCCACACCGTGGAGGACTGTCGCAGCCTATACACTCTCGTCGTCGGCGGAAACCTCTAAGCCGCCGTACGCGTGCGCCTCGCAGGGTCGATGACGCCTAGACTTTGCGCTATGACCGCTCCGACTGTTCCTTTAGGTTGAGCGCCTATTCGACGCGCCAATGGACGATTGGGGAGGCTGATGAGTCGAATCCTTACCGAGGTTCTGGCGGCCAACGCTGCTTATGCCAAGAGCTTTGGCGCCAAGGCGAATCTGCAGATCCAGCCCGCCCGCCGCTTCGCCGTGCTGACCTGCATGGATGCCCGCATCGACCCGGCCAAGCTCGCGGGACTGGCCGAAGGCGACGCGCATGTGATCCGCAACGCGGGTGGCCGTGCCAGCGACGATGCGATTCGGTCGCTGGTCATCTCGCACAAGCTGCTCGGCACGCTCGAATGGTTCGTGATCCACCATACCGACTGCGGCATGGGCATGTTCACCGACGACACGATGCGCGCCCTGCTTGCCGGCAGCCTGGAGGCTGCCGCGTTCGGCCGCGACGGCTGGCGCAATACCGGCAAGGGGCCGGGCTCGACCGAGGGCGACTTCATCGACTGGCTGACGTTCAAGGATGCGGCCGAAGCCGTGCTCACCGACATCCGGCGGATCCGCTCGCATCCGCTGGTGCCGGCCGGCATCCCGATTTACGGCTATGTCTATGACGTCAGGAGCGGTCGTCTGGAGGAGGTGCGGGGCGCCAAGGCGCTCGGCGGGGTCGCGCGGCGCTCTGGTCGCGCTGCAACGAAGGGGGGCCGTTCGTCTGCCGGGAGGGCCGCTGCCGCCAAGAGATCCGCTCCAGCTGCCACCGAGAAGACCGGTGCCGCCAAGCGGGCCGCTGCTTCGGGCAAGAAAGCCGGTGCCGCCAAGAAGGCCAAACCGGCCGCGGCCTCCGCCAAGAAGTCCGGCGCGAAACCCCGCGGGAAGGCAGCCTAGCCCGACGCGCAGCGCCACGGCGCAACATACACGGCGTCGTGCAGCCTCGCCGGCAGGCACGCGTTGCCGGGTGCCGCCCTGATGGTTAGACTGATGCGGGGAATCACTTGGCGCGGTGGCCGTTCATTCGGCCGGCGCCCGAGCGGATCGGTAAAGCCATGAGGGTTGGCGCGATAGTCGCAGCCGGGCTGGTGGCCGCCATTCTGGCCGGCTGTCAGGCGGCGCCGGTCACCGGGCGCAACCAGTTCATCGTGCTGCCCGAGTCCCAGGACGCCCAAATGGGACTCGACGCGTACCAGCAGATTCTGTCCGAGAGCACGATCTCGAACGATCCGAGCCTCAACGCGCGGGTCCAGGAGGTCGGCCGCCGGATCGCCGCCGCCAGCCCGCATCCCGAATGGGACTGGCAGTTCACGGTGATCGAGAACGACGAGCCGAACGCGTTCGCGCTGCCGGGCGGCAAGGTCGGGGTCAACACCGGGCTGTTCCAGGTCGCCAAGAACGACGATCAGCTGGCTGCGGTCATGGGCCACGAAGTCGCGCACGCGATCGCGCGCCATGGCGCCGAGCGCATGTCGCAGCAGGTGCTGATGCAGGCGGGCCTCGCGGGGTTGGGGATCGCGACCGACGCGACCACGGCTGGGCTCGCCGCCCAGGCCGCGACCTTGGCCGTGACCTTGCCCTATTCGCGCACCCAGGAAGCCGAGGCCGATCACATCGGTCTGATCTATATGGCCCAGGCGGGCTACGACCCGCGCGAGGCGATCGCGCTGTGGCAGAATTTCGAGAGCTTCGGCGGCGACCGGCCGCCGGAATTCCTTTCGACCCACCCGGCACCGGGCTCGCGCATCCAGAACCTGCAAGAGCTGTTGCCGGAAGCGATGCCGATCTACGAGGCGAACCGCCAGAAGCAGTAGGGAAAGGTCGATCCGCGCGCTGGTGGAACCGGCTTCTGGGGCATCAACATTCTTTTCAAGTCGGTCTAAGCGCCGGGTGCGAGCCGGGCTGCCTGAGAATTCCTGGTGTTTGCGCGCGAAATCGGAGATAAGTCGTGGGACATAAGCCTTCAGGTTGAGAGACCGTGCGACCCGATCTGATGACGCGGTTGGTCTGGTTCGGCGCCGCGGCGCTGCTGACGTGCTGCACGCCGGGAACCGAGCTGGGCAAACGGCACCAGCCCTCGCAGCTGGCCACGCCGCTCCCGACCAGCGACTTCGGCGCCTACATCGTCGCGGCGCGCCAATATATCGCCGCCGCCAACCAGATCGCCGGCAATCCCCTTGCCGAGGCCGTGATCGAGGACCGGGGCCCGTTCGAGCTGCAGCCGGAGGGCAGAGGTTGCCGCGCAGGTGAAGAGCAGCAAGTCCGGGCCGCACTCCTGATCCACGATCTCGGCGAGACCCCCTACGTGCTGCGCGATCTCGGCGAGCGCCTGGCGCGCGCCTGCTACCTGGTCCGCGCGATCCTGCTGCCGGGCCACGGCGGCGTGCCGGGCGACCTCTTGAGCGTGGACTATCACGCCTGGCAACAGGCCGTGCGGCTTGGCGTCGCGAGCCTGGTCGGCAGCGCCGCCGAGGTCACGCTGGTCGGCTTCGGCACCGGCGGCACGCTTGCGCTCGACTACGTGCTCTCCGACCAGCCGAAGGCGATTCCGATTGCCGCGCTCGTGCTCCTGGCGCCGGCGATGGCCGACCCGGCACCCGCCTTCGAGGTTCAGGCGCAACGGTTCTACCATGCGCTCGCGCCGGGCGACGGCTGGCTCGGATCCGAGAGCGCCTGGCCCGAGGTCTTTGCCGACCAGGACCCGGCGCGCTATGAGTCCTTGCCAACCAACGCGCGACAACAAGGCGAGGGATTGGTCCTGGAGCTCGCCAGGCAGGAGAGCGCTTTGGACCTTCCGGTGTTCATGGCGATCAGCCAAGCCGACGTCACGGTCGACAGCGATGCCGCGCGGCGCTGGTTCTGCACCAGCGTCGCCGGCAGGCGCCAGCTGCTCTGGTACACCACCACGCCCGGCACCGCTGCCGCCTGCCGCTTCGTCACCGAGCGGTCCAGCGGTCCGACCAAGGAGGCGCTGGATCTCTCGCACATCGGCCTGCCGATCGATCCGCGCAACCCGCGCTACGGCCGGGACAGCGGCTATCGGAGCTGTCTGCACTACTATTGGGAGAGGGATGCGCCGAGCTGGTTCTTCTGCGCCGACCCGGCGATGACCACGGCCAATTCGAAAGTGCGCTACGGCGAGATCAGCGCTGCGAACCTCGACGCACACGTGATGCGCCGCCTGACCTATAATCCCGACTTCGACCGTCTCGCCAGGGACCTTGTGGACTTTTTAGAGGACGCCCCGTAGTCGGTCGCCACGGGTGCCGCCGGATCCGCGGTCCGGCCGCTCGACCCGGCAACTCGAGGATTCACCGATGGCAGGTTCATCCAACGTCACGGTCGTCAACCACCCGCTGGTGCAGCACAAGCTGACGGTGATGCGCAAGCGCGAGACCACGACGGTCAAGTTCCGCCAGCTGTCGCGCGAGGTCGCGACGTTGCTCGCCTACGAGGTCACGCGCGATCTGCCGCTGACCACGACCCCGATCGAGACCCCGCTCGCCGAGATGGTCGCGCCGACGCTGGCCGGCAAGAAGCTCTGCTTCGTCTCGATCCTGCGCGCGGGCGATGGTCTGCTGCAGGGCATGCTGGATCTGGTGCCCTCGGCCCGCGTCGGCCACATCGGCATCTATCGCGAGCCGGAGACCCTGACCGCGGTCGAATACTACTACAAGGTGCCCGACGATTTGCAGGAGCGGCTGGTCGTGGTCGTCGATCCGATGCTCGCGACCGGCAACTCGGCCGTGGCCGCGGTCTCGCGGCTCAAGGAGGACGGCGCGCAGCAGATCAAGTTCGTGTGCCTGCTGGCGGCCCCGGAGGGCATCGCGCAGTTCCGGGATGCCCATCCCGACGTGCCGGTGTTCACCGCGGCGATCGACCTGCGCCTCAATGACCACGGCTACATCGTGCCGGGCCTCGGCGATGCCGGCGATCGGCTGTACGGCACCAAGTGAGCTGATCGAGCTCGGAGCTACGGAGCCGCGAACAAACGGGCGTCCCAGACGACCGACCGTGGATCGGCATGAGTAACGTGCCGAAACTCGGGATGGCGCTGATTGATCAGGACGTTCCGCTCCAATCCCATCGCGGGCAGCGACGGCACGATCAGAACGGCGGTCCGGCTGCTGTCGTACCACGCGTCGCCGTATGCCTGGCTCGCGACGTAGTCCGGTCGCTCCCATCCGGGCACGTCGGCTGGGCTCACCTCCTCGACCACTATCGCCGCCGGAATGAAGATTTCGCCGAAATGGTGGTTCTTCGGCACCTTACCCAACCGCGACCGCACCAGTTTTTCGATCAGGGCGACCGCGAAACCAAGGCCGGCATAGATCACGTGTCGTCCCGCGCTGTTCCAGCGCCCCCCGAAGCGGTAAGCGCCACCACCGTCCAGCAGGGGGAATCGATTCTCTGCAATGCGGAACGCGGTGAACGGGCCAGACGGATGAGACGGCATCGTCTCAGGCTGGAAGGCCGTGTCTGATCCCTTCGAGAATCTGTTCCACGTGTCGGGCGCCGAACTCCTCGACGGCCACCTCAAGCGGAGGTCGATCTTCAAGCTCCGGGTGTGGCGTGATGAGGAACTGCCGCGCATCGTCCGCATCGCCCCAGACGTCCTCAGCAAGCGCGATCACGCTGGCGAGACGCGCCACGCGCTCGCTCTCCCCAGGCGTCAGGTGACCAACCTTGACGCGGCGCTTGTACGAACCTTCGGGCACCACGCGGTAGAGGAAACGCCTGCGCTCCGCCGGATCGCGAAAGACATGCTCGACCGTCTTGTGCAAAGCCTCGAGACGCAGGCCCTTGTTGATTTCGGTGCGAAGGTCCGTAAGACCACGCACCGGGGCGTGCACGGCGGCGCTCCCGCCCATCACCTCGAGCACAGCCTGCGGTTGCACCTCGGCCTCCTCTCGATCATGAGATCCTCCATTTATGGATCTTTTGATCTGAATGCAAGCGGGGTCGCTGCATCAGATCTCGACCTGGATGCCGATCTCGACCACCCGCTCCGGTGGGAGATGATAGTAGGCCGTCGCCCGCGCGGCGTTGCGCGCCATGAAGTCGAAGACGCGATCCTGCCAGAGCGGCAGGCCGACACCTTCGCGCGGCGACAGGGTCACCCGGCCGACATAAAAAGACGTGGTGTCGAGGTCGACGACCAGCCCAAGGCCTTCGCAGAGCCGGAGTGCCACCGGGATGTCCGGCGTCTGCATGAAGCCATAGCGCACCACGACCCGGTGCAGGCCGGCGTCCAGATCCTCGATGTGCAGCCGCTCGGCCGCCGACACCCGAGGGATCTCCTCGGTCTCGACCCGGAGCAGCACGACCTGCTCATGCAGCACCTGGTTGTGGCGGAGATGATGCAGCAGGATCGGCGGCACGGCCAAGTCACCCGAGGTCATGAAGACGGCCGTGCCGTCGACGCGCACCGGCGGGCTATCCTTGAGCTCGCCGAGCAACGCATCGAAGGGCTCGTGCCGTTTGCGCAGCTCCTGAACCACTTGGTGGCGACCGCGCCGCCAGATCCACATCAGCACCGAGACCAGTCCTGCGACCGCGAGCGGGTACCAGCCGCCTTCGGTGATCTTGAGCAGATTGGCGCCGAAGAACGCGAGGTCGACGGCCAGGAAAGCTGCCGCGAGCAGGCCGGTCCACCAGACGTTCCAACCCCAGTGCCGGGCGACGAAAAACGTCAGCAGGGTGGTGATCACCATCAGCGTCGAGATCGCGACGCCGTAAGCTCCGGCAAGCGCGCTCGAGGAGCCGAAGCCGAGCACCAGCCCGATGGTTGCGATCATCAGCAGCCAGTTGACGCTCGGCACGTAGACCTGCCCCTTCTCCTCGCCGTAGGTGTGGATGATCCTGAGGCGCGGCAAAAGCTGCAGCTGGACGATCTGGCTGGTCAGCGAGAACACCCCGGAGATCAGCGCCTGCGAGGCGATCACCGTGGCTGCGGTCGTGAGCAGGACCAAAGGATAGAGGGCCCAGGCAGGGGCAAGCTCATAGAAGGGGTTCGAGATCTCCGCCGAATCGCTCAGCACAAGCGCGCCCTGACCGAAATAGTTCAGCACCAGCGCCGGCAGGGCGACCGCGAACCAGGTGAGGCGAATCGGCGTCCGGCCGAAATGCCCCATGTCGGCGTACAGGGCCTCGCCGCCGGTGGTCACGAGAAAGACTGCGCCGAGCACGGCGAACGCCATCGGCCCGTTCGTGGCGAAGAACCAGTAGCCGTGGAGCGGGTTGAGTGCCGCGAGCACTTCCGGTGCCCGCAGGATGCCGCCTACGCCCAGCACCGCCAGAACCAGGAACCAGACCAGCATGATCGGTCCGAACACCGCGCCGATCGCCGCCGTGCCGCGATGCTGAACAGCGAACAGCACGACCAGAATGCCGACCGTGATCGGGACCACGTACGGCTCGAAGCTCGGCGCGGCGAGATTGAGGCCCTCGATCGCGCTGAGCACCGTGATCGCCGGCGTGATGGTGCCATCGCCATACAGCAGCGCGCCGCCGAACAGTCCCATCCCGACCAGCGCGTAGCTCAGCGTGCGGGGCTTGGCCTGGCGTGGGTTGAGCAGGGAGACGAGTGCCACGATCCCGCCCTCGCCGCGATTGTCGGCCCGCATCACGACCAGCACGTACTTGATCGAGATGACGATGATCAGCGTCCAGAACATCAGCGACAGGATGCCGAGCACATTGGTGTCGGTCGGGAGCAGGCGCGCGCCGCTGCCGAGCAGACTTTCGCGGAAGGCATAGAGTGGGCTCGTCCCGATGTCGCCGTAGACGATGCCGAGCGCGACGAGGCTGGTCCAGAGCAGCGGCGGACGCTCCGATGTCGCCGGTCTCGCAGCCGCTCGCGGGGGCAGTTGTGGCGGATTCACGGGATCAAGCCGACGGCAGGCTTCGGTCGGGCCTACCGGCCAGACGATCAGATCGTGATGCCGCCGTCGATCACCATCACCTGGCCGGTGACGTAGGCGCTCTCGTCGGACGCGAGATAGACCGCCAGGGCCGCGACCTCCTCGGCCATGCCCAGCCGGCCCATCGGCTGGCGCGCGATGAACTCCTTGCGCGCCTGCTCGGGATCCGGAAACGCCGCGATCCGCTGATCGAGCGAAGGGCTTTGCACGGTGCCGGGCCCGATCGCGTTGCAGCGCACGCCCTGCCCGACGAAATCGGCCGCGATCGACTTGGTCAGGCCGATCACCGCCGCCTTGGTCGTGCCGTAGATGAAGCGGTTCGGCAGGCCCTTGATGCTCGAGCAGACCGATGCGAGGTTGACGATGCTGCCGCCGCCCGCCTTGAGGATCGCCGGCAGGAATGCCCGGATCATGCGATACATCGACCGGACATTGAGGTTCATCGAGAAGTCGAAATCATCCTCCTCGCAAGCCGTGATGGCGCCGTGATGAACGTAGCCTGCGACGTTGACCAGGACGTCGAGGGTGTTCTGCTCGGCAGCGAGCCTGGCGATCGCGTCGCGGTCGAGCACGTCCAGCCTGGCCGTAGCGATCCGCTCCTCGGCCTCGAGCTCGCCGAGCAGCGCGGTGTTGATGTCGGTCGCCAGGACGCTCGCGCCTTCCCGCGCCAGCGCGAGCGCCGTGGCGCGGCCGATCCCTTGTGCCGCCGCCGTGACGATCGCGGTCTTGCCTTCGAGCCGTCCGGCCATCGACGCCTCCCGAGGATCTGACACCCTGTGCCCGCTGCCATGCTACCGATTGCCGGACTGGCGGCAAGGCGATTGCGCCGGTAGGCTCGCTCGCACGTACCACGAAACCAGAGAATGGGAGCGGAATGCTGATCCTGATGCCGGACGCGCAGATCGAGGACGACGCGGAGATCGAGCGCGCGGTGCTCGGCGCTGGCGTCGAGATCGCCCTGCACCGGGAGCTGGTCGCCGATCGGATCCCGGACGAGCAGTGGCGCGGCGCGGACGCGCTGATCGTCTACTACGGCGTGCCGATCGATCGCGCCGTGGTCGACCGGCTGGACCGCTGCAAGATCGTGGTGCGGGCGGGCGTCGGCTACGACCAGATCGATGTCGCCGCGTGCGGCGCGCGTGGCATCCCGGTCTGCAACGTACCGGACTACGGCACCACCGAGGTCGCCGACCACGCCATCGCCCTGATGCTCGGCCTGGCGCGTGGCCTGGTGTCGTATCACCCGCGGCTGATCGCGGATGCCGAGGCCGGCTGGCACTGGATGGGGGCGCCCCTGGTGCGCCGGCTGCGCGGCGCCCGCTTTGGCGTGGTCGGCCTCGGCCGGATCGGCACCGCGGCGGCGCGCCGCGCCCGCGCTCACGACATGGTGGTCTGCTTCTACGATCCCTACTTGCCGGATGGCGCCGAGCTGGGCCTGGGCTTCGAGCGGGCAGGCTCGCTACGGGACCTGCTGGCACAGTCCGATGTAGTTAGCCTGCATTGCCCGCTGACCCCGGAGACCGCCCGTCTGATCGACGCCGAGGCGCTCGCTACGATGAAGCCGGATGCCTTGCTGATCAACACGGCACGCGGCGGCCTGATCGACATAAGCGCGCTCGAGGCGGCGCTGCGCGACGGCCGGCTCGGCGGAGCCGGGCTCGACGTGCTCCCGGCCGAGCCGCCCGACCCTGCGCATCCTCTGCTCCAGGCCCTGGCGCGCCGTGAGCCGTGGCTGGATGGCCGATTGCTGCTGACGCCGCACATCGCTTGGTTCTCGGCGGCCGGTCGCGCCGATCTGCGCCGCAAGTCGGCCGAGACCGCGCGCGACTATCTGACGAGGCGGCAGCTGCGCAACTGCGTCAACCGCGCTGTGCTTGAGCTGCGGTGACCGGGCCGGCACCGCGAATCGGAAGCGCTCAGCGCAGGAACTCGTTGGGATCGTAGAGCCGCGTGCCGGCATAACCGCACTCGGCGCGATCGCAGCGCACCTGGTGGAGCTCGATGCCGGCGAAGCCGAACTCGGGATGGGGCGAGGTCTCGATCACGCGCAGCCGACCGCGGCGGCACTGCGGGCACATGTCCTGCGCGCTCAGGCGCAGTCGCGCCTCGATCGCCGTAAGCCGCTCCTGCAGCATCTCGATCCGATCTTCGAGATCCTTGACCCGTTTCGACAACAGCCGGACGGAACGAGCGTTCGGTTCGCGAGGTGGTCTCGTTGCTGCGCGCACCGGCTGCCTCACGAAGCTATCACAAGGCGGGTAGAGCGCATCGCGACCCACGCAGGATCGCATCACAGCGACCTGTGGCCATAATTGACCACAAATGTCGATAAACCATTTCAATCGACAGTTCAATTCATCAAAAGGTCGATCGCAACGAATTGTCGCCTGATATCGAAGGCTGACGCGATTACAGCACAACGGGCGCCACGCAACAAGACGCCGCTACCGCTGAGCAGCAACGTACGACCTGGTTGTACGGTTGCGAGAAGCTACGGACGCCGACCGACCGTAAGCTCGAGCGGCAACTGCAATTGGTCCTGCCGATGCCGCTCGAGCAAGTCGCTTACCGCGTAGCGGACGAGCCAGGCGAGGGAAACACGGTGTTCCTCTGCCAGCGCCGACAACTGCTCGTAGTCCCGCTCGTCGACGCTGACCGTGACCCGTGTCGCCAGCTTTTTCCCCCGCCTGGCCCGCACCGCAGCTTAAGACCTCCCAAGCACTGCATCACTGTGGTGAACGGAGCTGCAATGTACTGCGAAGCGATGAGCGCCGTCAACCATCGCGAGAGCGATCTATCAACTTATCCACAAGATTTTGAGGACAGACGCCGGCAGGCCCACAAGACCTAGTGGCCACAGGGATTCGAAGGCTCAGTCGGCCGGAAAAAGGCGCTTTAGCTCATCGACCTGATCGGCATCGAGCGGCCGGGTCGGTTGGCCGTGCAGCAGGAGATACAACCTGGCCGTCGCCTCGAGCTCCTCGACCGCGGCGACTGCCGCATCCAGGCTCTTGCCCGCGACGACCGGCCCATGATTGGCGAGCAGCACCGCCGCGTGCCGGGCCGCGACCTGCCGCACCGCGCCCGCGAGCCGCTCGTCGCCCGGGGGGAAGTACGGGATCAGCGGCAGCTTGCCGACCCGCATGACATAGTAGGCGGTGAGCGGCGGCAGCACGTCGTCGGCGTCGATCCCGGCAAGGCACGAGACGGCGACGGAATGGGTCGAATGGAGGTGGACGATCGCGCCCGCCGTGGGGCGCATGTCATACACGCACCGGTGCAGGAACGCCTCCTTGGATGGCTTGTCGCCCGAAACCAGCCTGCCATCCTGATCGAGGCGCGCGATCCGGGCAGGATCGAGCCGGCCAAGCCGCGAGTTGGTCGGCGTGATCAGCCAGCCGTCGTCCAGCCGGACGCTGATATTGCCGGTGCTGCCATGGGCAAGCCCAAGGCCCGTCAGCAGCTCGCCGAAGGCCGCGATGTCCTCGCGCAGGCGGCTTTCGCTCATGGCGCGCAGGCAAAAGCTTTGCGGAAGAAGTCGGGCGCGCCGAAATTGCCGGATTTCAGCGCCAGAGCGAGATGCGGCTCGCCCAGGCTCACGGTCCAGGGGACGCCCGGGTCGATCGGCAGTCCGATCCGAAGCCCGCGCAAGCCGAGGGCCGCGACCACCGCGCCCGAGGTCTCGCCGCCGGCGACCACGAGGCGGCGCACGCCGTGCTCGACCAGCGCCCTGGCGATCCGCGCCATGGCCGCCTCGATCGCCGCACCGGCGCGCTCGCGCCCGACCGCCGCCTGCACCCTCGCGACCTCCTCGGGCGGCGCCGACGAGCGGATCAGTACCGGCCCGTCGCCCAGCCGTCGCTCCGCCCAGGCGATCGCCCGCTCGACTTCCGCGCCGTCTCGCACCAGCGCCAGGGGGTCGAGCGCCAGCACCGGTCCGCTCGTAGCGAAGCGCTCGATCTGCTCCAGGGTCGCTGCCGAGCAGCTGCCGGCCAGCGCCGCCGTGGGGCCGCCGACCGCGGGCAGGCGATCGGCCGCGCCGGTCTCCGCCAGCAGGCCGGCACGCCGAAAATTGCTGGGCAGGCCCATGGCGATGCCGGAGCCGCCGGTGATCAGGGCGAGGTCGGCGGCCGCGGTACCGAGATCGACCAGGTGCCGCTCGCTGGTCGCATCGGCGATCGCCTGGCGCGCGCCCGCGCGCTTCAGCTCGGCAAAACGCGCCCGGATCGCCTCGGGCCCGCGCTCGACCACGGGGTAAGGCACGAGGCCGACCGGCCCCCTGCTCTGGCGGCCGAGCACCGCCACGAGGTTGCTGTCGGTCATCGGGGTCAGCGGATGGTGGCGCATATGGGTGTCGGAGAGCAGCCGCTCGCCGACGAACAGATGCCCCATGTAGACGCTGCGGCCGTTCTCCGGCAGGGCCGGGCAGGCGATCGTGAAGTCGGAGCCAAGCGCATCGAGCAGCGCCTCACTCACCGGTCCGATATTGCCCTGATCGGTGGAGTCGAAGGTCGAGCAGTATTTGAACAGAATCT
>Ga0081538_10003997_pt1 | contig 13733 bp, 14 predicted proteins | sample TabmetS5T2R1_FD_71022 | JGI IMG/M metagenome (GOLD analysis project Ga0081538, IMG submission 71022) | Tabebuia heterophylla rhizosphere microbial communities from the University of Puerto Rico - S5T2R1 | ecosystem: Host-associated > Plants > Roots > Rhizosphere ... | reverse complement strand
CCCTGTTCGAGCGGGCGGCCGACGACCGCGACGCCCGGGGCCGGCAGCGGCTGGTGTCGCGGGTGGCGTTCGGGACCGACTGGCTGCGCGGCACCGTCCTCGACCTGTTCGAGGAGAGCGTCCGCCACCACGAGCCGCTGCTGCCGATCTGCGGCGACCAGGACCCCCTGTTGGCCCTGGACGCCGACGGGGTGCCGCGGCTGGACGAGCTGCGGCTGCACCAGGGGACGGTGTGGCGCTGGAACCGGGCCATCTACGACTCCGGCTTCGGCGGCCACCTGCGCATCGAGCTGCGCCCCCTGCCGGCCGGTCCGACCGTGGTCGACATGCTGGCCAATGCCGCCTTCCTGCTCGGGCTGACCCTGGCCCTGGCCCCGAGGGCCAGGGACTGGACCGGGCAGCTGCTGTTCGCCAGGGCCCACGCCAACTTCTACGACGCGGCCCGCCTCGGCCTGGAGGCCGAGCTGGCGTGGCCGGGGCCCGACGGCACCCCCGAGCGGGTCGGCGCCGCCGAGCTGGTGCCGCGGCTGCTGCCCGAGGCCCGCCGCGGGCTGGTCGAGGCCGAGGTGGACCCCGCCGAGGCCGACCGCCTGCTGGCGGTGATCGGCGACCGGGTCGCCTCCGGGCAGACCGGCGCCGTCTGGCAGCGCCGCACCCTGGCCGCCCTTGAGGGCAGGCTCGGCCGCGAGCAGGCCCTCGGCGAGCTGCTCGAGCGCTACCTGGCACTCCAGGCCGGCGGCGCCCCGGTCCACACCTGGCCCGTGGAAGGCTGAGGGGCCGACCCGCCGGGCCGGCCCCTCGTCACCCTGGTCGGCTAGGGCCTGGCCACGTTGACCAGCCCGGCCCCGTAGGCCTCGGAATCGGGGATCCGCGGCCCCGGGTACGGAGGCGCGGACGTCAGGGGATCGCCGTCGGGTGCTGCGGCTGGTAGAGGCCGAGCTCCCCGCCGCCGGGCAGGAGGATCCGGGTCATCAGGCCGAAGCCCTGCTCGGTCACCGGGCCGGCGAACTGGACGCCCTTGCCCTCCAGCTCGCGCACGGTCGCGGTGATGTCGTCGCACATCAGGTAGAGCACGTGGGCGCCCGACGTCTCGGCGGGATGGGCGGCCAGCTCGGCCGGGGGCAGGGCGAAGATCAGCCACCCGCCCCCGGCGTCCACCGAGGCCAGCCCGAGGACGTCGCGGAAGAACGCCCGTACGGCCTCGGCGTCGCTGGAGAAGACCAGCGCGTGGACGCCGGTGATCACAGGCGGGTCGCGCCCCGGCGGCGGACCAGGAAGCCGACGACCAGCAGCACGATCACCGTGCCGATGATGGCCGAGATGATGCCGCCGAAGTCGAAGACGTCGGTGTCGCCGATGCCGAGGCCGACGGTGAAGATCAGGTAGCCGAGGATGGCGCCGGCGAGGCCGAGGCCGATCGACGCCAGCCACGACGTCGGGCCGCTCATGTTCCGGAACACGTCGCCGGGGATGAGCATTCTTGCGATCACGCCGGCGACGAGGCCGAGCAGCAACGCTCCGATCATGGCGGCGCTCCCTTCGAGGTCGATGGCCGCGCGCGGGCTATCGAACATCCAGGACCGCAGCGACGCAAGCCATGGGGGCGTCGGGGAGGTGCTCGTCCATGGCGTCGCGCTGGACGGCGGCGCACTCGGCGGCCGCCTCGGCGAGTTTGCCCGAGCGGTTGGGGGCCCTGTGGACGACCCCGAGCACCCCTCATCCGGGTCGGCTACGCTCCCCCACCGGGGGACTCGGCCCAGCGTCGGGTGGCTGGAGGGCGGCCGGGTCTGGTGCCGTTCGCTCGGGGACCGGCCACCGTGCCCGGTGGGGCATGGGGCCCGAATGCGGGTGGCTCAGGGGGGACCCGGCGGCCCGGCGGCGGGTCCGCGACCTGCTCGGCCGCGGCCCTGGTGCTCGTCCGCCCCGAGGTCGCCGTCGAGGTCAGCTTCCTCGGCCGGGCGGCCGCCTACGCCACCCTGCCCACAGTGGCCTGACCCGGATACTGTAGGGACCCCAGACCACGAGGAGGCGTCGGCAATGACCGCAGACGAGCTGGCCGCGACCGCGACGGCGCTGGTCGCCCCGGGCAAGGGCATCCTGGCCGCCGACGAGAGCAGCGGCACCATCGCCAAGCGCTTCAAGCAGATCCAGGTGGAGTCCACCGAGGAGCATCGCCGCGCCTACCGGGAGCTGCTGTTCACCACCGAGGGCGCGGCCGAGTACATCAGCGGGGTCATCCTCTACGACGAGACCCTGCGCCAGCGGGCCACCGACGGGACCCCGCTGGCCGAGATCCTCACCCGCCAACAGATCATCCCCGGGATCAAGGTCGACAAGGGCACCACCGGGCTGGCCGGCTTCGAGGGCGAGAAGATCACCGAGGGCCTGGACGGCCTGGCCGACCGGCTGGCCGAATACCGCGACCTGGGCGCCAGGTTCACCAAATGGCGCGCCGTCATCACCGTCGGCGACGGCATTCCCACCCCCGGTTGCATCCGGGCCAACGCCGAGGCCCTGGCCCGCTTCGCCGCCGTCTCCCAGGAGGCCGGGCTGGTCCCGATCGTCGAGCCCGAGGTGCTGATGGACGGCGACCACACCATCGAGCGGTGCGACCAGGCGACCCGTGACACCCTGGCCGCCACCTTCGCCGCCCTGCGCCGCCACCGGGTCCACCTGGACGGCATGCTGCTGAAGCCGAACATGGTCGTCTCCGGCAGCGACAGCCCCACCCAGGCCGGCGTTGAGGAGGTCGCCGCCGCGACCCTGGCCTGCCTGCGCGACACCGTGCCGGCGTCGGTGCCCGGCATCGTGTTCCTGTCCGGCGGGCAGAGCGACGAGGCCGCCACCGCCCACCTGAACGCCATGAACCAGCGCCCCGGCGCCCCCTGGCAGCTCAGCTTCTCCTACGGCCGGGCGCTCCAGGCCCCGGCCCTCAAGGCCTGGAAGGGCGAGCCGGCCAACGCCCCGGCGGCCCAGCGGGCCTTCCACCACCGGGCCCGGCTGAACGGGGCCGCCCGCTCCGGCAGCTACACCAGGGAGATGGAGACCACCGACGCCTAGGGCCGCCGGGATGGCATCCGGCCCGCCCGGGCCGGCCGACCTGCCCGGGCCGGCCGACCTGCCCGGGCCGGCCGGCGCGCCCGGGCCGGCCGGCGCGCCCGGGCCAGGCGAGACCGTCGCCGACGCCCTGGCCCGGCGGGTCCCGGCCCGCCAGGCCCCGGCCGCCAACGCCCTGGTCGCGGGCCTGCGGGAGCTGGGGGCGGTCGACCGGGCGGTCTACGAGGCCGTGGCCCGCACCCCCACCGCCAACCTGGACGGCCCCGTGCGCCAGCTCTCCGGCGCGGCCGACAAGTCCCGCCTGTGGCTGGCCATCGCCGCCGCGGTCGCGCTGCTCGGGGGCCGCCGGGGCCGCCGGGCGGCGCTGGAGGGGGTGGTCGCCATCGGGGTGACCTCGGCAACGGTCAACCAGGGGGTGAAGCCGGTCGCCCGCCGCCGCCGCCCCGACCGGGCCCGGCCGGCCCGGTTCGAGGACCGCTACGTCCCCATGCCCGCGTCGGCGTCGTTCCCCTCCGGCCACGCCGCCTCGGCGTTCGCCTTCGCCTACGCCGTCGGCCGCCACCTGCCCGCCCTGGCCGTGCCCATCCGCCTGCTGGCCGCCGCCGTCGCCTACTCCCGGGTCCACACCGGCGTCCACTACCCCGGCGACGTCATCATCGGCTCGGTCACCGGCGCCGGCACCGCGGCCATGGTCGCGGCCGTCGCCGACCGCGCCGCCCGCGCCCGGGCGGCTAGCGGTCGTGGGAGGTGAGATGGTCGATGCAGACGGCGACGGCGAGCACCAGGGCGTCGTCCTGGCCGCCGACGATGGCCACCCCGTAGCTGTCGCGGACCCGGAACCAGCGCTTGGAGACGTTGGCCACCGGGATGCCGTCCCGGGTGATCTGGTACTCGTGGTCGAGGATGTTGCCCTCGACCTCCAGGTCGCCGCCGCCCTCAAGGTCGACCGTGAACCGGTCCCGCAGGGGCGTGACGAAGGCCTTCTTGACGGTGGCGACCTTGTCCCCGCCGCGCTCGATGGCCATGGTGTCGCGGGCCCGCAGCAGCCGCTTCTGGAGCTTGAGCAGCTCGTTGCCGTCGGTGTCCTTGACGATCACGGTGTCGCGGGCCCGCAGGACCTTGTCGTCGACCTTGAAGATCCGCTCACCGCGGTCGTTCTCGATCCAGAAGTCGTCCCCGAGGCTCAGCAGCTTCTCCCGGAGCAGGTACCGGTTGCCCGCCGGCGCCCCCTCGGGCGGGTCGTCCCGTCGCCCTCGTCGTCTGAACATCGATCCCCTCCCGCGGTGGGCCATCACCGTCCCACCGGGGCGGGTGACCGGGCATCACCCGCGTGGGGTGAATCACCCGGTCCCGATAGCATGGGCCCGAGGTGACGCCGTCAGGTGGCTGAGGCATTCGGCTGGGGTGCGCTCGGGGCGGCCGCCCTGCTGGCCGGCGCGCTGATCGCCTACCTGCTGGCCCCGGGCCGGCGCGTCATCGCCGTGGTAATGGCGCTGGGGACCGGCCTGCTGATCGGCTCGGTGTCCTTCGAGCTGGTCGACGACGCCCTGGAGCACCAGGCGCTCGCCCTCGTGGCGGTGGCGGTCCTGCTCGGCGCGGGCGTGTTCACGGTCGGCGACTGGCTGCTGGACCGCGGCGGCGGCGACCGCCGCAAGGACGCCACCGGCGCCCAGGCCGACGGGTCGTCCAAGGCGATCGTGCTCGGCTCGATCCTGGACGGCGTGCCCGAGTCGTTCGTGCTCGGCCTCACCGTCCTCCAGGGCGGGGTCAGCGTGTCCCTGCTCGTCGCGATCACGCTGTCGAACCTTCCCGAGGGGATGTCGTCCTCCAGCGGCCTCAAGGCGGCCGGCTGGCCGCGGGGCCGGGTGCTGGCGATGTGGTCGGCGGTGGTGCTGGTCTCGGCGGTGGCCGCGGCCGCCGGCTACGCCGTGCTCGACCCGGCCAGCGGCCGCACCGGCGCCCTGGCCCAGGCGTTCGCCGGCGGGGCGCTGCTGGCCATGCTGGCCGACACCCTGCTGCCCGAGGCGTACGCGGTCGAGGGCGTGCTGACCGGCACGCTGGTGGTCGTCGGGTTCGCGATCTCGCTGGGCCTGTCGGCGGTGTGAGCCGGCGATGACGGGCCGACGGCACCGGATGCGGGAACGGCGCGAGCAGCTGGAGGCGATGCTGGCCACCGGCCAGGCCCGACTGGAGCGGGCCAGGTCGCGGAGCCTGGTCGTGGACACGATGGTCGGGGTGGTCCGGCGCGAGCGCCCGGTCGCGGTCGTGTTCGCCTGCTCGGCCCTCGCCGAGGAGGCCCGGGCCGACGCCAAGGGCCTGGCCGGCGAGCTGACCGTGATCCTGATCTCGGCCGGTGTGGAGCTGGCGGTGCTGTGGCTGGCCCTGAGCAGGACGATGCCGCGCCCGTCGGCCGTCCCCTGGACCGCCCTGGTGCCAGGGGCGTGCCTGTTCGCGGTCGGGTTCATTGCCTTCAACCTGGCCGTCAGCCTGTACTTCGCCCCCCGGGCGGCCAGGGCGTCCACGGTCTACGGGTCGCTCGGGCTGGCGCTGATCCTGCTGGTGTCGCTGTTCCTGTTCGCCCGCCTGGCCGTGGCCGCCGCCGAGCTCAACGCCACCCTTTGGGAACGCCGCCGCCCGGCCGTGGCCGGTGGCTAGTCCTCCGGTGGCAGGCCCAGCCCGCCGATCAGCGGCCCGTGCGGCCGTGTCGGTCAAGGACAGCTCCGGCTGGATTCCGGCCGCGAGCCGAGGTGTCGCTCGTGGGCACACGTCGACGGCGGCATATACTGACGCGGCGAACGAGAAGGCGTGCTCACGGCCTCGGCGATCCGTTCCACCACGTCCCCAGCTGGAGCGCTACCCAACAAGGAGAGGTCATGGCAGTCGGCCCCGTCGACGTCTATATCATCGGCTTTCCCGGCAACAGGTTCACCGGGCGCATCGCCCCGGCGATCCTCGAGCTGGTGGAGAACGGCACGATCCGAGTGCTCGACCTGCTCTTCGTGATGAAGGATGCAGACGGCGTCGTCACATCACTCAAGGCTGCGGACATCGACGAGGAGGGCGCGGCCTTCCTCTCGATCGACGTCACCCAGCCGGGTGCGTTGGGGCACGAGGACGCCGAGGAGGTCAGCGACGACCTGCCGTCCAACAGCTCGGCTCTCCTGGTCGCGTTCGAGAACCTCTGGGCCGGGAAGCTGGTCGACGCCCTCCAGGCCGCGGACGCTGTCGTGATCGACTCGATCCGGATCCCGGTCGACGTCGTGTCAGCCGCGCTCGACGCAAGCTAGACCCCGCCAACGTCGAGATCGAGAGGAACGAGATGGGACTTCTACGTATGGCGGCCCGCACGGCCGTCGTCGCGGGAACCGCCACCGCCGTGTCCGGCCGCGTGCAGCGTCGTCAGGCCGCCAGGTGGGACGCGCAGGAGCAGCCGCAGTACGCGCAGCAGCCGCAGTACGCGCAGCAGCCGCAGTACGCGCCGGCGCCGCCGGAGGCGGAGGACGACGCGACCGCCCAGCTCCAGAACCTGGCGGCGCTGCACACCCAGGGCGTACTCACCGATGAGGAGTTCGCGGCGGCAAAGGCCAAGATCCTCGGAATCTGACCGGACGCCGAGGCCCGGTGCGGCACGTCGAGGCGTACTCGCGGCTGGCGGGGGTCTACGACGAGATCGTCATCGACCCCTGCCACGACCGCTGGGCCGCATTCCTCCATGAGCTCTGGAGCACCGACCCGGAGGGCGTGCGCTCCGTGCTCGATCTCTGCTGCGGCACCGGCCTCCTCGCGGGCGAACTGATCGCCCGCGGCTACCGCGTCGTCGGCGTCGACGCAGCCGACGCGATGCTGGCCCTCGCTCGCGAGCGCCTCGGCCCCGAGGTGGCGTTGCGCCGGGTGACGCTCCCCGACCTCGCGGTCGAAGAGGTCTTCGACGCGGCCGTCTGCACCTTCGACGGCCTCAACTATCTCGCACCGGACGAGCTGCGGCTGACGATGGCCTCGGTCGCCCTCCGGCTTCGGCCCGCCGGGTGGTTCGTCTTCGACCTCCACACCGACGCGATGATGAACTTCACCATCTCCAACCCCGACGTCGCGGGAACGGCGGCCGGGAACGACTTCGTGATCAGCAGCATCGTCGATCCCGGCGCCCGCACCTGCGACACCAGGATCGAGCTCACGCGGCCCCGTGACGGTGACCCGTTCAGCGAGCTGCACCGGCAGTACTTCCACACCGATGCGGATGTTCGTGCCTCCCTCCACGACGCCGGCTTCGCGGTGACCGCGGTCGGCGAGGAGTACACCCACCAGCCGGCGGACGCCTCGACCCTGCGCGCGACCTGGACTGCACGGCGTCGACCGGCGTGATCTCGGCGCCCACTTCGGCGCCCGCACCGCGGCCCTGGTCCGTGGCGGGGGCGCCGACCTCACCCTGGGCGGGTGACCTCCGGGTCGGCAGGCGGGTCCGGCAGCCGGCGGACCTCGACCAGCTCCAGGCCGAGGGCCTGGATGCGGTCGAGCAGCCCGTAGAGGGCGGCCTGGTCCTGGACCGGGCCGTGCAGCACCGTCTCCACCGGCTCCACCGACGCGTTCATGCCCTCGAAGGCGGCCACCAGGGAGTCGCTCAGGCGCCCCCTGACACGGATCTCGTAGCTCCCTCCCTCACGAGGCACGCGCAACCTCCCGACCGGCGACCACCGCCGCTGTCTCCGCATGGTGGCGGCCCCCCGGGTGAGCGGGCGTCACCCGAACGGGGTGATTCACCGCCGAGGGTGACGCCCGCTCACCCGGACGGCGAGCATCGTCGGCCGGAAGGGAGGAGGGTCCATGGGTGCGGCGATCGGTGACGCGCTCGGGCTCGCGGCCGGGGTCGCCGTCAGCCCTCTGCCGATCGTGGCCATGATCCTGGTCCTGGCCACCCCGCGCGGGCGGGCCAACGGCGTTGCTGCTGCTGGCGGCGCGGCAGTGGCGCGGCCGGCCCGCCCCCGGGCTGGAGCCGGAGATGCCCAGGTGGATGGCGAGCATCGACCGGCTCCGGCCCGGCGGCGCGCTCGGCCTCGGCGCCCTGCTGTCGGCGGTCAACCCCAAGAACGGGGGCCTGACCATCGCCGCCGCGGCCACCATCGCCGCCGCCGGGCTGGCCGGCGGGGAGCAGGCGGCCGTCCTGGCCGTGTTCGTCCTGCTAGGCTCCGTCGGTGTGCTTGCCCCCGCTGGTGGTCTATCTGGTGGCCGGGGAGGGAGCGGCCAGGACCCTCGACAGCTGGAAGACGTGGGCCGCAACCCACAACGCGGCCGTGATGGCCGTCCTGTTCCTGATCTTCGGCTTCAAGCTCGTCGGTGACGGCATCGCCGTCCTGTTCTGAAAGGGGAGTCGACCATGAGCGACGTGCCGCTGCCCGACCAGGTGGCCGGGATGGGATCCCGCGACGCCATCCGCGGGGTGACCCGCAGCTGGTGGCTGTTCCTGATCATCGGGGTGATCTGGATCCTGTTCGGGATGTTCGTGCTGTCCTACAACGTGGGCAGCCTGCTCGCCCTGGCCATCTTCGCCGGGGTCACCTTCATCCTGACCGGGATCAACCAGATCATCACCGCCGGCCGGGTGGAGGGGTGGCGCTGGCTCTGGCTGGTCGGCGGGGCGCTGTCGATCATCGCCGGGATCATCGCCTTCGTCTGGCCGGGGCGGACCCTGCTGGTGATCTCGGTGATCCTCGCCTGGTTCCTGGTCTTCAAGGGCATCGTCGACATCATCGCCGCCTTCTCCAACCACGGCCGCCCCTGGTGGTGGGTGACGCTGATCCTGGGGATCCTGGAGCTGCTGCTCGGCATCTGGGCCGCCGGGTACCCTGGCCGGTCGCTGATCGTGTTCGTCAACCTGGTCGGCATCTACGCCATCTTCTACGGCTTCACCGAGCTGTTCGCCGGCTTCGACCTGCGCGGGCTGGGCCGGCGCCTCGACCGGCTGCCACCGGAGCGACCGGCCGTGTGAACCGGGTGGTCAGAGCAGCTCCAGCTGGCGGGCCCGCTTGACGGCGTCCCAGCGCCGGTTGGTGTCGAGCTTGCGGTAGATGCTCTTGATGTGGGTCTTCACGGTGTTGAGGGAGACATACAGCTCATCGGCGATCTCGCCGGCCGACAGCCGGCTGGACAGGTAGCGCAGCACCACCTGCTCCCGCTCGCTGAGCGGCACCACCAGCGGCGCCGGGGCCGCCAGCGGCCCGGCGGCCGGGCCGGCCGGCCCGGCCGTCGCCCGCAGCCGCTCCAGCAGGACGCCGACCATCACGTGGTGGCTGGCGTCCCAGTGCAGGTGGTCGGCGAGCAGCGCCCGCGCCGGCGTCCCCGCCTCGACGAAGGCGCGGCGGTAGCCCTCGGACGCGGCCAGGTCGAGGGCTGACCGCAGCGAGCGGGCGGCGGCCGGGCGGTCGGCCAGCTCCCGGTTGGCGACGGCGTCGAGCAGCCATGCCTCGATCGCCAGGGGGAGCTCGGGCGCCGCCTCCCCCGGCCGCCCGGCCAGCACCGGGGCCAGGGTGCGCAGGGCGGCGGCAGGGTCGGCCCTGGCGATCTGGAGCCGGGCCAGGACCACCGCCTCGACGGGAGGACGGCCCCGGTCGTCGCCGCCGAGCGCCGCCAGGGCGGCCTCCTCGTCGCCGGCGGCGGCCAGCAGCTTGGCCTTCGCGGCCCTGGCGGCGGCGCGGAGCAGCCGGGGCGGCCGCCCCCTGGCGGCCGGCCAGGCGGCGTCCAGGCGGGCCAGCGCCGCCCTGGCCTCGGCGGCGTTCGAGCCGGCGGCCAGCCAGGCGGCCAGGATCGCCGCCGCCAGCAGCACCGGACGGTCGCCGCCGGCCGCCCCAGTTGCCCGCTCCAGGGCGGCGGCGGTGGTGGCCGGGTCGTCGCGGTGGTAGGCACACACCGCGATGGCCAGGTCCGCGCAGGCGAGCTGGGCGGCCGCCGACCAGTCGACCAGCCTGGCCCGCTCGGTGGCCAGCCGGCTCAGCTCCTCGGCGCGGCCGAGCCGCCCCCGGACGCCCTCGAGCAGGGCCAGGTGGGCGGTGACGGCGACCGCGACCACCTCGCGGCCCCTGCGGTCGGCGTCGACCCGGGCCTGTCCCAGGTTGGCGGCGGCGTCCTCCAGCTGGCCGCTCCAGAGCTGCGCGGCGCCGAGCAGGGCGAGGGCCAGCGTCCGGTGGTCGCCGGCGGCGTCCTCCTCGACGGCCGGGCCCCCGGCCGGCGCCGGCGGCCGCCGGGCGGCCGGCCCGGCGTCGGCGACGTCACCGACCAGCCGCGCCCGGTACAGCCTGGCCAGCTGCATCGCCTCGGCTGCCCGACGCCGGCCGGCCCCGGCGGCCGGCTCCCTGGCGAGCCGGGGCTCGGCGGCCGCGGCCAGCCCCAGCCAGGCGTCGGCGTCCTCCAGCTCACCGAGGGCGAGCCGGCTGAGGGCGGCCACCAGCGCCAGCTCCGGGGTGGCCCGCACCCGCTCGCCGGGAAGCCGCGACACCAGCTCGGCCAGCACGGTCGCCTGCCCCTCGACCAGCATCGACACCCAGCTCCGGACGAGCACGTCGGCCGCCTGGTCGACGTCGCCGCCGGCCAGGGCGTGGCGCACCGCCGGGGCCGGCTGACCGTCGCCGGCGTACCAGCCGGCCGCCCGGTGGTGCAGGTCCGGCAGCTCCCCGGCCTGCTCGTAGCGCAGCTCGGCCCGGAGCAGCTCGGCGAACAGCGGGTGGTAGCGGTACCAGGTCCGCCTGGGACCGGTCGCGGAGGTGAACACGTGCTCGCGTTCCAGCCGGTGCAGGACCCTGGCCCCGTCCGAGCCGCCGGTGAGCGCGTCCGCCAGGTCCCCGCACAGCCGGTCGGCCACGGCGGTCCGCAGCAGGAAGGCCCGCAGCTCGGGCGGCTGGGCGGCCAGCACCTCCTCGACCAGGTAGCCGGCGATGGCGCGGTCGTCGCCGGCCAGGTCGGCCACGAACCGCCCGGGCCGGGGATGCCCACGCATCGACAGGGCGGCCAGCCGCAGCCCGACCGCCCAGCCCTCGGTCCGCCGCCACAGCGACTGGAGGTCGCCGGCGGACAGCTCGACGCCGTGGTCGGCGAGCAGCGCGCCCGCCTCCTCGACGGTGAAGGCCAGCTCGGCCTCGCGGACCTCGGTGAGCTGCCCGGCCACCCGCAGCCGCTGCAGCGCCAGCGGCGGGTCGGCGCGGGTGGCCACGACCAGGCGGAGCTGCGGCGGGGCCTGCCGGAGCAGGAACCGGAGCTGGTGCATGACGGCCGGTCCGGCGGCCTCGTGCAGGTCGTCGAGGATCAGCACCACCGGCCGTTCGAGCTCGAACAGGCCGCCGACCAGGGCGCCGAGGAACCCGTCGCCGGGCTCGGGCGGTGGGTCGAGGCCGGCCAGGAGCCCGTCGGGTCGCACCGCCCCGGCCCCGCGAAGGGCCGCCAGCACCTGGGCCCAGAACCGTGGCGGGTGGTCGTCGCCCGGTCCGGTCCGCACCCAGGCCACCGGACCCTGCGGGTGGCCGGCCGTCGCCCAGGAGCTCAGCAGCAGGGTCTTGCCGTACCCGGCCGGCGCGGCGACCAGGGTGAGCGGCCCCTGGACGCCCTCGTCCACCAGCCCGTGCAGCCGCTGCCTGATGACGGGCTGCCAGCGCGGCACCGGCACCATCGGCTTGGTGGTGAGCAGCGCCGCAGTATCCGTCGCGTCCGTCGGTCGCTCCCGGCTCGGCCGAACCCCACTCGCCCTGCTGTTGACAGCCCGGGAAACTGTAGGAGAGCGGGCGCAAGCGAGACGCAACGCCGCTGCAATCCCATGTCGCTGGAGATCACCCTGACCGGCCAGCTGGCGGCCGAGGCCGACGGCCACCGGGCCGACGCCAAGGACCTGCCGGGGCGGCAGGCCCCGCTGGTCTTCGCCTACCTGGTGGCCGAGCGTGACCGGCCGGTGCCGAGCGAGGAGCTGGCCGAGGCGGTGTGGGGCGGGGCGCTCCCGCCCACCTGGCGGCCGGCCCTGCGCGGGGTCGTCAGCAAGGTCAGGGGCTTCCTCGATCTGCTCGGCCTTCCCGCGGCCGACACCCTGACCAGCTCGGCCGGCTGCTACCGGCTGGTGCTGCCCAGCGACACGGCGGTCGACGTCGAGTTGGCCGAGGGCGAGACCGACGCGGCCAGGCTGGCGCTGGGCGCCGGCCAGCTGGCCGGGGCGCTGGCGGCGGCGGAACGGGCCAGCACGATCGCCGGGCGGCCGCTGCTGCCCGGCCACGACGGCGCCTGGGTCGAGGACCGGCGCGCGGCCCTCCACCAGGTGCGGGTCAGGAGCCTGGAGCTGCTCGTCGACGTCCACCTGGCCGCCGGGCGCGGTGGCCAGGCCGTCGGCCCGGCCGCCGAGCTGGTGGCCCTGGAGCCGTTCCGCGACTCGGCCCACCGGCGGCTGCTGCGGGCCCACAGCGCCGCCGGCGACCGGGGCGAGGCGCTGCGCGCCTACGACCGCTACCGCCGGGTGCTGGCCGAGGAGCTGGGGGTGGGGCCGTCGCCCGAGCTGGAGGCCGCCTACCTGGAGCTGCTCCACGCCGAACCGGCCGGCGACGCCCCGGCGGGGCCCGGCGCCGCCGGCCCGCCGACCCCGCCAGCCGCGGCGCCGGTCGCCGGGGTGTTCGTGGGCCGCGGGCCCGAGCTGGGCCGGCTGCGGGCCGCCTGGGCCGACGCCCGGGCCGGCCGGCGCCGGACCGTGCTGGTCGTGGGCGAGGCCGGCATCGGCAAGACCCGGCTGGTGACCGAGCTGGCCGGCTCGGCCGAGCGGGTCGGGGCGGTCGTGCTGGCGGGTCGCTGCGACCCGCAGCTCGGCGTCCCCTACCTGCCGTTGCGGGAGGCGGTCGGGCGCCACCTGGCCGGCTACCCGTCGGAGCGGCTGCGGGCCCTGCTCGGCCCCCGGGCCGCGGAGCTGGTCCGGTTCTGGCCCGAGCTGGCCTGGCGCCTGCCCGCCCTGCCGCCCCCCTCGACCGCCGGTCACGGGGCCGACCCCTATCTCCTGTTCGAGGCGCTCACCGGGCTGCTGGAGACGGTCGCGGTCACCGGCCCGGTGCTGCTGCTGGTCGACGACCTGCACGGCGCCGACGAGGCCAGCCTGCTGCTGCTGCGCAGCCTGGCCAACGCCCGCCGGCCGGCGCGGCTGCTGACCGTCCTGACCTACCGGGACGACGAGCGCGCCTCCCGGGCCAGCCTGACCGCCGCCCTCGGCGACCTGGTCCGCGCCCCCGGGGCCGAGCTCCTGACCCTGGACGGCCTGGGCGCCGACGAGGTCGCGGCGATGGTCGGGGCGACGGCCGACCGGCCGCTCGGCCCGGGCGGTGCCGTCCTGGCCGACGTGCTCCAGAAGCGGACCGGCGGCAACGCCTTCCTGGTGGCCGAGCTGCTGCGGCACCTGGTCGAGCGGGGCGGCCTGGCCGGTGGGGACGTCACCGAGGTGGCCGCCGGCCCGGCCGTCGACGACGTGCCCGAGAGCGTGCGCTGGGCCGTCGGCCAGCGGCTGGCCCGCCTCGGCGGGCCGGTCGAGCACGTGCTGGAGCTGGCGGCGGTGATCGGCGACCGCGTCGAGGTGGCCCTGCTGGAGCGGGTCGCCGAGCTCGGCTACGACAGCCTGCTCTCGGCGCTCGACACGGCCGTGGCCGTCCGCCTGCTCAAGGAGCTGCCGGACGGCC
>Ga0081538_10003996_pt1 | contig 13735 bp, 10 predicted proteins | sample TabmetS5T2R1_FD_71022 | JGI IMG/M metagenome (GOLD analysis project Ga0081538, IMG submission 71022) | Tabebuia heterophylla rhizosphere microbial communities from the University of Puerto Rico - S5T2R1 | ecosystem: Host-associated > Plants > Roots > Rhizosphere ... | reverse complement strand
CGGCGGGCCGGTCTGGCGGCCGTCCGCGAGATCCCCGGTGAGGCGCCGTGGGGCCCCGGCGCGACCGGCACCGCGACGTGGACCGGCGTCGCGCTCGCCGACGTGCTGGCGCTCGCGGGCCCGGGTCGCGAGGCGGCGCACGTCGGCTTCGACGGCGCCGACCTCTGCCCGGAGGCGAAGCCCGCCCAGCGCTTCGGCGGCTCGATTCCGCTGGACAAGGCTCGCCGACCCGAGGTCCTGCTCGCCTGGGCGATGAACGGCGAGCCGCTGCCGGCCGTCCACGGCGCGCCGCTGCGCGCGGTGGTGCCCGGCTACATCGGCGCGCGCAGCGTCAAGTGGGTCGAGCAGATCGAGCTCCGCTCGACGCCGTGGGAGGGGTACTTCCAGCACGTCGTCTATCGGTTGCTACCGGAGGACGGAACGCCAGGACCTGGGGCAGGAATGCCGCTCGGCCTTGTCGCGCTCAACGCCGACGTGCTGTCCCCGGCCGACGGCGAGACGGTCCCCGCGGGTCCCGTCCGCGTGCGCGGCTACGCGTTCGCGGGCGGCGAGCGACACGTGGCCCGGGTCGACGTCTCCATCGACGGCGGAGCGAGCTGGTCGCAGGCGGAACTGCTCGATGATCTCGGCCGGTGGGCGTGGCGGCACTGGCAAATCACGGTCGACCTTAGCCCCGGGGAGCACGCGATCCTCGTCCGCGCCTGGGACTCCTCGGCCGCAACGCAGCCCGAGGACGAAGCGGCGCTATGGAACCCGAAGGGCTACGTGAACAACGCGCGCCCGCGGATCAGGGTGCGGGCAGCTGCCTCAGATCACGCTTCGGAGGACACCGGTACCGAGTCGCACCACGGCTCGAAGGTCTGACCTACCTTCAGCCGCCGGCGATCCATCCGCACCTCGTAGAACACCGCGCAGGCGGCCCCCGAGGCGGAGTGCACCCACCACGCCACGCAGACCGCCTGGCGGCGCGCCCGCCTGGCGCCGAGGACCGGCCAGCACTCTGCTCCGTCGGCCTCGCCGAGTCCCCTCGGCTAGTGGCCGGCGCCTCGTGTGCCTTCCTCGGGACCGCCGTCATAGCGCTGCCCTGGCGGGTTCTTGATCGAGTTGGGGTCGAAGGTCGCCACGGGCGAGCGCTCCGTCAGCGCGGCCGTTCCTTCCTCGGGTCCGCCCTCGTAGCGGACGCCGGGCTGCGCCGTGTGCTTCTCCACGCTCGTGGCGGAGTCGCCTGCATCGAGGGCGAGCACCAGTGCAACGATCGCGGCGGTCAGCAAGGCGACGGCCGCCAGGGCGACGATCTTCGTCCGCCGCTGGTCGCGCAACAGCCGCTGCTTGATCGGCGTGTGAGAGTGGGTGATGCCCGACATGGCTGGCCTCCTTGGTGGATGCGATTGAGGCGAGCATCCGGGGCGGCGGCTTCAGGGAGGCAACAGGGCGGTAACACCACCGCGGGCGGGCCATGGGCCCGGTCGCTTGTGGGGATGCGGGGTGCGATGTTAGGTTCGAGTTGGACTCTGGCCGATGGAATTTCTGATCCTGGGGCCGCTGGAGGCAAGCGCCGGCGGCCGTAAGCTGGCCCTTGGGGGCGCCAAGCAGCGCTCCTTGCTGGCGATGCTCCTGCTGCACGCGAACGAGGTCGTCTCGAGCGACCGGCTGATCGACGAGCTGTGGAGCGGCGGTGGACCGCGGGACGGCGCGAAGGCGTTGCAGGTCGCGATTGCGCGGTTGCGCAAGGCGCTCGAGCCGGGCGCCGAGGAAGACCTGCTGGTGACCCGCCCGCCGGGCTACGAGCTCAGGCTGGCGCCGGGCCAGCTCGACCTGCACCGGTTCGAGCGACTGGTGGCCGAGGCGCGGGCGGCCGAGCCGGGGACGGCGGCGGCGAAGCTGCGCGACGCGCTCGCCCTGTGGCGCGGGCCGCCGTTGGCCGATCTGGCCTATGAGTCGTTCTGTCAGGCCGAGATCGCGCGGCTCGACGAGCTGCGGCTGGCGGCACTCGAGGACCGCCTGCGCGCCGACCTTGAGCTGGGCCGGCACGCGGAGTCGGTCGGCGAGCTGGAGCGCCTCGTTGCCGACAATCCGCTGCGCGAGCGGCCGCGAGAGCTGCTGATGCTCGCCCTCTACCGCTCGGGCCGCCAGGCCGAAGCGCTTGACGCGTACCGGGCCGCCCGCGCCGCGCTCGTCGACGAGCTCGGCATCGAGCCCGGCCGCGAGCTGCGCAGGCTCGAGCAGGCGATCCTGGAGCAGGACCCGAGCCTCGACCCCGCTACTCCGGCGCCGGCCTCCGCCGAAACGGCGGGCGGCGTGTTCGTCGGCCGCGAACGGGAGCTGGGCGGGCTCCTCGCAGGCCTCGACGACGCCTTTGCCGGCAGCGGACGCGTGTTCCTGCTCGCCGGCGAGCCCGGCATCGGCAAGAGCCGCCTCGCCGACCAGCTCACGGCCCAGGCCCGCTCCCGGGGCGCCGAGGTGCTCGTCGGGCGCTGCTGGGAGGCCGGCGGCGCGCCGGCGTACTGGCCCTGGATCCAATCCCTGCGCGCCCACATCCGCAGCACCCCACCCGACACACTCCGCGCCCAACTCGGCACCGGCGCCGGCGAAATCGCGCAGCTGCTCCCCGAGCTTCGCACCCTGCTCCCGGGAGTTGCCGAGCCGCTGGCGCTCGAGTCCGAGGCCGCCCGCTTCCGGCTGTTCGAGGCGGCCAGCACCCTGCTGCGAAACGCCGCACAGCCCAGACCGGTTCTGCTCGTCCTCGACGACCTGCATGCGGCCGATGAGCCTTCCCTGCTGCTGCTCCAGTTCCTCGCGCGCGAGATGGCCGACAGCCGGCTGCTCGTGCTCTGCGCGTTCCGCGACGTGGATCCTACGCTGGGCGATCCACTCACCTCGGCGCTGGCCCAGCTCGTGCGCGAGCCGCACACCGTGCATATCGAGCTCGGCGGCCTGGCCGAGCCCGACGTGGCCGCCTACCTCGAGCTCGCGACCGGGACCGAGCCCGCCGCCGCTCTCGTTCGGGCCGTACACACCGAAACGGAGGGCAACCCGCTCTTCGTGGCGGAGCTGGTGCGGCTGCTGGAGGCCGAGGGCCACCTCGCCGAGACCGACGTGCCCGGGCGCATCCCCCCGGGAATCCGTGCCGTGATCGGCCAGCGCCTGGGACGGCTCTCAGAACCCTGCAGGAATCTGCTGATTCCTGCGTCGGTGATGGGCCGGGAGTTCGACCTGGCCGTTCTTGCCCGGCTCGGCGACCTTGATCAGCAGGAAACGCTGGACGCGCTGGACGAGGCCGTCGCCGAGCGCATCGTCGGGGACGTACCGGGGGCGCCCGGCCGGCTCCGCTTCGGCCACGCTCTCATCAGGGACACGCTCTACGACGAGCTCAGCGCTGCACGCAGGCTGCAGCTCCACCGGACGGTGGGCGAAGCGCTCGAGGCGACCTACGCGGCCCAGCTCGACTCTCATCTGGCCGAGCTCGCGCATCATTTCTTCGCTGCGGCACCGGCGGGCGTGGCGGGCAAGGCGGTCGACTACGCCCGTCGCGGCGGCGACCGCGCGGCCTCGCAGCTCGCGTACGAGGAAGCCGTTCGCCTCTACGACATGGCCCTGATGCTGGTCGACGAGGATGTGGCCCGCTGCGGGCTGCTGCTCGCGTCGGGCGAGGCCCGGGCGCGTGCCGGGAACACTCCCGCCTCGAAGCAAGCGTTCCGGGAGGCCGCCGGACTCGCCGAGCGTTGCGAACTGACCGAGCAGTTCGCCCGCGCCGCGATCGGCTACGGCGGCAGGGTCATGTGGGAGGTCTCGAGGGACGACGACCTTCTCGTGCCGCTCCTCGCTCGCGCACTCACGGCCATCGGCAACGAGGACAGCACCCTGCGCGTCAGGTTGCTCGCCCGGCTCGCCGGCGGTCCGCTGCGGGATGCAAGCTTCCCGCCCGAACGGAAGCGAGAGCTGAGCCGGGAGGCACTCGACATGGCCCGGCGGATTGGGGATCCCGAGACGCTCGCCTACGCGATCCACGGCTACATCCTTGGCCATCATTCGCCCGAGCACGCTCGCGAACAGCTCCAGCTTGCCGCGGAGCTCGTCGACGTCGCGACGCAGGCCGGCGACCCGGAACGGGTCGTAGAGGGACACGAGGAGCACATCGACTCGCTGCTGGAGCTCGGGGAGATCGACGCGGCAAAGCTCGAGCTCGAGGCGATGTCGAAGGTGGCGCACGAGCTCCGTCAACCATCCCAGGAGTGGATCGTGAGCGTGTACCGAGCACTGCTCGCCGTGCTCGAAGGCAGGTTCGCCGAAGCCGAGACGCTGATTTCGCGGACACGCGACCTCGGCGAGCGCGCTCTCAGCTGGAGTGCCGCCGTGTCATATGGGCTCCAGCTCTACGTGCTTCGCCGTCAACAAGGAAGGGTCAGTGAGGTGGAAGAGCTCGTTCGACGCTCTGCCGAGCAATTCCCGACGTATCGGATCTGGCACTGCGCGCTCGTGCAAACCGCGACCGACCTGGGACAGATCGCCGAAGCGCGCACCGCCTTCGACGCGCTCGCAGCGGAGGGCTTCACGAGCCTGCCGTTCGACGAAACGTGGCTCACCGGGGTGGGGATGCTCGCTGAGACCGCGAGGGCCCTCGGCCACACCCAGGGCGCATCGGTGCTGTACGAGCGCCTGCTCCCCTACGGCGACCACGTTGCGATCTGCTACCCGGACGTCAGCATCGGAGCCGTCTCGCTCTACCTCGGAATGCTCGCCGAGACCCTGTCCCGCCCGGACGACGCCGTCATGCATTTCGAGGAGGCGGTCGCTATGAACGAGCGAATCGGCGCACGCCCCTGGCTCGCCCATGCACGCCACAACCTGGGCGCCCTGCTCCTAGCGCACGGCCGGCCCGCCGATGCGGACAGGGCACGGCTCCTCATATCCCGGGCGCTTGCGACGTACCACGAGCTGGGCATGCCGGCGCGGGCTCTATGAGGTGGGCGAGCCTCGCACGATCAGCCGCCAGATGAACGCCACTCCCACCACCAGAGTGCCGACTCCCAGGAGCCAGAACGCCAGCTGAGTGTCGATCTGCTCGACCAGCCAGCCGAAGTTCATGCCGAAGAACCCGGTCAGGAAGGTGAGCGGCAGGAACACGGTCGCGACCACGGTGAGCCAGTAGGTCGTCTCGTTGAGCCGCAGGTCGATCAGCGTGGCCATTGCCTGGGAGGCCGCGTCGATGGCTTCCACCAGCCGGTTGAGCTGCTGGCTTATGCGCTCGAAGTAGTGCTCCGTGTCCGCGCCCAGACCCTCGAGCCTCCCGATCTCCACGCTGATCCGCTCGAAGACGCCGCGCTGCGGGCCCACGCGGCGCCTCAATTCCGAGAGCCGGGCGTTGACTCCCCTGAAGGTGTCCAACTTCACCCGGCCGGCGCGCAGGTCAGTCGACATCCCCTGCACATCCTCCAGGGTGTCCTCGGCCTCGCTCAGGGCATCGAAGTCGCTGGCCACCATCGCGTCGAGGATCGCGTAGACGAGGTACTGCTCGCTGCGCCCCTCCGGCGTCGTTAAGGCCAGCCGCTCCGGCAGCGAAACCTGCTCCCGGTGGACCGTGAGCACATAGTCGCCGCTCACGAGCACATGCACCTCTACCGGGCCCAGCCGGTAGGCGGTGTCGCCTGCGGGCATGGCCGATTCGAGATAGCAGCTGAAGCTGAAAACGACGCGCTGTCCGTCGGTGTGGAACTTCCGCGAGGGCGCTGAGTCCTCACCGAAATCCAGCAGGGGCTGTAGCGAGTGCTCCGGGATCTCCAGTAGCTCGCGCAAGTCGTCACGGCTTGTCTCGCTTACCGGAACGTCGATCCAGAAGAACTTCCCGCTGGCGCGCAGCTCTGCAATCCGCTGACGCTGGGCAGCGCCCTCCAGTCCTTCGACGATCTCGCCCACCACTGCGAGGCTACGGCCGCCTGGGGACGGCTTCCCGTAATTCAGCGCGGAGCCACGTTGCGGTAGAAGCCGGGTCGGCCGTTCTCGACCCGGATGATCGTCACAGGCTTCGTCGCTGTGCGTCGGCCGCGCGCGTAGGAGATCCGGCCCGTCACCATCGCGAAGCCGCGCGTGGCGGCGAGCGCGCGGCGGATGGCCGCCGGCTCGGTCGACCCAGCCCGGCGAATGGCGTGCGCCAGAAGCCGCATGGTGTCGTAGCCGAGCGCGGCAAAGGCGCTGTTCGGCGGCCGCCGATAGCGCCTCCGGTAGGAGGCCACGAAGCGTCGTACCACCGGCGCGTCGCTGTCGAGCGCAACGTGAGTCGAGTAGTAGACGTCGTCGGCGAGGCCACCCGCCACGCGACCGATCAGGGGGGTGTCGAAGCCGTCGCCGGACAGGATCGGCTGCGAGAGACCGGCGGCGCGCGCCTGTCGAACGAGCCGGCCTGCCTCGGACGGCAGGGCGGAGAAGAACAGCGCGTCGGGCCGTGGCCGAAGTGCGCGTATCCGCGCAATGAGGGGCGCGAAGTTCCGCTCGCCCGAGGCGTAGGAGAGCCGGCCCGCCAGACTGCCCCCGCGCGCGACGAAGCGCCGCCGAAAGAACGTTGCGAGCGCTCGGGTGAAGTCCGAACCGCGGTCGACGAGCAGGACGGCGGAGCGGGCACGGAGGTCGGTGCGCGCGAAGTCGGCCACGGCGCGCGCCTGGGCGTCGTCCCCGTACGCCGCCATGAAGAACGTGTCGCCCACCCGCCTCGGCAGGCTTGGGAGAGTGGCTCCGGACGTCACGAACGGGATGCCCGCGCGCTGTGCGACGGGCCCCGCGGCGAGTGCGAGCGTCGAGTCGTTTAGGCCTCCGAGGGCCACGACGCCATCCCTCTCGATCAACCGCCTCACGGCGCGAGCCACCGCCGCCGGGTTGCTTCGGCTGTCGGCAGCGACCAGCTGAACGCGCCGGCCCAGCAGGCCACCGCGGGCGTTGATTTCGGCAGCCGCCAGTCGCATGCCCGCAAGACCGGGAGAACCGATCGACCTCAGACCGCCGGTCTCGCTGAACACTGCCCCCACCTTGATCGGCCCCGAACCCGCCGGCGCACCGAAGGTCGCTGCGGCGAGCGTCAGAGCGACTGCCGTCGCGACGACGAGAAGCCTCACCCCGCTGCCTCCGCCCAGCCGAGGTTCCCGGCGACCGTGCGGATCGCGGCCAGGAGGGCCTGGACGGATGGCCGCTCCGCATCGGTGCGCCGCGTCGCGGCGAAGATCGTCCGGTCCACGCTGCCCTCCGCGATGTTGCGGACGACCACTCCGCGATTCGTGTCCGACCCCACGAGCTCCGGAAGCATCGTGACGGCCATACCCTGGGCAACGAGGGCGAGGCTCACCACGCTGTCGTTCGTGCGATGGCGAATATCAGGGTCGAAGCCGCCCAGCCGGCGGCAGGTTCCACTGATCATCTCCTCCCAGGGCGTGCCGCTGTGGCCGGTCGTCCAGACTTCCCCCGAAAGCTCCGAGAGCGGCACCTCTCCAGGATGAGCGCGCGCGACCGGATGGTCCTCGGACAGAACGATCAGGACCGGGTCGCGGTGCAGGTCGTGACGCTCCACCCCGGCGGGCCGCGAAAGTGGGCGGTGGGGCCACTCGTCCGCGAGGACAAGGTCGACGTCGCCCAGGGCGAGCGCCGGCAGGGCCTCCTCGGGCTCGGCCTCGACCAGCTCGCAGCGCAGGCCGGGCGCCTCCGCCGCGAGGGCCTTCATCGCGGGCGAGGCCACGTGCAGCCCGACCGACTGGAAGGCGGCGATCCGTGCGCGCCCGACGACGCTTCCCGCCGCCGCGGCGAGCTCCGCCTCGGCGAGCTCGGCCCGGTCGAGCAGGTACTCGGCATGACCGACCAGCACGAGCGCCGCGTCGGTCAAGCGGACGCCTCGCCCGGCGCGCTCGAGCAGAGGGAGCCCCGTCTCGCGCTCTAGTACGGCGAGCTGCTGCGACACGGCCGACGGCGTGAACTGGAGCGCATCGGCAACCGCGGCGATCGTCCCGCGCTCGTGCAGCTCGCGCAGGAGGCGCAAGCGGCGGAGGTCGAGCACGCGCGCAGACGGCGGCTCGGGCCCGGTCCTCAGGCGACCTCCGCCTTCATCTGAGCGACGTAGCCGCGCACGTCCGCCGCCGGCTCCGAGTAGGCGTCGCCCAGGGCCGACTCCACCTCGCTCATGTACTCCTCGGCCCAGGCCGGGAAGTCGTAGTCGATCGCGCGCAGGAACTCGAGCGTCGCGGCCAGGCGGATGTCGGCGATCGAGGGGGCGTCGCCGCCGATGAACGTCTTTCCGTCCAGGAAGAACTCTCGGTAGACGTCGAGCGGCTTGGCTATCGCCTCCTCGGCGTCCTTTTGCGCCTGAGCCTTCATCTCGTCGTCGGCCTCCGACGTTGCGACCTCCCCCGCGTACTGCGGGAAGCCCAGCGTCGGGTAGGTGGCCCGCGCGACGAGCGGGTACAGCGTGCCGATCAGATAGAACATCGCGCTGTCGGTCATCGCCTGCTCGCGCGGGTCCTTCGGATAGAACTGCCCGAGGTCGTGCTTGAGGCTGAGGTACTTCATGATCGCGCAGCTCTCCCAGAGCGACCCCTTCGGCAGCCCCTCCTCCTCGAGCATAGGCGTGAGCTGAGCGGGGTCCTTGTGGACGAAGTCCGGCTCGTCCTTCTTGCCCCATACGTCCAGCTCCTCGAAGTCGAGCCCGCCGGCCCGAACGAAGATCCGAGCGGTCAGGTTGTTGACGCTCGGCCTCAGGATGCTCAGCGTGTGTGCAGCCATCCACTCCTCCTAGGGGTTTCGGTCGTTCGTTTGGTGCTCGACCAGTGTCGACTTGTACTCGCTCCGCCGCAAGGTCCCCCACGGCACGAGATCCACGCGTGTCTGCACCACGAGCACGTTGCGTAGTCTCTCGCGAATTGCCTCCGCGAGGGCGTCATTTCCCGCGCGGCCCCGCGCCAACTCGACGCGCACGGGCAGCGGAGGCTCCTGCTTCACGCCGGGCGCCGTCGGACTGACCAGGACGTGGCCGCTCACGTCGGGCGCAAACGCGCTCACCACCTCACGAACGGCCGAGGGGAAGACGTTCACGCCGCGGACGATGAGCATGTCGTCGGTTCGCCCGACGCACCGCACCCGCGGACCCGTGCGACCGCACTTGCACGGGCTCGTTTGAACCCGGACGTGGTCGCGGGTGCGGAATCTCAGGAGGGGTGCCGCGCGATGCCGAAGATGCGTCAGCACGAGCTCGCCGGTGGCGCGGTCACTCATCTCGATCGCCGCGCCCGTCTCGGGTTCGATCAGCTCGGCGTGGACGAACCCGCGCGCGCCCAAGTGCATCCCGTCCTGCTCCTCGCACTCGCCCCAGAGGGATACCCCGATGTCGCCGATGCCCATGGCCTCGGTGACCCTCGCGCCCCAGCCGCGCTCGAGATTGGCGCGAAAGGCCGGCTCGCCACCTCCGGGCTCGCCCGCCACCAGTACCCGCTCCACACTCGACCCGCTGAGATCGACGTCCCGCTCCGCGGCCCACTCGATGAGATGGGCGGCGTAGGACGGTGTGAGCACCGCGGCGTCGGGCCGGAGCTCCTCGATCGCCCGCATCAGCCGATCGCTGTTGCCGGTCCCGACTGGAATGTGAGTGAGACCGATGCGATCGAAGGCGCCCAGCGCCGCGCCGGCGACGAAGGGCCCGGCGTTGTAGGTGGACACGATCCGCCCACCGGCCGCGACGCCCGAGGCCGCGTAGCTGCGAGCCGAGGCTGTGACCCAATTGTCGAGATCCGCGGCGGTCAGCGGGATGTAGCTGGGCGAGCCGGTGGTGCCGCTCGTCGAGTAGATGCGGAGGATCTCGCCCGGCGGCGCGCACAGGTGGGTCCCGATCGGGTTTGCGGGCGTGCAGGTCGCCCGGAGCTCGCGCTTCTCCGTGAAGGGAAGGCGCGCGATGTCCGCGAGCCCGCCGGCCGCTTCGGCGGAGCCCACTCCCGCCGCCGCCAGCTTCTCGCGATAGAAGGCCGAGCGCTCGAAGAGGTACTCGAGTTGCCGGCGGTAGCTCGCGTCGTCGATGGCGTGCTGCTCCGCCCAGGGGCGGGTTTCAACCTCGGGTTCGAGCATCAGTCGAGGCCCGTCTCCGGCCCGCGTTCGTACTCAATCGCCTCCTCGGCCTTACCTGCCATGAGGAACCCGAGGTGGTGCTGCTGCTCCTCCGCCAGATGAGCGAGCAGGCCGGCCGTGCGCGCGAGGATCGGCACGCCCTTCACGGCCGCGGACGGGAAGCCGAGGTCAAGCATCACGGCCGCGATCGGCATCGACACGTTCATGGTGAGCGGCCTGCCCCAGGCCTCGGTGACGCCGTCCCGGAACGCGCGCGCCAACAGCACGTGCGGCCCGCTGACGCCGCGCGCGTCCGCGAGCTCGAGGATCCGTTCCGCGCGTGGGTCCAGCGGCCGGTGGACCGGGTGGCCGAAGCCCGGAACCCGCTCGCCAGAGGCGTGCATCGCCCGCGCGGTGTCGCGCGCGACCTCCGCGGGCGCTTCGCCGGAAGCCACCTTCCGCTGCGCCTCCTCGAGCAGCCGCGCGCAGAACTCGGACGTGCCAAGGATGACCGGACCGCAGCCGAGGATCCCTGCCGCGACCGCCCCCTGCAGCGAGCCGGGGTCCGCGGCGAGGGTCATGCGCGCCGCGACGTTGGTGGGCATCATCCCGTGCTCGGCGATCGCCACCAGGAGCAGATCGAGGAAGTAGCGCTGGTCCTCGGTCGGCTCCCGGCCGGTGAGCAGCAGATGGAAGTACTCGGTGAAGCTGAGCCGGCCCATCAGGTCGCGGCAGAGGTCGCGCCCGCGTACCTCGACCCGGTCGGGATAGGCCTGGCTGATGTGGCTGACGGGCGCCCCGGCCTTACCGATCTGCATGCGGCGGGCGACGCTACGGCCCGAAGGCCGGGGCGTCAAGGGCTCTTCCGGTCAGTCGCCCGCGGCCACGGTGTCCTTATAGGGAGAGACGCCACCTACACGAGGAGGAGACAGTGCTGAAGAACGGCCGCGTGGCAACCCGAATCCCGGCACAGGACCTCGACCGAGCGCGAAAGTTCTACGCCGACAAGCTCGGGCTCGAGCCCGACGAGGGGCGGCCCGGCGGCCTGCTCTACCGGCACCCCGGCGGAGAGTTCGCGTTGTTCGCCTCCGCCGGAGGCTCCCCCGGCACCTTCACGCAGATGGGTTGGGAGGTCGACGACCTCGAGGCCACCGTCTCCGAGCTGAAGGCCCGCGGCGTCGTATTCGAGGAGTACGACGTTCCGGGATTGAAAACAATCGACGGAATCGCCGAGATCTCCGGGAACTACCCGAGCAAGGGCGGCAAGGGAGAGCACGCCGCCTGGTTCCGGGACAGCGAGGGCAACATGCTCGGAATCGGGCAGCCGATCCGCTGAGGCCCTACTCCGGAGCGTGGCGTAGTGCTCACCCCGCCTCGGCGTAGGCCGGCTCTGCCACGGCTCGCTCGGACTCCTTCTCAGCCGCGGCCGTGCCCTCGGGGCGGAGCACCCACACGGCGACCACGATCGCGACCGCCACCAGCGCGGCTCCGACGAGGTAGGCCAGGTGGTAGCCCGAGTTGAGCGCGGACGCGGTCGACCCGCCGCCTGCAAGAAGGCCGTCGGTGCGCTCGGTCGCGATCGTTGCCAGCACGGCGAGGCCGATCGCGCCGCCCACCTGCACGCTCGTGTTGACGAGACCGGAGGCCAGCCCCGAATCGCTCGGCGTGGCGCCCGACATCGCGAGCGTCATGAGCGAGGGGAAGCCCAGGCCGGCGCCGAGCCCGATCAGGACCATCGGCGGGAGCAGATCGACCACATAGCTCGCCTCGACGGGCGTCCGCGCGAACAGGAGCAGCCCGGCAGCGATGGCCACCATGCTCGGGATGAGCGTGGCCTTCGGCCCGTAGCGCATGTTGAGGCGGGCCGAGAAGCGGAAGGACATCGTGCCCATGACCAGGGTGGCCGGCAGGTAGGCCAGCCCGACCTCGAGGGCGCCGTAACCCAGGACCCGCTGCATGTAGAGGGCGCCCAGGAAGAACATCCCGAACATCCCGACCACCAGGAAGGCCTGGATCAGGTTCGCACCCGAGACGTTGCGCGAGCGGAACAGCCGTAGGGGCATCAGCGGGTTGTCGATCCGTGCCTGGCGCGCGACGAACGCGGCGAGGAGCGCGATCGCGACGGCGCCGAGACCGAGCGTCTGGGTCGAACCCCAACCCTGCTTCTCGACCTCGAGGATCGTGTAGACGCCGAGCATCAGACCGCCCGTGAGCAGCGCAGCGCCAGGGATGTCGGCGCCCTGCCTCAGGCCCATTCCCTCTCCGCCCTCGACCAGCCTGAGAGCGGCCAGCGCGGTCGCGACACCGATCGGCAGGTTGACGAAGAAGATCCAGTGCCAGTTGATCGCCTCGGTCAGGACACCGCCGACGATCAGGCCAATCGAGCCGCCCGCGACGGCGACGAACGTGTAGACGCCGATCGCCTTCGCCTGCTCCCGCGGCTCCGGGAACATCGTGACGATCATGCCGAGGATGACGGCCGAGGTCAGCGCGCCGCCCACGCCCTGAACGAAGCGGGCACCGATCAGAATTCCCTGGCTCTGGGCGACGGCGCACAGCAGCGACGCCGCGGTGAAGATGGCCAGGCCGATGAGGAAGACGCGCCGCTGGCCGACGAGGTCGCCGAGACGTCCGGCAAGCAGGAGCAGGCCGCCGAACGCGATCAGGTAGGCGTTGACCACCCAGGCGAGGTTGCTCTGGGAGAAGCCGAGGTCGTCCTGGATCGAGGGCAGCGCCACGTTCACGATCGTCGCGTCGAGAACGATCATCAGCATCCCCACGCAGAGCACGTACAGGGCCATCCAGCGCTTCCGGTCGTCTCTCATCTCGGCGGTCACGTTCCTCGCTCTCCTCACGGGTCTTTCCAAGTGGTCGTTACTGAGACCCGCGAATCGACACGAACTCATCGGTCAAGATGGCGGCATGGCAATCGACGCCAACAAGTACCGGCAGGAGAGCCTCGAGAACTGGGGCCGGGTGGCCCGGGGATGGGAGGAGCGGCGCGAGTGGATGCTCGACAACACTCGCCGGGTCAACGCCTGGCTGTTGGACAAGGTGGACCCCCAGCCCGGCCAGACCATCCTCGAGGTCGGCGCCGGCCCCGGTGAGCTGGGACTGCAGATCGCGGAGCGCGACGATCGCGTCCGCGTCATCTCGACCGACTTCGCACCCGAGATGGTCGAGATCGTGCGCCGCGAGAGCGAGGCCCGGGGCCTGACAGGCGTCGAGCACCGCGTGCTGAACGCCGAGGCAATGGATCTCGACGACGACGCGGTGGACGGCATCGTGTGTCGCTGGGCGTACATGCTGATGGCCGATCCCGCCGCGGCGTTTCGCGAGACGAGGCGGGTGCTTCGGCCGGGTGGCCGGCTGGCCTTCGCCGTCTGGAGAACCGCCGATCGCAACCCGTGGCAAGCGGTGCCGGGGATGACCATCGTCCAGCGAGGCCACATGCCCCCACCTGTGCCAGGAGCGCCGGGGATCTTCGCCCTGGGAGAACCCGGACGCATCCGCGAGCTGGTCACGGGCGCGCGCTTCGCCGATCCCGAGCTGGAGGAACTCGCGTTCGAGTGGCGGTATGCGGACTTCGATGAGCTCTGGGCCGCAGTCGTCCGCCTCAGTCCGTTCGGGCGCACCTTCGACGGCCTGCCCGAGGAGGAAAGGGACGCCA
>Ga0081538_10003995_pt1 | contig 13736 bp, 14 predicted proteins | sample TabmetS5T2R1_FD_71022 | JGI IMG/M metagenome (GOLD analysis project Ga0081538, IMG submission 71022) | Tabebuia heterophylla rhizosphere microbial communities from the University of Puerto Rico - S5T2R1 | ecosystem: Host-associated > Plants > Roots > Rhizosphere ... | reverse complement strand
CATCCCAGGTCTGCTACCGGCCACGGCGGCAGACGCTACTGCAGGAGAGAGACCGTCCGGCACGGGCGGCCCGTTGGCCAACTGCTGTTCGAGAGCCTGGATCTGCGCGTGCAGGTGCCCCTCTTGCGGCCGCTCCTGCGCCAGCCGGCGATAGATGTGTAAGGCTTCTTGTATAAACCCCTGCCGCACATACAGCCGTGCCAGGGTTTCGGTATACATGCCCACGCTTGCCAGGCTGTGCGGGCTTTGCGGCGCTTTATCAGCCATCGGCCATCCCCTCCTGGGGACTAAGCGTACGGTGCCAACAGTGCCTGCAGGGCATCCAGGGGAACTTCCTGATGATACACCACGGCACCTATCTCCTTGAGCAGGATAAAACGGATCACGCCACTGACGGCCTTCTTGTCATGCGTCATGGTCTCAAGGAGGCGTTGGGGGGCGATGCCTGTGTAGGCCACTGGCAAACGCAGGGTCTGCAAAAGGGCACAGAGACGCTCACACACCTCGGACGAGCAATACCCCAGCCGCTCCGAAAGACGCGCCACGAGTGCCATGCCGATGGCCACGGCCTCGCCATGCGAATAGTGGTCGTAGGCGGTGACGGCTTCGAGCGCATGGCCAATGGTATGGCCAAAGTTGAGAATGGCCCGCACGCCACGCTCCGTGGGATCCTCCTGCACCACCCGCACCTTCACCGCAATGGCGCGCTCGATGAGCGTGCTCACCACGTGCTCCTGACGCTGACACACGGCCTCTACCTGTTCCTCGATACAGGTAAAGAGCGCGGGATCAGCGATGACTCCGGCCTTGACCACTTCGCTCAGGCCGCACAGGTATTCCCGTTCGGGCAGTGAATGCAGCAGGGCTGTATCCGTAAACACCGCCCGTGGTGGATAGAAGGCCCCGATAAGATTCTTGCCCAGCTGATGATTCACACCTGTCTTCCCCCCTACACTACTGTCGACCATGGCCAACAGTGAGGTGGGCAACTGCACGAAGGGAATGCCACGCATATAGGTGGCCGCGACAAAACCACTGAGGTCGCCGATGACCCCGCCTCCCAAGGCACAGATGACGCTCTGTCGATCGGCACCGCCGCGTGCCAGTCGGGTGTAGAGGCGCGACGCAGTGAGCAATGTCTTACTGCGCTCACCTTCGGGCACCAGGCAGGTGGTGACGGTAAATCCGGCCTCCTGGAGGGATTGGGTGACCGTGCCCCCGTAGAGGGCCGTAAGACTTGGGTGGGAAATGAGAAAAGCCTTGCGGCCAGGGAGGAGCGCGGCGAGTTGTTCCCCGAGCTGGCGCAGCACTCCCTGACCAAGGTGGATATCGTAGTGTTCTGTTGGGGTTCGTACAGCAATGACACGCTGTGCAGACGGCATACCTATCTTTCTGCATGGTTAATACGACATCGCGGTTTTTGCCTCCATGGGTGCTTCTGGCCGCTTTATAATACGCGGGGTGATAAAAATGAGCAACTCTTCATTTTCATCGCGGTTCTCTGTTTTTTGGAACAGCCACCTCAGTACCGGCACTTTTGACAGCCCTGGGACGCCATCTTTGTTGGATTGGACAGTGCGCTGATACAACCCGCCGATGACCACCGTATCGCCATCTTTGACCAACATTTCCGTATTCGCTTCGCGCGTCAGGATGGTTGGCACCCCATTGGCAGAGGTGTTGGAAAAATCGGCTTCGTTTTTCGCCGCATTAATCTTCATATTAATGAAGCCATCCGCGGTGATATGTGGCGTCACCCGTAGACTAATACTGGCGTCGGCGAACTCTGTCTGCGTCCCCTCATCGGAGACCGTTTCATACGGGATGCGCCGACCACTCTGAATGATGGCTTCGGTGTTATCGAGCGTGGCGATCTTCGGATTGGTCACAATTTTGCCAAGCCCCGAGGATTCAAGCGCCGAGAGGCGTATGTTCAACATGCTATTGGCGCCAGCCAGGGCAAAGCCAATCGCCCCGCCACTGCCCGCGCCCACCGCGGCCGGGAGATCCACCAGGAAGTTCCCGACCCCTGGTCCTGCGCTTTCCCCTTGCACCGAGACGGTACTAGGAAAGTTGCGATCGGTCGTCTGCGTCGTATTGGCGCCGAGCTGGATACCCAGGTCACGCAGAAAGGTTCGCGAGGCTTCGACGATACGTGATTCGATCATGACTTGTGGGGTTTGGCGGTCCAGCGTCTTCACCAACGCCAACATGTCGTCGAGACGCTGCTGGGTATCGGTGAGGATCATCGTATTGGTGCGGGCATCCACGAAGATCTTGCCCCGTTCACTCGCCAATTTCTCCAGGTTCGTCTTCAGATCATCGGCCTTGGCATAGCTGACCGGGACGATTTGCGTCACCGTCGGCTCGATCTGCACTTCGGCTTGTTGGGCCCGCAAGCGCTCTTGTCGCTCGGCAATAAAACGCTCGGCAGGGGCGATGCGGATGATATTGCCATCGCTTTCTTGATCCAAACTATTGATCTTGAGGATGGTGTCGAGGGCTTGATCCCAGGGCACGTCCGTCATGCGTGTGGTGACGGTGCCTTTAACTTCTGGCCCGGTAATGATATTCAAGCCGCTCACCTCGGCGATCAGCCGCAGAATGTCGTGAATATCGGCGTTTTGGAAGTCAAGCGAGATTTTCTCGCCCGTATACGGTTTGGCCTGCTGCTTGCCGATAGTGGTTTCCTCCACAGGCGCCGGTACGCCCTGGGCCAGCGTCTGGGGCATTGCCCCGCTGGCTGGCGCGGCGGCGGCAACCGCCGGTGCGGGAGGCGTGGGAGCATGACTCGGGCTGTCGCCAGTGCCGGCGGCGGCCTGCTGCACCGCGGGTTTGGTAATCACCAGCCGCACCTGGTGGTCTTCCTGTTGGACCTCAAAAGGCGCTTCCTGCCTGAGATAGGCAATAACGTGTACTGCCTTATCATCCTCGTTCTGCGGTACCGTTTGTAGGTAGGCGACCACGCCATTGGCATCTTGGACGGCGATCACCTTATCCTGGGCAGCGCTGAGATGGGCGTCGGTCACATCCAGAATCAGGCGCAGTGGCTCGGTACGCTGGCGCACCCGTATCTGCGGCAGCTCACCGCTAGTCTGCACGCGTACCACAGAAGCCTGAGGCAGCGTTTCAAATCCCACCTCGGTGACCACCGTTGGCGCCGTAGCTGGCGGTGGCGCAACGGCTGGCGCCTCTTGCTGCTCCGCTTGCGGCGTTGGTGCGGCGCTGAGCGCAATACGCAGTTGTTGTTCCTGGACGTCGATGTTATAGGTCGCCAGACGACGCAAGTGCACCAGGAGACGCACCCCGTGCTGCTCGGGAAGCGCCAGGGGTTCGATGTCACTGACAATGCCATCAGCCACGAGCGCGGGCTGGAGCCCCTCGGCAAGCGTCGCGTCTGGGATATCCACGATCAGACGCGGTGGCTCTTGCAGCATCAGCGCCGTATACTGCACGCTACCCGTGGTCTCGATGGTGATCTGCAGCGCTTCCGCCAACGTCTGTGTGGAAATAGCCGTAATCGTAAGCGGTGCTGGTGCGTTAGAGGTGGCAGCAACTGGCACGGTAGCTGGTGGCGTGGTGGTCGTACAGCCTCCCAATCCCAGAGCCAGGGTCAAGATCGACACCATGACAGCGTTCACACAACCCTTGTGATGCACGAATTTATCCATTTTGCTCTTCCTTGCGCCGGAGCGGAAGGGTGAGCGTTTTACCGACAATTTTACCCTCCGCATCTTCATATTTCTCTTCAAGGATCAAGCGGTCGTCTTCGACGCCAATCACTTGACCGCCATTTTGCCCCATATACATCCCAACGGTCACAAAGTACCCCTTGTCATCAGGAGCGCGGATGAGCGCTCGGCGCCCGAGGTTACCCCACAAGATCCCAACCAACTTCAGCGCTGCAATGTCAAAGTGTTCCAAGGGGCCTCGCGGTCTGTCTGGGTCGATGCGCACCCGACGCAACTCTGCTACCAACGGCTTGACTTTTACTAAGGAGTCAAAAGGATCACGGCGTCCTCTGGCATCGTAGCGATAATCCGCCTGCAGCACCGTTTCCTGTGCCTCACTCCTGCGGACGCCTTGTAGACTTACTCCAACAGCGACAATTGCGGCTACGACAACGGACCAGTGCATGACTGTAGTCAGGCCTCCTATTTTTTCCGTTTCTTCTTGTCCGGGGCTGTCTGCTCCACAGCCTCCTCTACCTCGAGAAACCGGAACGTGGTCGCCAAACACTCCGTTTGCAGGTCCTTTGCCTCGGCATTGGCAGTGAGACCCATCTTGACCTGACTGATGCTAATGATGCGTGGCAAGCCTGCCAGGTCATCGAAGAAGCGGCCCACGGAGTGGAAAGGACCCGCCACTTTCAGGGTCATCGGCACCTCGGCATAGAACTCTTGGGGCCGTTCGGCCTGTGGCCGTAGGAAGGTGATTTGTAACCCAGAACGCACGCCAAGATCCGAGATTTGCCGGATCAAGTCGGGAATTTCTTTGCTGTCCGGAAGTTGTACCAGCGCCTGACGTAGATTGAATTCGAGTTGCTCCACTTCCTCCTTGAAGGTCTCGTATTGGGCAGCGATCTTGCGGTGCTTATCCAGGATCGAGCGCTTTTGGTCGATTTGCTCTTGCAGACGGGTGATCGCGTCGCTCTGAGGCTGGTACAGGAAATACCAGTAGGCCGTCGCCAGCACGAGCAGCAGAGCAGGAAGCATCGCCCAGCGATACTGCGAGGGGATCGTCTCCAATTTTTCTAAGAATTCCATCGGCTCCTCTCCCCTCTTATGAGGTGACTGGTGCTGGCTTTGGCGCGGTGATCGGCACGGTGAGCGTAAAGGACACCACAGTGCGCTCCGCCAGGGCATCGGATTTGGACTCGATCAGTTCGGCATTGCCGAACCATGGCGAGCGTTCCAGGTTGTCCATGAACGCGGCAATGCCAACCATGCCATTGAGGGAATTGCCGGTGATTTGCAAGCTATTGCCGGCCTCGTTGACCTTCAACAACCACACCTGCTCGGGTAAACTGTCACTGAGGGCGTCCAAGACCGGCGCCGGTCGCTGTTGATTGGTGCGCAGCGCCGTAATCACTTCGACTTGCTTGTGCAGCAGCTCCTTGCGCCGTTGAAAGGCGTTTACTTCCTTGACGAGACGGTCCAACGAGGCAATCTCTGCCTCGATACGCCTGAGCTCGGCGACACGCGCCGCTTTGGTCTGGTTTTGGGTATACGTGAGCCATACCCCAGCTGCGACGGCGAGCACCAGGAGCAGGATGGCGACCTGCAGCTGGTTGCGCAGTTCAACACGGCGTTTGGCTTCGCGTGCTGGCAGCAGGTTGATGCGAATCATCAGTCATTCATCCTCCGCAAGGCCAATCCCACCCCAACGGCGGCAACAGGTGCCATCTCCTGCAGATATTCAGGATCGAAGACCTTGCCGCTATAGTGAATATTGCGAAATGGGTCTGCCACCTCGACCGGCAGGCCCAAGCGGGTACTGAGTAAACGGTCCAACCCCTTCATCCTGGCACAGCCACCACTCAATACCATCTTGTTGATGGCAACCTCGGGCGTCGTGGTGCGGAAAAATTCGAACGAACGTTGAATCTCTGCGCCAATTTCTTCACTGACGGCGACTAACAATGGGACCACCTGCTCTGGACCACGCCCAGCGCTGAAGCCCGCGCCCATCTTGAGTGCTTCCGCTTCGTCGTAGCTGATACCAAACTCGCGCTGCAGGACGGCGTTGTAGCGATTGCCCCCACAGCTAATATCCCGTTGAAACGTGGTGATGCCATGCGTCAAGATATTGATATTCATGGCAGAAGCCCCAATATCCACCAGGGCAACAACTCCTCCTTCTTGCTCATGATTGATTTCGTATTCATTCTCGAGCGCAAACACGTCGATATCGACGACCACTGGACGCAAGCCCGCTTCAAGGAGGAGACTGATATAATCGTCCATCTTGGTCTTCTTGGCCGCAACCAGCAACACGTCCATCTGATTCGTCTGGACGCCTTGCCCTTCGTCTGGCGGAGGCATGATCTGGAAGTCAATATGGACATCAGATATCTCAAAAGGAATGTGCTGCTCCGCTTCCCAGGAGATAGAATCAGCCAATTCTTTTTCGGTCATCTGCGACACACGAATCTTTTTAACAATGACAGATTGTCCAGAAATAGCGGTGGCAACGTCCTTTGTCTTGACTTTCTCCATGCGCACCAGGTTGCGAATGCCTTCCACAACCGCGCCAGCATTCATAATGGCACCGTCAACAATGGACTCTGGCTTGAGTGGCATCACACCAAAATTGAGCAAATGATAATTCTTGCCCGATTTTTTGAGGTGGACCAACTTGATGGAATGCGTACCGATGTCGATACCAACCAATGGTTTGTTTCGCTCAAACATGATGACCTCCATTTCATAATTGATACACATCGAAAGGCTAATCATCAAAATTTTTTATTGAGACCCATACTCTTTGAAAGAATCTGTATATTAATAGATTGCTATCGAATTACAGACAGGAACACATTTTAAAAATGTTAATCTCTATAGAGACTTAATAGTCTATCTCTGGCATACTCTGCCATTTTTCCGGTCCTTGTGGCTTAAAATTAATGGTTGCAACAAAATTCCATCCGTGATGGAAATTGAGTTTGAACTTCCCGCCACCATAGTGTTGTGAGAGATATACCAGAGGATCAGCAATAAGATGGCCCGCTTCGTCGGCATAACACCGCGCCAGCCCTTTGAAGCGCACCGTTCCATGCCAGGGTTCCTGGACTAAGATGGTGATCAGCGACTCGCAAAAGACCTGCTCAAAACGTTCCTGCCATGCGTCTGGCGTCACCTCTTGACGCTGTTCCCATCTGAACGTGCGCCAGACGTACGGTTCATACAATTTGCGTACCCACTCCACGGCCTTCCATCCTCTCTCTGCGCGCTCTCCAACCCCTCGCCACGGCAGCACACGCCCCACCTCTCACGTGCAGGTGCTCCACTTGCAACCACACCATCCCCTGCTACAATGGTATACACACGCACTTACCCATGACCACAAGGAGCGCGTTCCATGCAGATTATGGCGTTTGGCGATATTCATGAATACGTGCATGTTCTGCCCGCCTTGGCAGTGCCGCTGTGCCAGGCCGATCTTATTCTCATCACCGGCGACATCACCCGGTGGCGAGGAGCAGAAACCGCCGACAAAGTCTTACAAGCCATTCAGGCTTACAATCCAAGCGTCTTAGCCCAGGTTGGCAATACCGACTGCTGGGACATCCAGCAGCATCTCGACCGACTGGGGATCAATTTGCACGGGCAGGGCTACCGTTTTGGCGACCTCGGCATCTTTGGTGTCGGAGGCTCCAACCCGACGCCGTTTTTCACCCCGACCGAGTTTAGCGAAGCCGAAATCGCCGACTACCTGCTGGCCGGGTATGAGATGATCAAAGATGCCCCTCGTAAGCTCTTGGTGGCGCACTGTCCGCCCTATCAGACACACGTCGATCGCATCCACGCTGGCTATCACGTCGGGAGTAGCAGCGTCCGGCAATTCATCGAAACGTATCAGCCCGATATCTGTATCTCAGGACACATCCATGAAGCGCCTGGCGAAGATCATATCGGTAAAACCCATGTCCTCAACCCGGGAATGCTGGCTCAAGGAGGGTACATTACCGTCAGTTGTAGTCCTGAGATGCTCACCGCCCGGCGTATCCCAGGCCACGATCCGCAGCACTATAGTACCAGCCCGTTTCTGCCCCCATCTCTGTGAAGCCGGGTAAGCATAGGCCGCTCTGTTTCATTGTACCCCAGCACTATCCACAGTAGTTAGTAAAACACTTTCCAAGCACTTTGCAGGCGCTGTTGCCCCTTATCTGGCTTGCGAAAATGGCTCTTCTGTGGTTGAATGAAGCGAGTCCAGATGGGAGATCGAAAGGACGTGAGCAAACGACGGCAGCCGTAGTGGGTATAGGACACAGCAGGATGGAGAAGAAACGCTGTTTGGTGCTCATGCCAATAGGCGTGACGCGACGGCAGGAAGGTCCGACCTTTGCCGCCATTTATCAACACGTGTTGGTGCCTGCCTTACAGGCCACGGGCTTTCCACTGCATATCTTTCGTGGCGACGAGGTCATGCGCTCGGGGCTCAACCTCCACCAGGGACGGCTCTGGCTTCAGGAGCCGCACCTCGTCCTCGCCGACCTGACAACCTGCCACTCCGGCGTGGTGCATGATCTGGTGCTGCGTGATTTCCTGGCCCATCGCACTATTCTGCTGAGTCAACGGAGCGCGGATATTCCCTCACGTTTCACCGCCTATCGCCGCATCATCTATTGCCTTTCCGAGCCGGGTATCGCCCAACTGCGCCAGGATCTCGCCCATCACGTGGGCGAGATCCTGGCGGCGACCACACCGGCGGCGCATGCGACGGGTCACGGGGCAGACGATGGATAGGGCGGCGCTCCTCAGAAAAATCTGGTGGAATCTGCAGCAGCCCTGGCACTTTCGCCGCCCACCCGACCCTGCCGCCCTCTCTGTCACCGCCACGGTGAAAGGACTCCAGGCCTTCCTGTTAGACGAGAACGGTGCCATCTTACGTCGCACTCTGGCAGCCGTGTGGCAGCGTCCCGTGGCGCTGGAAGAGCTCGAACGATTAGAAATCGCCTTCTACCAAGAAGGCGCCGCTCAACGGGTGTGGCACGCTCAGGCGACGCTTACGGATAGCAGCACGCGTCCCTTTGGCATCATTGTGGCGCGGGCGTCTGGTGCCAGTAGCGACCTCACCCAGCGCGACTTTGTCAATCTGCAACGGCTGCAGGCGCAGCAGGCGCGCCACTGTGTGCGGCCATACGTCAGCGGCTGGTTGCCAGGGAAGGTCGCTGCCTACACGGTGGAGTGGCTCGAGCTGTACAAAGAAGTGGTGTTTGAAATCACCATTGCTGGCGGGGTCTTCCTGGTGAATGCCCATGGCGCGCACCGTCATTTTAGTCCTCAGATCTCACGCCATATCTGGCGCCGTATTGTCGATATTCTCTGGTATTATCCAGGACTGCAAGCGGTCAATATTCAAGCGGGGGATTTTGTTGCACGGCTGGCGGATGGCGTGGCAGAGATCGATCTCAAGCTAACGACCGCACGGCAACTCGGCGCCAACCCAGGAGCAGTGGGGCAAATTCAGATGATCCTGGCCAGTGTCATTACCGCCAGCGGCTATCTCAGCGATGGCCAGCGGCCTTTTGATCGGCACATGCGCCAAGAGGTGTTCGTGCCCCGCATGCATGCGGTACTGCGGCGGCGCTTTGCTGACCAAGCCCTAAGCCTCGCCCAGCGCCAGTGGGAGTTGTTCGCCCAGGGGGCTTTTGCCCGCCAGGAGGACTGCCTCAAAGAAGACTGTATTCTGGCGACCTATCACCACTTGCGTCGCCACCAGAGTGCTGCCTCGGCCTGGCGCGCCACCTGCCAACGCTGGCAGGCTTATGCCGATGCCGTGCAGGCGCACACCCTGCCACCATCCTGGTGGTTTCCAGCTGCCGAAGTGCCGGTGCTGCTGGCACGGCTGGAACAGCAACAGCACGTGCGGTAAATCCCGTGCCGCGCCGGAACGCGGCCCCGGGTCCACAAAGGGAGAATGCCATGGGATACGAAAAGCTTCTTTTCGACGTCCGTGAAGGTATTGCCACCATCACCCTCAATCGTCCAGAAGCGTTTAATGCCTTGGACGAGCAACTCGGGCGCGAATTCCACGATGCCATTATCACCTGCAGTGAGGACGACACCATACGGGTGGTGGTGATCACGGGGAGCGGTCGTGCCTTCTGTGCCGGTGGGGATGTGAAAAGCTTCTGTGCCAAGATTGAGACCATTGGCGCGCATGTCAAGCGGCTCACCACAGAGCTGCACGGGGCGGTTTCCCGGATGATCCGTATGCCCAAACCGACCATTAGTGCGGTCAATGGGGTGGCGGCGGGTGGTGGCATGAGTCTGGCACTGGCCGGCGACCTCATTTTTGCGGCCGAGTCGGCACGCTTCACCATGGCCTACACGCAAATCGGCGCCTCGCCCGATGGCAGCTCAAGCTTCACCCTGCCGCGCTTGCTCGGGGTCAAGCGGGCCCTCGAGCTAACCCTGCTCAATCCGGTTCTTAGCGCACGCGAAGCCATGGAGTGGGGTCTCGTCAACCGCGTCTTTGCCGATGACCAGTTCCAGCAGGAAGTACACAAGATCGCCACCCACCTGGCGCAGGGACCAACCCAGGCCTACGGGCGTACCAAGGCACTCTTCTATAGCAGTACCAGTGAAACCCTGGAGACACAGATGGAACAGGAAACCCTGCATATCGCTGCCTGTGGCAAGACAGCGGATTTCCGGGAAGGTGTCTTTGCGTTTGCCGAAAAGCGCACCCCAACGTTTCAGGGGCGCTGAAGACGCACAAGCACTGGAGAATTACGAAACGTACCTGTGGTCGCGCAACCACAAACCTCTCTGGTCGTGTTGCAACCACACACGGCACCATTGGCGGTGGCGTGTCACTAATTCAGCTTCCCATCTGTGGCGGCGGGCGATGCTTGCTGCCGCGGCGCACCATCGTTACTGATACCGTCTTTCAGATAGCGGTAAAAATCGCTATCGGTGGTCAACAACAGGCTGGCGTTGCCCCGCAGGGTCTGCTTATAGGTCTCGAGCGTCTGTAAAAACGAGTAGAAATTCGCATCGGCGCCGTACGCCTCGGCATAAATCCGCGCCGCCTCGGCATCGCCTCTGCCGATAATTTCCTCGGCTTGGCGATAGGCATCGGAGCGAATGCGATCCAACTCGCGTTCCATATCCCCGAGAATTTTGGCGCTCTCACCATCGCCCTCGGAACGAAATTGGGCGGCGATGCGCTGCCGCTCGGAAATCATGCGCTCGTAAACCCTTTCTTCCACCTCGCGCACATAGTTGATGCGCTTGACGCGCACGTCAATAAGCTCGATACCCAGGCTCGGCAAGATTTCCTGCGCCCGCTTCACCATCAGTTCCGACAGCTGGTCGCGTCCAAGCCGCGTCTCGGGCTCCAACGCCTCTTGCGTGGGGGCTGGAGGGGCTGCCGGATCGCTGGGCGTAGACGTCTCCGTAGGCTGATTGACGTCAACGCTCACCTCCTCGAGGGCTTCCTTCGGGAGCACCCGTTGGAAATTGCGCACCGCCTGGATCAACATATGCCCACTCACCACGTCGCGGGAGGCCGATTCGATGATGTCGTCCAAACGGCTCTGCGCCGCACGCTCGTTACCAACCGCTTGCAAAAAACGCAGCGGTGACGCAATGCGCCAACGCGCCGTGGTGTCCAGCAGGATAAAGCGCTTGTCCAGGGTGGGAATCTGCTCAGAGGAGCCGTCCCACTCCAGAACGCGCTTGTCAAAGCGCCGCACCGTCTGAATGAACGGCACTTTGACGTGCAGGCCAGGGCTGGTGATGGGATCGCTCACCGGTCTGCCAAACTGGGTAATGATCACCTGTTCCGTTTCGTCCACCTGGTAGAACATGCCGCTGAGCACGATCAGTACTGCCAACCCAACCACGATCAATGGAGCCATGGCACGGTTCATCTCACTTCTCCTTTGTCTGCGGCGCCATTGGCAGGCCGTCGCCACGCTTTAAGTCCAGGAAAGGCAACAACGAGGCCGGTTGCGAGGCGTCGAAGATGTACATCTGCCCGACCTCAGGGAGGATGGTGCGCATGGTTTCGAGGTAGAGACGCCGGCGGGTCACGTCTGGGGCCTTGTGGTACTCGGTGAGCAGAGCGCTGAACCGCGCCACGTCCCCCTTGGCCGTATTGGTGCGGTTGATCGCGTACCCCTCCGCCTTGGCGATGGTTCGATCCGCCTCACCACGGGCGTGTGGAACTGCCTGGTTGTAGGCTTGCCGCGCCTCGTTGATCTTGCGTTCCTTTTCCTGCTGCGCTTCGTTCACTTCGTTGAAGGCACGCCTAACCGCATCCGAGGGCGGGGTGACACTCTGCATCTTGACGGTGGTTATGCGCAAACCGGTATTGTACAGATCGAGAAGGCTTTGCAGCCTCTCTTGGGCCTCGTTGGCGACCTCGAGCCGCCTTTCGGTAAGCACCTCGGACACCGTGTAGTCGCCCACCGTCGTGCGCATGGCGATCTGCGCGGCATCGTTCAGGGCTTTGTCGGGGTTGCGGTTGCCAAACAAATACTTCACCGGATCGGCAATACGGTACTGCACGATCCACTTCACGTCGGCCACATTGAGATCGCCGGTGAGCATCAGCGCTTCCTCGGGAAAGCCTTGCGGACTAAAGCGCGTGCGCACATCGGGTTGTTCGGAGCGGAAGCCAAACTCATCTTTGAGCACCCGCTGCGTTTTCACCTTGCGGACTGTCTCTAGTCTGAAAGGGAGCTTGAAGTGCAAGCCGGGCTCGCCCAGACGCACGTATCTGCCAAAGCGCTGCACCACGGCCACCTCGTCTGGCTCGACGGTGTAAAAGGCGGTGAGCAGGATGCTAACGCCCAGCAATATCAGGAAGCCGATAATCAACACCCCCTTGGGCAAGCGAGGAAAATTGGCGTCCTGAAAGAGATCCCGTACCGGATCGTTTCCGTCGCCTCGCATGATGATCCCTCCTTCTGTCACCAACGGCGAAAACCGGCCCGGTTCCGTGTCTTCCCGTGACGCATCGTGCTCTGCGTCTCTAGAGGACACCTCGGAACCTGGCGGTGCATAGGCAGAGTATACAGCAAAAGCCCTGCCGAGACACCTTTTCACGGCTGAAAAACGACCTGTTAGGAGAAGAAGTTGACGAGCGGGCTGGGCTCCGGTACGATGCCCTGTGGACGCAGAAACGTGTCGTTGGTGCTCATCCTTTGATGTATCGGAAGCGGCTATGAGCTACGAAGAAATTGAGGTGAAGTTTCTCATTGATGATCTTGGCGCGATGCGCCAGCGCCTGCTGGCCATAGGGGCAGATCTCAAAACCCCACGCAGCTACGAGGACAACCTGTGTTTCGACACCCCAGACGAGCGGTTGCAACAGCAGGGGCGCTTGTTGCGCTTGCGACGCGACCGTCGTAACCGCTTGACCTACAAAGAGCCACCAGCCGCTGCTGACACGGATTTCAAGGTGCGGCACGAGTATGAGATTGAGGTGAGCGACTTTACGCAAACGCGGTCACTGCTGGAAAAATTGGGGTTTTCTCTGTACTTCAGATACGAAAAATACCGCGAGACTTTTTACTATCAGGAGGCCGAGATCGTCCTGGACGAAACGCCGGCAGGAGTTTTTATGGAGATCGAGGGGGCGCGTGCCGCGATCGACACCATCGTCGCGCAGCTGGGACTCGACCTGGCCACACGGCTGACTGCGAGCTATGGCGAGATTTTTCACGCGGTGCGCAACACCTATCAACTGCCGTTTACCGACATGACCTTCGCCAACTTCCAGGGATTGGCGATCGACTTACACGTCTGTAACCTGACTTGAGGCGCGAGGAAGCGGCGCGATGGCAAAACACCCGCAACCCTCTCAGGAGTCGCTGCAGCTCTTCCTCGATCCTGCCACTTTTAAAGAACTTTTGCGCGATTTGCTCTTTCGTGAAGCTGGCAAACCGTACTTCAAACGCTTTCATATCCCGCGCCAGCGCTGGCGGCGCCTCCTGGGAGCCTGGCGCCCTCTGCCCACCTATCAAGCCGAGCAGCAGTTATTACCGGTGGGCGTGCGCA
>Ga0081538_10003994_pt1 | contig 13738 bp, 9 predicted proteins | sample TabmetS5T2R1_FD_71022 | JGI IMG/M metagenome (GOLD analysis project Ga0081538, IMG submission 71022) | Tabebuia heterophylla rhizosphere microbial communities from the University of Puerto Rico - S5T2R1 | ecosystem: Host-associated > Plants > Roots > Rhizosphere ... | reverse complement strand
CGCGAGTGCGCGGCCATGGGGATGCCGCTGATCGCCGAGGCCGAGTTCCCCACCACCTACGCCGCCGTGGAGCAGCTCAAGGAGCAGTACGGCTTCGAGTACCTGCGGCGCAACGTGCGGCTCTGCGCCGAGCTGGGCGCCGACATCGTCAAGACCAACTGGCCCGGCGACGCCGACGGCTTCGCCCGCCTGGTCGAGGCCGCCGCCGGCATCCCCCTGGTCCTGGCCGGCGGCTCCCGCCTCGCCGACCGGGAGCTGCTGGCCCGGATGGAGGCGGCCACCGCCGCCGGCGGCATCGGCTGCTCGGTGGGCCGCAACATCTTCATGCACCGCTCGCCCGAGGCCATCACCCGGGCCCTGTCCCGGGTCATCCGGGAGCGCTGGAGCGCCGACAAGGCCTATGCCGAGCTCCAGGAGACGGCCCCGGAGGTGCGGCCGTGAGGGCGGCGTTCATGACCGACCGCAACGCCGTCGAGGTCCGCGACGCCGACGAGCCCGCCCTCGACCCGGCCGGGGCCGTCCTGGCCGTGGAGGCCTGCGGGATCTGCGGCACCGACGCCCGCACCTTCTTCAACGGCGACCCCCGGGCGCCGGCCCCCTGGGTCCTCGGCCACGAGCCGGTCGGGGTCCTGGAGCAGGTCGGGCCCGAGGCCGCCCTCCCCCCAGGGGTCGAGCTGGGCGGACGGGTGTTCCTCGGCTCCATCCTCACCTGCGGCCAGTGCCGGCCCTGCCTCGACGGCCGCCAGAACCTCTGCGACCACCACCTGCTCTACGGCTACGACCCGTTCCCCGGCGCCTACGCCGAGCGGGCCGCCGTGCCCCCGATCGCGGTCAAGAACCTCATCCCCCTCCCGCCCGACCTGCCCTCGGAGCTGGCCACCGTGGTCGACCCGTTCGCCTGCGCCCTCAACGGCGTCGAGGTCCTCGACATCGGCCTGGGCGACACCGTGCTGATCCTCGGGTCCGGCCCGATCGGCTGCTGGCAGGCGGTGATGGCCCGCGACCGCGGCGCCGGCCGGGTGTTCCTCTGCGACGTCAACCGCCAGCGCCTCGACCTGGCCCTCGGCGCCGTCGGCGGGTTCGTCGACGACGCTTTCCTCGCCGGCGACGACAACGGCCTGGCCGGCCTGCTGGAGCGCACCGGTGGGGCCGGGGCCGAGCGCATCAGCGTGGCCGCCCCCTCCAAGCAGGCCCAGCAGGCCGCCCTGGAGATGGCGGCCAAGCGGGCCCGGGTGGTCTACTTCGCCGGCCTGCCCAAGCACGACCCGGTCAGCCCGCTGGACATGAACCAGCTCCACTACAAGGAGCTGGCCATCCTCGGCGCCTACGGGGCCACCCACCGCCAGTACCGGATCACCATGGACTACCTCAACCGCCGCCGCGACGAGCTCGCCCCGGTCGTCACCCACCAGTTCCCCCTGGACAAGATCGGCGAGGCCTTCGACACCATCCGCGCCGGCACCGGGCTCAAGCTGGTCGTGGTGCCATGACCGGGGGGCCCTACGTGATCGGCTGCGACGTCGGCAGCCAGGGCACCAACGCCGCCCTGTACGACGCCGGCGGCACCCTGGTCGCCTCCGCCTACGAGCCCTACGACGTCGCCTTCCCCCGTCCCGGCTGGGCCGAGCAGGACCCGCGGCTGTGGACGGCGGCCCTGCACGCGGCCATCGGCCGGCTGCTGGCCGAGGTCCCCGAGGGACCGACGGCGGTCAAGGGGCTGTCGTTCGGGTCCCAGCTGGACGGGATGGTGGTCTGCGACGCCAGGGGCGAGCCGCTGCGGCCGGCGATGATCTGGATGGACCGGCGGGCCGAGGCCCAGGCGGCCGCCGTCGCGGCCAAGCTCTCCCCGGCCGACTTCTACCACCACACCGGGGCCAACCTGGACTCCTCCCACGCCGTCTTCAAGGCCCTGTGGGTCCGCGACACCGAGCCCGAGGTCTTCGCCGAGGCCGCCCACCTCATGCCCCCCGGGTCGTACGTGCTGCGCGAGGCGGCCGGGGCGCTGGCCGTCGACTGGTCCAACGCCTCCTCCCTGGCCCTGCTCGACCCCAGGACCCGGACCTGGTCCGACCCGGTGGTCGACGCCGTCGGGATCGACCCGGCCATGCTCCCCGAGCTCGCCCCCGGCACCCGGGCCGTCGGGCCCGTCACCCGCGCCTTCGCCGAGCGCACCGGCCTGTCGCCCGACACGGTGGTGGTGGTCGGCTGCGGCGACGAGATGGCCGCCACCCTCGGCGCCGGCGTGTTCGCCCCCGGCGAGGTCTGCGACGTCGTCGGCACCGCCGAGCCGGTCTGCGCCGCCTCGGCCGAGCCCGGCGAGGACCCGGCCATGCTGGTCGAGTGCCACCCCCACGCCGACCCCGACGTGTGGCTCCTGGAGAACCCCGGGTTCGTCTCCGGCGGCAACCTGCGCTGGTGGCGGGACCAGTTCGCCCCCGCCGAGCGGGAGGCCGAGGCCAGGGGCGGCGGCGACGCCTACGACCTGCTCACCGGCCCGGCGGCCGAGGTGCCCCCCGGGGCCGAGGGGCTGGTCTTCCTGCCCTGCATGCAGGGGGCCATGGCGCCGGAGTGGAACGGGGCCGCCCGCGGCGTCTTCTACGGGCTCACCCTTGCCCACACCCGGGCCCACATGACCAGGGCCCTGCTGGAGGGCAGCGCCTATGCCCTGCGTGACATCCTCGAGGGCATGGGCCACGCCGGCCTGGAGGTGCGCCGGCTCACGATCGTCGGCGGCGGGGCCAAGGGCGCCCTCTGGCGCCAGATCAAGGCCGACGTCACCGGCCTGCCGGTGCGCGTCCCGCGAAGCGTCGAGACCACCGCCACCGGGGCCGCCATCCTGGCCGCGGTCGGCGCCGGGATCCACGCCGGCGTGGCCGACGCCGTCGAGGCCTTCGTCGCCTACCAGCCCGACGAGCACGTGCCCGACCCCGAGCGCCACCAGCGCTACACCGCCGCCTACCACCGCTACCGCGATCTCTACTACGCTCTCAAGCCGGTGTTCGAGCAGCTGGATCCCGCCCCGGCCCCATGAGCCGGCCCCCGGTGGTGGCCGAGTCCGAGTTCCCGCCGCTGTACCAGGCCGCGGACCGGAACTCGCTCGACGGCCAGCGCCGCTTCCTCAACGCCACCCGGCTGCGGCTGGCCATGCTGGTCGTGGCGGCCGGGTTCGGGCTGTTCACCTGGACCTGGCGCCGGGGCGCGGGCGACCTGGCCGGGATCGGGGCGGCCGTCGCCTTCGTGGTCGCCCTGCTGGCCGAGCTGTACCTGCAGCAGGCCCGGCCCGACCGGCTCTGGTACGACGGGCGGGCGGTGGCCGAGTCGGCCAAGACCCTCACCTGGCGCTACCTGGTGGGGGGCAGCCCCTTCGGCCGCGAGGAGGTCTCCGAGCCGGAGGCCGATCGGCTGCTGCTCGACCGGTTCCGCCAGATCGCCCGCGACCTGCGCGGGGCCCACCTGGTGCCGGTGTCGCCCGACGCCGACCAGATCGCCCCGGCCCTGCGCCAGGTCCGGGCCCGGCCCCTCGACGAGCGGCGCGAGCTCTACCGCAGCCAGCGGATCAACGGCCAGCAGGCCTGGTACGCCCGCAAGGCCCGCTGGAACGAGCGCCGGGCCACCCAGTGGTCGCTGGTCCTCACCAGCCTGGAGGCCCTGGGGCTGGCCGGCGGGGTCCTCAAGGCGGCCGGGCTGCTCCCCCTCGACCTGCTCGGGTTCGGCAGCGCCCTGGTCGCCGCCGGGGCCGCCTGGGTCCAGGCCAAGCAGCACCAGAACCTGGCCAACGCCTACGCCGTGGCCAGCCAGGAGCTGTCGGCCATCAGCGGCCAGATCGACTGGACGGCCCCCGAGCGGGACTGGGCCCACTTCGTCGACCAGGCCGAGGAGGCCATCTCCCGCGAGCACACCCTGTGGCGGGCCTCACGCACCTAGCCGTCGTCGCGCAGCAGGGCCGTGACCCGGCGGTGGATCTGGGCCCGGAACCGCTCCTCCAGCACCTGGCCGTCGGCGTCGCGCGGGACCCGCTCGATCCGCTGGTCGGCGAAGTCGAACGGGGCCGGCGGCGAGTCGTCCTCCCGCACCGGGATCCACCCCGACGGCGGGGCGTCGGGGGCGTTGATGAGCGCGTGCAGCATGCCGGCCTCGAAGATGACGTTCGGGTTGTCGGCGTAGCGGTGGCCCAGCCCGGCCGGGGCCGGCTCGGAGAAGTAGCAGATGCCGTAGCGGGAGCGGACGATCCGGTCGGCGATCTGGCTGGTGATCGCGCCCGAGTCGGCGATCTCCTGCCAGTCGAACACGGTCACCTTGCTCTCGAACTCGGCCAGCACCCCCTTGAGGATGCCGAGCACGTGGCTGTCGGCGTCGTCGGCCGAGGCCAGGAACAGGTTCGGCTTGGTCAGGCGGGGGAACTTGGCCGTCCCCAGGAACCGCCCGAGCTGGCTCACGGCCCGCTCGGTGCCGTCGGTCTGGCTCTTGTTGGCGTCGCGCAGCTCGATCAGGATCGCGATCGCCTCGGCCAGGGTCATCAGCTCGTGCTTGGCCACCGGGGTGGCCTCGACGTGGCTGGTCGACTCCAGGTACATCACGCCCAGCGGCCGCCCGACCCGGACCAGGGGCAGCATGATCGAGGTCTTCATCGACTCCTCGACCGGCGACACGTAGCTGGGCAGGCCGGTCACCCCCGACCACAGGTCCAGGTAGCCGTCCGGGTCGTCGACGTCACGCAGGGCCCCGCCGTCGGCGGCCACCACCCACAGCGGCCGGCGCCGGTCGAAGGCCAGCGACACCTGCCGGGTGTAGCCCTCGCCGGTCCGGATGGTGGTGCCCGACCCCTGCTCGGCGCTGCTCCAGGTCGTCTGCAGCCCGGGCTGGCCGTCGATCACCGACCGCGTCATCAGCCCGAAGTAGGCCGCCTCGAGCTCGTTGCGCATGTACTCGACCACGTGGTCGCGGACCCGGTTGAAGGTGCCCTGATCGACGATGTCGACCGAGAAGGCGAACTGCTTCAGCAGCTCGGCGAAGGTCCTCACCAATTCGCTCATCGAACCCACCTCCCCGGCCCGACGCCACCCGAGAGGCATACCAGGTGGTCGCGGCCGGATCAAGGGCCGGCCCGGGCATTCGCCGGGCGGAAAATCCCCGGGGCAAATATCACCGCCGGCCGGTGACCCACGGCACTGACGGCGCCCTTTACAATTGGCGGGCAGCGGGGCATGATCCCACGCGCCGAAATCTGTCCCGGTGGCGGCAGGGAGGGTGCGGCGATGGAAGTCTCCGTCGAGATGATGATCCAGGACCCGCTGGTCACCAGGCTGAAGGGCATCACCCGGGCCACCGAGGGGTTCGTCATCAAGCGCGAGCCGTTCTTTCTCGACGGCCCGGTGACGCGGCGGGTCGCGGTGCTCGACCTCGACGCCGAGACCGGCCGCCTCCACCCCGGGGTCCGCTTCGCCCCGCCAACGCCGCCCCGGAAACGGGGGACCTATCCCGTCCCCAGGCCCCTCGACCTCTACTCGGGCCCCTTCATCCAGACGAGCGTCTTCGCCACCGTCCTGCGGACCATGTACATGTTCGAGGACGCCGACACCCTCGGCCGGGAGCTGCACTGGGCCTTCGACGGCCCCCAGCTGCTGGTCGTCCCCCGCGCCGGGAACTGGGCCAACGCCTTCTACGAGCGCGAGTCGCGGAGCCTGCAGCTGTTCTTCTTCGACACCCCCGCCGGGCGGGTCTACACCAGCCTGTCCCGCGACATCGTCGCCCACGAGACCGGCCACGCCGTGCTCGACGGGGTCGCCCCGGCCCTGTACCACGCGATCACGCCGCAGTCGCTGGCCCTGCACGAGGCCGTGGCCGACATGACCGCCCTGTTCCTGTCCCTGCAGAGCGCCAACCTGGTCGACGCCGTGCTCCGCGACACCGGCGGGTCGATCCAGAATTCGACCGCCTTCAACTCGATCGCCGAGGAGCTCGGCCGGGCCCTGGACGCGGCCGGCCAGGCCCATTACCTCCGCAACCTCAACAACGACAGGACGCTCGACCCCGACGACGACTCGGTGGACCGCTGGGGCAGGCCCAACCGGGTCGAGCGGGACGAGCCCCACGACCTCAGCGAGGTCCTGAGCGGCGCCCTGTACCGGGTCCTGATGCGGCTGCACGACACCACCACCCGGCGGTTCGTGGGCGAGGGCATGGAGCCGGTGGCCGCCTCGGGCAAGGCCCTCGGCATCACCGGCCGCCGGCTGCGGCGGATGTACCTGCGGGCGCTCGACTACCTGCCGCCCGGCGAGGTCTCCTTCGCCGACTACGGGCGGGCCATCCTCGCCGCCGACCAGGCCTCCCACCCCACCGACGGCCAGGAGCGGCGCTGGATCCGCGAGGAGCTCGTCCGCCGCCGCATCGTCGACGACGAGGCCGCCCTCGAGGTCGAGACCAACGTCGACGTCCCCGGCCTGGACGCCGTCGACCTGGCCACCCTGGTGGCCAGCGACTGGGCCGCCTACGACTTCGCCAACCGCCACCGCGAGCTCCTCGGGATCCCCGCCGACGTCCCCTTCGAGGTGCTGCCCCGGCTCCACTCGACCAAGCGGTACTACCCGAGGGGCGGCCCGGAGGAGGTCCAGGAGTGCATCCTCAAGGTCGCCTGGGACCACCGCGAGCCCAACAGCCTCGGCCCCGCCTTCCCGGCCGCCCGCAAGGTCACCGTGGGGACCACCCTGGCCATCGACTGGGCGACGGGCCGGGTCCGGTCCCGGCTGACCACCGACCCCGCCGCCCAGCGCCAGGACCGGGACCGGCTGCTGCTGCGCATGGCCGACACCGGGGTCCTGGTCCCCGACCGGATGGCCCTCGGCCCCGACGGCAGGCCGCTGCGGTCCTTCGTCCGGGCCGAGGCCCTCGGCGACGTCATGCGGGTCCGGGGGGCGGCCCGCATGCTCCACCTCACGCCCCTGGCGTCCTGAGAGGGGACCGGTGATGAGCACGCTGCGTGTGCGCGCCTACAACGTCAGGTTCGGCGACGCCATCCTCGTCTCGGTCCCGGACCGCGACGGCGACGGCCGGGAGACGACCCGGCACATCCTGTTCGACGTCGGCAACGTCCTCAGCGGCGCCGGCGGCGACGACGACGTCTTCGAGCCGGTGGTCCGGGACGTGCTCGCCACCCTCGACGGCCGCCCGCTCGACCTCTACGTCAGCACCCACGAGCACCTCGACCACGTCCAGGGGCTCCTGTTCGCCTCCGAGCAGCTCGGCCTGGAGCTCGACGTCGAGCACGTCTGGCTGCCGGCGTCGGCGGCCACCGACTACTACGACCGGTTCCCCGACGCCAGGAAGCGCCGGCTCCAGCTCCAGGAGACCTACGACCAGATCCAGCGCTACCTCGACGCCGCCGAGGACGAGCCGAGCGCCCTGGTCCACTCCCTGCGGCTCAACAACGACTACCGCAGCACGGCCCGGTGCGTCGACTTCCTCCGCCAGCTGGCCGACCCGACCTATGTGTTCCGGGGCGCCGACCTGACCGGGGCCCACCCGTTCACCGAGGCCCGGCTCAGCGTGTGGGCCCCGGAGGAGGACACGACCGTCTACTACGGGACCTTCCAGCCGATGGCCCTGGGGGTCGGCCCGGCCGCCGGGCCGGAGGCGGCGGCCGAGGCCGACGGCGCCGCCCTGATCCCGCCGCCCGGGGTGGACGCCGGCACCTTCTACCACCTGGTCGAGGCGCGCCGGCAGAGCGCCGTCGACAACCTGCTCGGGATCGACAAGGCCAACAACAACTCCAGCGTGGTGGTCTGCCTGGAATGGCGCGGCTGGCGGCTGCTGTTCCCCGGCGACGCCGAGCACCGCTCCTGGAAGGAGATGGACAAGCGGGGGCTGCTCGGCCCCGTCCACTTCCTCAAGGTGGCCCACCACGGGAGCTGGAACGGCACCCCGCCCCTGACGCTGCTGGACAAGCTCCTGCCGCTCGACCCGGCCGACGACCGGCCCCGGCGGGCGCTGGTCTCCACCTGCGCCGACACCTACCACAACGTCCCCGACACCATGACCGTGGACGAGGTCGGCCGCCGGGCCGAGGTGGTCACCGTCGGCCACGCCGACGGCCCGGCGTTCGTCGACCTCACCTTCGACGGCGAGGGGGATGGCTGAGATGCCCAGGATCGGAGTGGCCCTGTCGGGCGGTGGGCACCGGGCCAGCCTGTTCGGTCTCGGGGCGTTGCTGTACCTGGCCGACGCGGGCAAGAACCGGGAGGTCACCTCCATCGCCTCGGTGTCGGGCGGGTCGCTGACCAACGGCTTCGTCGGTCAGGCCGGCGACTACCCGGCCATGACCGGGGAGCAGTTCCGGGACGCCGTCAAGCCCCTGGCCCGCCGGATCGCCCGCCAGGGGACGCTGTGGGCGGCCCCGCTCACCTGGGCCTACCTGGCCGGGCTGGCCCTGGTCGCCCTGGCCGTGCTGGTCGGGACCTGGTTCCTGCCCTGGCCCGCCTGGGCCCGGGTCCTGGTGTTCGTCGTCGGGCTGGCGGTCCTGGCCCTGGTCGCCGGGCTGCGGGGCGCGGTCTGCGGGCGGGCGTTCGCGACCACGCTGTTCTCGCCCCCGCGGGGGTCCTCGCGCCGGCCGACCCGGCTGGACGAGCTCGCCACCCGGGTCGACCACGTCATCTGCGCCACCGACCTGCACGCCGGCGAGCACGTGTACTTCTCCGGCCGGTTCGTGTGCGCCTACCGCTTCGGCTGGGGCGTCCCCGGCGACCTGCCCCTGCACGTCGCCGTCCAGGCCTCCGCCGCCCTGCCCGGCGGGTTCCCGCCCCGGTGGCTGCGGACGGCCCGGCACCGGTTCGTCGACGGGCGGCCGGAAGCCGGCGGGGCCCCGATGATCCTGGCCGACGGCGGCGTCTACGACAACATGGGCGACCAGTGGCCCCAGGAGGTCGCCGACCGCAACCGGCGCTGGGCCAGGCACGACCCCGGCCTCAACGAGCCCGACGAGCTGGTGGTCGCCAACGCCTCCGCCCCCATGGGCTGGAGCAGCCAGAGCCGGCTGCGGCTGCCCGGCATCGGTGAGCTGCTCGCCCTCAAGCGGGACCAGAGCATCCTCTACGACAACGGCACCAGCGTCCGGCGCCAGGCCATGATCGCCCGCTTCCGGTACGCCGACGTCATCGGCGGGGGGCTGCGGGGCAGCGTCGTCCAGATCGACCGCAGCCCCTACCTGGTGCCCGAGGCCTTCGCCAGGAGCACCACCTGGCCGGAGCGGGCCGAGCGGGCCCGCACCGTGCTCGGGCTGCTCACCGACGACAAGCCGGCGTGGGACGCCGTCGTGGCCGCCAACCGGTCGGTCAAGACCACCCTGTCGCGGCTCGGCCCCGAGGCGTCGGCCAGCCTGCTCCGCCACGGCTACGCCCTGGCCATGGCCAACCTGCACGTGCTCCTCGACTACCCGGCGCTCAAGATCCCGCCGGCCTCCAGCTTCGAGGAGCTGGTCAGCTAGCCTGTGTCGCACGACACGGGTTGGCGTGCTGTTGGCCGCAGCCCCGTGCCCGGCACCGGAGAAGGTGGGAGGACCGACGTGGCCACGATGATCAGCTCCTATGTCCGCGACGGCTGGCACACCGCCGGCGACGAGGGGGCGACCCTGGTGGACGCGTCCACCGGGGAGCCGGTGGCGCGGGTGTCCAGCACCGGGGTGGACGTGGCCGGGATGGTGGCGCATGCCCGGCGGGTGGGCGGGCCCGGGCTGGCCACGATGACCTTCCACCAGCGGGCGGCGGCCCTCAAGCAGCTCGCCCTGTACCTGCGCGAGCGCCGCGACGGCCTCTACGAGCAGTCGGCCCGGACCGGGGCCACCCTGGCCGACGCCAGGGTGGACGTGGACGGGGGCATCGGCGCCCTGTTCGTGTACGCCAGCAAGGGCCGCCGCGAGCTGCCCGACGACGTCGTCCACGTCGACGGGCAGCCCGAGCCCCTCGGCCGGGGCGGGACCTTCATCGGCCAGCACGTCTACACCTCCCGGCCCGGGGTGGCGGTGTTCGTCAACGCCTTCAACTTCCCCGTCTGGGGGATGCTGGAGAAGCTGGCCCCGGCCGTGCTGGCCGGGATGCCGGTGATCGTCAAGCCGGCCAGCCAGACCGCCTACGTCACCGAGCTGGCCTTCCGGCACATGGTCGAGTCGGGGGCGCTGCCGCCCGGGTCGATGCAGCTCCTCTGCGGCGGCGTCCAGGACCTGTTCGACCACCTCGGCGGGCAGGACTCGATCGCCTTCACCGGCTCGGCGGCCACGGCCGGCAAGCTCCGCAGCCACCCGGCGGTGGTCGGCTCCGCCGTCCGCTTCAACGCCGAGGCCGACTCGCTGAACTGCGCCATCCTCGGCCCCGACGCCGCCCCCGGGACCGAGGAGTTCGACCTGTTCCTGGCCGAGGTGGTCCGGGAGCTGACCCAGAAGACGGGGCAGAAGTGCACGGCCATCCGCCGCGCCCTGGTCCCCCGCGAGCACGTCGCGGCGGTGGTGGACGCCCTCGGCGACCGGCTGGCCGGGGTGCGGGTCGGCGACCCGCGGGACCAGGCCACGACCATGGGCCCGCTGGTCAGCCGCTCCCAGCTGGCCGAGGTGGGCCAGGCCGTGGCCCGGCTCGGCCAGGCCGGGAAGGTCGTGGTCGGTGGGCCCGACCGGCTCGAGCTGGCCTCGGGCGACCCCGAGCTGGGGGCCTTCCTGGCCCCGACGGTGCTGCTGGCCGACGCGCCCCGGGCGCCGGAGCTGCACACCGTGGAGGCGTTCGGGCCGGTCACCTCCGTGCTCGGCTACGCCGACGCCGCCGAGGCGGTCGAGCTGGCCGCCATGGGGCGGGGGAGCCTGGTCGGGTCGGTGGTGACCCACGACCCCGGCTTCGCCCGCCAGGTGGTGCTGGGCGTCGCCCCCTGGCACGGCCGGCTGCTGGTCCTGGACCGCGACGACGCCGGCGAGTCGACCGGGCACGGCGCGCCCCTGCCGCACCTGGTCCACGGCGGCCCGGGGCGGGCCGGCGGGGGCGAGGAGCTGGGCGGGATCCGGGCCGTCCTGCACCACATGCAGGTGACCAGCGTGTCGGCGTCGCCGGCCATGGTCAGCGCCGTCACCGGCCGCTGGACGGCCGGCGCCCCCGTCACCGGCGACGCCACCCACCCGTTCCGCAAGCACTTCGAGGACCTGGCCGTGGGGGAGGGCCTGCGCACCGCCCCCCGGACGGTGACCCTGGAGGACATCGAGGCCTTCGCCGAGCTGTCCGGGGACCGGTTCTACGCCCACATGGACGAGGCCGCGGCCAAGGCCAGCCCGGTCTTCGAGGGCCGGGTCGCCCACGGCTACTTCGTGGTCGCGGCCGCGGCGGGGCTGTTCGTCGACCCCGACCCCGGCCCCTGCCTGGCCAACTACGGCCTGGAGGGGCTGCGGTTCTGGAAGCCGGTGTACCCGGGCGACACCCTCGAGGTGACGCTGGTCTGCAAGCAGAAGACGGCCCGCCCCGACCAGGGCTGGGGCGAGGTCCGCTGGGACGTCACCGTCACCAACCAGGACCAGGAGCGGGTGGCCACCTACGAGGTGCTGACCCTGGTCGCCACCCGCTCCGGCGGCTGACGCCCCCGGTCAGGGAGGCGGTGGCGGCCCGCCGCCAGGCGCCCCGCCGCCCCCACCGCCGGGACCGCCGCCCCCGCCGGGGCCGCCGCCGCCCGGCGGGCCGGTGCGCTCCAGGCCGTGGCCGGCGAAGGTGAGCAGGTCGGGCATGGTGAAATCGCCCTCGGTCGGGCCCAGGAACGGCCGCCAGCCCGGCTGGTTGCGGAGGTAGGAGGACTGGTCCTTCTCCAGCAGCCCGAGGAAGACCTCGGCCACGATGCGGCCCCCCACCTGCCCCAGGTGGCGGCCCTCGGCCTGGGTGTGGGCCTCCCTGAGGATGTAGTACCAGAGGGGAGCGGGTCCGCCGCCGGGAAGGCCGAGGTCGTCGTCGCTGAGCACGTCGGCGCCCATGTACCAGGCGACGTCCTGGCCCGACGGCAGCAGCAGCCGCACCCCTCGGGTCAGGTTGCGGTCGATCAGCGACGGCCGGCTGCCGCCGATCTCCACCGGCAGCTCGGCGAGCGGGTCGGCCAGGTCGATGTCGATCAGCCGGGTCAGCTGCGGCTCGGTCACCCCGAAGCCGCTGCCGTCGACGTCGAAGAACCGGGCCCACTCGATCGTCCAGAACCGGGGCAGGGCACGGAAGCCACCGAACTGGCCGAGCGGCTCGTCGTTGACGCTGCCCGGCTTGAAGGTCGGCAGCGGGCCGACCAGGGTGTTGAGCTTGTAGCGGCCCCGGATCATCGAGTGGCCGAAGCGGTAGGCGGCCACCGAGAACTCCACCGGCATGAACGGGTCGTTGACCCACTTGTAGAACTGGCGGTCCACCCGCGGATAGGGGCCGGACTCGTCCAGGACCGCGTCGAGCATCTCCTGGCCGACGACCCGGCGCAGGAAGTCGTGGATCACCACCCACTGGTAGTGCCAGCGGACGATCCGCTGGGCGGCCTCGAAGTCGGTCTCACTGCCGCGCTTGAGCGACGCGTCGCCGGCGACCAGGTCAACGACCTTGTTGTGGAACTTCAGCATGGTGAGCTGGAGCTGGCTGACGAAGGTGTTCTCGTCGTTGCGGGGGTCGCCGATGAGGGCGGTGTCCTGGCTGTTGCGGGGCAGGTCGTCGTCGCGGCCGTTGCTGCCGATGAGGAGCTTGTTGCCGCCCGAGGCCTTGTCGTAGATGAACGGGTCGTCGACCGGCCCGCGGCCGTAGATGCAGTCGAGGTCGAAGCGGGGGCTGCGGAAGTTGGTCAGGGCGTCCGGGTCGTTCTGCCGCTCCAGGCTGGAGGCGGTGTCGAAGGTGATGTCGTGGTCGATGAACTGGCCCAGGTAGGTGTAGCCGGCCGGGATGTCGGGGTTGTCCAGCTCCGGGGTCGGGCCGCTGACCTCCTCGAGCATGAGGGCGGCGATCTCGGCGATCCGCTCGTCGGAGGGGAGGAACGGCGGCAGCCGGAACATCCGGCCGAAGCGTCCCTCGTGCAGGCGCGAGACCGGCACGTAGGCCAGGCCGCGCAGCTCGTAGCCGTGGCCGCGGGCCGACCGGCGCCCGTAGCCGATGTCATGGGCCGAGGTGGCGCCGGCAAGGTGCTGCTCGGGTGTGCGTGGCGCCTCGATCTGCGGGGTGGGGCTGCGCTCCTGCTGGTCGACGGACATGCTTCCCCCTTCGGCGGCTCGGCGGCGGACGGCAACGCGAAGTCCTGCTACCACATCCCGAAAGTCCCTCCAGGTCAAGACGGAACATTGGTTCGATGTGCGGAGCTTGCGCGGAGCTGGCGGAGGCGGGCGTGGGCGTACTCGCAGATGACGGCGTGGGCGTAGACGGCCCTGGGGACGTCGCGGGCGGTGCGGGGCTGGATGACGTAGCCGTCCGGCCGCCAGGTGCGGAAGGTGAGGTCGCCGGTGAGCTCGGCCAGACAGGCCAGCAGCGTCTCGTCGAGCTGGAGGGAGTGCACCGCCCGGCGGTACTCGTCGGCCGTCAGGCACCACGCGAACGGGATGTTCATGCAGCACAGGGCCGTCTCGATGTCCAGGCGCAGGAACCGGCGGGTGCCCGGCTCGGGGTCGATGGGGGGGACCTCGAGGGCGGACAGGTCGAGCTCGGCCGGCGGGCGGGGCCGCAGCAGGGGGGTCCGCTCACCGAGGGCGAGGACGAGGGTGTAGACGTTCCGGTCGTGC
>Ga0081538_10003993_pt1 | contig 13740 bp, 10 predicted proteins | sample TabmetS5T2R1_FD_71022 | JGI IMG/M metagenome (GOLD analysis project Ga0081538, IMG submission 71022) | Tabebuia heterophylla rhizosphere microbial communities from the University of Puerto Rico - S5T2R1 | ecosystem: Host-associated > Plants > Roots > Rhizosphere ... | reverse complement strand
CGGCCTGTGCTCGGCTCACCGCCACCTGATGCGGGGCCGCCTGCGCTGAGGCCAGACGCCCCAAGGCTTCGCCAATCCGTGCCTGGGCCTCGGCGACCTGCGACTCCGCTTGCCGCAGGCTTTCAGCGGCGGTCTGCTGGGCGGCCCGCGCTTCGGCCACCTGGGCTTCGCCGGCCGCCGCCTTCTTGCGCGCCGCTTCGGACTGGGCCTTGGTGACGCGGGCCGTGGCGATGGCCTGATCGAGCTCCTGCCGAGAGATTTGATCCCGCCTGGCGAGTTCCTGCACGCGCTTGACATCGGCTTCCGCACGGGTCGCATCGGCCTCCGCCGCCAGGATCTGTGCGCGTGCTTCCGCCGCGAAGGCCAGTGCTGTCTCGACCTGCGCACGCGCCTGCTCGAACCGACTACGGGCTGATCCCACCTGCGCGCGTGCCGTCTGCACCGCGGCTTGGGTCAGCTCGAGCCCTGAAGAGGCCTGTTGCACGCCGGCGTCGGCGGTGACGTGGGTCAGCGCCACAGTGGCTTGCGCCGCTTGCTGGCGGGCGATGGCGGCCTGCAAGGCGGCACGCGCCTGCGCCAGCCGCGCCGCATACTCACGCGGGTCGACCTCGACCAACAGATCGCCCTGGTTGACCTGCTGGTTGTCGCTGACATGCACCTGGGCGACATGCCCTGCCACTTTGGAGCTGATCTGGATGATGCGTCCCTCGATGAAGGCGTCGTCGGTCCATTCGTGCGACAGCGCATAGTTGTAGTATGGCACGCCAATGAACGCGGCGGCGACGAGCAGGGCGGCTGCCGCGGCGAGCGCGAGTGGTCGCTTGTATAGGGGGCCCTTGGTTTTCAGCAATCCCTCCGCAGTGCCGTCAAACGCGGGCATGACCGCGTGCTGGCGGTGTTGACCGCGCCGGTCGTCGTGGCCATGCTCCGTCTGATCCGCGATTGCCGGCGCGGGCGGGTCCGGACGCTCAGGTGTGGTCCGGCTGATGCGGGTCGCGTCTTCCGCCATCAGTCCATCTCCATCGCGACTGACTCTGGTATGGCTAAGGCGTGCAACGAACCTCCCGGAGATGGCGGTGCGAGTGTGGCGCACTGTCCAGCGCTAGAGTCTCTAAGGCGCTCCAAGGCAGGGTGCCCTATCATCGCCGAATGCCCTCTAAGAACAGCGCCACGAAGGTGTCGATGACGTGTTCCGGCAGGAGACCCGCTGGACGCTTAACCCCGAAGATTTCATGGATCAGGAGGTAATGGGCGACCATGCCGACAAATCCCTGAGCCGCCAGGAGGGGGTCCACCGGCTGAAAAACCCCATCGGCGATCCGCCCCTTAATGTAGCCGCTCAGAAACTCGTGCAGCCCTCGTCGCTTGGATTCAAAGAAGAGATGCGACAGTTCATGGCCTTCCAGCGCACTGAACAGCAGTAGACGCATGAGAGACGGATCTTGCTCCGTCCGGGTCAAACTCTCGAGGCCCACCGCGCGAAACACCCCGGCATCGTCCTTCCGGGCGGCAGCCTGCGCCGCCTTCGCTACGGTCTCGTCGATCCTCGACTTGGTTTCAAGGATGGCCGAATAGAGCTCATTCTTGGTGGCAAAGTGCTTGAAAATGGTCGCCTCGCTACACCCTGCGGCCTGAGCGATCTCTTTTGTGGTGGTTCCACGAAACCCCTTCTGCGAGAACAGCGCCACGGCCGCCTCGACGATCACACGGCGCCGCTCTTCCCCCGTCAGGCGCTCTACCATGGTGACCTCCCGGCACATTGGTAATGATAAGTGAGTACTCACTGAGAATAGAAGCGCCGGGATCGCCTGTCAAGGTTTTTCTGCCCCGCACGCACACCAGTGCAACCGATGTCGCATCCCTCCCTAAACCTTCTTACCTTCCCTCGTCAAAGACTGCCAAACGCCGGATCAGGGTTCCCTGAGGGTAGACAGGGAGGTTGGATGGTCCCGGAGGGCAGCGGCGGCTTCACCTGGAACTGCGGCGTCACCGAGGGCTGATTTTTGCGCTTGTGTCCCACCTCTAGATATGGTAGGGAGAGCATCGTCAGGAGCACCCGCTCCCGCGCTTGGTGCCCAGGCCGGCAGCGGAGCGCCGTGGGCGTGTGCCACGGGAGAGCTCCAAAGGCGAGCTTTTCGTCTTGCGTAGATCTTGCTAGAAAGGACAGACAATGACGGCTGAGATCGGAGAGGTGGCGCCAGACTTTTCCCTACCCACAGCCAATAATGAGACCATCAGTCTAGCCCAGTTCAGGGGTCAGAAGCATGTCATACTCTCCTTCCATGTGTTCAATTTCACCTCGGGCTGAACCACCCAAGCAACTGCGTTTCGGCAATATCATAGCCGACTGCAGGAGCTGGGAGCCCAGGTGCTGGGCATCAGTTGCGATCATGCCGCATCACATCGAGCGTGGGCGACGGCTCTCGGCGGCCTCCCCTATCCGGAGTTGTCCGACTGGGAGCCCAAAGGTCAGGTAAGTCGGGCCTACAACCTGTGGAACTCTGAGCGAGGTGCCAGCATCCGTGCTGTGCTCGTCATCGACAAGGATGGCATCATCCGCTACCGGCGAACGTATAGCGCGCCGAACCTCCCGGACCTCGAGGAAATTACGCGCGAGGTGGAAAAATTGGGAGCACCATCGGCCAAGGTGTGACCCATGCCGACGGGAAACTGCTGCGGGCCTGGGGTTAGAGCTACACGCGGGGGGATCCTCAGGGAAGCCGTGCCCGACACATGGTAAACGCCCGGAGGTGGCAACGCGCTGGTGCGGGCCGTCTCAACACGTCGCGTGAAGAGATGTCGGACCATCCCTCTGGCTGATGATCGAACATCTCTTCACGGAACTACCGAACATCGTCGGCAGCCCGATCGACACGGTGACCGTCAAGGCTCGGCGCTTCCACCCCCAAGAGCGGGGATGAAATGCACCTCACTGTCCGCACCAACAGGCTCCATCACGCCTAGGATGGATACCTCACCATCGACGGCCACCGCGATGTGAGGCTTGAGGTCTCCATCCTCCACCAAGGCGTCCTCCATCCCCGGATAGAGGGCCTCCAACTGTGCGATGATTTGTCGCACAGTGGTGGCCTCTAGAGTGACCTCCTTCTGGCCCCGACTGAGGGATTGAAGTGGTTCCGGGATATATACCATGGCCATGGCATCAATTCCCCGGTTGCTGATTCGACAAAGCTTCCAAGACCTTGACGGGACTCATCGGCAATGTGCGCATGCGCGTGCCGGTGGCACGGTAAATGGCGTTGGCGATCGCCGCCATGGGCGGCACGATGGACACCTCGCCGACGCCTCGCAGGCCGAACGGATGCCCTGGGTTTGGAACCTCCACGATCACCGTATCGATCATGGGCAAGTCCAAGCTCGTCGGCATGCGATAGTCCAGGAAGCTGGAGTTGAGCATCTCGCCCTTGTCATTGAAGACGTACTCCTCGTTGAGCGCCCAGCCGATGCCCTGGACGACACCACCCTGGATCTGCCCTTCGACGTAGCTCGGATGGATGGCTTTACCAGCATCCTGCAGGGCGGTGTAGCGCAGGATCTCGGTCTTGCCGGTTTCGGGGTCGACCTCGACATCGACGATATGCACCGCAAAGCCAGGACCTTGGCCTCTTGGGGCCACGTTAGCGCGGCCGACGATGGGGCCGCCGGTGGCGTTCAAGCGGCGCGCCAGATCCCTGAACGTCATCCGTAGCTCCGGATTCTTGCGGTAGGTCAAGGTGCCCGCGGCATAGTCGACGTCTTCGGGCGCTACCTCCCAAATCTTCGCCGCGCGCTCGATCATCTGCCGCTTGACGTCTGACGCGGCCTCGTAACACGCCCAACCGGTCTTGAACGTGGCGCCACTGCCGCCGGTCGTGGAGGTAAACCCGACGGCGTCCGTGTCCCCGACCATCGGCTTAACCTCTCCATACGCGAGTCCCAGCACCTCCGCCACGTGCATGGCCGCTGAGGCTCGGCTACCACCGATATCCACCGACCCCTCGACAAGGATGACCGTGCCGTCGGGATTGACGCTGACCGTGGCACTGGCGGGACCCGTGCCGTTGTGCCAGAACCCGGTGGCCACCCCGCGCCCCCGATTCGCCCCCTCTAGGGGTGTGCTGTAGTGCGGGTGCGCCTTGGCCGCTTGGAGCGTCTCGAGATAGCCGATGCGCGGCAGCCTCAGCCCGGACACGCGTCGAGTGCCCTCTTTGGCGCCATTGAGTAGACGGAACTCCAGTGGATCCATGTGCAATTGCTCGCAGAGCTCATCGATGAGCGACTCCGCTGCAAAAGCCGCCGCGGGCGCACCTGGGGCCCGGTAGGCCGCGGACTTGGGCCGGTTCACCACCACGTCGTAGCCCTCGACGCGGGCATTGGGGATGTCATAGGGGGCGAGCATGCACTGCGAACCTGGGTTCACCGGTGAGCCTGGAAACGCCCCGGCCTCATAGATCAGGGAGGCCTCGGCGGCCGTGATGCGGCCATCCTTCTTCGCCCCCATCTTGATGCGGGTATGCGTCCCTGACGTCGGGCCTGTCCCCTGAAACACCTCGGTCCGGCTCATGGCGAGCTTGACCGGCTTGCCGGTTTTCTTCGACAGCAGCGCAGCCACCGGCTCCAGGTAGATCAACGTCTTCGCTCCAAAGCCGCCGCCGATCTCCATCGGGATCACTTTCACCTTCGAGACCGGAATGCCCAGGATCCGGGCCGTTTGGTCCCGGATGGCGAAATGGCCCTGGCTGCTGCACCAGATGGTGAGGCTGCCATCGGCGTTCCATAAGGCCGTGGCGCTATGGGGTTCGATGTAGCCCTGGTGGACGGTTGACGTGTGGTACTCGCGCTCAACGACGACGTCGGCTTCGCGGAATCCCTGCGCCACATCGCCGATTTCAAACACAAAATGATTGGCGATGTTGGTGCCGGGGCCGGTGTCATTGTCCTCGCGCAAGCCACCCGGACGAAGGTTCGGGTTCTCGAGCGCCATGAGGCGTTCATGGAGAATCGGCGCATCCTCGCGCATCGCGTCCTGCGCCGTGAGGACCGCCGGTAACACCTCATAGTCCACGTCGATCAGGGCCAGGGCCTCCTCGGCGATATGCGGACTGGTCGCCGCCACCGCAGCTACGGCATGCCCTTTATACAACACCTTGTCCTTGGCGAGACAATTGTTGCTCATAAACCGCGGATTGATCATTGCCCCTTCGCCGAGGTCAGTCACTTTGCCCGAGGGCTGGGGCAGCTCTGCCGCGGTCACGACGGCCTTGACGCCCGGAAATGCTAAGGCGCGGCTGACATCGATGCGCTTGATGTGAGCGTGGGCGTGAGGGCTGCGCAGGATCTTGCCGTACAAAAGCCCCGTGAGCCGCACGTCGGCACCATACTGCGCCCGGCCGGTGACCTTGTCCGTGCCGTCAGGGCGGATGGGCCGCGTGCCAATGACGGCGTATCCGTTCGTCGAACTTTCTGTCGTCTCAATGACTGGGGTGACCTGGGATGCACTCATGCGGATTCCACCTCCATCCGTGTGACTGCCTACGAACCAGGCCTGTGCCTGCTGCTGTCACGGCTCAGGCTATTCTGTAGCGAAACATTAAGGCATTGTATCACGGTCCGCAGGTGTGAGAAAAGCGCTTCTTGCTGCTGCCCTCTCCCACCGGGAGAGAGTAGCGGTGAGGGATGGTCTCCGGTGTTTCTCCCCCTGCGGTGTTCACCCTGACTCACAGGGAGAGATCATACCTCAAATGGCCTCAACGGAAAATTGCGACTGAACCCGTTTTAATGCGCGGCGGCTGGAGCCTCTGGGGGTGCCTCGCCGGCGTGGATGAGGCGGAGTCGAATGATTTTTGAGATCAAGTCGATGATGGTCACCGCCACCAGGATCATGATGAGGAGAAAGCCGACCTCGTCCCAGTTGTTGACGCGAATGCGATCGGCCAGCTGCAGGCCGATGCCGCCGGCGCCGACGACGCCGAGGATGGTCGCCGAACGGGTGTTCGATTCGAAGTAATAGAGGGCGTGGCTCAGCGTCACCGGCAGGACTTGTGGGAGGATGCCAAAGCGCATGACTTGCAGGCGATTCGCGCCGGAAGCCCACACGCCATCGATCTGACGCCGCTCAACATTCTCGATGGCTTCGGCGAACAGTTTGGCGAGCGTACCGCTGTCGCTGATGGCGATCGCCATCACCCCGGCAAACGGGCCGAGACCGACGACGTTGACGAACATCAGGGCCCAGATCAAGGCATCGATGCCCCGAATGCCATCGAAGAGGCGGCGCAAGCCGAAGTGAAAGAATTTTTCCGGCACCACATTACGGGCCCCGAGAAATCCCAGCGGCACAGCCGCTAGGCCCGCGAGCATGGTGCCGAGGAAGGCCATGGCGAGCGTTTGAAGCATGGCATAGCTGAATTCCCCCGGCCAACCGCCATGCCACGGGGGCCACATCAGCTGCAACAGCCAGCCAAGCTTGCCAAAGCCCTGCCATAGGCGCTGCGGTGCGAAGTCCATGCGCCACAGACAAAAGGCGATCAGACCGGCGAAGGCCGCCCAGCCGACCGCCATCCTTACGCGCTCGACCGGTGGGCGGCTGAAAGCCCGCGGCAACGCGCGTTGACACGCGTCGATCTCGGCCTTGGAGAGGTGTGCGGGGGCGGTCGTCATGTGAGTCCTTGCGCGCCGATCAAACGGCGACGGAGTTGCTCGCAGGTGATATCGATCAGTGCCACGGTGAGGATGAGTAGGGCTACGAGGGCACTGATGTCCACATAAATGAACTGGCGGATCACGGTGTACAGCTCTTGGCCGATGCCCCCGGCGCCGATGAAACCAAGCACTGAGGAGGCGCGTACGTTGATCTCAAAGCGCAGCAGTGTGTAACTGGCGAAGTTGGGCAGCACTTGAGGCACCACGGCAAAGCGCACGAGCTGAAACCAGTTGCCTCCCGCCGCTCGTACCCCGTCGGCAGGCCCTGGGGCGATGTTTTCGTTGACCTCGGAGAACAGTTTGCCAAGAGCCCCCATGGAATGCACACCGATGGCGAGGACGCCGGGCAGCGGTCCAAGACCGAAGGCGTACACGAAAATCAGCGCAAAGACCAGTTCAGGAACGGTACGGGCGATGTCCAGTAGGCGCCGACAGATCACGTACACGCCGCCATGGGGCGTCAGGTTACGCGAGGCAGGGAAGCACATCAGGAAGGCGCCGGCGGTGCCGAACAGCGTGCCCATGAAGGCCATGAGGACGGTATCGAGCAACAGGCTCAACCAACGGCCGATACCCCAATACCATTCGGCGACATCGGCGACGAAGTGCTCGGTGCGGATCTCCGGCAAGGTCCCGTGGATATAGGCCACGAGCCCGGGAAAGCCCTCGACGAACTTGGCAACACTCACCTCGCTCAGCCAGAGGGCTCCCACGACGGCCGCCAAAAACAGCCCGCCAAAGGCGACCGCCTGCACACGTTTGGTGCGATTCAGCTCTCGACGTCTGCGCTCGAAGGCGGTGATCGCGTCGTCGGCAGCGACCGCCGCACCGATAGGGTTGCCCGACACCGTCGTCATCCCGCGGCTAATTGGATTTGGCGTCGCGCCTGGCACGCTGGTTATCTTTGATCATGCGGATGACCGCCTCAAAATCTGCGTGTGTGGTCTCCTCAACGCCTTTGCTCTTGCCATCGGTGATGTCCTTCCAGGCCTGCGGGTCGGCGGTCGGCAGCGCCATCAGGGTGGCGCGGATATCGACCTTTAACGCCGCCGGCAGGTCGGCATGCATTGTCCAGGGACCGTTGGGAATCTTGGGTGACTTCCAGACATAGCGGATCTGGCCCTTAGGGATCATGCCTTTGCCTTCCATGCGTGCGACGTTGCTGCGTTCCTCGTTCGTCCACGAGGTGGCAGCGGCGTCATAGGTGCCGTTGAGCACGGCAAGGATGCCGTTCTCATGGCTGCCGGCGAACCCGGTGCGCCCGAAGTAGGAGTCGGGATTGATGCCCTCCTCGCGCAGGAAGTACGAAGGGGCGACGAATCCTGAGGTTGAATTGGGGTCGGCGAACGCCAGCGATTTGCCCTTGAGGTCATCGAGGGACTGATACGGGCTATCGGCTTTGACGGCGATCACCGAATGATAACTCACTGAGCCTTCGCTATCGGCCTCGACCACAATGGGTTCGACCTTTCCCCCGGTGATCAACCACGCTTGGGCATAGGAGGCAGCACCGAAACGCGCAAACTCCAGCTTGCGGGCTTTGAGCGCTTCGATGGTGCCGGCGTAATCGGTGGCCTGGTGCATCTTGATGGGCACCTGCAGGCGACGCTCGACATACGCCACAAAGCCTTTGTACCGCGCGATGCGGTCCGCCTCGTTTTCGCTGCTGACCACGCCGAAGTTCAACGTTGAGACCGTACCACGCCAGTCGCTGGCCTGCGCCACAGGAAGACCGAGGGTGGTGGCTCCTAGCCCCATGACGGTGGTGATGAGCATGTCGCGTCGAGTCAACATGATTGGCTGTTCCTCCACACAGGAAACCCTCTGCTCACCGCTCCTCCCCTAATGGCGGAGGAGACAGCGTCAACGAGTCAACACCCCACCCAAGCCTGCGCCGTCAAAAGCGGGGGGGTGCTCGGCTCAGACGCTGCGGTTACCGCGCTGCCCGGATGAGTTCTCTATCCCAATTGGCTTGGAGCCGCATGTCGGCCACTTCAGCTGCTGCGTGGACCTCCGTTGCCCCTTCATCGCTGCCATAAATCTCCTGCAGCATCGCGGTCGTCAGTGCTGCGGGCGGTCCATCGAACACGAACCTCCCTCCTGCCATCCCGATGATCCGATCGCAGAAGGTCCGAGCGGTATCCAGGGCGTGCAGATTACAGATCACCGTGATGCCATACTCACGATTGATGGCGTGTAACGCCGCCATCACCCGCGTGGCGTTGTGGGGGTCTAGCGACGCGATCGGTTCATCTGCCAGAATGATCTGCGGCTCCTGCACGAGCGCGCGCGCGATGGCCACCCGTTGTTGCTGACCTCCGGACAGGGTGTCGACACGCTGGAAAGCCTGGGGCAGTAGGTCTAAGCGCTCTAATGCCCGGACGGCCAGGGCACGGTCCGCAGCCGAGAAGCATTTCACGAGTGTCGGTAGAGTCCAATGGTGGTTCAATCGGCCAATGAGGACGTTGGTCAGGACATCCAAGCGGTTGACGAGATTGAATTGCTGAAAAATCATGGCGCACCGCGCGCGCCATTCATGGAGCTTACGCCCTCTCAGGGCTGTGATGTGGAGGTCTCGGTAAGAGATGGTGCCTTGCGAGGGGGCGATCAACCGATTGATGAGACGTAGGAAGGTTGATTTCCCGGCTCCCGAGCGGCCAATTATGCCGACCATGTCGCCCGTTGGGATCTGTACGGTCACTTGGTCGACGGCCACGATCGAGCCGAAGTGTTTGACAAGTCCCTCGGTTCGCAGCATCGCTCCACTCCTCTGTATCCATCGGGCCTACTGAGTCTGCGAGCTATCAGGAGGTGATCCTCGGCGAGGGGAATTCTGATCCTACAATCTGTAGATGACGAACGATGGACAGGGCTGTTAACCACCGGTTAATTGTGTGGCGATACCTGCCAGCCGTCCCCGAGCGTCCGGCGAAAACAACCATTTGCCAGTCCTATCGATCCGAACGGCGTGGTCAACTGGTTGAGCGGTTGGCCCGACGAACACCTGGTGGGCGAGACTCACCCCATGCGCACCCCATCGGCTCATCATGACCAACACCACCGCGCTTCTGCGGCAGGCGCCGGCAGGGGTGGCGGTCTCGGTGCCGGAGGTGTTTCAACGCCTTCCGGGGAAAATGCGCTTTGCGGTGCCCTCTCGGACAGTATGCGGAGCCGGGGGTTGTGCGGTTTTAACCCCGATTTTCGGTTTCAAATGGGATTTCTCACGGTATACTGGCCTTCGATGCCAGCATTTGGTCTGGGATCGATGAGAACGTACGGCTCGAGATCAGCAAGTAAGCGGTAAGATAGGGGGACAGGAATGCAGTCCACTGTGCCATGTGCATATCACATGACGCCAAAAGGAGAGATGTCGATGACGGGGAGGGGGATCCGCTGGGCAGTCGTCAGTTGGATAGCGCTGGTGGGGCTTTGGGCTGGGGTTGGGACGGGTCACGCAGCGCAGGCAGCCCCGCAAGGACAGGTCACCTGGGCGATCCATTTTACGGTCGCACCCACATACTTTGAGCCGGCGGAGCATCAGGGGATCATCACTCCCATGATGTTCTATTATGCCCTGCACGACGCGCTGGTCAAACCGATGCCGGGCAACCTCATGGCCCCCAGCCTGGCGGAGTCGTGGACCGAGAGCCCGGATGGGTTGGTCTATGAGTTCCGACTACGCCAGGGGGTGCGCTTCCATAATGGCGACCCTCTGACCTCCGAGGACGTGGTCTTCAGCTTCGAGCGCTACAATGGCGCCGCGGCCAATGAGTTGAAAGCCCGAGTGAAGAAGGTCGAGGCGGTCGATCCCCACCTCGTCCGGTTCCTCTTGCACGAACCATGGCCCGACTTCATGGCGACCTTTGCCACGCCCGCAACCGGAGCCGCCTGGATCGTGCCGAAGGCGTACATCCAGAAGGTGGGGGCCGATGGGTTCAAGCACCATCCGGTCGGGGCGGGGCCCTATCAATTCGTGAGTCAGGACCCCGGCGTCGGCCTGATCCTGGAGGCCAATGAGCACTACTGGCGGAAGGTTCCACACATCAAGCGACTCATACTGAAGAGCATCCCCGAGGACACCACTCGATTAGCCATGCTGAAGCGGGGGGAAGCGGACATCGCCTATGGGGTCCTGGGTGCGGTGGCGGAGGAGATCCAGCGCGACTCGAACCTGAAGCTAGTCCCCGTGCTGGGCACGGTCACGCAATGGGTGGACATTTTCGCACAGTGGGACCCTAAGTCCCCATGGGCGGACGTTCGCGTGCGCCGCGCCGCCAACCATGCCCTCGATCGACAGACCATGAGCGACGCCGAAAGCCTGGGATACTCGAAACCGATGGGCAGTATCATCCCGCCCGACTTCGAATTTGCGCTCCCCCTGGACGCGCCCGCCTATGATCCGGAGAAAGCCCGTCAGCTGTTGCGTGAAGCCGGCTTCCCCAGAGGCTTCGACGGCGGGGAGATCGCCGTCGGGCCACCATACGGGTCGCTGGCCGAAGCGGTCGCCAATTACCTAGGGGCGGTTGGCATTCGCACCAGAGTGCGCCTGATGGAGCGCGCGGCGTTTAACACGGCACGCCGGGAACGGCAGCTGAAGAATCTCAGTTATGGGGGTAGCGGGTCGTACGGGAACGCGGCCACCCGCATCGAGGCTTTCGTGTTGGGCGGGGGCACCTTTGCGGTGGGCAGCGTGCCGGAGATCGACGAACTCTATCGCCAGCAGGCGAACGAACGCGACTCCAGCAAACGGGAAGCCATCCTACATCAGATCCAGCGCATCATACAGGAGAAGGCCTTGTTTGTACCGAACTGGCAGTTGGCGTTCCTGAGTGGCGTGGGGCCGAGGATCGCGGAGTCCGGGCTCGGCCTCATCCCGCTCTATATCTACTCGGCCCCCTACGAAGACGTGCGGCTGAAATAAACCGCCCCAAGACAGGCGCCCTCGTCGCCAGGAAGTCGTGTCAGAGGGAAGTGCCGTGACGGCTTCCGGGGCAACTATCATCCTAACACAGGGTGAATGACCCCAGGCGAACCGCCGCGTTACCTGGATCGGAACTATGGAAACCAGGGCAGGCTTGGGGGGATGGGTAGTGAGGACGCTTGCGCCAGTGCCCGTGACCGCCGCCATACCCACCAGGCGGCGGCCTGCCGACCCGTCATGCCCAGGAGGATGCATGGCTATCGTACTGATTACCGGAACGAGTACTGGCATCGGCCTCGCCACGGCGGTCGCCCTCGCGCGCGCTGGCCACGATGTCTGGGCCACCATGCGCAACCCCGCGCGGGCACCACAGCTCCAGGCGCTCGCCGGGCAGGAAGGATGGCCCGTCACCGTGCTCCCCCTCGATGTCGACGATGACGCGTCCGTGCGTGGCGCCGTCGAGCACCTCTTGGCGGCGCGGGGGCGCATCGACGTGCTGGTGAACAACGCCGGCATTGCGCCCATGGGAGCCATCGAAGAGCTCCCGTTGGCGGAGTTCCGCCGCGCCATGGAGACCAATTACTTCGGGGCCTTGCGGTGCATCCAGGCCGTCTTGCCCACGATGCGGGCACAGCGCCAGGGCTGTCTCATCAACGTGACCTCCGTCGCCGGAAAGATCGCGCTGGCCGCCACGGCGCCGTACACGGCCTCCAAGTTCGCGCTTGAGGCGCTCAGCGAGGTCCTCGCCCAGGAGGTGAAGGCGTTCAACATCCGGGTGGCGATCGTCGAGCCCGGCGTCATTCAGACGCCCATTCTCGACAAAATGCGGGACGTGCCCGCCGAAACCCGGTATCCACACGAGCGGCGCCTCCAGGCGCTCTTTGCGGCCTCGCTCAAGCAGCCGGTGTCCCCAGCCGTGGTGGGCGAGCAGATCCGGCACATTATCGAGAGTGAGAGTTGGCAACTGCGCTATCCGGTGGGGCCCGATGCCGGGCCCTTTCTCGCATGGCGCGCCCGCATGTCGGACGAGGAGTGGGTCGACTACCACGCCACACGCGAGGACGAAGCATGGTACCAGCACATCGAACGAGACTTCGGGCTGGATGCCCGACCACCGGCTTAAGCGCAGCGGCGGAAGGGCGTCATACCGCCACCGCACCCGCCTCACCACAAGCGACCACGACCCAGGTAAGCTTGGTGAGGGTTGCGGGGTGGAGAGGGGCGAGGACTATTTGGCCGGTGAACCCGTCGACATCCGTGGAGGCGATTCGCGGGTATACTAAGCGCCGCGCTGGGCGCGTTCAGGCTCATGGTGCTGTTTCAATCCCTTCCAGGGAATCTGCGTTTCTGCGACGCCTCCTGCCACGCACGGAGCAACCGTTGGTAGCCGGTTTCAATCCCTTCCAGGACGGCGCTCGGATAATGACCGTCGCCTCATAGCCTCTTGCCGTGACGTCGTGCACAGGATGACAAAGGGCCAAGTCTCTAGGACGGTCCACCGCCACTCAGGGCAGCGACGCGAGGGAGGCGTGTGGTCTCGATGGCTTCTGGCAGGGACGTCGCCGGCCAGGTGGCGGTCAGCCGCCGCGCCAGCCTCGACTTGCCTCCCCCGGGGCTTCCCAGCAACAGGACGTTATGAACAGAACCCCTGCCTCAGGGTTCGCTTTGAAGCCCTACCGCGCCCATCGCCAGGACGGCTGGCGAAGCAGGATGGCGGTGGCGGTTACGTTGATATGATGGGGCCGGTTCGGTCTCGCGAGCCTCAGCGTGGCGAGCTGCGTAGCCCCGGCGCCAGAAGGCGAGAGGGGCTCCAAGCAAACAGGGCAAGGGAAAGAAGGCGATGGGGTGAGATCGATGGTCCGGGTCGCCGCTCTGCACAGCTGAGCACGACCGCTGCGGGCCGCTGGCAATCCCGCCTCACCCCGGCTCAGAGGCCGCAGGGTTTGACGGATGTTGCCCTGTGCGGCCACCCGGTTCTCAGGGCGCACGCGCCGTCGTATATGACGCCTGTACCTGTAAGCCTTCGTGCTCGAGCGCCTGCCGGACCCGAAGGAATTCGCCCGCGAGCTGCTCGATGGCTGCCAAGGCCGCGACACCCGTTCCCGCTGGCCCACGCC
>Ga0081538_10003992_pt1 | contig 13742 bp, 13 predicted proteins | sample TabmetS5T2R1_FD_71022 | JGI IMG/M metagenome (GOLD analysis project Ga0081538, IMG submission 71022) | Tabebuia heterophylla rhizosphere microbial communities from the University of Puerto Rico - S5T2R1 | ecosystem: Host-associated > Plants > Roots > Rhizosphere ... | reverse complement strand
TGCCCGCTCCGCTGGCGGAAAAGCACCAGATCTTCGCCGAGAAGCTTCAACAGCAACGGCCTTCCTCCCAGTTCGGCGAGATGTTCGACCGGGACAACCGGAAGCCAGTACTGGCGAAACAAGTTTCCCATCAGCGTGCCGGGCGCCACTCGAGTCAAAGCGTCGTTTTCATCACGCGTGAAATTGCGCAGGATTTCCCGGCTCGCCTTGTACATGCTTTCGGCTTTCATGGGTTGCTTCCTTTGGTCGATCTCTCGTGTGCTTGTATCACAGGATTTGACACTGTCAAACTTGCACTTGGGTTTCGCTTCAAGTCACGGCGTTGAGATAAGATAAGACGGTTAACCGAAGGAAAAAAGATGCAAGGCATGACGCAAGACTATTCCAACGGGCTTCGGTGATTGCAATAATTGGACTTGTTCTCGTTTCTCTCGATAAAATTGTAAGCCACGATAGAATTCGCTATAGTCTCGACCGGACAGGATGTTTTCCGTCCTGCCGCGGCCGGATGGAGGGCGCCAGACGACCGCGAGTTCACTTTCGAGCCCGTAAGGAGGTAACCAATGTTGGAGTGCATAATCACCGAGACCAAGGACATTGAGCCCGTGATCTACGAGTGGGGTGGTGTCAAGTGGGTTGCCAACAACGACCTCGCCCCGGGCTGCGAGCAGAGCTTTGGGCTCGTGCACATCCTTCCGGGAAAGACCAACCCCGAGCACTGGCACACAGCCGCGGAAGAGATCGTGTTCATGCTTCAGGGCGAGTGCGATGTACGCGTGGGCGACCGACACTTAAAGATCGGCCCCGGGCAGACGCTTCACATCCCGCAGGGCGTCAAGCACGAGGTCGCGAACCACGGCTGGGAGCCGGTTCTTTACGTCTGCTCCTTCTCGGCGAGCATGCGCGGCACGCTCTTCGAGAACCCTTCGGGTCCTGGTGTGCGACCGTTATCCGGTCAGAGCGGAAGCCAGCCTTGGTGAGCCAGACGCGCGAATGGCGGCGAAGTACGACCTAGTCGTGCTCGGCGCCGGTCCGGCCGGCGAGAAAGGAGCCGCTCAGGCCGCGTACTTCGGCAAGCGCGTCGCCGTCGTCGATCCCAATCCCCGGCCCGGCGGAATCGCCGTCAGCACGGCTGGGATTCCGACCAAAACGCTGCGCGAGGGCGCCATCTACCTCTGGGGCCTCGGGCAGAGCGCGACGGGTGTGCGGCCGCCGAGCGTACAGGATTCGTGGCGTCTGCTCATGGCTCGCAAACTCGAGGTTTCGGAGTTCATGACCAAAGCGGTGGAGCGCAATCTGGTGCGCCACGGCATCGAGCGGATTCGAGGACGTGCGTGCCTCCTTCCTGGTCGACGTGTGGAGGTCGAGAAATTTGGAGGTGAGGGAGTCCTGCTCGAGGCCGACGTCGTGCTGATCGCTTCAGGCTCGAGACCGCGTCATCTTCCTGGTATTCCCATGGACGACCCCGACGTGCACGACTCAGAGAGCGTCCTCGGCATCGAGGCGGCGCCGGAATCGATCCTCGTCATCGGCGGTGGTTCCTTTGGCTGCGAGTGCGCGTCGATCTTCGCCGGGCTCGGCGTAAAGGTGACCGTCGTGGAAGCCGGTAGCCACCTGCCCCCGGCGTTCGATGTCGAGATGGCACGGGTCCTCGCCGAATCCTTCAACTCCATGGGGATTCGCGTGATCCCCATGGTATCGGTGTCCGACGTCGTGCGTGACGGGGACGGACTTGAGGCCAGACTCGCCGACGGCCGCACGTGCCGGGTACGGAAGGTCTTGGTTGCCGTAGGCCGGCAGCCGCAAATCGAGGGCCTGGCACTCGCGGAAGCCGGAGTCGAGACCGACTCCGCCGGCTGGGTTCAGGTCGACGAGCGTTACGCTACCAGCGCTCCCGGAGTGTTTGCCGCCGGCGATGTGATCGGCCCTTTCGGTCTCGCGTCAACGGCGATGGAGCAGGCAAGGGTCGCGGTTTGCCACGCCTTCGGCTTCGAGTACAAGAAGGAGACCGATCGACTTCGGCCAACCTATATCTTTTCCATCCCCGAGGCCGCCTGGGCCGGCCTCACGGAGGAGCAAGCGCGCGCATCGGGAATCGAATACGAGGTAGGCCGATCTTCCTTCGGTACGAACGCGAAGGCCCGGATCTCGGGATTTCCGGACGGCCTGGTGAAGCTCGTGTTCCGGGTGCCCGACAAAGTGCTGCTGGGAGTTCATATCGTCGGGGAACTCGCTACCGAGCTAGTCCATATTGGGCAGTTCGTGATGCACGAGGGTGGTACGATCGACCGGTTCATCGACGCGACCTTCGCAGTCCCCACGCGGAGCGAGGCGTACAAGTACGCCGCCTACGACGGGTTGATGCGCCTCGAGCGCCGCGTCCGACCGAAGACAGCCGGCTGAGGTCACAAGATGCCCCAGGGATTCGAGGCCGCCCGCGTCTGCGCGGCGCGGCTGCTCTCTCCCCGCACTAGGAACATCACGATCGCTGCCGAATCGCTTGCAGGCTTCGCCTTCGAACCCGGCGCGGACGTGGCGATCCGGTTGCCGGGCGGCGACGGGGGTACCGAGGAGCGCCACTACTCGGTGTGGAAGAGCACTGCAGAGGGCAAGTTCGACTTGTGCGTGACGCTACACGGGCTGGGGCCGGGGAGCCGGTGGGCGAGGGGGTGCGCGGTGGGTGACCCGATCGAGATTTCGCACTCCCGCGCTCTCCCGATCGCGCTCGATCGCTCGGTAGAAGCGCATCTATTCCTTGGGGACGAGACCTCGATCGCCTCGGCCGAGGCCCTGACCCGTGCCTTGCCGCCGGAGGCGGTCGTAGTCGCGTGCTTCGAAGTTGCCTCGATGGATCATCGCTGGCCCGACCCCGAGCTTGCCCGCCCCGAAAAGGTTTGCTGGGTGGCTCGATCCGGGCGACCCGGCTCCGCGCTCCTCTCCTGGCTCGCGCGCCAAAGCCTCTCGTCCACGAATTCCACGACTGCCTACGTGACCGATGAGGCGTGGCTCTGCGCGATGGTACACTCGCATCTCGTGCGCGACCGTGGCCTTCCCGCGGGTGCAGTCCGCGCCATGCCGTACTGGAAAACCAAGTTTAGATCGCCGTGACTGGCAGAGTCAGCCGCGGATGTTCGCCTGCTGGATTCCTACACGAACGTGAGACTACTTACCGGGTGGAGATTGGAACGCTTGCTGTGCGTGTCTCACTTCTCAGAGAGTATCCAGACGCCGTCCCAATTTTCTGGCAGCGACTGGGCTGATAGCAGTGGGATGCGGTCGAGGAAGACACGAGCGGGACCGTCCTCGGGCACGAGCTCGAGACAGCCGCGGAACTCCGCTACGGCGTCCGTCCAGGCCCGTCGCCGGTAGGCGACAAGCCCCAGCGCGAAGCGCTCGGCTAGATCAAGCGTCGACTGTGCCACCTCACCCCGACGTCCGAGCAGCTCGAAGACTTGCTCCGGCTCCTCTTTGCCGACCACGCGGATCGCGTCAATTTCCCGAAACTCGTAAACGTCCTTCGCCATCTCCCGGGTCATGCCATTGACCAGGAGGTGGGTGCCGTAGACCTTGTTGACGTTCTCGAGTCGCGAGGCCACGTTCACGGCATCTCCCATCACCGTGTAGCTCATCGACAGATCCGAGCCAATATTGCCGACCACGACATCGCCGGAGGCGATGCCGATGCGCATGTCGACATGCGGTACGTGGCGCTTGATGCCAAGCACCTCCGGCAGGCTCTGCCGAAAGCTCGGCAGCAGCCCCAGCTGCCCCAGGCTGGCTTCGCAGGCGAGTCGGGCTTGCTCGTCTGCGGCCGTGAAGGGCGGACCCCAAAAGGCCATGATCGCGTCGCCCACATACTTGTCGATGATGCCGCCGCTCCGTCGGATCGGTTCGGACATGGTCGCGAAATAGCGGTTGATTACGCTGACCAGCGCTACCGGCGTGACGCCCTCGCTCAACGACGTGAAATCTTTCATGTCGGCGAAGCACACCGTCATCACCCGGCGCTCGCCCTTGGTGGCAAGCAGTTCCGGCCGCTCGATCAAACTCTCCACGATGCGGGGATCGAGGTATTTACCGAAAGTCTCGCGCACCCGCGCCTTGGAGCGGAGCTCCCGCACCATCGCGTTGAAGGCTGTGGTGAGGTCGCCAATCTCGTCGCGCGAGGTAACGGGAATTTCGGTGTCGAGGGAGCCCCCCTGCACGGCTAGCGCGCCTTTCAACAGCCGCCGCAGAGGGCGGACCAGTTGCACGGTCATCGACGCCGCCACCACGAGACCAATGGCCAAGGCAGCGGCCAGCAGTATGATGCCGTATCGTACGGAACGGTTCTGCTCGGCAATTGTGTCGCGCATCGCCTCATCGACCAAGCCGAGCATCTCGCGCCGGACCCCTTCGCTCTCGGCGTTAAGGGTATCGCGCGCATGGTCGAGCGAGCCGAGGAGATCGCGAAATCGAGCCTCATCGTGATTCGAGAGCGCCGCTTCGACCTGGCCGCGCAATTTCTCATAACTTGCGTGATAGCGCTGGAGGAACTCGAGGCGTGTATCCAGACGGCCCAACAACACCTCGTCGCCGAACCTAGCGCGGTCCTCGATCGCCGTGGCGATGACCCTGCGGGCGGCAAGGACCTCGTCGCCGGCTTCCTTCGCCTTCTGCTCCACCAAAGATCGCAGCCGCGCGACCTCGGCTTGGTCAATGGGGGACTTGAAACTGACGATCGCCAGACGACGCAGATAGGCGGACTCCTCGAGGGAGCGAATGTGAGCTCGTGCGAGCGCCGCATAGCTCGGCATGTAGGTTTCTTTGACATTGGTCAGCAGGCTTTCGACTTCGCCCGATTTTCTGGCGTTGACCCAGGCAACAGCGCCAGCGATCAGCGAGAGCAGGGCGACGATGCCGAGGATCTTCAGGCCAATAGTGTTTCGCATGGAACCTTTCCGAGGTCGAGTCAGCTATCATGCCCCGCCAACGATGAGCGATCGCTGAGAGGCAGGAGGCGGCCACTTGCTCTCGCCTCGGGCCTTGCGCCACTGTCTATAACACAGCCGACATGTTGCTTGCACCAGATGGGGATTTCGCCATCGGGTTAGATGCGTCGGATGATTTTTCCTCGATCTCCGCGGGCGGATAAGCGAACTCAATGGCGACGAAGCGCTGCCGAGTGTTTGGGTTAGAGCCTTGAGAACTGTCTGGTAGCCGGGATTGTAAGAGATCACCTAATCATTTCAGTTGCGAGTAAGCCAATGAACTCCCAGTGCTGAGGCAAAGGGGAAAGGCTCGGAGCAATTCGACGCCAGAGAAGGCCACGGGATCTTATCCGCCTTCGCCGCCCGCAAGAAATGCCAGCGCTGTCACCGACGTTGTTGATTTCGGTCTCCAATGAAGCTTAGCGAGGGAGCTCTCGTCCCTTTACCAATGCTTCAGGGCTGCATCGGTCGAAGCATAGATGGAAAAGATCTTGCTGAAACCACCGATTTCAAACACCTCACGCACCACGTCCCTGAGGGCTGCAAACACCAACTCACCGCCGCGGGCTCTCAAGGTCTTGGCCGTGGTCAACAGGCTGCGCAAGCCAGCGCTGCTGATGTACTCGAGGTCACTAAAATCCACCACAAAACGGCTCGCGCCGCCGGTGATGTGATCCGCCATGGTCTTCTCGAACTCCGGGGCCGACACGCCATCCATACGGCCCTTAACGGCTACAATAACGGCCTTGGACTGCTTATCGATACTGATCTCCATGGCCCTCCCGGTGAGGCATGCAACACGTTGTCTCCCACGTCATCGCGCCGGCTCGATCGTCTGAGGTGACGAGGTCTTCTGTCGTGCATGCTGACAATAAATCAATGGGTAGAGCTAAAGCAAACGTCGCGACAGAGAAAACCTTTGTCTGATTATTCTCCTTGAGGATGTCAGCGGCTACGTTTCGCAGGCTCGTCACGACCAGCACTGCTTTCGATGCCATGTAACGCAGCAATCTTGTAGGCTTCGCCCATGGTCGGGAAGTTGAACACGCTGTCGACAAAGTAATCGATCGTGCCATTATAACTCATGACCGCCTGCCCGATGTGAATCAGTTCGGATGCCTGGTCTCCGATAATATGCACGCCCAGCAGATTCAGGCCGTTGGGCTCAAACAAAAGTTTCAACACGCCATGGTCATCCCCGATGATTCCCGCTTTGGTAATCTCGTCATAATGAGCTACCCCCCGAGCGTAAGGGATGCCTTTTGCCTGTAACGCTTGTTCGGTATAGCCGACCATGGCGATTTCAGGGATTGTGTAGATGCACATGGGAAAGAACCTCTGTCGACCGCCCGCAGTTCGCCCCAAGGCATAGCTGGCCGCCATGCGGCCCTGCTCGCTGCCGGTGGACGCCAAGGCCGGAAAGCCAATCACATCACCGGCGGCATAAATATTGGGCACCGACGTCTGAAACAATTCGTTAACCTTGATCAAGCCATATTGGTTAACCTCCACGCCGACATCCTCTAGGCCGAGAACTTTGGAACCGACTTCACGCCCCATGGCCACGACCAAGGCGTCGGCTTCAATGACCCGGCCATTAGTCAGACAGAGGCGCGCCTTGTTTGCGGGCCCAGGGGTACGGACGATGCTTTCGTACTTGGCCTCCCAAACGAATTCCACACCGTCATGTGCCATGCGTTGAATCAAGATATCCACCGTGCTGCGATCCACAAAGTTGAGCAATTCGCGGCCTTGGTGTATCAACCAGACCTTACAACCCAAAGCGGCAAAGGCCGCAGCGTATTCCGTGCCGACAACCCCGGCACCCACTACGATCAACGAGTCAGGCAGGGCCTCATGTTTGAGATCCAGAGTGACCAAGGAATCGGAATCGAAAATGACCTCGTTATCAACCGGGATTTCCGGTATGCGGCGCGGCCTGGAGCCAGTGGCGACGATGATTTTTTCCGCTGTCAAGGTTAGAGACTCTAGGGGATTGCTTAAGAGCCACGCATCAACTGTATGCGGATCCTTGATGGTGGCATGATAGCCTCGATAGACATCGATCGCGTGGTTTTTGAGCTGCCCTTCCACAATCGACAGTTTCCGCTCTACCACTTTTCGAACGCGAACGAACAGATCCGATAGGGTAATGTCCTGTTTCTCCGTAAAATCCGTCCCATAAAACGGACGCTGCCGGATGCCTCGCAGATACAAGATCGCTTCACGGAGGGTTTTGCTGGGTATCGTGCCCGATAGTAGACTAACGCCACCGGGCGCGTCTCGGCGTTCTAAAATCGCCACCTTGGCTCCTAGCCGACAGGCTTGAAGAGCGGCGGCATGGCCAGCTGGACCACTACCGATAACGACAGCATCGTAATCAAAAGCTGTCATGCTCGCCTACTCGAGAATGGTCGAAACCTCGCTGGGGAATATAAGGGGGTGGATGGCTCCCATAGAAATGCTGCGGCTGGTTCATGAGGATGGCACAAGGAAAAGTCAAAAAGCAAACCAAATATATGAGCTTGGGAACCGGGTCGAGATGGAATTTTCGCTTTACGGTCTTTGCCGAGAGCCGCTGGTTCTCTTGGCGCGCAACCGCTCGATCAGGGCCGTCACCTCAGTTAGACTGGCGTCGATCTCCGCCTCGGCTTTTTTTATTTCTTCGGCCGGGCCGCCCTTTTCGATGGCGTCCTCGTAATTGGTCACAGCGACGCCGAATACCTTCAGGACGCGGCGTGTTTCGTCGCTTGGCATGGCTCGTTTCTCCTGTCAATTCCCAATCTCAGGTTTTGAGCTGACGCGAAACCAGAGACTCGGGACCCGAAACCGGAGTGATCTCCAGTTCGCTTAGCTTCTTTACCGGCACAAAGCCGTTCTCATCCAATCCCCTCGCGCGGTAGTATCCCCCGATCATCTCGCTGAGCTCGCCGGCAGTCAAACCTACGCCCTGAGCGACGCCGGTGGGCAGAGCCTCGCTCAGCAGCCGCGGCGGAAGCCAATCGTCTTCCGGTCGCCAGCCTTCCCGCTGATTGAAAAGTCGTTTAGATACTTGAATGCGCTCCCCGATTCGGCGCAGTTCGCGATCTGAGCAATCCCAACCGGTGACCTTGTTCAGGAGATTCGCTGCTTCGCGATAAAAATCCGTGAAGCACTTGCGCAAGAATTTGCAAATGATCATCGAATCGAGCACCGCCGCGAAATCCTCCGATGCCGCGACCAGAGTGCCCCGGTTAGGATCGGCACGAAGTCGATCGACTTCGCCGGAGAAGTCGGCTTCATAGGCGCCGGAGCGATTGTGGCAAGCACCACGCGGGCTGACAGCCAATCCTAGAGCCATGGTTTTTAAACCCCTTGGCTCGTAGCCGGGCAGCTCCAAGCCCTTCACATGCATAGCCCAATCTGAACTCCCCCCGCCGATCTCAAGCGCAGCTCTCCTTGAGCCGTCAGCCAATAAAGCGCCCAGCTCTGTTCGCGCCGCGATAGCCGGGATGGCGGCGAGGACGCCCTCCGGCCGGCCGAAGCATAAACCAAATTTCTTGGCTTCAGGCAAAAGCCCTTTCTCGCCACACTCCATAGCCCAGGCCAATGTGCCGCCAGTGCTTATCGTGTCCATTCCATAGAGATCACAGAGATGGGCAGCCTCTAGAACAATATCCGCATCCTTAATCCCGCACAGCGGCCCGAGGGCAAACAGGGTTTCGTATTCCAGTCGTTGCTCTCCTCCGTCAAGCGACTTGAACAAGCGCTCACAACGAATCGAGCAAGAGGCGCAGCCATGCCTGCGCGCAAAGTTAGTTTCTGTCAGAGTCTCGCCGCTCAAAGCGTCCGAATGGTCGAAAGTCGATTGCTGGAAATTGTGCGCTGGCAATACGCCGAGACGATTGAAGACCGCCAAATTGGCGACGGTGCCGATATTTCGATACTTGTCGGTGATTGAGCTTAGGCTTCGCCTGCGCAAAGAGCTCGCAATGGCATTGACGCCATCGGCGTCGAACACACGGGAATCTCGGTTGCCGCACACGGCGACAGCCTTGAGATTCTTCGATCCCATCACAGCGCCGACGCCGCCGCGGCCGGCATGCCGGCCTTCGTTGCTGATCGTCGCAAAGCGCACGCGATTCTCTCCCGCTATGCCGATGGCCGCGACTCGAATGGCCTCAGAGTTCAGCTCAGACCTGATCGCGGCCTCGGTCTCCCTCGGACTTTTTCCTCGCAAGTGTTCGGCGTCGCGAATCTCCACGTTATGATCGCTGATGAAGATGTAGACCAGCGAAGGAGCTGCACCGGCAATGACTACGCCATCAACTCCCGAACGCTTCAGTTCCAAGGCGAAGTGGCTGGAGGAGAGCGAGTCGCCGATAAAACCGGTGAGCGGTGACTTGGTGACGACGCCAAACTTCGCGGTCGTGGTAAGGCCGGTGCCGACCAGCGGCGCGCTGGTAAAGATCAGAGGGTTATCCAGAGAAAAAGGCTCAACTCCCGGAGGCGCATAATCGTAAAGCAGACTTGTGCCCAGGCCGAGGCCGCCGAGGAATGCACGCAGACGCGACTGCTCAAGCTCGCGCCATGAGCTTTGGCCGCTGGTTAAATCGATCTGGAGCAGCCGGCCGTGGAATCCGTACATGGCTTAGCCTCCCGCATCCGCGGAAAGAATAAGAATTTTGTCGCCGGTTCGAATCTTAGCGCTGGGATTACGTATGAATTCTAAACCGTTGATGTTGCAGGCGCAGCCGCTAGCGAGCTGGTTTTTCTCCGCAGTGATCACCCGTCCCACCAGCATCGGCAATTTCTCTGCGAGGGCGGAAAACAGATGGGAGAGAGTGGCATCTTGTGGCAGTGCCAGCGATACGGTTTTTGTTTTAGCAAGCATCTGTGCCATGCCGAAAAGCTCGACCGTGCAACTGACAGTTTCATCGCGGGTCACACTCCCGGAGACGTGCAACTCCCTCCAACGCTGCAGGGCTCGCTGGTAATCGTCAGGCGTATTCATGTTAAAAAAACTCCAGCCATCGGGATCGAAAATCTTGATTTCCTCCTCGCCGATTTTACATGTCGGGACTCTATCGAAGAGATAAACAGGCCTTAGCTCCCCGCGTTCGAGCTGGTCTTCAAGAAGCGGTAACACGCTCCTCCGGTACGCTGCATGCAACGGCTGAAGACGTTCCTGCCAATAAGGTACGACCACATGGTAATTTGGGATCCGAGACATGAGATGTGAAATCAGCGGCGAGTTCAAAAACGCGACATCGCAAGAAGTCACGAAGCAAAACTTTCGACTCGCTGCCTTCAATCCATAAGTGATGCCGCCGACCGGCCCCTGATAAGCCATCTCATCGCGCACCAACGTGGCCGGCAGCGAAGGCATCTCCTGTCCCGGGGCCGCGACCACGACGGTCTCGGCAAAGATGCGGTTCAACGCCCGCACGATGTGAACAATAAGCGGCTCATTATCAAAAGGCAGCAATGCTTTGGGCCTTCCCATACGCGAGCTTTTCCCGCCGGCCAGCACGATGGCGGTGGCGTCGGGTATCGGTTGAGCCCCGGCTAGATTCATCTCGGTGTGTCGTTGCATCATGACGATCGCCGTTCTCTCGGCTTTTCATCTTTTGCATCGTCCGACGGCGCTCCCTGCTCGAGCCAGACTCTGAACTCCTTTAAGGAATGAGCCAGCCGCCACTCGTCGAGCACGGCTCTCGCCATCGCGGAGACAGCCCCGGATGATTCCAATGTACCGTATTTCGCCGGGTAGTCTAGCAGCCATTGTTCGAACGCTTCAGGGTTCGGATCCTCTTCAGCCGCCCGCTCCAGAAGAGAGCGCTTGATCGACAACCCGATGCCGTCGGGGGTTTGATCGCGCTTGCGTTTGCGTCGCTGTCCTTCCGCGGCTTCAAGGGCGGCGAGCAAGGCCTTGCAAACTGCGGCAGGCCGGAGAGCTTGCGATGAATCCTTACTGGTTGTCATGGCCGGCGACAAACGAGGCTTCAAGCGGCGTGGTTATCGGTGACGACTACGTCGAGGCAATAGCCCACCCCTTGAGGGCGTTTGTATCCTTGATCGAGGGCGGCGACATCGAGATGCGCGGTGGCAAGATCGTCGAGAAGAATCTTAGCGGCGGGGCTACCTTGAAGGACAGTAAAGGTTTTGGCGTAGCCCAGGCAGCGCTTACAGGCGTCGATCACCGAGTTGGAGCCGTTTTTTTCAGGCACGAGGGAGACAAGCTCGTTATGGTCGGTCATGCCGCAGTAGGGACAGAACAAGGCCCGAGCCTGCCAGTCGCTGCCACAGCGGCCGCAGCGGAAATATCGGCTTCGCTCGATGCCGCGCACTTCGGCAAATGCCGGCCAGGCACCGCAGATCGGACAATAGCCTTCCGTCCAACTTGGAGATCTAGATGATGCCCATCGCCGATTGCAGGCATGCAGCAAAGGGAGCGGTATGAGAGCCGTAACCGCTTGAAACGCCTCCGAGTCTGCGCCGAGGTGAGCGGCAATATTCCTAAGCCGCTCGCGATCCAGGCAAAGTGACGCTTTGAACAGGTCAAACAGGTCCAAATCTCTGTGTAGTGCCGGTTCCAAGCTGGCCATCGCCGACGTCCCACTGCGATGGGCGATCAAGACCAGCTTTTCCAACAGGCGGCGAATTGAACGCCGCTCTAAAGTCAGGGTGATACCCGCTAGTAACGGAACCTTGCTTTGCTGTGACTCGCTAGGGATTGGAACGAGTGAATCCCATTCAGGATTAACGGTCTCGCCTAAGACTTCTTGAACTACGGCGAGCCACGGTTCCCACTCTGGGTGCTGGCGTCTAAGATCTTTCAGGCCGGCTTCGATGGCCGTCATTTACGGCTGAGCTCATCCGCATGGCTGCTTGCGTTTAAAGGCGGATGCTTGGTGGGAATTATCTTGGGGGTCTTGTGAAACTGCTTTGAGCCTTCGTGCATCTGCACAAATTTATCTCGGTTGCCCACGTCGGCGCCCGGCCCGCCGCCGCGCGTCCGTGTCGTCTCGGGGCTGGCGCAGGCGACAATGAACAAGAAAAGAACGACGAGCGCGATCGCGGCAAGGCTCACGTCAGACTCCTTGCGCCGAGAATACGATGACCATGCGAAGAATAAAACCGCCCACCAAGACCAACGCGGCGGCCATGGTCACGTTTCGGTCGCCGAGCCACTGTCTCCGCCAATGAAGAGCCAAAGGAGTCAGCATGCCAACAACGATGACACCCAAAAAGAGCAGGAGGCCCCAGGCGTTGAGCCAAGCGCGCAACACGGGGCCGAGTGATATCATAACGGCGATCAAGACGATCAATTCCAAAGCGATCACCCACCCGTCCATGCGGTGTAACGCATGCAAGCCGGGCATGGTCCATCTCGATCTTCGCGCTAGCAGGATCATCAACGCCGCCGATATGGATGCGGCCGAAACAATAAACAACATGCCCAACAGAGGCGTGTCCGACCAGATCGGGCGGTTGGTCACGGCAAGCAGCACTCCCGTGTAGCCGGCGACGTAAAAGCCAACAAGCCCGCCGATCATGGCGAACACTGCGCTCAGCATTCCCGGCGGACGAAATTTCCGCCCCGCCGGCCATGCCAATCGGTTGTCTTCAACGAGCGCGGCCAGAAAAGATATCAAGGCAAATATGCCAAAAATCAAAAGCGCCCAGGCGCCAACCGACATGGGAGACCAGTACTTGAACATCGGTCGAAAAGTGTTCGACTCGATCAACATGTGCCAGAAACGCAGCGGCCGAGTGAGATCAATGGTCAGGAGCAGCCCGCTTAGAATCACGCAGGGAAACGCAATGTAATAACCCAGGCGGGCGAGAGGACGATCCTCCGGCCGGCCCACAAGATCGATGAGCGCAGCGAGAAAATAGCATCCGCCGGCGAGGCCGCCGAAAAAAAAGTATAAGACAATCAGCCAACCCCAGTCCGGCGGCGCGCTAAAAAAGGTGCTCGAGGGAAACGTATTCATCGCTGCGCCTCCTGGGCATCTACTCTGGCGCCGCGATTACGAAAACTGATGACTCCCATTAGTCCGACGAGAGCCGCGCCTAAGAAGGAAAACCATGACGCCGAGTTGAGATTGCGCGTGGGCATCTTGGGATCCGGCGGCAAGCCGTAGACTTCCGGTTTGTCCACCAGCAAGTAAAACGAGTTCAAGCCGCCGAGCATTTTGTCATCGGCGCCGTAAAGGTACGCTCTTTTTTCACCGGTCTGGTGCAGGTACTCGACCCGCTTTTGGGCTCTTCCCTTCAGCTCGCTGATTGTTCCGAACTGGATCGAGTTGGTCGGGCAGGCCTTCGAGCAGGCAGGCTCCATCCCACCCTGCATCCGGTCATAACAGAGCGTGCACTTCTGCGCGGTTCCTGAGGCCGGGTTGATTTCAATGACGCCAAATGGGCAAGCCGAAATACAGTCGCGGCAGCCATTGCAGGCGTCCGATTGAATGACGACGGTATCGAACTCGGTCCGGACGATCGCGTTCGTTGGGCAGACCTCAAGGCACGCCGCCTGGACGCAGTGCTTGCACACATCGCTCATCAAGAGCCAGCGCCCGTCCTTGCGGTCCTCCGTGAACTGCTCGATGAACTTGACGTGGCGCCAGTGAATTCCATCGAGCTGACGCGTGTTGTCGTAGCTGTCGCCGCTCAAGGTGGTGACGCCGCCGTTAGTGCTAGGAAGCTGATTCCATTCTTTACACGCGACCTCGCACGCTTTGCAGCCGATACAGACGGTGGTGTCTGTGTAAAACCCCATTGGCTCAG
>Ga0081538_10003991_pt1 | contig 13748 bp, 13 predicted proteins | sample TabmetS5T2R1_FD_71022 | JGI IMG/M metagenome (GOLD analysis project Ga0081538, IMG submission 71022) | Tabebuia heterophylla rhizosphere microbial communities from the University of Puerto Rico - S5T2R1 | ecosystem: Host-associated > Plants > Roots > Rhizosphere ... | reverse complement strand
TTCAGGGGTTGCAGTTCCTGTGTGGTCTTGCGGCTGAAGCTCAATATCTGCCTGACCAGAGCCTGGGCTCTCAGGCACGCCTGACGGATTTGTTCCAGGTGATGGCGTGCTGGTTTTCCCTCTAGAGCCTCTAAGAGAGCGAGCTCTGTATTGCCGAGAATAATACCAAGGATGTTGTTGAAATCATGCGCAATACCTCCGGCCAGGGTACCAATCGCTTCCATCTTCTGGGCCTGCCGGAGTTGCTCCTCCAGGAGCCTTTTCTCCGTGATATCGATGTATGACCCTCGCAAGCCAATCCCCTGGTCTCCCTGATAGATGGGCCGGCTGGAAGAGCGGATCCATCTGATCTCGCCCGATTTTGTCACAATACGATACTCACTCGGCTCAAGCTGGCCCGAGAGCACTTTCTCGAATTGGTGCAGGATGTGCGATCTGTCTTCCTGATAGACGAATTCGGAAAAAACGCGGCCGACGAGCTCTGCCGGCGTATATCCACTCTGGGCTTCTACGGCAGGGCTGAGGTAGGTAATGACGCCTTTTGCATCCGTCGCATAAATCACATCGTTGATGTTTTCGACCAGGTGACGGTAGGTTTCTTCTGAATCCCGTAGGGCGGCTTCGGTGCGCTTCCGTTCGCCGATCTCTCGCTGCAGCAACTGGTTTGCCCGGGCAAGTTTGTCGGTCCGCTCCTGTACCAATTGTTCCAGATTCTTCCGGTATGCTTGCAGTTCCTGTTCGGCCTCGCTGCTTTGTACATATTGCGTCTCTAACTCCAGACTCAGGTCAGTAAGCCGTCCGACAATGGCTGCCATGGCCAGACTCACGATCGGGGCGACCACCGTCCCGATGTATTCTATGTGCAGCATTTTGAGTATGCCCATGGCCACCGGAAAGTTCACAGCGGCAACGAGTAGACCGCCCTTCAGACCCCAAAAAAGAGCCGCCAGCACGATGTAGCTGAGGGTGAAGACGCGATAGGGCATACCCCAGGCTTCTAACATCCATGGAAAGGACAGCCAGTAGGCAGCAAACACGCCTGTGAATGCTACAACTTTCACCTGTGGGCGGGTTTTCGCCAGGTTGGTCAGGGAGATAAAGGTGCAGAACCGTGATGCTCCAGGCATGCCCCCATCACTCGATTGACAGCAGCTCGCGGTTTGGTCAAAAACTACCGGAGCTGGTTGCATAGCTGCAAGGAGATAATAGCCGCTCTTTCCCACCTAGGGAAAAGACTATAGCGGATTCTATCACAAAACACATGCCGGTTGTCTCATGGGCGCTTTGTCGCCAACATCTCGGTCAGCAACCGCAGCACCCGAGGGTTCGAGGGATAAGCGCGTTTGCTGTGACTCAGCCCAAGCTCTACAAGCATTTCGGCGTATTTCACGGCTGTCAGGCCGGGATCAAGCACTGGGATCCCCAGGGCGTTGGTAACGCGCGAGGCCAGACCCGTAGTCGCACCACATCCCAGGACCAGGGCCTCAGCTCCTTGAGCTTCTATCAACTGTCGTCCCACGGCGATGATTAACGCCACCGCATGGTCCTCGTCGTGGAGAAAATCTGCCACGGTACATTGGAGCGCCGGAATGGCCACGATTCGGTCCACCACCCCAAGAACCTTGGCAAACGCCCACACATGCTTGGGCAAATCGCCAGCCGCCATGATCACAGCAAATTTGTTGGCCAGCGTGGCGGCCATGTACAGCGTGGTTTTGGCAGGTCCTACCACGGGGATATCCACCAGTTCCCGGGCCGCGTCCAGGCCATTGTCGAGAAAAGCGGTGCCCACCACGGCATCATACCCCATACCAGCCACTTCCACGACCTTGCGGGCCACGGCCACTTCAGAGAGATAGAACTCCAGGCTCGACTCGATATACGGGACCCCACTGGCGGCAGCAAACATATCCAGTTTCGTCTCAGGACGCAGCACGCTTTGCAAGCTTTGCTGTTTGTGAGCCAAATCTTCGGCGGTATAGCTGCCAATAGAGACAACACCGGCTAATTTCATGCGCTTCTCCTTGCATACGAGAATTCTACTGGGTAGTCTTGCAATCAAAACAGGGACCAATCTTACTATGCCGCATGCAGGGAAGGGAAGCGGTGCATGTGATATACTCCCTCGACCTCTGCACAAGGAAGATAACCATGCGGGTTGCCATTCGAGTCAGTGCTGACGCCGAACCCTGGGACGAGATGGTCACCTACGCCCAGGAAGAGGAGGTCAACCACGAGCAACGCGGCTGATGCTTGCGGAAGGCGAAACGGTGGTACATTTGCTATAGTTTCCTCGAACTCTGCACGCACGTTCTGACCAGATCGTGAAAGGAGGGCAAGGATGGCTTCTGCATTACTCGAGCGGATCCTGAGTGACATTAAGGTGACGATGAAAGCCCAGGATAAAGACAAGCTTCTGGCGCTGCGCCTGTTGCATGCGGAGATCAAGAACCGTGCCATCGACGAGCGGCGTGAGTCGACCGACGACGATGTTCTTGCCGTGTTAACACGCCTGATCAAACAGCGCCAGGAGGCCATCGAGCACTTCCAAAAGGGAGGGCGCCCGGATCTGGTTGCCAACGAAACCTTCCAGCTCGATACCTACCGTGCCTATCAACCTGCACAGCTTACCGAGGACGAGATTGGCAAGCTCGTCGACCAGGCGATTGCGGCAACGGGAGCATCGAGCAAAAAAGACCTGGGAAAGGTTATGCAAATCTTGATGCCACAGGTCAAAGGGCGTGCTGAGGGTAAGGTGGTCAATACGATTGTCAGTCAAAAGCTCGACGCATCATGAACCGGCTTGATGCCTAGCTCAGGGAGAGGCAGCATGGAATTTGAAGAGGCCCGTCCGTTTTTGCAGCGTCATCACCGAGGCGTGATCACCACCTATCAGCCCAATGGTGCAGCCCATGCGAGCATCGTCGTGTGTGGCGCCTACCAAGGACATGCGGCGTTCGTTATCGTACGCGGCACGTCGGTAAAAGTGCGCAACTTGCGCCGTGACCCGCGCTGTACGGTGCTGGCAGTCACTGCAGACTGGCGCGGTTGGGTGACGGTTGAAGGAATAGCGCAGTTATTTGATGCAACAAACACGGAGGCGGAAAAACTCCGGCAGCTGCTCCGTGACGTGTATCGCGCCTGCGGCGACAAAGACCATCCTGACTGGGACGAGTACGACCAGGCAATGCGTCAGCAAGAGGCCGTGGTGGTGCTAGTGCGTCCCGAGCGGGTGTATGGCCTCATGCGGTGAGCAACGGCCATGCGTCTCTCCGCTTCAAACAAGGAGCAGCAGAGGACATGTGCGCCCAGGAGAAGGAGTCTGACACGATGGGTGACGTAGGGATCATGGGCTTGCACGTTGCGGGCATGTCATGGAGGGAGATCCGGGAGAGTGCGATTCTGGCCGAAGAGCTGGGATACAGTTGTCTGTCCATGGGCGAATCTTGGGGGGAAGATGCCTTCACGTCGCTGGCACAGCTGGCGGCAGTGACCTCGCGCATTCGTCTGGGTACCAGCATTGTGCCAGTGTTCGCTCGCTCACCCGCGAATATCGCGATGACCGCGTTGAATATGGACCGCATGTCTGAGGGTCGCTTCTTCCTAGGCCTTGGCACGAGTGGCAAGCTGGTCATCGAAGATCTCCACGGGGAGTCTTTTCGCAAACCTCTGACGCGCCTGCGAGAGTACATCGACATCATCCGCAAGGCGGCACAGGGCGAGCGTCTGGATCATCACGGCGAATTTTTTCGCACGCAACGCTTCCGTTTACGCTTTCAGCCGTATCGACCGAACCTGCCCATTTATATCGCCGCCTTGAGCCCGCTGAGTCTCCGCCTTACTGGCGAATTGGCAGATGGCTGGCTGCCAATTTTCCTTGCCCCAGCACGCATGCAGCCAGCCGTGGCAGAGATCAAAGCCGGTGCCGAGGCCGCTGGACGCTCCCTGGACGCGATTGCCATAGCGCCGCAAGTGTCTATCTACATCACGGATGATCTTGCTGCCGCACGCAACCGTGAGCGACCCCACATTGCGTTTTACATCGGTGGCATGGGAGTGTTTTATCATCAGTATATGCACCGCATTGGTTTTGGGAGTGAGGCCGATGCGATTCGTGCGGCCTATCTGGCCCGTGACCGCGACCGTGCTGCCCAACTGGTCAGCGATGAGATGGTCGATGCCATGACCATCATCGGTAACCCGCAGCAGTGTCGCGATCAAATGCAGACCTATTTCGATGCCGGTGTACACGAAATTCGTCTGGTGTTTAACGAGCCGAACAAAGAGGCATACCTCAACGCTCTCAAGGCAGTCGCACCAAAAGGATAAGATCACCAGCTGCGCACGGGTCCGGTGTCGACGTGGATAAAGTTGGAAGACGGGTAGTACCCCACACCCCCACGGTTTAGGGAGATCGCTGCGCGCCGTACCGTCTGTGTGTCGTATCCGGGCAGAGAAATGTCTACGGCCTTGCCTTGCATGTGTAAGCTCTGCTTAGAGACACGTTTACTCCGACGCCGAAGGAGTGCATTCGTAGCTGGGGTACGGTAGCCAGAAAAAACATGGAAAGATTCACGGGAGCCTAGTTTTTGCTGGATGGTATGTAGGAAATCGAGCAAATCGAGATCCATAGACTTAATCTCATTGGCCCGATGATCACGGAGAATGTGATTAATGTCGGAGATGGCCTCGCCGACATAGTCTCCTTGGGCCCAATAAACCGTTGTGAGATTTTCACCAGTGTGTGTATTGTAAAATGCCAAACCCTTCTCGGCAACTTGAGAGCGATCTTGAGGTGGACGCGCGAGGGTCACATGGGGAGTCAGGCACGTCGCTGCTAATATGACTCCAGATTTGAGGAAGCAGCGCCGGCTTAGCTGGGGTTTGAAGCCTGTCATGCTAGGCTGCGACCAATGCGTCATCTATCTTCCTCCTTTCCATATACAACCGATAGCACCCATCTTCCGTGGTGTGCCTAGGATAAAGATGATGACGCTGTTGTCAAGAACTTTTTCTGCTTTTTCCTCCTAGTGTGTCAATTTTTTTGCATGCACCCTGATTATCCACATGACCCGGCTATCGTTGCACAGAAGGTCGCCTCCTGTTCTTTGTCATATCTGTAAATATCAGGACGAAACTGCACGCTGCCGTCTTCATCGACCCAGGCGGTGCGATACACGATATGAACAGTGATAGGCGTACGCAGATCGATCCTTCGTTGTGCGTTCCCTGCAATGGTGGCCAGGATCTGCTGCCGTGACCACTGAGGCATGTCCTGCAAGAGGTACACAGCCAAATCGATGGGTTTTTCAACGCGGATACAGCCGTGGCTAAAAGCGCGTTGCGGTTTGGCAAAGAGGGAAGGCGTTGAGGTATCGTGTAGGTAGACGTTAAAGGCATTTGGGAATTTGAACTTGATTTGCCCCAGAGCATTGTGGGTACCAGGTTCTTGCCGGAATCTATAGCGCAGATCACGGGAGGAGATCGCAGACCAATTGATCGTCGCAGGATCAACAACCTGTACGCTTGAGCCCCAGCTCTCGATCACTTTCATGTTGTGCTTCTGCAGATAGGTAGGATCATGGTGGAGCTCGGGTAAGATCTCGCGCCTCGCGATGTTGTGTGGCACTTCCCAATAGGGATTCAGCACCAGATACGTCATCGTTTCATGGAACGTAGGGGTACGCTGGTAGGGTTTCCCTACAATGACCCGCATACGCATCACGGCGTGCTCGTGTTCGACCACATCCAGGGTGAAAGCAGGAATATTGACGAGGATATAGCGATCTTCGAAAGCTTGCCCATTGCGGTGCCAACGTTCGAGATTTAGGACCATCTGTGCGATCCGCGCCTCCACCGGGACCTGCAGCGCCGCCAGGGTCATGGGACCTACAATGCCGTCTACTTGCAAGCCGTGTCTACTCTGGAAGATGCGCACCGCTTGCTCCAACTCGTCATCAAAAAGCGTGTCGTCAGCGTCAGGTAACGTGTTGTACTGAGAGCTCTGACGTGGTCCAGGAGATGGCATATCACCGCTGACTTGGAGTCGAATGCGGAGCGCCACAACCCGTTCGCTACGATCACCCGGACGTAAGGTAGGACCATTGGGGAGCACAGGCCATCCTCCTGCCTCTGCAAGCTGACGGTACCACTCCAGTGCCTGCTGGAGTCTTACATCTCCGGATTGTGTGTATTCTTGCCCCTTCTCAACAGGCGAAACAGACATAGCTCGGCTCTCTTCTACTCCCCATACCCAGACCACAGCCAAGAGTATACAGGCAAGCGTTAAACGTTTTCCCATGGCCTCCGCTCCATATACTATGATGTGTATAGGTTCTTTAGAATTTTAACAGATTCAACTCTAATCTAATAAAAAATGATAATATCGCCGTGACTATCATCACCTGAGTCGTGTGACGTCGGTCACGTTCCTATGAGGAAATATTGAAATAATATAATGAGAGGATAAGGTGACCATGAAGAAGAAAGTAAGGAGGGATGTGAAAGCCAGCTTAAAAAGAAAAAGCTTATCCCGGCCCACACACTAGGAGGTAGTAGGTTGTAGGCCGGGAAGAAACAGAGGAAGGTACGACGTTTACAGGTTGGCCTGCGGCTCCAGATAGTCTTTATCTTTGATGTAGATTTGCAAGCGTCCCCGCTGATTATCGGTAACAATTACCCTTGACTCTGCGATATCGAATACCACCCCAGTAGGATGACAGAAGCGCCATTCTTCTTCCAGGTTGGGTACCCGACGACGCATTTTCGCCATGTCGGGATTGGCATCGACCGATTCCTGGGCCCATTTGGCAAGGACCTGTGCATCCCCGATCAGCGACGCAAGGGCCTTCCCGTCCGCGTCATAGATGCGCACCCGATGATTGCCCCAATCGCATACGTACACGTCGCCATCCGAATCCACCGCAACGTCAGAAGGGTGATTCAGGTCTTTCGTCCCCCCAAAGTCCATGAGGTGCTTACCATTGGCATCAAACTTCTGTGCGCGATTGTTTTTCCAGTCGGCAACGTAGACGGCACCCTCCTCATCAATGGTAATTCCCCAGGGCGTATGAAACTCACCAGGACCCGTCCCTTGCTTGCCGAAGCTCGACATGTAGTGGCCCTGCTTGCTAAAGACCTGCACCCGGTGGTTGCGGCTGTCCACGACGTACAGGTTATCCTCATGATCAAACGCCAGACCCGCAGGCCCATTGAGCTGACCCTGACCAGAACCGCTGGTTCCGATGTTACGCTGAAAATTGCCATCGGCGTCAAACACGGCAATACGATTCAGCCAATCGTCAGAGACATAAACGTTGCCTTGCTTGTCCACCGCGACGGAGTTAGGCCACTGCATCTGACCATCACCGGTGCCGTGGTAGCCGAATTCGCCGAGCAGCTCTTCTTCGCGAAAACTGCCGACATAAACCTTGGAGACACGTGAGCCAAAATTCGTTTCATTCCCGCGGCTCACCACGTAGACCGCGCCTTTGTCATGCCCCAGGGCGATGCCCGAAGGCTGGGCAAAGCCCTTGCCAGCCGCGGCATTGCGGCCCACGGCATGGCTAAAATCCCAGACACGTCCGGGTACAACCGTCGTAAGAGCCATAAGTCACCCCCGTCTACACAAAAAAAGGGCTGCCCGAGAGCAGCCCGGTTCCATGCGTCCTTGGCCGCGCTAGCACGCAAATTCATCCAGGCCAAGGACGCAGACGTGACGCTAACTAAGCGCTCCCGTACTGTGCTTAGTTATTGATAAACGCTGGCTTCTCGAACGAACCGCCCACAATGGGCTGGGCATCAAGCTTCATCCAGTCTTCCAACAGGGTGGTATAAACGCCACGGAAATCCTGGTTGGGTACCAGGTCACCCTGGGAGAGATCCTGGGCCTTCATGGACGGATACTCGCTGTACTGACCGCCCTTGACGGCATCGCCAATGGCAAACGCCACACCGCCGGCACCGTGATCCGTACCTGAGCCGTTGTCACGCACGCGGCGACCGAACTCGGTAAACATGAGCAACACCACATTATCGGCCGCGTCCTGCTCACGCAGATCAGCGAAAAACGAGGTGACCGCTCCGGAAACTTCCGACCACAGTTGAGAATGCAGACCCAACTGGCTGGCGTGGGTGTCATAGGGACCATGGTCGAGGTAGAAGACGCGCGTGCCCAGATCGGCCTTATGGACCTGCACCACACCCCGCAGCTTTTGGGCCAGCTTGGTATTGGGATAGGTCACGGTAGACGTGTACTGCTCAGGAGCAACCTTGAGGATGTCCGCACCAGCCATCGAATCCAGGCCGGTCTGCCCGAGGTATTCCATCACCTCACCGTGCCCCATCATTGACGAGTAAGCACGGGAGAAGCGCTCCAGAACCTTTTCACGCCGTTGCTGCTCGATCCCCGGAAGCATGCCGTAGGTCTCCAGGGAGCCGCTGACACACGCCACGGGTACCCCTTTCACCGCCATGGCCCGAAACATGCTTGGTCCAAAGCTGACACCGGTCACCACGTTGTCTTTGTTGGGATCGATGTCGCGAATGGCCCGTCCCAGCCAGCCTTCCGTCCCAACTTTATCCGGCTCACAGGTGTGCCAGATATCCATGGAACGAAAGTGGGAACGTGGGGAGTTGGCATAGCCCACACCGTGGATGATCGCCATCTTGCCTTCATCGTAGAAGGCCTTCAACGGCGCCATGCTTGGATTGAAACCGACCTTGTTGTCAATCTGGACGATCTTGTCTTCAGGAATATTTACGACCGGGCGGTTATCCCAGTAGAGGGAGTTGGAGTAGGGAATGACGGTGTTCAAGTAATCATTCCCGCCGCTTAACTGCAAGACAACCAGAACGGGGTCTTTCGCCATGGGATATTCTCCTTAGTCGAGAGGATTAGTTAAATTGATACTCACGCATGGCCACGATCAGCTGCAGCATCTCGACCACGCGTTGCTCTGCATCGGCCGCATCCCAGCTGAGATTTCCACCGCTGCGCGCCTGCTCTAGCAGCTCCTGACGGGTCTCGTCTTCCACCTGCAGGGGACCCATCAGGTCCAAACAACCGTCAATGAGTTGCTCAGGGGTAAGCGTCGTCCCTTTAGCTCTCAGGCGGGCAATGATGGCCTGCACGCCTGGACGGCTGGTATCACCAAACATCTCGGCAGCGAAGTTGATCCGACTCATGAGCGAGCCGCTGTTAATCCACTCCGCACCGGTATGCCACCCTTCTACACTGGGCGGATTGAGCAAATCCTGCCCCATGTAGGTGGGTTGCATGGCCACTTCTTCACCGTACCTCGGCCGCGGCAGCTCCTCACCACCCACGATGCGCAGGGTGCTTACCACCAGCTCTGCCGGGCTCTTGATCTTGCTAAAGCGAGCGTTCTTGAAAAAATCCGAGGTGAACAACGTGTGCAGCACCGCCTTTATCTCACAGCCCGATTCCCTGAAGGATGTCGCCAGGGCATCAATGGCTTGCGGATCCCGTGGTGGGGTAATCTGCCAGGCTGGAACCTGCGGCTCATCGGCAACAAAGAAGTTGTACAAATGGCGCGCAATGAAGCGGTGGCAGGCCGGCTGTTGCACAATGATATCAATGATATCCTCACCGTTGAAGTTGCCAGTATGACCAAGGAAGGTCTTCTCGGTGTCGTCATGATCCTCGGAGAGGTACTTGAACTTCCAGGGAAAACGACCGTACGGCAGGCGCGGAATTTTCGTCTCAAAGGTCCAGCCGGTGAAGGCCCGTGACGCTTCGCGTACGTCTACCTCCGTGTAATTCCCTACACCCAGGCTGAAGAGCTCCAGGAGCTCCCGTCCCCAGTTCTCGTTCACCGCCACCCTGTGATTCTCATTGTTGTCCAGCCAGTAGATCATCGCTGGGTTCTTGGCCAACTCGATGAGCAGCTCGCGATAATTGCCCATGCCTTTCTGGCGGAACAGCGCGATCTGCTCCAGGAGCTGATCGTAATTGTCGACCTTGGAGTTCCCAGTGGCAAAGATGTGGTGCCAGAAGAGGGTCATCTTTTCTTCCAGCGGCCGCCCGGTGTTGACTAAGTTATACATCCAGTTGACGTTGCCCATGGGGGGCATACCACCTGGCAACAAGGCCCCAGGTTGGTAGCGGTATAGGGTGTACGGATCGGCTGGCTCACAGCCATGCTCCTCCGGGTTGAGCAGCTCTGCAACTGTGGCATCATAGCCTTTTGCAGCACGCTCTTCTAATTCCTCGCGAGTCGCACCAAAACCAGCGCGACGCATCAGGTGGGCAATAAGTGCAATATCATCAGCCATCGCCTGTTTCTCCTCCTTATCCATTGCCAAGATTATTGACAAACCCTGACTCGTGGCTCCGTTATGCACTGGCCATCCGCCTGCATAACCAGACCGTTGCGTACTCCACTCTCCCTCTTGCTCACAGCTTACCCCCGGCGGCCGCCTGGCAGGCAGCACAGATCACCTCATATTCGAGACGCAATCCGGTCACTGTCAAGCCATTTGGTAGCTGGGTCGGGGGTGCCGGCAGCGGAAAGAACTGCCGGTCAACGTCAAAGATCTGTCCACACACGTTGCAAATCGCGTGGTCATGGTCTTGCGGGGTCCCATCAACACGCAAACGATCCGCAGCACCGTTGACACGCCGACAGAGCCCATTACGGATGAACGCATCCAGTGTCTGATAGATGGTGGAAAGTGATAAAGAAGGGTGGTCGTGCCGCAGCATCTCGTGGAGCTGTTCTGCCGTGGGATGGTCACAGTTGTTCTCTAGTGCCTCCAAAATGAGCATCCGTGGCCCTGTTGCTTTGAGTCCCGCTCGGTGCAGCCGCTCCACTCGATGAGGCATAGAAACACTCCCTCTGGATCAGAATGAATTCGAATTCGGAATGACTTAAATATACGCATGGGGAGAAAAACCTGTCAAGTACGATTCGGAGCGCGCCACAAATTTTTTTGTCATGCCCTCAGACGGCCTCCACAGCACGTCTGGCATCCCATGGGTAACCAAAGACGCGCAGCGGCGCGGTTTGCCGCACCTACGACGTCTTTGTCCAGCGCCGTAGAAAGAAGGTGCCGTAGCGACTGGTACGGATGGGAACAGCATGGGTCTGTTTCAGGAAATGCATGGCAGGGATAGAACGACAGAGACTATACAGACCCCAGCCGCTCAGGAGGAGACGCACGCTCTGAGAGAGGGCTATTTGTGATACGGCTCTATAGAGACTGGAGACGGTGAGGAGCGCAAACACACCAGTGGCGATATAGAGGCAGCCAACACTCCCATAGCGGATACCATAACCCAAGGCAATGACCCCGAGTGCCACGCCCAAACCGAGTTCGCCATAACTACGGTCGGCGAGGGCAGCGTTGCCAAGCAGGGCGAGGAGGTGCAGCAGAGAATAGAGAATACCAAGAAAAATCATCAGATTGGCCGTTTTCCCGACTCTATATGCCGGCGTCATCGTCGCTATCTCCTCGTGCCACGTTGTGGGTGCCGCTTGCCATTAAAAACGAAAACTAGGGGTCCTGCGGCGTTTTCTGCCAAAGAACACGAACATGGCGACCACCCCGAGTGACACTAGACTACCCGTGATAATGGCGAGTCGCTTCTTGTGATTGCGGCCCAAAAGGTAGATGTGGTGCGACGCGGACTTTATCAACCCTGCTCTGCTGATGCTCTTGCCAGCCACAAGCGGCACAGAAGCTAAGGTCTGCTCCTTGAGGTAGACGACAAACTCGCCGAGGATTTGCCCTTGCTCCACAGGCGCCATGACATCCGTGGGCAAGAGACTCTCTTGGCCCACCTGCTGTTCTTGTCCTCGCGGGATGACTACAGCACTGTTCTGCAGCACCACAACGGGAAGTGAGTTGGCTTTGCCTTTCCAGACCGCCAGCTCGGTGACCACTTGTCCAGCAGAGAAGAAGGGAAGGAGAGCAAAATTGCGGTAGCCATAATGCAGTAACTTGAGCGCTTCTCTTTCGCGCATCGAAGGGCTTGGAGCGCCCATGACCACAGCGAGCAGGCGTAGATCCCCCTGCACTGCCGTTGCCAGAAGATGATACCCGGCTTCTTCAACCCAACCGGTCTTTAGCCCATCGATAGAATCGTCTTTTTTTAACAAGCCATTGCGGTTGTCTTGGCGGATACCAGCATACGTGTATTCCTGCATGGAGTGAAATCTCAGCGCCTCTGGGAACGTATTTACATAGCTTCTCGCCAGGAGAGCCATATCATGAACAGTAGTAAACTGTTTTGCCTCAGGTAATCCATGCGGATTCGCAAATTGACTGTTCTGCATACCAAGTTTCTGCGCATATTTATTCATGACACTTGTAAAAGTACCTATGTCACCATATAAATGTTCTGCGATAGCCACACAAGCATCATTCCCTGAGACAACCGCTACACCTTTGATAAGCTCTTCTATAGGAACTTTGGTATTAACTTCAATGAACATTTTTGAACCTGAGGTTCTCCAGGCATTTTTACTAACAAAAACCTCGTCACTCAACCGTACTTTCTGTTGCTTCATAAGATCAAAAAGGATATAGAGCGTCATAAGCTTGGCAAAAGACGCTGGGGGAATCCTCATATCCGTATGGTGACTGAGTAAAACCTTGCCTGTGGTGGCCTCCACTAAGATGGCACTTTTGGCGTCTATGAAGATCTCTTCAGGGGCCAGGACGGCTTGGGCGTACAGCGTTGACCTGTCCTGTGGCTGAGGAAGAGCGGGAGTCATGGCGCTTGCAGTCTGCGCACCGAGCGGCAGGACACTGAAGGTGATCAGGACAGCAAGGCATATGGAGAGATAACGACGATAACCCTTCACGTGAAACTCCTCACGTACTCTACACCATACAAGAAAACGACAACAGTCCCCCCTGTAAGGGAAGCAAATAACGTGTACGGTGTCAAGGTCGATATCGCACTGCCGCCGCCCTATCCCTGCTCCTTCTGGAGTGTGTCGCGGGCCTTGCGGCGTTCCTCCTCCTGCTCTGTGACCAATTTGTAAGCGATGTAATACTTGTAAATATTACTTACATAGGTGACCGTCTCCGTACCAATCTTCTCGGCTGCCACCGCCTCAACGTGGTTGAACCACTTGTTCGGGTCAAGACCACGTCGTGCAGCCTCACGCCGCAGTTGTTGGATACACCCCGGGCCGGCATTGTAAGCCGCGAACGCAAAGAGACCCTTGTTGAGCGGGTCCATGGGCTCCTTTTCGAAGTATTGATCCACTATGAACCGGATATACTTCACGCCGCCGTGGATGTTTGGCTCGAGCCGGGTGATATCTCCCACCTGCAGCTCCTTGCCCGTCGCTGGCATGATCTGCATCACACCGATGGCGCCAACCGCACTCTTGGCGTTGTGGTCGAGCCGTGACTCCTGATAGCCCTGGGCCATCATCAACAGGTAGTCCATGGTGTACCTGTCACTATACTGGCGAAACAGGGCGACGGTGTTCTGAAACTTCTTGATCTCTTCTGGAGCAGTCGCCTGCTTCACGAACTTCGGATTCTGCGCATAGCGTTTGATGATCGTGTTGCCAAAGGCGGTGCCTTGTCCGTGCGTCTTGACGAAGGCGTCGATGGTCGCTTGGAGCTGTGGATTGCCCTGTCGCATCATCCAGGCGAATTCACCGCCGCTGTGCACGGCGATCTCAGGATGCAGTCGCAGATCCTGATAGACATTTGCCCATAGCTTGGCGGCATAGTCGTCGACAATGACGATGCCGAGCAGGCCG
>Ga0081538_10003990_pt1 | contig 13749 bp, 13 predicted proteins | sample TabmetS5T2R1_FD_71022 | JGI IMG/M metagenome (GOLD analysis project Ga0081538, IMG submission 71022) | Tabebuia heterophylla rhizosphere microbial communities from the University of Puerto Rico - S5T2R1 | ecosystem: Host-associated > Plants > Roots > Rhizosphere ... | reverse complement strand
CAGTCCCGGGAAGCGAACCGCCACGGCGCCGGCGCGCAAGCCGTTGCGGACGGCGCCGCGCCTCGCCGCGGCGCGCGCCAGCGCCAGATAGGCGGCATTGGAGAGGTGACGCGGGTTCGGCACCCCGTTCGGGAGCAGCGGCCGCTCGAACAGCCGGGCGTAGTTGTCGCGCATGACCTGCGCCGCCGAGATCGCCGCCAGATCGGCCGCCCGCTGATGGCGGCCCTTGGCGCCCAACGCCTGGCCGAACGCAAACAGCACCACCAACCCCGCGAGCAGAGCGGCCACCACCCCCAGCAACAGCAGCGAAGCCTGCCCGGCCTCGCCGCTCGATCCGCCCAGCCGCTGCCCGTCCGCTGCCACGAATCGGGACTGTCGCGCCGCCCGCGTTACGGCTCAACGCGGCCCTGCAACAAGTCCGCGACGGCAACGTAAAGGGATCCCACGCCGCCCCGGCGGGCAAAAAAATCAACCGAGTTACGGACCTGCGTCCACGACCCCCGGACGTTCGTCACGCGGGCGTGCGAGCACCCCTGGGGATGGGCGCGCTCCCGCCCGGCGCCACGAAGGAGCAGGGACAATTCAACCTCCAGCTCCGCTTCCTCCCGACGAGTTCGGTGGCCGACCCGTCGGTGCTGCTCCTCCCCACGAGCACTACGCGAAGCCGATCACGCCGGACAGTGGCGGGCTCGCGGGCGGCTGCTCCGTTCGCGCCTCGCTCACTTAGCGGCTGGCGCCGACGACATGTCAGCCCGGGTCAGGAACGACCGGATCGTCTGAGCCAGCTCGTGCGGATGGTCGTGGTAAGGGGTGTGCGTCCCCGGCGTGAGCGACACCTCAACGCCGAGGCGCGAGGCGAGCCATTCGTCGACCTCGGCGATGAACCAATGGCTCTGCTCGCTCAAGAGCACCTGTACGGGCATCGCGATCGCCGCGAGCATCGCCTCGTCGGGCCGGTAGGACTCGAGCGTTCTCTCAACGCCCAAGAAGGTCTCGGCGTTGCCCAGCATCCGCTCGCGCAGACCCGGCTCCAGGCCCTCCCAGTTGGCGTCGCCGGCGACAAAGCGCCAGAAGCGCTCCAGAGCGGCCGGCGGGCCGCCCGCGGCCATGCCCGCCTCGACCAGCTGTCCGACCGCCGCCTGGACGTCATCCGATCGCTCGAGCACCGAGAGCATCGGTGGCTCGTGCAGGATCGCTCCTCGCACCAGCTCGGGGTGGCGGATCAGTAGGGACAGGGCGCAGATCGCGCCACTGCTGCTGCCGAAGACCACGGCGGGAGCCAGCTCGAGCGCGCGCAGCAGCGCCGCCGCGTCGTCCGCCTGCTCATCCACTGTCGTCGTGCCCCAACCCGGTGGGCGCGAGCTGCGCGAATTGCCACGCCGGTCATACGTAACGACAGTGAACTCGTCGGCCAACTGATCGGCAACGGTCGCAAAGTGCCCCGCGTCGCCAGTCGCCCCCATGATGAACAGCACCGTCGGCCCGCTACCCCGAACCTCGTAATACAGCTGTACCGGACCGACTGTCACGATCGGCATCGCCGCCCCCTCCTGGTTCTGTGGATGGCCCCGGCGCCCAGAATCGGCGCGGCCGGACGCAGCTCTGCCGGTGTATGTGATCCTAGCCTCCGATCAGCCGCTCGACGCTGCTATCGAGCGTGTCGTGAGCCTCACACTGATCTGACTAGCTCGCGTTCGGGCTGGGGCCGAGGCGCACGGCGCGTCGGTCGGTCTCCGGTGCACTCAACACGATCCGCGCTCTGACCATCGTGCCGTCGCCCGCAGGGCTCTCGATCTCAAGCCTGCCTCCCAGCGCGTTGACGCGGTCGGCCAGCCCGCGCAGCCCCGATCCGGCGGAGGCGTCCGCACCGCCGACCCCGTCGTCGCGAACCTCGACGGCCGCAGAGCCGTCCTCGACTCGCACCCCCACGTAGACCTGGCTGCAGCGAGCGTGCTTGGCGGCGTTCGTGAGCGCTTCGGCCACCACGAAATAGACTGACGTCTCGACCGGAGCCGGCAGCCGCTGTGGTGGCACCTCCCCAAGTTCCACCGGCAACGGCGAGCGCCCTGCGAGCGCCACCAGCGCGGCGCTCAGCCCGCGGTCGGTAAGGACGCTTGGGTGGATGCCCGAGGCCAGCTCACGCAGGTCGCGGATCCCTGACTCCATGTGCTCGAGCGCCTCCTCCACGAGCTCGCGCGCCTCGTCAGGGGCTTGCGCCAACCTCCGGTGCGCGAGCTTCAGGCTGATCACCGCGCCGACCAGCTCTTGTTGGGCGCCGTCGTGCAGATCGCGCCCGAGCCGGCGGCGCTCCTCATAGCCGGCCGCGACGATCCGGGCACGCGAGGCGGCCAGCTGCTCGCGAGCGTCGACATTGGCGAGCGCGGCCGTGACCAGCTCAGCGAAGTCGGCGAGCCGGTTCTCGGCCCCCTCGGGGAAGGCGCGAGGGCGTCCGCTCGACGCGATGATGCCGCCCCATGTCCTGCCGGCGACCTTGACCGGCGCGCCGACGGCGGACTTGATCCCCATCGCGCGCAACCTCTTCACCAGCTCGCCGCGGACGCCCGCGTAGTTGTCCACGCGCTGGGGTCGGCCGGTCCGGAACAGCTTCCCCGAGACCGTCTCCCCGTCGAGCGGGGCGTTCTCACCCGGCGGGAAGGAGGGCGCGCCGCCGACGGCCCAGGCACCAACGGCCGTCTGGGTGCCGTCGTCCTCGAAGCGCGTGATGTTGGCGCTCTCCACGCCCAGCACGCCGACGACCTCCTCGCAGACGCACTCGAACAACCGCCCCGCGTCCGGATCGCCTGCCACCAGCGTCGCCACGCGCCGCAGCGCCGCCTGCTCCGCGAGGAGCGCTTCGAGCTGTGCCACCGAGCGGCGGTCGTTCATCATCGAGACCGAAGGAAGGCCAGCACCGCCAGTACGCGGCGGTGATCCGCCGCGGCCGGCATGAGGCCGAGCTTGCCGAAAATGCTCGTCACGTGCTTCTCGACGGCGCGCTCGGTCACCATGAGCTTCTCGGCGATTGCCTGATTCGAGCGGCCCTCCGCCATCAGCGCGAGCACCTCGCGCTCTCGCTCGGTGAGCCCGGCGAGCGATTCGTCGCGGCGACGGCGACCCAGCATCTGGGCGACGACCTCCGGGTCGAGCGCCGAGCCGCCCTCGCCGACGCGACGCACGGAGTCGGCAAAGCGCTCGACATCGCCCACCCGGTCCTTGAGCAGGTAACCGGTGCCCTCGGGGCGGTCGCCGACGAGGTCGAGCGCATAGCCCTCCTCCAGGTACTGAGAGAGCACAACCACACCGGTCTCGGGCTGGCGGCGGCGGATCTCGATCGCGGCGCGCAGGCCGTCGTCGGTTTCGGTCGGCGGCATCCGGATGTCCACGACAGCCACGTCGGGCCGGTGAGCGGACACCTTTCGCATCAGCTCCGCGGCATCGCCCGCCTGCGCGACGACCTCGAAGCCCGCCCGCCCGAGCACGCGCACGATCCCCTCGCGCACGAGCACAGAATCCTCGCCGACGACTACGCGCACCTCGCCTCGACAGTCTTCGTCCGCACGTTCGTCATGCCAGAAGCTCCTCGATCGCTTCGCGCGACAGCTCGGTCTTCGGCACAAAGCCGCGCGCGCCGCTCTCAGCCACGCACCCAGCGAGCTCGGCGCCGTCGTGGCTCGAGGTCAGCACGACGGCCGGCGCGGCGTCCAGCGCCGCGAGCCGGGCGCTCACCTCGAAGCCGTCCCCGTCCGGGAGGTAGACGTCGACGAGCGCCAGCTCCGGCTCGAGAGCGCGCGCGGCCTCGACCGCCGACGCCGCGTCGCCCGCCTCGCCGACCACCCGATAGCCCTCGCTCTCCAGCATCCGGTGCGCCTGTGCGCGAAAACCAGCGTGGTCGTCGACGATCAGGACGCTAGCGCCCATTGCCACAAATTGTCTCTCGGGGAATCCGGTAGCGCCATACGGCTAGCCGTACTCGCAGATCGGTCTCGCGGCGCCTGATACGCCGGCCTGCGAGACGCCGACGCAACCGCTCGGGTACGGCCAGCCGAACCAAAGCAACCGCTTCGGTAGGGCCAGCCGAAGCGCGATAGGCGGAGGACCGAATCGCAATACGCCAGCTAGCCGCCTGTCCGACGTCGAACTCGAGTGGAACGCTCGGATGCGCCCGATCTGAGAAAGGCGACGCGAATGGGACAACCGCCCGACACACCGCCTTCCACCACTCGGAGGCGTAGGCGGACACCGGCCCGCTCCGACCACGGTCGGAGGGCAACTCGGTCCCGTAGGCCGATGTGCATTCTGGTCTCCCGGCCTACGGTTGCCGCGGCGTGAACCGCAGACTCCGCTCACTCGCCGAGCTTCCCGGCGGCCGTCGCTCGAAGTTCGCTGTGGTCGGGATCTGGCTGGTGCTCCTGTTTCTGATCGGGCCACTGGCGGGCAAGTTCGAGGACGCCCAGGAGAACGATCCCGCCGACTACCTGCCGGCCAAAGCGGAGTCGGTCGAGACGCTCGATCGGCTGGAGGGCTTTCCGTCGGACGATGAGGCCGAGGCGATCGTTGTCTTCCACCGCGACGGTGGGCTCAGCGCCGGTGACAGGGTGGCGATTGCGCGGGTCCGCCAGGCCATCAACGAGCGGGTGCGCGCGGAGATAAACGCCGAGCGCCACGGCACCGTGGCCGAGACCGGCCCGGCGCGGATCTCGGGCGACCGCGCCACGGCCCTTCTCACCACGCCGATCACGGTTCCCGAGGAGGCCAGCGGGGATGCGGAGGACCTGCTCACGGACACGCCGGAGGAGATCAAGGCCGCGCTCGGCTCGCTGCCAAGCGGCCTCGAGGCGGAGGTCACGGGTCCGGCGGGCTTCGCGTCCGACGCGGTCGAGGTGTTCAACGACATCAACGGCACCCTGCTCTTGGCGACCGCCGGGCTGGTGCTGGTGCTGCTGATCGTCATCTACCGCAGTCCGATCTTCTGGCTGATCCCGTTCTTCTCGGTGCTGCTCGCCGAGGTGATCACGCGGGGCCTCGGCTATCTGATCGCCGACGCGGGCGTGACGGTGACCGGTCAGTCCGGGGGCATCCTGCCGGTCCTGGTGTTCGGCGCCGGGACCGACTACGCGTTGCTGATGGTGTCGCGCTACCGCGAGGAGCTGCGCCGCCACGAGGACAAGCACGACGCCATCCGAGTGGCGCTGCGCCGCACGGCTCCCGTCATCCTCGCCTCCGGCGGCACGGTGATGGCCGCGCTGCTGACGCTGTCGCTGGCCGAGGTCACCGGGACCTCGGGCCTCGGGCCGATCGGCGCGCTGGGCATCGCCATGGCGATGGTCTCGATGCTGACCATCCTTCCCGCCCTGCTGGCGATCTTCGGACGCCGGGCCTTCTGGCCCTTCGTCCCGCATCTCGGCAGTGAGGGCACCGACGAGACGCACGGCGCCTGGCGCCGGATCGCCGAGTGGGTGGCCCGCGGCCCGCGCCGCGTCTGGGTCGGAACCACCGCGGTGCTGGCCGTGATGATCGCGGGGCTCGCCTTCCTTAACAGCGACCTGACGACCGGCAACATGTTCCGGAACGAGGTCGACTCGGTCCGGGGGCAGGAGCTGCTCGAGGCGGGCTTCCCAGCCGGCTCCAACGCGCCGACCAACATCCTGGTCACCGATCAGACGGAGCTGGGCGCCGTCCGCAGCGCAGTTGCTCGGGCACCAGGCGTGGCCGAGGTCTCGCCTCAAGTGGAGCGGGGACCGGCCGGGGCCAAGCTCGAGGTCACCCTCGACGAGGATCCCTACAGCACCGCCGCATTCGACCTGATCCCCGGCATCCGCAAGGCTGCGCGCGGCGCCGCCGGCGACGAGGTGCTGGTCGGCGGCCCGACGGCAGAGGAGCACGACCTGCGCGAGTCGGCGGCGCGCGACAACCGGCTGATCGTGCCGATCGCACTTTTGGTCGTCTTCCTGATCCTCGCCGCCCTGCTGCGGGCGATCACGGCGCCGCTGGTGCTGATCGGGACGGTGATCGTCTCCTACTTCGCCGCGCTCGGGATCGGGGCCTTTTTCTTCGAGAACGTCTTCGACTTCCCGGGCATGCCCCCCGACCTGCCGCTGTTCGCGTTCATCTTCCTGGTGGCGCTGGGCATCGACTACAACATCTTCCTCATGGCCCGGGTGCGTGAGGAGACCCTCACGCACGGCACCCGCGACGGGACGATTCGGGGCCTGGCCGTGACCGGGGCGGTCATCACCTCGGCCGGGCTGGTGCTCGCCGGCACCTTCTCCACGCTGGCGGTGCTGCCGCTCGTGGCCCTGACCGAGATCGGCTTCACGATCGCCATCGGCGTCCTGATCGACACCTTCCTCGTGCGCTCGCTGCTGGTTCCAGCGCTGGTGCTCGAGATCGGCGACCGAGTCTGGTGGCCCTCGCCGCTCACCCATCTCGCCGGGCGCGGGCGCCGCGAGCCCGTCCGGGGGCCGGTCGCCGTCGAGCCGGAGTCGTGAGCTATGCCCAGGGCGAAGAGGACGCCTTCCGCAGCCTCATCGAGCCGCACCGCTCGGCGCTTCACGCACACTGCTACCGGATGCTCGGCTCGCGGCACGATGCAGAGGACGCGCTCCAGAACACCCTCCTGCGGGCCTGGCGCGCGCTACCGAAGTTCCGGGGCAGAAGCTCGCTTCGCACCTGGCTGTATCGGATCGCGACCAATGTCTGCCTCGATGCGATCGCCCGCCGTCCCAAGCCCGTGCTGCCGATCGACTACGGACCGCGCACGAGTCCCGGCGGCGGGTCCGAAAGGCCGCGGTCGGTCGCTGTGTGGATCGAACCGCTCCCTGACGAGATGCTCGTCGGCGCGGATGGGGACGCGACCCCCGAGGCTCGCTACGAGCGGCGCGAGGCGCTCGAGCTCGCCGTCATCGCCGCGCTGCAGCACCTCTCCCGCCGCCAGCGTGCCGTGCTGATCCTTCGCGACGGCCTCGGCTTCTCCGCCAAGGAGGTGGCGGATTCGCTCGAGACGACGGTCGCATCGGTCAACGGGGCGGTCCTCCGCGCCCGCCGGACGGTCAAGGAGCGACTGCCGGAGCCAAGCCAGCACGCGAGCGTGCAGAGGGTCGGCGACCGGCGGCTGCGACAGATCGTGGAGCGCCTCGCTGATGCGGTTGAGCTGGGCGAGATCGACGCGATCCTCTCGCTGCTGGCCGAAGACGCCACCTGGGGGGATCAAAGGGGATCGCCGTGAAGATAATCGGCTACGACCGATTCAGGCCCGGCCACACGCCTGATTCCGGTGGTGGTCACCGACGGTGGAGCCGGAAGCCCGTCCGCCGCCAAGCGCTCGCTCGACGCGCTCGCCACGGCGGGCGACGCGATCCTGACCGACATCGCCACGATCACGAGCCCGCTGCGGGCGAACCGCGACGAGGACCCTAAGCTGAAAGTCGTGGGGGCCGGGCCGGACCTTGCGCCTGAACTCGAGGACGTGCGCGAGCAGCAGCGCGCGATCAGCGGCGTTCTCCGCGCTGTCGCTCGCTCTGCCGGGCTGCAACCGGTCCTCGAAGAGGTGGCCGAGGCGTCCCGGCGACTGTGCCAGGCCGACCACGGGGCGCTTTGGCTCCTGCAGGACGGTCTCCTGCACCTGGGGGCGCACCAAGGCGAGCCCGAGGGCGCGCAATACGACCTTGAGCATCCACATCCCGTCGATCGGACGACGGCGGCCGGCCGCGCGGCCATCGAGCGAAAGCCGATCCAGATCCCGGACGTCCTGGCGGATCCGGAATACACCTATCCCGGACCGCGCTTCTTCCGAACGATGCTCGGGGTCCCGATTATGGTCGAGGACGATTTGATTGGCGTGGTCGTTGTCGTGCGCCGTGAGCCGAATCCGTTCACGGACGACCACATCGCGCTCGTGCAGACCTTCGCCGACCAGGCCGCGATCGCGCTGACCAACGCTAGGCTCCTCGACGCAGTCGAGCGCCAGCGCACGGAGCTCTCTCGCTTCGTCTCGCCGCAGGTCGCGGACCTGATCTCGAGCCAAGACGGCGAACGGCTGTTGGCGGGACACCGGGCATACATCTCGTCGCTCTTCGCTGACCTGCGCGGCTTCACCGCCTTCGCCGAGACGGCCGCGCCGGAGGAGCTGTTCGACGTGCTGCGCGAGTACCACGCCCTGCTCGGCGAGTTGATCCCCGCCTACCAGGGCACGCTCGAGCATTTCGCGGGCGATGGGCTCATGGTCTTCTTCAACGATCCACTGCCTGTCGACGAGCACGAGCTCCAAGCCACCCGGTTGGCGCTCGCCGCTCAGACCCGATTCGCCGAGCTGGCGGCGGGCTGGCGCAAGCGCGGTATCGACCTGGCGCTCGGAATCGGGATCGAGGCCGGCTACGCGACACTGGGCCGGATCGGCTTCGAGGGCCGCTTCGACTACGCGGCCGTCGGGCCGGCGATGAACCTCGCCGCCCGCCTCTGCGCTCATGCCTCTCCGGGCCAGACGCTTATCGGTCAGCGCGTCTTCGCGGCGACCGAGGAGGCGGTGGAGACGACGCCTGTCGGCAGCCTCGAACTGAAAGGGTTCGGACGCCCGGTGGTCGCCTACGAGGTGCGGCGGCTGCGCTAGGGGCCCGTAAGGGGAATTCCGGATAGAAGGCGGGCCACTCGGGCGTCAAGGTAAAGGCCCAGTGGAGGCACATACCTGAACAAGGAAGGGACGCGCGGATGATTCTGACGGAACTTTCGACATCTCTGATGGCTTTTGCGGGCGGGTGGTGGATCCTGTCCGGGCCACTGTTCTGGCTCCTGCTGATTGTCGGCATCGTGTTCCTGGTACGCGGCCGCAGCGGACGCCCACCCTGGACGGGCGGTGGTCGGGAAACCGGGTTCGACGTACTCGAGCGGCGCTTCGCCGAAGGCGAACTGAGTCTCGAGCAATACCGCGAGCGACGCTCGGTCCTCGAGGAGAAGCGCTGACGTCTCAACCGCCGGTCCATCTCCAACGCGAAGGCCCCGCACGGTGCGGGCTTTCGCCAGCTCAGGCAGGAGCCGCCAGTTGACAAGCTCGCGCCGAAGCCGTCGCGGCATCTCGTGTCCGTAGCGCGGGTCCGCGCCAAGAGCAGGCGGTGCAGACCGGCCCACCCCAACTGTCTCGCAAGGCAAACCTGCCCGGGACACCACCCCATGCCGTTCGCGCTCGCCAGGGACGCGGCGCCGGCTCTCGGTAAGCCCGCCGATGGGATGCCGATGATGGAACCTCAAAACGGCACCCCTGTCCTACTTCAATCGCGATCGGGCAGGTCGCCGATCACGTCCCGCGCGACTGCCTCGGACGACCGGCAGCGACCGCTCCTGTTGCGAGACCGAGCGTCCGACTAGGCGCCGGATGGCGCCTTCGGACGACCGGCCCTCGTCCGCTGCGGGCGTCTTGTAGGCATCAGCGCAGACGACCGCATCCCGCGCGTGCGCTCACCGGCGGGCTGGCGGGCGGGTGAACGCTCTTGGCCCCCTGGAGCAATCAGGCGGCGGTCGGGCCGGGCGCTCCTGAAGGCTGAAAGGCTTTCACCGGACAGGCGCGGAGAGCCATAGCGCAGGTGGCTCGCCGTTGCGCCCGATCCGGGAGTTTCGCCGCGATGGGCAAACCGGCGTCTGCGAGTCGCATGCGCTCCTGCGCGCGAAAGCGTCCTTCACGTGTCATCGGGCGAGCTGGCGCCCGCGCGTGTCGAAGCGGATTCGCCAGCCAGTTCGATCAGGCGCTCGGCGAGCTCGGTCGGCCGGGAGAGCATTTGCAGGTGCCCCCCGTCGATCTCGTCGATCTCGAGTCCGAGTCGCTCTTTCGCGACGCGGCGCTGGAACTCGAGCGGGAACAGGCGATCGTCCCGTGGCGCCAGGACGCGTGTCGGTACGGCCGGCCGGGCATCGAGCGGCCAGGGCTCGCTGAACATGCCCGCTCCCGGCGCGCCCTCGTACTCCGCAATCTCGCGCGCGACGGCCGGATCGACGTCGTGAAGGAACACATCCGCCAGCGCGTCTGGCCCCCAATCGGCCATAGGCCCATGGCGCTCGATGAGCTCGGCGATCGCCGCCGCGTGCCCGGTGTTGCTCCACCATTCCCCGGCGGTCTCCCCAGGCCGCGGAATCATCGGCGCGAGCAGGATGAGGACCGCCGCGCGCAAGCGCGACGCGACCAGGGGCCCCGCGAACGCTCCAAGCGACTGCGCGACCACGACGATGTCCGTCTCAGCCGACGCCGCATTGGCGACCGCATCCGCGTGATCGCTCGGGCCCGCCTCGTGGTCGTGAAGCGGAAGGGGCAAAGCCAGGGCGCGGTGGCCACGTCGGCGCAGCGCTTCGATCGTCGCGCCGTAAACGCGAGGATCCGTTCCCGCGCCGGGGGTTAGAACGAAGGTACTCACCTACCCCGGCTCGCTCGCACCAGCTCGCGATGGTCGCTCACCTCGCTCTCTTAGTCACGCTCGGGCCATACTGTGCACTCTCAAGCCGGGGCTGATCCGCTCGAACTCGGACGCGATACCCAGTACCCGCCACCCAGTCAGGCGCTACGGAGCCCCACGAACGGCCGGACCTCGATCGGCCGTCCAACGCAAGGCGAGGCTTTCGCCGCCCACGACAGCGCTTCCTCGAGGTCGCTGGCGTCGACGATGTAGAAGCCACCGATCTGCTCCTTGGTCTCGGCAAACGGACCGTCGGTGGTGATGGCCTCTCCGCGCTCGACCCGGACCACGGCGGCGGCATTCGCGTCGGCCATGCGGCCGGAGTAGACCAGCGCATTGGCCTCGGTCAGTTCTTCCTCAAGCTCGCCGATCTTTCGCATGAAGTTCTGCATCTGCGCGCCGGTCATCGGTTCTCTCGCCTCGCCCGCAACGGTGTGGCGGGAGAGCAGGGAGCACCAGGAAGTCGTGGGGGTGCGCGTGGTCGCGCGCCGGCTCGCCCGGGGCAGCTTCCGGCCCAGGAACCGCACGACGCTCGCCCGGCGGCACTCCGGCCAGCCGCTCGTAAGGAGAACGGCGGTATCCAGGAGGGGCGCACCTACCCGCGCAAGGCCGACCCAGCGACGTGCAAGGGATAGGTGCGACGAAGTCCGGGACGGCCTGAACCATCTCAGGCTCGCGCGGTCCGCGCGGTTTGAGACTGGTCCTCTAGACACCGCTAAGCAGGGGGCTCCGGATTCTCGTCCCCTTGGGGTGCCGGTTCGGCGAGCCCGACGGCTTCGAGGGCTCGGTCACGTTCGAGGAAGACGCGGATGCTGGCGACCTTGCCACCGGCGAAGTCGAAGACGGTCGCGGTGGCGAGAGCCCCCGCGGCCGGGGCGTGGCCCAAGCCGCCGCTCATGGCAGCGGCTGGAAGCCCGCTGGCCCGCCCGCTTAGGGAAGCCCGCAGGAAGACGAGGACGCGCGTCGCACCGATGGGCTCCGCGCGCTCGATGGTCAGTCGAAAGTCGGGAGCCCAGTCCTGGAGGTCCGCGAAGAAGCGTCGTATCGCCTCCGGTCCTTCATAGACGCCTTCCACGCCCGCCCAGGGCGTGCGCAGCTTGATGTCATCGGCGCAGCAAGCGACGTAGGCGTCAACGTCACGCTGGTTGACTGCGGTAACGACTCGCTCGACCAGCTGCAAGTTCTCCTGCGACATCGCCCGCCCAGTATCCCGCCAGGCTCGCGTCGCTAGCCAGGTCGAGGCTTGGTACTGCCGTGAACGCGGAAGCACGAGGGGGTCGAATGCCCACGGAGACTTGTGCAGTTCGTCCCCTACGAGCGTCTCGGGGTGCGGCGGAAAGACGCTCGCAACCACTCGAAGGGAGCAGCGCAGAAGTGAAGGCTCGCCACTTCCGCCGCCTCCAGTGTCGAGCGTCCGCAAGCCGCGGCCTCACGCCTGCGCCGCGATCTGCGGGCCGACGACCGGACCTCGGGGATCGGCTGCAGCGCCCACTGCGGCGGCTGCGCGCCCAGTGGCGCTCGAAGCCGGCGGGCGTGCAGACGAGCACGTAGCGCGCGGACGCGTCGCTGTGGTTGGCCAGCGTGTGGGCTACGTTGCGCGCGGCGAAGGAGAGCTCGCCCGCGCCCTTGGTGACGAGGGCGTCGTCGACTTGGAAGACCAGCTTCCCCTAAAGCATGTAGAAGGCCTCGTCGAAGTCGTGCGTGTGCAGCGGGGGGCCGGCGCTGTGGGGGGACCAGGATCTCGGTCACGGACACGTGGCCACCGGTCTCCTCGCTGCGCAGCAGGACGTTGGTACGGAGGTCCGGCACGGATGGCATGGTTTGAGTTCCTTTCATGGTCCCGGTTCGCAGGAGCGGTGCTCAGGCGCCGGCGGGCTGGAAGAGCTCGATCGGGTTGCCCGAGGGGTCCTCGACCAGGATCTGACTGCCGCCCCGCCCCGTGACGATGTCGTTACGGAAGCTGGCCCCGGCCTCGCGCAACGCTTCCACCTCGCGCTCGAGGTTTGAGACCTCGATCTGGACGCGATTCCAGCCCCCGGGCTGGGGACGACGGCCATCGGGCATCGGCTGTCCCGCGCCGCCCGCGCCGGGCTGATTGAGCAGCAACCGCAGGTCGCCTCGCGAGAGCACCGCAAAGCCGGGTCCGGGCCGCATCTCGACTTTGAAGCCGAGCCGCTCGAGGTAGAAGTCAACCGCGACGTCGACGTCGTCGGTGATGTAGCGGACGCTGACCGCGCTCATTCCGCTCCTCCTTCGAGATAGGCCGTTGCGGTAATTGTTTATATCAGAAACAGTTCTAGACGCGCGATACCATCGGCACGGTGCCACGAGATCCCAGCAGCGTGCAGGCAGCCCCGGCGCGGGAACTGAGCCGCCGTGCCGGCTTCCTGCTGGTGCAGCTGGGCACGCATAGGCATCGCCGCTTCGCCGAGCGCCTCGCCCCCCTCGACCTCCACCCGCGCCACTTCGGGATGCTCAGCCACCTCGCCGCAAACGAGGGCCAGTCCCAACAGGCACTGAGCAGAGCGCTGGGGATCCACCGCAGCGCCGTGGTCGCACTCGTCGACGACCTCGAGCAGCGCGGGCTCGCCGAGCGGCGCCGCGACCCCGACGACCGGCGCGCGTACACGCTCTACCTGACTCCCCAGGGCCGCGAGCTGCTGACCGAGCTCCAGCGCGTCGCCGGAGAGGACGAGGACGAGCTGCTGACCGCCCTCAACGCGTCAGAGCGCTCGCAGCTCATCTCGCTGCTCCAGCGCGTTGCCGAATCACAAGGCCTCACGACGGGCGTTCATCCCAACCTGGAACCGCGAGAAGGCGACGATCACACAGCCCAGAAAGACGGTAAGCCTCGCGACCCGCGGACTCGGCGAACGTCCCGTTGAAGGATCCGTAATAGGACACCGCCAGCTCCCGCTGTCGGACAAACGCGGGCGTGCTCTGCGCTCCCGGCAAGCTGTACGCCACGGACGAGCAGCAGGGGTGCGTGCCCGCGTTGCTGCTTATCGATGAAAGCGAGATCGACACTGGAGCTAGCCGCGCGCTAGCGGACGCCTGGTGCTCGTCGTCCGACCGCCGTGCGCGGCTCATCCGGCACGCCTTCTTCCACGCGGGCGAAGCCGCTTGTGGATTGTCGAGATGAGCCGCCGTGGGACGCCGTGGCCGCCTATCCGAGACTGGCCGAGTGCGTCGACTCTGCGAGCCGAACGCTCCCAGGCGGTGGCGGCCACGCGTCGGAACTCGACGTCTTCGATGGTGACGCCCGGGGCGGCCCAGTTGCCGAGCGGCGGAGCCGTTTGGCGTGCCCTCCTCGGTT
>Ga0081538_10003989_pt1 | contig 13750 bp, 12 predicted proteins | sample TabmetS5T2R1_FD_71022 | JGI IMG/M metagenome (GOLD analysis project Ga0081538, IMG submission 71022) | Tabebuia heterophylla rhizosphere microbial communities from the University of Puerto Rico - S5T2R1 | ecosystem: Host-associated > Plants > Roots > Rhizosphere ... | reverse complement strand
CAGAGCTGGCACCACGGCAACGTCGTCCTGCTCGGCGACGCCGCCCACACCGCCCACTTCACCATCGGGTCGGGCACCAAGCTGGCCATGGAGGACGCGGTCGCCCTCAGCCAGGCGCTCCAGCGCCACCCGGCCGCGCTGGAGGCGGCCGTCACCGACTACGAGCTGGAGCGCCAGCCGGTGGTCGAGCGGTTCCAGGAGGCGGCCCGCGACAGCGCCACCTGGTTCGAGAACGTCCGCCGCTACGACGGCTTCGACCCGGTCCAGTTCACCTGCAACCTGCTCACCCGCTCGGGCCGCATCGGCCACCTGGAGCTGACCCGCCGCGACCCCGCCTTCGCGGCCACCGTCGACCGGTTCTTCGCCGGCCGGCCGGGGCGGCTGCTGGCCCCGCCGCCGCTGTTCGCCCCGCTGGGCCAGCGGGCGGTGACCCTGGCCAACCGGGTCGCCCTGGCCGCCGGGGCCGCCGACGACGCCGCCGGCGGGCGGCTGGCCGAGGCCGCCGCCCGCCGCCTGGCCGACGCCGCCTCCTCCGGGGCCGGGGTGGTGGTGAGCGAGCTGGTCGCGGCCGCCCCCGACGGCCGCATCACCCCCGGCACCCCCGGCCTGTGGGCCGAGGACCAGGCCGGTCCGTGGGCCGCCGTGGCCCGGGAGGTGGCCGAGCGGGGGTCCACCCTGGCCCTACGCCTGGGCCACGCCGGGCGCCGCGGCGCCACCCGGCCCCGCCGCTCCGGCGTCGACCGTCCCCTGCCCGAGGGGGGCTGGCCCCTGCTGGCCGCCTCGGCCGTCCCCTACCTGCCCGGCGGCCCCGTCCCCCGGGCGATAGGCCCCGAGGACATGGAGCGGGTCGCCGGCCAGTTCGCCGCCGCCGCCCGGCGGGCCGCGGGCGCCGGCGTCCGGGTGCTCCTGCTCGACCTGGCCCACGGCCACCTGCTCGGCGGGTTCCTGTCGCCGCTGGCCAACCGGCGCGACGACGAGTTCGGGGGGGACCTGGAGGGGCGGCTGCGCTTCCCGCTCCGGGTGGTCGACGCCGTCCGGGCGGCCTGGCCCGGCGACCGGCCCCTGTGGGCGGCGGTCACCGTCACCGACTGGGCCCCCGGGGGCCTGGAGCCGGAGGAGGCCGTGGCCGCGGCCAGGGCCCTGGCCGAGCACGGCTGCGACCTGCTCCAGGTGACCGCCGGCCAGACCACCGCCGCCACCCGCCCCGACTACGGCCGCTTCTCCCTGGTCGGCTGGAGCGACCTGGTCCGCAACTCGGCCGCCGTCCCCACCATGGTCGGCGGCAACCTCACCACCGCCGACGAGGTCAACACCGTCCTGGCCGCCGGCCGGGCCGACCTGTGCCTGCTCGACCCCCGCGTCTACACCGGCGCCTGACCCGCCCGGCACGGCCACCTGGTACTGTCGCAGGCGTACCGCACCGGTAGCGGCCTCCAGGTAGTTCCCGCGCCGAACGGCGCCGTCGCGTTGGAGGTTCGCCATGTCCGCAGTCCAGGTGCGCCCGTTCCGCCGCGCCGACCGCGAGCAGCTGACCGCCCTGGTCAACGCCCACGTCCAGGCCGTCGTGCCGGGCGTGGCCGTGTCGGTCAACACCGTCCTGAGCCAGCTGGAGCGCGACCCGGGCGAGTTCATCGTCGACCCGTGGGTGGCCGAGCGGGTCACCCTGGTGGCCGAGCAGCGCCGCCGGGTGGTGGCCGCCGCCCACCTGCTGCGCTACGGCGCCGGTGAGGAGGTCGGCAAGGCCTATCGGGACAGCGCCGAGATCAACTGGCTGCTGTTCTGGCCGGAGGCGAGCTTCTGGCCCGACACGGCGGCCGCGGCCGCCGCCCTGATGGACGCCTGCCTGGACCGGCTCCGGTCCTGGGGGGTGGACCACTGGCACGCCGACGGCACCCTGCCCGCCCCCGGCGTGTACGGCGTGCCCGAGCAGTGGCCGCACGTGCGCGCGCTGTACGAGCGGGCCGGGTTCGTCCACCAGGAGCGGACCGGGTCCGAGCACGACGGCCACACCGAGATCGTGCTGCTGGCCATGGTCGAGGAGCTGCCCCGGCCGGCCCAGCCGCCCATCGGTGGGCTGCGGCTGGGCCGGGCCCTTGGGGTCAACGGCACCCGGCTGTACGGGTCCGTCGACGACAAGGTCGTCGGCTACATCGAGGTCGACACCAACCTGGCCGAGGGCGGGCGCCTGGCCCACCTCGCCGGCTGGGCCGACGTCGGCAACCTCCACGTCGACGAGGCCTACCGCCGCCGCGGCGTGGCCACCTGGCTGGTCGGCCAGGCGGCGGACTGGCTGCGCCTGGCCCGGGTGGACCGGCTGCTCGACTACGCCTGGCCCGAGGAGGAGGCCATGCTCGCCCTGCTCGGCGGCCTCGGCTTCCGCGAGCTCACCCGCACCGCCCGCGGCTGGACCCGACACCCCGACCCGGCCCGGCGGGGGACCTAGTCGTCCTCGATCTCCTCGTCGTCCTCGATCTCCCCCCGGATGGCGCGGTCGGAGGGGGCGGCGGGGCCGCGGTCGGTGCCGGGGAACTTCTGGACGCCGCCGGAGGCGTCGCGGGCCGGGTCGGAGGGGGCGGTGTCGGCGCCGATGGCGCCGGTCTCCAGGGCCGGGGTGCCGCCCAGCTCGCCGCCCTCGGTCTCGTACTCGCCGACCGCGCCCGGGCCGGCGGCCGTGCCCGGGACCTGGGAGACCATGTCCTGGCCGTAGCCGCCGGTCTCGGGCGGGGACGGCTCGGCCTCCGGGTCCCCGCCGGGGGTGGCGGCGGTCGGGTCCAGCGACGGCAGCTCCACCCCCTCGGCGGCCCGCTCCAGGTCGGCCGCGGCCAGGTCGGGGGCGCTGCGGCCCTCCCGGCCCGCCCGGTCCTCCTCGTCCAGCAGGTCGTCGGGCTCCCCGCCCTCCTCCCACTCCGACAGGGCGAGGGCGTCGGCGGCCGGCACCCCGCCGCGCTGCTCGGTGGCGGTGGGGGCCAGCTGGGGCACGTCCGGCGGGGTCCAGGGCTCGTTCTCGTCCAGCGCCTCGGCCAGGTCCTGGGTGGGGACGGTCTCGGGGCCGGCCAGCATGTCGGTCGAGCCGACCAGCTCCTCGTCCCCGGCCGGGGAGGCCGGCTCGGTGTCCAGCGGCTCCTCGATCCCCTCGCGCAGCCCCCGGTCGACCTGGAGCTCGTTCACCACCGAGTCGGCGTACTCCTCGGCCAGCTGCCCGGCCACGGTCGCCTCCTCGGGGGTGGCCACCGCCCCGAGCAGGACCACGTCGTCGTCGCGGGTCGCGACCTCGATCCGCTCGTCGCCGACCCGGGTCGACACCCGCAGCCGCTCACGGATCCGCTCCAGCACATCTACGTCGACAGCCATCGGGATCGGTCCTCCTCGAGTTCTCGCGGGCGGCACTCGCCGCCGGCCACCCCTACCCCGGCGGTGACCCGGGGAATCAGCTCGGGCGCTCGCGCTCCAGGCGGGCCTCCTCCACGTCCAGGTCGTGGTCCAGGCGGCGGGCCACCTCGGGGGTGACCGCGCCCTCCTCCCGCAGCCGACCCAGCTCCTGGCGCTGGACACCGAGCAGGTCGGCCACCAGCTCGGTGTAGGCCCGGTGGCCGTCGGTCCGGCCGTCGATGTCCTGGCCCTGCTGGCCCAGGTGGGCCAGGCGGGCCCGGTAGCGCTCGCGCAGCCGCTCCACCAGCTCGGCCGGGACCCCGGCGGCCTCGGCGTCGATCGCGTCCAGGTGGTCGAGGGCGGCCTGCGACAGCCGGGCCAGGGCCTGGCGGCCGTCGCCGGCCGCCTCCTCGTCCTCGGCCCCCACCCCCAGCCGGCCGATCACCCACGGCAGGGTCAGGCCCTGGCCGACCAGGGTGACCACGATCACCGAGAAGGCCAGGAACACCACCAGGTTGCGGTCCGGGAACGGCCCGCCCCCGGCGACCTGGGCCGGGATGGCCAGGGCGAGGGCCAGGGTCACCACCCCGCGCATCCCCGCCCAGCCGATCACCGTGGTGAACGCCCAGCCGGGGAACGGGTCGCGCTCGCGGACCCGGGCCGACAGCCGCGGCAGCCAGCTGGCCGGGTACACCAGGGCCAGCCGGACCACGATCACGACCAGGTTGAGGGCCAGGGCGGCCAGGGCCAGCTCGGCCACGGACCGCCCCTCGATGCCCTGGACCACCGTGCGCAGCTGCACCCCCACGAGCACGAACGACAGCCCCTCCAGGACGAACACCAGCCAGTCCCAGAGCTGACGGGCCTGCAGACGCGCCCCCGAGGAGATCGAGCCCCAGTGGCGGCTCATCAGCAGCCCGCAGGCCAGCACGGCCAGGACCCCGGAGACGTGCAGCCGCTCGGCGGCCAGCCAGGCCACGTACGGCAGCAGCAGCTTGACCGTGTTCTCGACCGGGGCCTCGGACACCCGGCGCAGGACCCGGCTGCCGGCGAAGCCGACGGCCAGCCCGGCCACCGTCCCCCCGGCCGCCGCCACGGCCAGCTCCACCCCGGCCTCCGAGACCGAGAACGCCCCGGAGACGGCCGCGGCCACCGCCACCCGGTACAGGACCAGGGCGGTGGCGTCGTTGAACAGCCCCTCGGCCTCCAGGATGGTGACCATCCGCCTGGGCAGCCTCAGGCGCCCGGCGACCGCGACCGCGGCCACCGGGTCGGGCGGGGACACGACCGCGCCCAGCACCACCGCCACCGCCAGCGGCAGCCCCAGCACGGCATGGCCCAGCACCGCCACCGCGGCCGTGGTGGCCACCACCAGCCCCACCGCCAGCAGGGCGATCGGGCGCAGGTTGCGGCGCAGGTCGGCCAGGTCGGTGTGCAGCGCCGCCCAGTACAGCAGCGGCGGCAGGAACAGGGCCAGGATCAGCTCCGGGTCCAGCTCGACGGCGGGCAGCCCCGGGACCAGGGCCACGGCCAGGCCGGCCAGGACCAGCAGCACCGGCTCGGGGATGGCCGTCCGCCCGGCCAGCCTGACCACCACCGCCACGGCGGCGAGCAGCCCGACCAGCAGCTCCAGGGTCTCCATGTCGCGGCAACGCTGCCACGGGCCGGCCCCGGCCGCCACCCGTCCCGGTCCGGCGTTTCGGCTGGTGCCGCGGGTGGAACAGCCACAGACATGGACGACCACGACCACCCACACGAGCGGGAGTGGACCGGCACCCTGCCCGAGGTCGACGAGGAGACCTTCCTGCGGGTCCTCGGCGACGCCATCCGGGTCGCCGGCGCCACCGGCCTGCCCCATGCCTTCATGGGCGGGATCGCCTCGACCGCCCTGGGGCGGCCCCGCTGGACCCACGACATCGACCTGTGCGTGCGCCCCCAGGACGCCCGGGCCATGCTGGCCGCCTTCGCCGACGCCGGCTACGAGACCGAGGAGACCGACCAGACCTGGCTGTACAAGGCGACCAGGGACGGGGTCCTGGTCGACGTGATCTTCGAGAGCACCGGCGGGATCGTGCTCGACGACGAGATGCTGTCGCGGGTCCGCCAGGGCACCTTCGAGCATCTGCAGCTCAACGTCCTCGGCCCCGAGGACCTGCTGGTCATCAAGGCGATCGTGCACCGCGAGCACCGCCAGCGGCACTGGTTCGACGCCCTGGCCCTGGTCGAGACGGGCGAGCTGGACTGGCCCTACCTGCTGCGCCGGGCCGCCCCCAACCCGCGGCGGGTGGCCAGCCTGCTGCTGTACGCCCAGACCGACGGCCTGCGGGTGCCCGACTGGGTGGTCGAGGCGCTGCTCGACCACGCCCGCGAGCAGGAGACCGGCACCGACGTGCCCGACGAGTACCTGGTCGCCCACGCCGGCGAGGCCCTGGCCATCGACCCGCGCACCGCCGAGCTGGAGCTGGACGTCAGCGTGGACGGCCGCGAGGTGGTGGTCACCGGCACGGTGGCCACGCCCGAGCGGCAGGCCGCGGTCGGCGAGGTCGTGGCCAAGGCCCTGCCCGGCCGGGAGGTCCGCAACCTCACCGGGGTCGAGGACGAGGCGGCCGACCCGTTCGTGGAGACGCTGCCGTGATCCGGGTCGCGGCCGTGGGCGACGTGCACGTCGGGATCGACTCGGCCGGCCGGCTGGCCCCGCGCCTGGCCGGGCTGGCCGACCACGCCGACCTGTTCCTGCTCGCCGGCGACCTCACCCACCGGGGCCGGCCCGAGGAGGCCAAGGTGCTGGCCGAGGAGCTGCGCGGGGTGGGAGTCCCCACCGTGGCGGTGCTGGGCAACCACGACTACCACTCCGACGAGCAGGACGCGGTCACCGAGGTGCTGGAGGAGGCCGGGATCCGGGTCCTGGAGGGCGACGCGGTGGTGGTGGAGGTGCGGGGCCGCCGGGTCGGGATCGCCGGCAGCAAGGGCTTCGGGGGCGGCTTCGCCGGGGCCAGCGCCAGCGACTTCGGCGAGCCGGAGATGAAGGCGTTCGTCGGCCACACCAAGGCCCTGGCCGGCCGGCTGGAGCGGGCCCTCGGCGGGCTGCGGGCCGACCGGAAGGTCGCCCTGCTCCACTACTCGCCGGTGGCCGAGACCCTGGCCGGGGAGCCGCGCGAGATCCACGCCTTCCTGGGCAGCTACCTGCTGGCCGAGGCGGTCGACCGGGCCGGGGCCGACCTGGCCGTCCACGGCCACGCCCACCGGGGCAGCCGCAACGGCACCACTCCGGGCGGGGTGCCGGTCCGCAACGTCGCCGCCCCGGTGATCGGCCGTGCCTACGAGGTGTTCCGCTTCGACACCGAGGACACCGCCCAGGGCTGAGGCTCAGCCGCCCAGCCGCAGGGCGACCACCTTGCCGTGCCGGAGCTCGGCCTCGGCCAGGCCCTGGACCCGCTCGGCCGGGTCGTCGCGGTAGGCCCGCACCGTCCAGGTGACCCGGTCGCCGGCCACCTGCTTGCGGGTCGGGTCCAGGTGCAGGTCGGTGGTCAGGTGCTGGCGCACGAACCGGCCGATGCGCTGGCGGCCGCGGAGGCCGGCCTGGTCGGGGAACGGCGGCGCCGACGACAGCTCGGCCTCGTCGGCGAAGCAGCCCAGCACGGCGGCGGGGTCGCGGTCCCGCCAGGCCCGCTCGAAGGCCAACGCGGCCAGGAACTCCTCGGCCCTGGCCCGGCCGTGGGCCAGCAGGGCGGCGATGAAGGCCGGGTCGCGGTTGAGCTTGGAGGCGGTGCCGAGCGACCGCGACCGCGGCGGCCGGGTCAGCTCGAGCAGCCGGACCACGATCTGCCGGTAGCGGCCGTCGGCGGCCAGCCGGCCCTCCTCCAGCAGCTGGTCGACCTTCTCGATGAACCCCAGCTCCTGGTGCAGCGAGAGGTTGCCGGAGAGCTCGTTGCGGCGGTCGGCGATCTCGACCATGGTCCGCGGCTCGCCGTCGCGGCGGCTCGGGTTGATCTGGATCACCCACAGCTCGTCCGGGCCGGTGTCGACCAGCTCCCTGACCGGTGGGTTCTGGGAGAACAGGCCGTCCCAGTAGGTGCCGTCGCCGACCCGGACGGCCCGGAACAGGTTGGGGATGGCCGCCGAGGCCAGGACCATGTCGGCGGTGATGGGCTCGCGCCGGCTGTTGAACGCCCTGAAGTCCCCGGACAGCACGTCCACGGCCCCGAGCAGCAGCATCGGCGCCGACCCGCCGGCCAGGGCGGCCAGCCGGTCGAAGTCGACCCGCTGCTCCAGCATCGCCCGGAACTCTGCCAGGGCCGGGGCCGACGCCGGGTTGTCATAGGGGCTGACGGCCGGCAGGACGACCAGGTTCTCCAGCCTCGCCGCCCACACCACCCAGGCGTTGACCAGTTGCTCCAGCGGCGTGGTGGCCGAGTTGTCGGCCCAGAACGCCTCCAGCCGCCCGCCGGCGGCCGCCGGGTCGCCGTCCAGCAGGGCCGACCAGGCGAGCAGGGCACACACCGCCCCGCCCGAGGTGCCGCTCAGGCCGACGACCTCGACCCCGGCCAGCTCCTCGGCCCCGAGCAGCCGGCCCAGCACCCCGGCGGTGAAGGCGGTGTGGCTGCCGCCGCCCTGGCAGGCGATCGCCACCCGGAGCCGTCCCGTTTCGGTCATCCGTCCCACTGTACGCGGCCATCAACTCGGCCGTGGACGAGCTCATCCCGGCCCGCCTCCGGGGCCGGGTCGACCTGATCATCAGCAGCTCGTTCTGGCTCGGGACCATGTTCGGGGCCGCCCTGATGATCGCGGCCGGGGTGGCCGAGTGGCTCATCGGGGTCGCCCCCCGACGAGGAGGCCGAGGCCATGGCCTAGCCGCCGAGGCGGGCCAGGGCGGCCGCGACCAGCTCCTCCGTCCGCTGCAGCCAGGGCTCGGGCGGCGGGCCGGGGGACTCCAGCTCCGGGACGGTGTCGACCGCCGCCACCACGTCCCAGTGGGGATGATGGTCGAGGCCGGTGAGGGCGCGGTGGGCGGCCAGGAACCGGTCGGCGGCCTCCAGCCCCAGGTCCCAGGCCAGGTTCAGGCGCATGTGGCCCAGGTCGACCGAGGGCGGCCCCCAGGACCCGCCGATCCAGTCGACCACCCCGACCAGCCGGCCGTCGAGCCACAGGGTGTTGCCGGGGTGGTAGTCGCGGTGGATGAAGCAGGGCCGGTACGGCGGCGGCGGCCCGGCCGCCGCCTCGAAGGCCCGCGCCCACAGGCCCGGCCGGGCCGACCAGGCCGGCGGGGCCAGCTCCTCGGGCTCGTAGAAGCGGTGGTAGGCGGGCACCACGGCCGAGGTGGCCGCTCCGGCGCCGCCGGCGTCCCCGGTCCCGGGCGCGGCCACGGCGTGGATGGGCGGCAGGGCCGCGGCCAGGCCCTCCAGGACGGGGCCGGGATCACGGGCGAGGTCGGGGGGGCCGCCGGGGAGCAGGGACAGCAGCAGGGCGGGCACGTCGCAGACGGCGCCGTCGGGGTCGGCCGCGACCAGGGCCGGCGCCGGCACCGGGGTGGGGGCGAGCAGCTCCAGGATGGCCGCCTCGCGGGCCGCGGTGAAGTCGGGGTCCTCCTCGTCCCAGCCCGGCCGGGCCCAGCGGCGCAGCACCACCCGGTGCACGGCGCCGCCCCCATCGGCCACGTCCAGGGCGTGGTTGGCCAGCCAGGCCGAGGGCAGCGGCCGCACCGCCACCACCCGGCTGCCAGGACCGAACGCCGCCGCCGCCCAGCCCAGGGCGGCCGCCGGCGGGCGGCGGCGCAGCCGCTGGCGGACCGGGTCGGTTTCGGGTGGGTCGACGGCGGCCATGCAGTGAGCATTCTGCACCTTCCCCGAACGCGAAGGAGCCGCCGTGGACCGGGTCCCCTCCCTGCTGCCCCCGCTGCCGCCACCCGTCAGGGCGGGGCTGCTCGGCTTCGTCACCGGGCTCCGCTCCCAGGTGCCCGTCGCCCTGCTGGCCGTCGAGGCCGAGCGGGGCCGCTTCGACCCGGGCACGGGGCGCCTGGCCCGACGCTTCGCCTCGCCCACCGGGGTGCTGGGGGCGGTGGTGGCCATGGGCGGCGAGCTGGTCGCCGACAAGCTGCCGGCGACCCCCAGCCGGACCACCCCCGGCCCGTTCCTGCAGCGGCTGGCCACCGGGGCCACGATCGGGGCGGCCGTGCAGTACGACGCCGGCCGGCCCCGCAGCCTGGGCGCGCTGCTGGGTGCGGTCGGGGCCGGCGCCGGCGCGGTCGCCGGGAGCCGGGCTCGGGTCATGCTGGCCGACCGGACCGGGCTCCCCAACCCGCTGCTGGGCGCGCTCGAGGACCTGGTCACGGTCGGCCTGGCCATGGCCGTGGTCACCGCCGGCCGCGATGCCCGGTAGCCAGGGGGTTTGGGCGCCGGATCCGGGGCTACGCCTCCGACATGGAAGTCGCCGACGGCATCCACCGGTTCGGCAGCCGCATGGTCAACTGGTACCTGATCGAGCGCGGTGGCCGCCTCACCCTGGTCGACGCCGGCCTGCGCGGCTACTGGCCGCAGCTCACCCGGGCCCTGGCCGACCTCGGCCGCAAGGTCGAGGAGGTCGAGGCGGTGGTCCTCACCCACGCCCACGCCGACCACATCGGCTTCGCCCTCCAGGTCAAGGCCAACTCCGACGCCACCGTCTGGGTGCACGAGGGCGACGCCGAGCCCGGGCTGCGCCGGTTCCCGCCGCTGCGGCTGTACCTGCGGCCCACGGCCTGGCCGCTGCTGGTCCACGGGCTGCGCAACGGGCTGCTGGCCACCCCGGACGCGGCCGAGGTCCGCACCTACCGCGACGGGCAGGTCCTGGACATCCCCGGGCGGCCGCGGGCCCGCCACCTGCCCGGCCACACCCGCGGCAACTGCGCCCTCCACCTGGCCGACGCCAGCGTGGTGTTCAGCGGCGATGCCCTGGTCACCTTCGACCCCTACCGGCGGCGCCGCGGGCCGCGGCTGCTGATCCAGGGCGTCAACGAGGACAACGACCAGGCCCGCGCCTCCCTGGACCGGCTGGCCGAGCTGAACGCGGCCGTGCTGCTGCCCGGGCACGGCGAGCCCTGGCGCGACGGGGTGGCCGCGGCCGTGGCCGAGGCCCGCCGCCGGGGCTACTGGTGAGCGGCCCGCTCAGCCCAGCTCGACGCTGGCCCCGCCGCTGAAGGGGCCGTCGTGGAGCTCGACCCTGGCCAGGTCGACCGGGTCGGGGACGTCGTAGACGAGCGTGCCCTCCAGGCCCTGGCCCGGGTTGAGGTGGGTGGACAGGAGCCTGCCGTCGCCGCGGCGCACGGTCGCGTCCAGGTCGGGGTCGTGGCGCTTGCCGGCGTCGTCGAACAGGTACTGGCTGCCGCCGCCGAAGGTGCGGCCCTCGGTGCCGGTGTTCTCCACCCGCAGGTCCACCAGGCAGAACTGGGCCAGGGCCCGCTTACGGGCCAGGCCCTGGCCCACCGAGCGGGCCCCGCAGGCCACCGAGCGGACCACGAACTCGAACTGGCCGTCCCGGACCGGCTCGCCCAGCCGGGCCGGTCCCCCCTCCCGCCGCTCGGCCTGGCCCAGGTTGGCCGCCACCGCCAGCAACGCCAGCACCCCGGCGGCCAGCAGCAGCCACCGCCCCCGGCGCCGCGGCGGGGCGTTCCAGCCGGGCAGCTCCACCGTGCCACGGCGACGCCGCGGGCCCGGCGGGCGGGGCTCGCCCCAGCCGGGCGGGGGAGCGGGGCCGGGCAGCAGCGCGGTGGGCCCGGCCGGGCCGGCCTGCCGGCGGTCGGTCATGCCGGCCAGGGGGACGGTGGCGGCCGGGGCGCCCGCGGCCACCGGCTCCAGCAGCCGGCGCAGCTCGGCGGCCGCCGGGCGGTCGGCCGGGTCCTTGGTCAGGAGGGCGAGCAGGACCGGTTCCAGGGGCCCGGCCCGCCACGGGCGGCCGGGCGGGTCGCGCAGGATGGCGGCCAGGGTGGCCGCCGGGGTGGGCCGCCGGAACGGGGCGGCGCCCTCGACCGCGAACCACAGCGTCGCCCCCAGCGCCCACAGGTCGGCCGCCGGGCCGGCCCGCCGGTCGCCGGCCTGCTCGGGGGCCACATAGGGCAGCGACCCGAACGCGGCCGTCAGCGCCCGGTCGCCGGCGCCGGCGGCCGCGCCCAGGGTCCGCTGGGTGTCGTCCTGGAGCGAGGCGATGCCGAAGTCGGCCAGCTTTGTCCGGCCGTCGGCGGTGACCATGACGTTGGCCGGCTTGACGTCGTGGTGGACGATCCCGGCCCGGTGGGCGGCCTCCAGCGCCGCCAGCAGCTCCAGCCCGACCCGGGCCGCCACCGCCGGCGGCAGCGGCCCCGACCGCTCCACCAGCTCGCCCAGGGTCGGGGCCTCGACCAGCTCCATGACCAGGAACAGCCGGCCGTCGGCCTCGACCACGTCATGCAGGGTCACGGCGCCGGGGTGATTGAGCCGGGCCGCCGCCCGGGCCTCACGCAACGCCCGCCGGGCCACGGCGTCCCGGTCGGGCCCGGGCGGCCCGCCCGGCAGCTCGACCTCCTTGACGGCCACCGGCCGGCCCAGCAGGACGTCGTCGGCCCGCCACACCGTGCCCATCCCGCCCCGGCCCAGCGGCCCCCCGAGGACATAGCGGCCCGCGACCGGCCGGCGGTCGGCGCTCGCTTCCATGACGCGCGCCAGTATGGCAGGTCGATGGCAGGTCGCCGGCGGACCCCTTGACCACCCGACCGGTAAGCCGTAACTTACCGTAAGTGGAAGCTAACCGATCCGGACTGGTCCTGGACGCCCTGGGCGACCCGACCCGGCGGGCCATCCTGGAGCTGCTGCGCGACGGGCCGCGGCCGGTCGGGGAGCTGGCCGGGGCCCTGCCGGTCAGCCGCCCGGCCGTGTCCCAGCACCTGGCCGTGCTGAAGGCGGCCGGGCTGGTCGCCGACCGGGCGGCCGGTCGGCGGCGGCTGTACGCCGTCGACCCGGCCGGCCTGGAGGCCCTCCGGGCCTACCTGGAGGGACTGTGGGGCCAGGCCCTGGCCAGCTACCGGCAGGCCGCCGAGGGCGGGACCGAGCCGACCGAGGAGAAGGGGGAGCGATGACCGAGCCGATCCAGCCGGTGGAGGTCGCGATCGACGTGCGCCGGGGCATCGAGGAGGCGTTCCGGGTGTTCACCGCCGAGCTCGGCGCCTGGTGGCCGGTGGCCGCCCACTCGGTGGAGCCGGACAAGGTGGAGACGGTGGTCCTGGAGGGCCGGGCCGGGGGCCGGCTGTACGAGCGCTGGCACGACGGCGGCGAGGTCGACTGGGGCCGGGTCCTGGCCTGGGAGCCCCCGGCCCGGCTGGTCCTGTCCTGGTCGCCCAGTCTCGAGCCCCGGGCGGCGACCGAGGTCGAGGTCCGGTTCGTGGCCGTGGAGCCCGACCACACCCGGGTCGAGCTGGAGCACCGGGGCTGGGAGCGCCTCGGCGACCTGGCCGCCCAGGCCCGGAGCAGCTACGAGGGCGGCTGGCCGGGCGTGCTCGACGCCTTCGCCGGCGCGGCCATGGCCGTCCACCACCGGGCGTTCGGCCGCTCGCTCGACGGCCTGGTCTGGCGGCTGCTGGCCAGGACCGGCCGGACCGGCGACGACGACGCCCGCATGGTCGACGCCGCCCACGCCTCCCAGTACCACTGGCGCGAGGCCGGCGGCCCCCCGGCGACCCGCGGCGAGTGGCTGGTCTCCCACGTCTACGCGGTCCTCGGCCGGCCCGAGCCGGCCCTGCACCACGCCCGCCGCTGCCTGGAGCTGGCCGACGGCCCCGGCGTGGCCGACGTCGACACCGCCTATGCCGCCGAGGCCATGGCCCGGGCCCTGGCCTGCGCCGGCGACCTCGACCAGGCGGCGGGCTGGCACTCCCGGGCCACCGCCGCCGGGGCGACCGTGGCCGATGACGAGGACCGCAAGATCTTCACCGAGGACCTGGCCACCGGCCCCTGGTTCGGCCTGGGCGCCGCCTAGTGGTCCGTCGCTGAGGTGTCTTGACAGTTGAAGGGCCCTGTTGCCCTTGCTGCCGCTGTAGCGCAGCTCGTAACGATCTCGGGACGGTCGGCCCCTAGACTGCGGAGCTGTGAGCTGAGATGCCCACGGCGCTGGCCAGCTGGCCGAGGGCGGTTCTGCGGCTCCAGAGGAGGCGAGGCGACAGCGTGCGCGGGCGCTGGACCTGGGTGGCCTGGTCGATGCTGGCGATGTTCCTCGTCGGCTACGGCGTGGGGGTTCCCCTGTCGGTGGCCAACGGCAACTTCGAGCAGGACAGCAGTCTGCTGCTGGCCTTCGCGGCGTTCATGGTCGTGGGCGCGGTCATCGTCGCCCACCGGCCCGGCAACGCCGTGGGCTGGATCTTCTCGGCCATCGGCCTGCTGAC
>Ga0081538_10003988_pt1 | contig 13753 bp, 11 predicted proteins | sample TabmetS5T2R1_FD_71022 | JGI IMG/M metagenome (GOLD analysis project Ga0081538, IMG submission 71022) | Tabebuia heterophylla rhizosphere microbial communities from the University of Puerto Rico - S5T2R1 | ecosystem: Host-associated > Plants > Roots > Rhizosphere ... | reverse complement strand
CCTTTCTATCTCGGCTCGGGCCTGTTCTAGGGCTGCTTGTTGTTCCTGAAGACGGCGATACAATCCCAGGGTTTGCTGTCCCATACTCTGTAGCAACGGCAGGGCCGCTTCTTGCGGGCTCTCCGGAAGAGCCGGAAAAGATACCTTATCTTCCGGTGTTGGGGTACTGAAGGCTGGCTCAAACGCACACCGTATCCGCTCGGTTGCGGCTTGTAGCCTTTGCGCCAACAACGCACCAGCGCACTCTTGCACCATGAGGTGTATCTCTTGTAAAAGTCGTTCACAACCGGCCTGGACGTGGGCTTTCTCTGTGGTGCTGATGGCTTTGGTCAGGCTTTCCGGCTCCAAACCGTGTGGCTGCCAGTCAAGGGCGGTGAGGAAAGGGTAGGCATCTTGCAACACACGTGTGTTCAGGGTGATCAACTCTAAGGTAGTCGTGGAGCCGAGAAACGGCTCCAGTTGCTGCCACATGCAGGCATAGAGTCGGGTGAAAAATTGCCCGGTGGTGGTCTGCCAAGACGGATGGTCTTGGATCATACCGTACTTCCTACCCTGGAGAAACACACATATAAGCGATCTTCTCGTGGGCTATCAATCATAGAGCAGCACAAGACGGAAGGCAAGCAAGACTTGCAGCGACGAAGTGGTGCCTCACGGGGTACATGTCGCGTACAACCGCGAGCACAGGGCAGACAGAAAAATCTTGCGACCAGCAGGAAGTGGTTGACGAGCAGAAGTATGTATACTATTTCTACCTGTCGACATGGTCTTGCCGCTGCATCCGAGGAGAAAAGCGCCATGGAACGTGCATCCTATGTCATCATTGGCGGAGGACTGGCTGCCACGGCTGCTGCCGACGCCATTCGCCGCCGCGATAAAAGCGGACGACTCCTGCTGATTTCGGCAGAACCGCACCAACCCTATGATCGCGTACCGCTGTCGAAAGACTACCTCCTGGGCAACATGGAGCGAGAACAGGTGTTTCTTCGCCAACCGCGTTTCTACGAACGCAACAAGGTAGAGCTCATGTTGCACCAGGCAGCCACCGCCCTGGATCTGCACACCCGCCAGGTGACGCTGGCGAATGGGACACAAATTGCCTTTGACAAACTGCTGCTTGCCACCGGAGGGCGGCCCCGCCACTTGCCGATTCCAGGTGACGATCTGCAGGGCATCTATTACTTGCGTAACCTGGAAGATACAGAAGCCATCCAGCAAGCCATGCAGCAGTCACAGCGTGCGGTGGTGATTGGTGGCGGGTTCATCGGTTGTGAGTTGGCGACCGCCTTTGCCAAGCTCGGATTGTCCACCACCGTGGTCGAGCTCACCCCCGCGGTGCTGAGCCTGGTGATCGATGCGGAAACCAGCGAATTTGTGCAATCCTACCTGCAGCAGCAAGGTGTGCGGGTGCTGACCAACACCCGCGCTGCACGTTTTATTGGTGAGCAAGGACAGGTGCAAGCCGTCGTGACTGATAAAGAAGAAGAGCTCGCCGCCGACTTTGTTGCCGTTGGCGTGGGTATTGTTCCCAATACGGAGCTCGCCGCGCAGGCCGGCCTGGCAGTCGATAACGGCGTGGTGGTCAATGAATACCTGGAGGCTGCTGACGGTGTGTATGTGGCCGGAGACATCGCACGCTATTACAGTCCAATCCTGGACCGCCACCTGCGCGTCGAGCATTACGACGTTGCCCTCCAGCATGGGCGTATCGCTGGTATCAATATGAGCGGAGGGCGCCAGGCGTATACGGAGCTGCCTTATTTCTTTTCGTTCATGGGCGAGCTGCACCTCAACGTCATTGGTGATATGAGCCGGCGTACGCAGTGCGTGCGCCGCGGGGCTTTGTCCCTCGATCCTGGATTTGTCCAGTTCTACTTTGCCGACGGGCTTCTCCAGGCGGTGCTCTCGGTCAATCGCAACGGTGCCCTGCTGCAAGCGGCAAAGGAACGCATCGCGCAGCGGCGTCCGGTCGCCGACCCTACAGCCTTTGCTGAAGAAGACCGGGACATCGTGTCGTTGTGACGGCGGATAGAGAGAAGTGTTGCCCCATTAACGTCGTGCCGATTGGCATGCCATAGAACATGCTACGGGTCTGTCTGTTTCGCAGAGTAGCGAGGTGATACGTGACGTGATATCTTTCGTACGGATGTTTTACCTGATAGCCCAAGGAGGCGTGAGCAATGCTGGCCAGCAGGCTGGAAACACTCATCGACGAGCAGACCCTGCAAAGCCGAGACCCAGAGGACCGCTACATTACCAATGGCATGAGCTGGCAACAGTACGAGGCGCTGCTCGTGAAGCTTGGCGACAGCCCGGGATATCGTGTCACCTATCTCGATGGAATCCTCGAAATTGTGGCACCCAGTCTGCACCACGAAGACGTGAAAAGCCGTATTGGCGATCTTTTGTTGCTCTATTTCTTAGAAACGGATACAGCCTACTACCCGAAAGGCTCCACAACGTTTCGGCAGCGAGAGAGACGAGGAGGGACAGAAGCGGACGAGAGCTACTGCATTGGTACTGATAAGGCATTGCCAGACCTGGTCATTGAGGTGATCATCACCAGTGGTGGCATCAATCGGCTCGCGGTGTACAATCGCCTGCAAGTGCCAGAGGTGTGGTTCTGGCACAACGACCGCTTTTCTCTCTATCACTTGCGGGAAGAGACACCCTCCGTCTTCATGCAGACGTATGGTTACGAAGAGATTGCCAACAGCGAGCTTCTCCCTCATCTCGATGTCGAGATCCTCGCAGCCTATGTCCGGCATCCCGACCCACGCACCGCAGCAAAAGAATTTCGGCAACGCCTGCAAGAAACGCGTGACCGTGATTGAGCCCTGGCACTGCGCGGCTACAACATCGTATTGCAGCGGCGATCCTGTATACGGTGCGGTGCTCATCGGGGGCTTTCCTCGGCGCAGCCGTGCGTCCATGCGGACAGCGGCTGCATGTCCTCGTAGCAACGTGGGCGAAAGTGGATGGAGAGGTCCATGAGTACTTCGGCAATCTCGTCGTCCACGAGGAGCAAACGGCTACGATGGTCCCACGGCAGTTCGGGTTCTTCATCGATGAAAACGATCCATACGCGCTGGATGACTTCCTCAGCCAGCACAAATTTCGTCCATGGCTCGGCGCTGCACAATTCGTCAAGTGACAGCACGCGCGGTAGGATATAGGCTTTGATACCTTGTTGACGTCCCTTGGGAAGCGCTTTGCGGACGAGTTGCTCAACTTCTACTAAGGTCACAGATGGGACCCCCACTGCATTTGAGGTAGGTACAGACGGATCATTCTCAATGGAGAGGACAGTGTGTTACTGTAGCACGCCAAGGGTCCGATGCAAAGGGTCATGCGTCATTAGATCTGGGCGTCGGCAATGAGCTCACCGGTGCGAAAGCGTTCGAGCCGATACGGTCGAGCATCGAGGGTTTGATAGTGACCCAGGCGTATCAACTCTGACAACGCTTTGCCCACGGCAGGCGCCAGCATAACGCCGTGGCCACTGAACCCCACGGCCATATAGAGCCCTGGGTAGTCTGGATGCATTCCCAGGATCGGGTTTTCGTCCGGGGTCATGGCATAATGGCCAGCCCAACCGCGCTGCAGTTGCACCTCGCCACAGGCGGGCAGACGCCGCCGCAGATGCGGCAGAATATGCGCGGAGAATTGGGTTGCATCCCACTCGAAATGCAAGCCCGCTGGCTCATCCCGGATGACGTGGGTGATGAGCAAGTGATCGTCTGACTCCGTATCATGACGATAGTGGATATGGTTGGCGTCAATGATCATCGGCAACTTGTAGCCCAGGGAGTCAGGAAGGGTGACGTAACATGCCTGCCGTCGCACCGGATACACGGGGAGTGTGAGGCTCGTCAAAGCGGCCAGATGCGGCGTCCAGGGACCGGTCGCCAGCACCAGGGCGGGAGTGGTCACCTCCCCAGTAAACCGGGTCTGGATCACATAGGAGGGTCCTGAAACGGCAGAGAACCCTAGCACCTCATCTTGCAGCCAGGTACAGCCGAGTTCGCGCGAGCGCTCGATAAACCCCTGCAGAGCGCCGCGCGGGTTGAGATAGCCGTCACGACGACCATAGACAGCGTCCGTGATATCCTCGACCCACAGGTGCGGGATCAGGTCGCGGACGTCCTGCCGCGTTAGCAGCTCGACCTCAAGGCCCATGCGGCGCTGTACAGCGTATTTCTGCAAGAAATGGTCACGGTTTTGCTCGTTGAGGAGGAAGAGATATCCCCGCTGGTGAAAATGCGCCTGTGGCTGCCCCCACGTCCCGGCCATGTGCGCATCAAAGTGTTCGTAGAAGCCCAGACTGTACCGAGCCATCTCAATGTTACAGGGCACCCCAAACTGCTGGCGAATCCCTCCCAAACTCAACGCCGTTGAGGCCCGCGTATAGGTCGTATCGCGCTCGATGACCAGGACACGGCCGGCCAGGCCATCCTGACGTAAGTGATAGGCGATACTTGCACCAATAATTCCCCCTCCGATGATGACGACGTCGGCGGTATGTCCCATGGTTTCCGACCTCCTGTGCGACGCTGTGCACTGCAGAGCGTGTCCGACCTCGACTTTCCCTACCGCATACCGTATGCTACAGAGTTGACATGCAACGCACTCCCATCCTGAAAACGTTCAGCACTCTGGAGGCAGGAGAATGGGCGCTCACACAACCCCGACGATTGCAGACGAATACGCCAGCAAATATGTGCAGTCGCGCCAGCTGCACCACGCAGCCCGGGCCTTGCTCCCTGGTGGTATTACGCATATGGCACGCGCCTTTGATCCGTTCCCACTATACATTGAGAGCTGCGTTGGCGCTCACAAGTGGGATGTCGATGGCAACCGCTACATTGACTATTGGATGGGCCATGGTGCCATGCTCTTGGGGCATGCCCATCCGGCGGTGGTTGAGGCGATACGTGAGCAAGCCAGTCGGGGCACCCACGCTGGCGGCAGTACGCGTCTGGAGATCGAATGGGCACGCCTGATTATGGACCTGGTGCCGTCTGCAGAAGCGGTAAAATTTACCAGCTCGGGTACCGAAGCCACCCTGTTAGCCCTGCGTGCGGCCCGTGCCTATACCGGCAAACGTAAGATTATCAAGTTCGAAGGCCATTTTCATGGCTGGCATGACTATGTCATGTGCGGTGTCATTCCCCCCTATGATACGCCCATGTCGGCGGGCATTCCAGAGGAAGTGCAGCGTTCTGTCATCCTCGTGCCGTTTAACGACAACGCTGCCCTCACCCAGGCTCTCGACAGCTCCGACGACATTGCTGCAGTGATTGCCGAACCCGGGGGTTCCTACGACGACACGGTGCCTGCCAATCCCATCTTCCTCGCTCACCTACGCCAGGAGACAGCACGCCGGGGTGTGGTGCTCATCTTTGACGAAGTGGTCACCGGTTTTCGCTACGCGGTTGGCGGCGCCCAGGAGTATTTTAACGTGATCCCGGACCTTACCACACTCGCCAAGGTGATGGCCGGTGGCCTGAACGGTGGTGCAGTGGTGGGAAGCGCCGAGATCATGAAGATTTTCGAGCCCAAAGCCGACCCGGACTGGAATCGCTACCGCATGGTGCCGCATCCGGGCACCTTTAATGCCAACCCGCTGTCGGCCGCGGCCGGCATCGCCGCGTTGCAGATCATCGCCACGGGCGAGCCAACTAAACGCGCCCAGGAAATGGCCGAAATGTTGATCAGCGGCATCAATCAGGTGCTCAAGCACCGGGGCGTGCCGGGTTGTGCCTATGGCCGGGCGTCGATTTTCAAAACCTTTGTTGGAGCCGAAGCACCGCGAGTGACCCGTTTCGACTTTAGCCATGTTAAGGAAGATACCCGTACGCTCATGCAGGGACCCCCGCATGCCAAAACGCTACGTCAGGGAATGGTCCTCAACGGTGTTGATCTGATGCGCGTTGCCGGATTCGTCTCCGCTGCTCATACGGCCGAGATTATCGAAGAGACCGTGCATGCCTTCGATTGCACCATTGCCCGCATGCAACAGGAGGGCCTGTTGCATGGGTAGAAATTCCTTAGCACGGCGCTGCGTTCACCCAGAGCGATGCAGCAGGAGCATCGCTGAACGATGGCCACGCCGTGCTGCCACGGTGGCATGACCTGCGAGTGTATTTGACTGCTCTGAGCCCTCTCTCCTCGCACATTCTGGACATCCTGGGTGTCTCCGAAAGGGTACACTCTCTCCTGCCGAGCGACTTAGCAGCACACAGGATGTCCAGAATCGGCTAGGAAATTTACTCATTTCTAGATTCATAAGCGCCTACTCATACTGTTAACAGACAACGTGATAAGCAGCCAAAAATTCATTTTGCAGATTCGCTTCGCTCCTGGTGTCGGTCACCCCAGATACTTCTGTGCGAGGCTAAAGCACCTCAGCACCGGAGGAAAAAGGCATGCCAGGACTCAAGCTTTTATCTGGAGTGGCCGATATGGTGATCGAGGCCGCAGATTCTTTAGTAAAAATTGACATCAGTGCGTTGCGAAGCATTGTTTGGCTTTTTATCCTTCAATCCTGGAGAAGAAGGTGGGAAAGCTCAATACGTTGAGCCGACAAATTGGATTTGGCTTTGCTGTTCCTTCTTGTATCTTACTCTGTGTGGTTGTCCTGACGATCTGGCGGGTCAATGACATTGCTCGCATTTCCGAACGCATTGAATCTTTTCGCTCTCCTGTCACGCAAGGCGGCTTGTCCATGCTCACTGGTCTGACGCAGTCTGTGGCCAGTCTGCGCGGCTGGGTGTTATCGGGCGAGGACAAGTTTCGCGAGGAAAGAAAGGAAAGCTGGCGGCTGATTGACCGGTCTTTGGCAGAGCTCACCCGGTTGTCTGGCCGGTGGGCGATGGATCCCCAAGACATGGGGCGTCTGAACGAAATTGAGCCCAAGCTCGAACGTCTGCGATTCGTGCAAAGTGAGGTGGAGCGACTTGGGGAAGACCGCACCCGCGGGGAGCAGGCCAAGGCATTCCTTGACAGTCTCGCAGCTCCCGAGGCTGACGACATTATTCGTTTGCTGGAGGACATGGTTCAACATCAAAAGCACTTGATGAGAAAGGACATTGTTCACTCCAACCAGCGCGTCGCTGCTTTACAGCAGCTGGAATGGATATTGCTGGTAGCCGGCTTGTCATTAGCGGTTGTTTTTGGACTGGTGATTGTACGCGGCATTACTGGGCCCATGGTCCAAACGGTGCAAGTGGCCGACCGCATTGCCAAAGAGGATTTTGGCTTTGAGGTCTCTATTAAGGGGCCCCAGGAGATTAAACGCTTAAGCGCTTCTCTGGAGGAGATGAGGCGGAATTTAAGCACCCGATCCTGGCTCATTGCCAGCCAGCTGGAGCTTTTAGAAGTGATGGTCGGGGAGCAGAGGATTGGGGAACTGGTGCAACGTATTCTGGCCTATATCGCCGGAAAAATCCAGGCCCAGCTCGGCTCCTTTTATTTGGTGGACGGAGATGCCTTAAACCCTGTGGAAGGTTATGCCCAGCATGGCGCGACGTTTAAAGGCCGGTCCTTTTCCGTCGGAGAAGGTTTGATCGGGCAGGCCGTGCGTCAGAAGGACCTCCTTATGGTGACAGATGTCCCTGGAGAGTACTTTACCATTCACTCCAGCCTGGGGGAGATGCGGCCCAAAAATCTGATGATCATTCCCATTCTTTCTTCTGATCAAGTTGTGGGTGTGATCGAATTTGCTTCTAAAGATGTGTTTACTGACGTGCATCTCGAGTTTATTCGACAGATTTCCCAGCACATCGGCATTGCGGTCAATTTGAGCCTGTCCAATGACCAAACCAGGCAGTTGCTGGGCGAAATACAGGTCCAGGCAGAAGAGCTGCAGCAAACCAATGAAGAGTTGGCACAAAAATCACAGGAATTGATTGCTCAGCAGGCAGAGCTGCAGCAGTCCTACGAGGAGTTGGAAGTACAGCGGTCGATTTTGGAAGAGGAAAGAGACAGGCTGGAAATACTCACCACGGAGTTGGCGGCATCGCAAAGGGCAGTGGAGGAAAAAGCCCATGAGGCCCAGAAGGCCAGCCGCTATAAATCCGAATTTCTGGCCAATATGTCCCATGAGCTCAGAACGCCTCTCAACAGCATTATGATTCTTTCGCAGCTGACTGCAGAAAACCAAGAAGGGAATTTGACGGACAATCAGATTCAAAACGTCAGGACCATTTACTCCTCGAGTCAGAGTCTTTTAAGTTTAATCAACGACATTCTCGATTTGTCCAAAGTAGAGGCGGGGAAGCTGGATATTATTGTGTCTCCGATATCGGTGCGTGAAGTGGTCGATAATCTGCGGTGCACCTTTTCCCCGCAAATGCAGGCTAAGGGCTTGGCGTTTGCTATTGAAGTCGACCCCGGCGTTCCTGAATCCATTCTGTCCGATCAGATCAGGGTGGAGCAGATTCTTCGCAACCTGATCTCCAATGCCATGAAGTTTACCGAACAAGGAGCGGTGCGGGTGACCTTCAAAAAGGCGCATGAAACGGATAATGCGCCTCTCGGTTTCGAGGTAGCATCGGCGATTGCGATTGCTGTGGAAGATACGGGCATAGGGATTCCTCACGATAAAAAAGAACTGATTTTTGAGGCGTTTCAACAGGTGGACAGCTCTTTGAGCCGCAAATATGGAGGCACTGGTCTCGGGCTGGCGATTTCCCAAAACCTTGCCAAGAAACTGGGCGGCTATATTACGCTGAAGACCGAGATGGGCCAAGGCAGCACCTTCACGCTGTTTCTGCCGCATACCTTGGACGGGTCTGCTGAGCCGGATGCGTCTCGCCCAGATTGCAGCCTGCCCGCCGCCATGGAGACATCTCACGATCAAGCGGAACTGCCCAGTGGCATACATGACGACAGAAAGCAGATTGGCGACCAAGATCAAACGATTTTGATTATTGAAGATGATGAAAAATTTGCCAAAGTACTGATCGACACATGCCGCCGCCGCGGCTTTAAATGTCTTTATGCCAGAAACGCAGAGCAGGGGTGGCAAGATGTCAACACCTTTATGCCCCATGCGGTGATCTTGGATCTGCGCCTCCCCGGTGTCAACGGCCTGGCTCTTTTGGATATCTTGAAATCAGACCCAAAAACCTGGCATATCCCGGTACATGTGATGTCTGTGGACAACCGTAAAGCCGAAGTGATGCAACTGGGAGCTATGGGATTTTTGGAAAAGCCTATTTCCAAGGAAGAGCTGAATCAGGCGATAACAGAAATTGAAAAAATATCCTCTCGGGAAACAAAAAATATTCTTTTAGTAGAAGATGACCCGATTGCATGTGAGAGTATTGCCCAACTAATTGGGAGCGAGGATGTCAAAGTCAAATCGGCTGCAACGTCCAAACAGGCGTTGGATCTCTTGCAGGAATATCACTATGACTGCCTTATTTTGGATATCACATTAAAAGACGGAGATGGATATGAGGTGTTGAATGCTTTTGACAATAATCCTTCCTTGAGAAAGCTCCCGGTGATTATTTATACAGGGAAGGAATTGAGCGGAAAAGAACATCAGAGATTGCAGCAATATTCTCAGTCCATCATTGTCAAAGGAGCAGCTTCTCTGGAAAGGCTCCTGGATGAAGTGACTTTATTTTTACATCATATCGAGAAGCGTTTACCCGATGAGCAAAAAAGAGAACCGGACCAGAGCCGGCTGCCAGAGGACATGTTTGCAGGCAAGAAACTTCTGATCGTTGATGACGATATCAGGAACATTTATGCCTTGCGACAGGTACTTCTAGCGCGAGGCTTTGACATTTCTCAGGCCAGTAATGGCAAAGAAGCGCTTGCTCTGCTCAATGAAAATTCGGATATGGATATTGTGCTCATGGATATTATGATGCCAGAAATGAACGGCATTGAAGCTATTAGGGAACTCCGCCAGGATCAAAGGTTCCAAAATCTACCGGTGATTGCCGTAACGGCGAAGGCAACCAAGAAAGACCGTGAAGAGTGTCTGGCCGTTGGCGCCAGCGATTATCTGGCTAAACCGGTCAATGTGCAGCAACTTCTGTCCTTGTTAAGAATTTGGCTCTCGGTCTCATGAACAGTTCTGTGGATACCAACGATTGCCTTGATCATGAAATTGTAGAGTTACATCAATTTCTCTATGATCAATATGGCTATGATTTTAGAGACTACACCAAAGCTTCTCAAAAGCGAAGGCTTATGTATTTTCTGGAAAAGAACCAACTTACCTCAGTTTCTGAAATCAAAGAAAAAATTTCATTGGATAAGGGTTTTTTAGAAAAATTGCTAAACTGTTTAACAATTCCAACCACAGAATTTTTTCGAGATCCACCTTTTTATAAAGTTGTCAAGGAGTGCGTCATTCCTGTACTTAAAACCTATGCGTTTATTAAGCTGTGGCATGCTGGATGTTCTACGGGCGAAGAAGTGTTTTCTATGGCTATTCTCTTAAAGGAAGAGAATCTTCTGGATCGTACTTTGATTTATGCCACAGATATTAATCCTGTCGCCATTGAAAAAGCTAAAAAAGGTATGGTGCCAAGTTCATCTATTAAACGAGCCACAAATCTGTATTTTGCATCTGCAGAGAATGAGGCTTTACACCAATACTGGAATGTGCATCATAATTTTGCCACTCTAGACCATTCCATTATGAAGAATATTGTCTTTTCCGAACATAATCTGGCCACAGATCACGTGTTTGGGGAGATGCAGATGATTATTTGCCGTAACGTGTTAATTTATTTTAACCGTATTCTGCAAGAAAAGGTTCTGGAGCTTTTCGCACAAAGCCTATGCCGTAGCGGGTTTTTGGGCCTTGGCGCCAAGGAATCGCTGGCCTTTTTCCGCCTCGAGCGGGATTTTGAGGCCGTCAGCAAACCGGAGAGAATCTACCGCAAGAAATCGCGGTGCGCATGAGGATGGATGCTTCGCTGGGGTGTAGGGCGTGTGGCTGGCCGGTATCCAGGCGGCGAGGAGAAAGGCATGGACACCATAAACGGCAAGGTAGCGGTGCTGATTGTCGATGATAAACCGGCGAATCTGTATGCCTTAAAGGAAATTTTGAAGGATACCCACTATGACATCCATACGGCAAACTCTGGGATGGAGGCATTGAAGCTCCTGCTGCAGCATGAGTATGCCTGCTGTTTGCTCGATATCCGCATGCCGGAAATGGATGGGTTTGAGACCGCGGAATTAATCCGCCATGATGCACAAGTACAGCATGTTCCCATCATATTTGTCACAGCCGAGGCGGGCGATCAAAAGGATCTATTTAAAGGCTATGAGAAAGGAGCTGTGGATTTTTTGATTAAGCCACTCGAGCCAGTTGTGGTACGAAGTAAAGTAAAAGTTTTTGGTGATCTTTACCTTCAGAAGATTGCTCTAAAACGCAGCCAAGAGACAGAAGATTTAAATAAAAAACTGGTCTTTCTGAACCAAGACTTGAAAATGGCCAATAGCGAGCTAGAGCATTTTACTCATATTGCTGCTCATGATTTACGTGAACCTTTAAGAAGACAGAGAAGCTTTATTGATCTTTTGCGCGATGAGTTGCCACCGGACGTCCTGACCAAGGTTGACGATTTAATGCAGCGTATTTATTGCTCTTCAGATCAGATGCTGGAAATGGTGAATGATTTCCGTACGCTGACCAAACTGGGACAAGATGAATTTAAAAGAAGTAATGTGAATTTAAAAGAGATTATAGAAGACTGTCTGGGTGATTTTCAGGACAAGATCAATGGTCGTCGTGTACAGATATACTTTGATCTCTTCCCGCCGATTGTGAGTGTTTTTGCATCTCTGGTCAAACGTCTATACACGAATTTGATTGCTAATGCCTTTGATCATGTGCCACAGGGCTCATTTGCCATGTACTTTACGGTTGAGAATTCGGGCTCGTCCTGGATATATGGAGTAAAAAATACCGGGTCATATATTCCTCAGGATCAGTTGACCCAGATTTTTAAGATATTCAGGAAGGCAGATTTGTCTCATAAAGAGGGAACTGGCATAGGGCTTAGCATATGCAAAAAGATCATTGATCGTCATGGAGGGAGGATTAAGGCCCAATCAGGCGATGACGGGGTGCATATCCAGTTTACTTTCGAGAAAGAAGGGGGGATCAGTGAAAGTGATTAATAATAATGAAATCGTTATGGTGGATGATAACGAAGCGGAGATTTATATCGCATCCATGTACTTAGAAAAGTCCAAGCTGAAGAACCCCTTGCTTTCCTTTAGTTCTGGGCCGGATTTTCTCAATTATTTAGAATCGGTCAAAAAGGGCGTAAAACCTATACCGGCTTTGGTACTTTTGGATTTACGCATGCCTCTTATGGACGGATTTCAAGTGCTGAGCAAAGTCCGGGAAGAGCCTATGTTTGATGAAATTCCCATTATGATCATTTTTTCTAATTCCAATGATGAAGAAGATGTCAAAAAAGCCTGGGAGCTTAGGGCCAACGGCTATCAAATCAAACCTAGCGGTTCCGAGGAATACATCCGTTTTTTTAATTCCTTGATCGACGGGTATGGGTAGCCAGGGGAGGCGGTCAAGCCATCTGTGAGAGGAAAAATATTTGACCTTTTGGCGCATTTGCGGCAAGCTACTCGTATGATCCGACAACGCTTCTTCAGCAACAGGGAGGTGAGAGCCATGTGTGGTCATTTCATCGGATTCTACACGTACTCCCAACTGCAACACCAACCCAGGGCGCTATGGCGTTGTAGCACATGTGGACGGGAATCGCGGATGCCGCTCGACTGTTGTACCCGCCCCTTGTTTGATGCCTCACCCAATGCAGGTATGGAATGCCCCGTGGTGCAATGGCTGCAAGAAACTGGCGAGCGAGTTGTCACCCGCTTGCGTGCTGTGTTCTCCCGCCGTCGCCGCCCGACTGTGGAGGTCCCCGTCGCGGCAGTATGTGAAGCTGACCGGGGTGCAGATGCGGACGATATGCCGCAGTTAGAGGAAGACCCAGAGAGCGTTGGTGTCGAAGAAAGAACGCACGTGACGGTATAAATGGTCGCTTACGAGGTCATGGCGCACCACGGTCTGCGCAAGACTTGTGGCTTCCTGGTCTATCCCTGCACAGAGAGAAGAACGGAGCAGACATGCCAAGGCTGGAACGGCTCAGCGAAATCCAACGCAAGAATATGCTGTACTTTCCGTGTCACGAGCACGCGAGTGCGCCATGGTCCCCTTTGCGTCAAGCGCTGTCGCAGAGCAAAGTTGCCCTGGTGACCACTGCTGGACTACACGTCCGTGGCGACAGACCTTTCCGTAGTGGTGATCCCTCCTATCGGGTTATTCCGTCGCACGCTGACGCCAATGATATCCTGCAAAGCCACGCCAGTATCGGGTTCGACCATACTGCCATATACCGTGACATCAACATTGCCTTCCCTCTTGATCGTTTGCGGGAATTAGCCGAGCAAGGCACTGTAGGCCGTCTCGCGGCACAGTACTACTCCTTCATGGGGGCGCAACGCAATCCGCAGAAAATCATCGAGCAGAGCGCCCCAGAAGTCGCCCGTCGGTTGCAAGATGAGCATGTGGATGTCGTCCTCCTTACCCCGATTTGACCCCTCTGTACACACACCGTGTGTGTGCTGGCACGCGTCTTTGAAGAGGCTGGATTGCCCACGGTAAGCCTGGCTCTGGTGCGGGAGCACGCGGAAAAAGTTAAACCGTCGCGTGCCCTTTTCGTGCCCTTCCCCTTTGGGTATCCCT
>Ga0081538_10003987_pt1 | contig 13754 bp, 11 predicted proteins | sample TabmetS5T2R1_FD_71022 | JGI IMG/M metagenome (GOLD analysis project Ga0081538, IMG submission 71022) | Tabebuia heterophylla rhizosphere microbial communities from the University of Puerto Rico - S5T2R1 | ecosystem: Host-associated > Plants > Roots > Rhizosphere ... | reverse complement strand
CCGCGCGGCGGGCGGCGCCGAGGTCCTCCACGCCGGCACCGCCGAACGCGATGGGGAGATCGTGACCGCCGGGGGGCGCGTTCTGAACGTGACCGCGCTGGGTGCCACACCGCGCGAGGCGCGCGAGCGCGCCTACGCGGCGGCCAAGCGGATTCGCTTCGACGGCATGCAGATGCGCACCGACATCGCCGCCCGCGCGGTGGAGAGGGTGGATAGGGTCGAAGCGTGAGCGGCACTGGGGAGTTCACACCGGTAACGGAGACTGAGGTCGAGCACGAGTTCGACGAGCTCGACGTTGACGACGCCCCGCAGGTGGGCATCGTCATGGGCTCCAAGAGCGACCTGCCGGTGATGGAGCGGGCGGGCCAAGAGCTCGAGGACCGCGGGATTCGCTACGAGCTGCGCGTGATGAGCGCGCATCGAGATCCGGAGACGGTGGCCGACTACGCGAGAAACGCGCGCCTGCGCGGCCTGCGTGTGATCATTGCGGGCGCCGGGCTGGCCGCCGCGCTGCCCGGTGTGGTGGCCGCGCACACCGATCTGCCCGTGATCGGCGTGCCGCTCACCAGCAAGACGTCGGTGGCGGGCGGCCTCGACGCCCTGCTGGCGATCTCCCAGATGCCACCGGGAGTGCCGGTTGCAACGGTGGGCGTGGACAACGCGAAGAACGCGGCCGTGCTGGCGGCCCGGATCCTCAGTTCGTGATCGACCGCTACACCCGTCCCGAGATGGGCGCGGTGTGGTCGGAGCAGCGCAAGCTCGAGACCTGGCTCCAAGTTGAGCTGGCGGTGGTGGAGGAGCTGGCCGAGCAGGGCGTGGTGCCGGCCGACGACGCCGCGACCGTCCGCGACCGCGCCACGTTCACGGTCGACGCCGTGAAGGAGCGCGAACGGGTGACCGATCACGACGTAGCCGCCTTCGTGGACGTCGTGGCGGGATCGGTTGGCGAGTCGGGCCGCTGGGTGCATCACGGCCTCACCTCCTCCGACGTAATTGACACCGCCCTCGCGCTCCAGCTCTCGCAGGCGGGGCTGATCCTCGTAGGCGGAGCGTGCGACTATCGCGACGCGCTGATCGGGCGGGCGCGGGAGCACGTCGACACGCTCTGCGTCGGGCGCACCCACGGCGTGCACGCCGAGCCCACGACCTTCGGGGTGAAGCTCGCGGGGTTTGCATTCGAGGCCCACCGCAACGTGCGCCGGCTTGAACGGGCGGTGGAGGGAGTGTCGGTCGGCGCGCTGTCCGGAGCGGTGGGCACCTACGCCGCGAACGGTCCGGAGATCGAGGCCGCCGTGCTGCGCCGCCTGGGGCTGGGACGCGAGGACGCCTCGACGCAGGTCGTGCCCCGCGACCGGCACGCCGAGCTGCTCGACTCGATCGCGCTGGCCGGCGCCGGCCTCGAGCGCTTCGCGACCGAGGTCCGCCACCTCCAGCGCACCGAGGTGCGCGAGGTCGAGGAGCCGTTCCGCGCGGGGGCGCAGAAGGGCTCCTCAGCGATGCCGCACAAGCGCAACCCGATCGTCTCCGAGCGGATCACGGGCATTTCCCGCCTCCTTCGAGGCTACGCCCAGGCGGGCATCGAGAACGTCGCCCTCTGGCACGAGCGCGACATCTCACACTCGTCGGTCGAGCGGGTCGCCCTTCCGGACGCGACGATCCTGCTCGACTACGCCCAGCATCGGGCAACCCACGTCGTCGAGGGGATGTCCGTGCACGCGGATCGAATGCTCCAGAATCTCGAGGCCACACACGGGGCGCTCTACTCGCAGCGCGCGCTGCTCGCGCTCGTCGAGGCCGGACGCTCGCGCGACGAGGCCTACCGCATCGTCCAGGAGGCCGCGCAGCGCGCCTGGGACGACGGCATCGAGTTCCGCGAACTGCTTCAACAGGCGGCGCCCGAGTTGGATCTCGATGCCGTCTTCGACGTCGGCGCCTTCGTCCGCCACGCCGAGACAATCGTCGCGCGGCTCGATCGGATCGGCTAGGCGCCCACCAGCAGCGCGAGTCCGAACAACACCACAACGTGAAAGGTCTGGTCCACGGCGAGCCTCAGCGCCGGGTGGCTGGCGGGATCGGTGCGCTTCACATAAACCACGTACCGATCGAGCAGCCGCCCGTCGTCCTGAATCATGTGGGGAAGGAAGACCAGCGCGGCGAGCGCGAGCACGCCGAAGCCCAGGTCGTCCCAGAGCCACACGAACGCCGGGACGAACACCAGCGTGTACGTGACGACGTGGGCGAGCAGCGCACGCCGGGCCGATGGGTCCGGGCCCAACCCGCCGTGCTTGTTCTGCGCCTGCCACTCGGTCTGGATCCCGAAGTCGCCGACCAGATGCGAGACAAGAAACACCACGAAGACCTCGGCCCAGTCCATGCCTAACGCACAATTCTCTGGCGCGAGGCGGGGATCATGAGTGACACTTTGCACAGATGGAGGACTCGCCACCGCCCACGTCGGGCTCGCGGCGACGGTCGTTTCGCCGCCTGAAGCTCGGCCTGTTCGTCGTCAACGCGCTGATCCTGATCGGGGTCGTGCTCGCGGCCTACGCCCTCGACGTGCTCGACGGTCCGGAGCTCGACACGATCGACGCGCGCTTCGAGATCCGGGGCGACAGGGGCTCGCCGGACGACGTCGTGGTCGTGGAGATCGACGATGTCACCTTCAACGAGCTGGGCCAGACCTGGCCCTTCCCGCGCTCCCTTCACGCCCAGCTGATCGACCGGCTACGGCGGGCTGGAGCCCGGGTGATCGCATACGACATCCAGTTCACCGAGCCGACCGACCCGCGAGAGGACAACGCTCTCATCAGTGCGGTCGACCGGGCGGACGGCGTCGTGCTCGCGACTACGGAGGTCGGGCAGGGCGGACAGACGAATGTCTTCGGGGGCGACCAGGTCCTGCGCGAGACGGGCGCCCGCGCGGGCAACAGCAACTACGTCAACGACTCGGACGGCGTAATCCGCCGGCAGCCGTATGCCGTCGAAGGTCTCGAGAGCTTCGCCATCGTGGCGGCCGAGGAGTTCCGCGGCCGCAGGCTCCCGGTAAAAGAGGGCTTCGAGTGGATCGACTTCCGCGGGCCGCCGGGCACGGTCAATTCGGTGCCGTTCTCGCGCGTGATCGAGGGACGGGTGCCGCCGGCCGTCTTCCGCGACAAGCTCGTCGTGATCGGCGCCACCGCGCCGACGTTGCAGGACGTGCATCCCACGGCGCTGGGCGGCGACGCCCCGATGTCGGGTCCCGAGATCCAGGCCAACGCCATCGCCACGGTGCTGGACGATTTTCCGCTCGAGTCCGCGCCCGGCGCGCTCAATGTCGCCCTGATCGTGCTGCTGGGGCTGGTCGGCCCGGGGATCGCCATCGCCCTCGGGCCGCTCCGCGCGGCCATCTTCGGCGTGTTGCTCGCCGCGCTGTACGCGGTGGCCGTACAGCTGGCCTTCAACAGCGGTCTGATCGTCTCCTTCCTCTACCCGCTGGCGTCGCTCGTGATCGGCGTCGTGGGCGCGCTCGCCATCAGCGTCGTGCTCGGCGCCTTCGAGCGGGAGCGAGTCCGCGACGTGTTCTCGCGCTTCGTGCCGGAGCCGGTGGTCGATGACGTGCTCAAGAACGTGGACGAGAACCTGCGGCTCGGCGGCGAGCGCGAGCTGGTGACCGTCTTGTTCAGCGACATCCGCGGCTTCACCGGGTTCTCGGAGACGCGCTCGCCGGAGACCGTGATCGACGTCCTCAACCGCTACCTGACGATGATGACCGACGTGATCCTGAAGCACGGCGGCACGCTCGTCACCTTTATGGGCGACGGCATCATGGCCGTGTTCGGCGCCCCGATCCCGACGGACGACCACGCTGACCGCGCCCTGGCTGCCGCGCGTGAGATGGCAGGCCCGGCGCTCGAGGGCTTCAACGACTGGGTTCGATCGGCGGGCCATGGCGAGGGCTTCAGGATCGGCATCGGTCTGAACAGCGGTGCAGTGATGGCCGGCAACGTGGGATCGGAGCGCCGGCTCGAGTACACAGTGATCGGGGACACCACGAACACCGCCTCGCGCATCGAGGGGATGACCAAGGGCACGATGCACACGATCTACCTGTCGGAGTCGACACGCCTGATGCTGGTCGGCGCGCACCCCGACCTCGAGCACGTCGACGAGCTGGAGATCCGCGGCCGGCGCGCGAAGGTCGTCATCTGGACGATTCCCGCGGACGGATCCGGGCGGGCTACCGAGGCGACGCCAGATACCGCTCGCCGCGCCTGAGGATGATCCTCCGGTCGCGGACGAAGTCGCGGACGGCCACGACACCCCTGCGCACGACCGTGAGAGTGCCGTTGCAGTTGTCCTGCACCAGCCAGCGCGTGCCGCGCACGGCGGCCGACGAGTAGCGCCCGCGCGAGCGGAAGCGGCCGTTGCCGTTGCCCCACAGGCGCCGCCTGCTCGTGCGCGAAGCGGTAGCGCTGCCCTCGGGCGGGCAGCGACGGAGGCGCTCGCTCAGGACGAGCTCCGTGACGAAGCGGTCGCTTTCCCGCTGCCGGACCCTGAAGAGGCCGCCGAAGAAGCGCCCCTCCTGCAGCCGATTGCGACGGTCGCGCACCGTCGTGAGCTCCACGCGCCCGCGGCGAGCGTCGATCGTGGACCCCATCGGCAGCTCCCTGATGTCGGCGAGCTGCTGGAAGGCCTCCTCGCCCGGCAGGCGCACGCGGATTTGCCCGGTAATGGGGTCGGCCAGCAGGGTCTGGCCAAGGTCGGGCCGCAGGGGAGGGACCTGCGTGATGATTGGCGGAGGCGGTGGGGGCGGGGCCGCGGCGGGCAGCACCTGGATCTGAAGGGTCGCCTGAGCCACCGGCCTGCCGTGACCCAGCACCGTGCCGCCGGTGAAGATCGTGGTGCGGGAGGCGCCCTCGTTGTCGGTCACGACCAGGGTGGCCGTGTAGCTGCCGGGGACGGTGTAAACATGGGACGGCGTGGGGCCGCCGTTCGGCAGGGTGCTGCCGTCACCGAAGTCCCAGTCGTAGCGAACAATCGAGCCGTCCGGGTCGAACGCAGAGGAGGCGTCGAACTTGGTGGCCGCGCCGGCCGTCCCGGCGATCGCCGAGAAGCCCGCGACCGGTGCCTGGTTCGGGCTCACCACAACGCCGAAGGCGCCACGCAGTTTGACCGAGGGCGAGGCCTTCGGTGCCAGCGCGGCGCCTGCGCCGAGATCGAACAGGAGGCCGTCACCGCCGGCCACGAAGAGGCTCTTGCCGTCCGGGGTGGCGCTCAGGAACCAGGGCTTTGATCGCTCGAAGGCGAACGGCGGCGTCGCGCCAGCCGCCAGGGTTCCGTCCGCGCCGACGGCGAACGCGAAGACGCCCCGTCCGCCGTGCTCCTCGGAGCCCCGGCTGGTGACGTAGACGGCCGAGCCGTCCGGCACGACGGCGATCCCGATCGGCCGGCTCCCAGGACCCAGGTCGATCTCGGCCGGCGACTTCGCCGCCGGGGTCCCGTCGGCGCCGACGTCGAACTGGAGCACGCCGCCGCGGATCGACGTGACATAAAGGTTGAGTCCGTCGGGGGTGAGCGCCACGTCCGTGAGGCCGGATTGCGGCACATCGACGTGCTCGGGACGCGGCACGAGCCCACCTTCGGCGGTCACATCGAAGACCGCGATGCCACCTTTCACGAGCGCGTAGGCCGTTCGGCCGTCCGGCCTGACAGCTATGCCCGTCGGGAAATCTCCAGACGGCACGGCGGCCGGATCCTTCGGCTCGAGCCGGCCACCGTCCACGATGTCGTACTGGAGGACTCTGTCGCGACGCAGGTCGGTGACGTAGGCACTCGCTCCATCCGGATGGACGGCGATCGCGTAGGGGAAGCCGTATACGCGCTGGATCGCGGGCGACTTCGGAGTCAGGCGGCCGTCCGCGGCGACGTCATATTGGAGGACGCCGTCGTCCGCGGTGGCGTACAGATCGTCGCCCTCCGGCGTCATCGCCAGCCGCAGGGGCCGGTCGGCCCTGACCGATCCGGGTTCCAGGGGCGTCAGCGCGCCACCCGGGCCAACGGCGAACTGGGCGATGGCGCGGGCGGCGGGGTCCGTGAAGTAGACGGTTCGCGCCGCCACGGCGACCTGCGCCAGCACGAGCGAGGCGGCGCACACCAGCGCGAGCAGGAGGATGACCCGCCGGGCAGTGGGAGTGGGCAAGGTGGGCGTTCCGATGGGCCGAGTCCGAGACCGAATGAACAAGTTTGTCATTTCAAGACGTGGTTACGCAAACTTGGCACTTTCCTCATACCTCGTGTGCGATCGGGGCCACAGATCCGGGCCCGTTGTTAGCCTCCGGCTGTGAGCCTCGTTTTCCAGGGGAAGGTCCGCGATATCTACGCGGCGGGCGACGATCGCCTGCTGCTCGTGGCGTCCGATCGCATCTCCACCTACGACGTCGTGCATCCCACGCCGATTCCGGACAAGGGCAAGGTGCTCACCGGCCTGACCGCGTTCTGGCTCGATCAGACCGCCGACATCTGCCCGAATCACCTTGTATCGCTTACCGACGTGCCCGACGAGCACCGCGGGCGCGCGATGCTGGTCGAGCGGCTCGAGATGGTCCCGGTGGAGTGCGTCGTGCGCGGCTACATCACCGGCTCGGGCTGGAAGGAGTACCAGGCGACGCGGGCCGTCTGCGGAATCGAGTTGCCCGAGGGCCTCGAGGAGTCCGAGCGCCTGCCGGAGCCGATCTTCACCCCCGCCACCAAGGCCGAGATCGGCGAGCACGACGAGAACATCGATTTCGAGCGGATGGCTGAGATAGTCGGTGACCCCGATCTGGCCGAGGCGCTGCGGAGGCTGTCGATCGACCTCTACAGGCGGGGCGCCGCCCACGCCCTGGAGCGCGGGATCATCCTCGCCGACACCAAGTTCGAGTTTGGCCGACGGCCCGACGGGACGCTCGTACTCGGCGACGAGGTCATGACCCCCGACTCGTCCCGCTTCTGGCCGGCCGACGGCTACGAGCCGGGTCGCTCGCAGCCAAGCTTCGACAAGCAGTACGTGCGGGACTGGGCGGCCGCCTCCGGGTGGGACAAGTCGCCGCCCGCGCCGCCGATCCCCGACGAAGTGGTGAAGGGAACGCGGGCGCGCTACCTGGACGCCTACGAGCGAATCGCGGGCGAGCCGCTGGAAAGGTGGCTCGAAGGGTTGTAGTGAGAGCGAGGGTTCTGATTCGGCCGAAGGAGGGCATTCTTGACCCACAGGGACAAGCGGTGGAGCAGGCGCTGCCCGCGCTCGGCTTCAGCGGCGTGCGGAACGTGCACGTAGGACGCCTGATCGAGTTGGATGTGGATGATCCATCGGAGGTGCCGGAGATGTGCGAACGGCTGCTCGCCAACCCACTGATCGAGGACTACGAGGTGAATCTTCTCAACGGGTCGGAGGTCGGGCGTCCATGAAATTCGGGGTCGTCCGTTTTCCCGGTTCCTGCGACGAGATCGACGCGCTGCTTGCTTGCCGGCGCTTTGGCGATGCCGAGCTTCTGTGGCACAAGGACCGCGACCTCGGCGGGGTGGACGCGGTCGTCGTGCCCGGTGGTTTCTCTTACGGCGACTACCTGCGCACGGGGGCAATCGCACGCTTCTCGCCGCTGATGGAGTCCGTTATCGAATTCGCCCGCGCCGGCGGCCCGGTGCTGGGCATCTGCAACGGCTTCCAGGTGCTGTGCGAGGCCGGTCTATTGCCCGGCGCGCTCTTGCCCAATCGGTCGCTGCGTTTCGTCTGCCGCCAGCTGCACGTCGTCGTCGAGAATCCCGACACCGTCTTCACACGGGCGTGTGAGAAGGGCGACCTGCTGTCCCTGCCGGTCAAGCACATGGGCGGCCGTTACTACGCGCCTGGCATTCCCGAGGAGCAGGTGGTGCTGCGCTACGCGCCTGGCCAGAATCCGAACGGCGCCCAGGACGACATTGCCGGCGTCTCCAACGCGGAGGGCAACGTGCTCGGCCTGATGCCGCATCCCGAGCACGCCGTCAATCCGCTGACGGGGTCGGCCGACGGGGGGCGGCTGTTCGAGTCGGTTGCCATGGCCGAAGCGCCCGGCTCGGCCGGGCGCGCAGGGTTCGGCGTGGTCCCCGCCGGGTGACTGAACGCGCTATCGCGCGCCATCGCGAGCTCGGGCTGACCGACGCCGAATACGAAGGCATCTGTGACCGGCTGGGCCGTGAGCCGAACGCCGTCGAGCTGGCGGTGTTCTCGCTCATGTGGTCCGAGCACTGCGCCTACAAGCACTCGAGGAAGCTCTTGCGCGAGCTCCCCACGGAGGGCCCCTATGTCTTGATGGGGCCGGGGGAGAACGCCGGAGTCGTCGACGTAGGCGACGGCCTGGCGGTGGCGTTCAAGGTCGAGTCCCACAACCACCCAAGTGCGGTCGAGCCCTTCCAGGGGGCCGCCACGGGCGTCGGGGGCATCCTCCGCGACGTCTTCGCGGTCGGCGCCCGGCCGATCGCAGTGCTCGACTCGCTGCGCTTCGGCGAGCTTGACTCGGCCCGCTCGCGCTACCTGTTCGACTGGGCCGTGAGGGGGATCGGTCAGTACGGCAACTCGGTCGGCGTGCCGACAGTGGGCGGCGAGGTCTATTTCGAGGCCGCCTACGAGCAGAACTGCCTGGTCAACGCCATGTGCGTGGGGATCGCGCCGCGGGAGCGGCTGGTCCGAAGCGCGGCCGCCGGAGTGGGGAACCACGTGGTGCTGCTGGGCGCGCGCACCGGCCGCGACGGGATCGGCGGCGCGTCCGTGCTGGCCAGCGCCGAGCTGTCCGAGGAGGACGCATCGAAGCGGCCGAGCGTGCAGATCGGCGATCCGTTCGAGGAGTCGAAGCTGGTCGAGTGCTGCCTCGAGCTGCTCGAGCGGAACGCGCTGGCCTCGCTTCAGGACCTCGGCGCGGCGGGGCTGTCGTCGTCCTCGTCCGAGATGGCGTCGAAGGGCCGGGTGGGCATCGACATCGACGTGTCCAGGGTGCCCCTCCGTGAGGCGGACATGGAGCCGTTCGAGATCATGATCTCGGAGTCGCAGGAGCGGATGCTGGCCGTGGTCGACCCGAGCAGGCTCGACGAGCTGCTCGAGGTCTGCGACCGATGGGACGTGCGCGCGACCCCGATCGGCACGGTCACGGACACGCGCCGGCTGCGGGTGCTCGACGGCGACGAGCCGGTGGCGGACATGCCCGTGAGGGCGCTCGTGGACGACACCCCGCTGTACGACCTCGAGCCCGAGCAGCCGGCGGAACCGCTCTATGCCGAGCCGCCGCGCCGGATCGCGCCGGGCGCGGGCGTCGAGGAGACGCTCCTCGCCCTTCTCGGTTCGCCCAACATCGCTTCCAAGCGCTTCGTGTTCGAGCAGTACGACTCGATCGTCGGCTCGCGCACGGCACGGCGCCCGCCGGACGCCGACGCCGCCGTCTTGGTGCTGGCGCACGACAGCGGCAGCGGCGCGCTCGCCGTATCGATCGACGGCAACGGCCGCCGCGTCGCGTGCGAGCCGTACACCGGCGCGGCCGAGGCCGTGCTCGAATGCGCGCGCAACCTCGCCTGTGTCGGCGCCGAGCCACTCGGTCTCACGAACTGCCTCAACTTCGGCAATCCCGAGAAGCCGCATATCGCCTGGCAGCTCACGCGGGCGGTGCACGGCCTGCGCGATGCCTGCCTCGCGCTCGGCGTGCCCGTGGTGGGTGGCAACGTGTCGCTGTACAACGAGGGCGGCGGAGGGCCGATCTACCCAACGCCGATCGTCGGCATGGTGGGCAAGCTGCCCGACCCCGCCGCCTTGCCCAGGCTCGGCTTCACCGAGGAGGGCCACGCGATTGCGCTCGTCGGCCCGTTCGAACCGTCGCTCGAGGGCTCGGAGCTCGAGAAGCTGCGTGGCGGTTTGGCGAGCGGTCTCCCGCGGGTCGATCTCCAGGCCCAGGCCGACGCGCTGGTGCGGCTGCGGGCGGCCGTGCGCCAGGGCGGGCTGGCCACGGTGCACGACATCTCCGACGGCGGGTTTCTGAGCGCGCTGGCCGAGTGCTGCATCGCCGGCGGTTTGGGGGCGCGGCTCGAGCCTCTGACTGGTGATGACGCAGGCCTCTTCGGGGAGGGCCCCGGGGGCGTCTTGATCGCGGGGCCGCCCGAGGCGGTGGAGGCCGTGGAGGGCGCCCGGCTGATTGGAACCGTCGGCGGCGACGCGCTCGAGATCGGGGACGGCCTCTCGATCCCGGTGGCGCGCCTGCGCGAGGTCTACGAGGGGGCCATCCCCGGGGCCCTTGCCACCCCTGCCCCGGCTGCCGGGAGCGACTGAGAGCGTTGGTACGCTCCTTGCAGCGGGAAGCTCGCAGCCGGTACTAGCCGCGGGCCTCCCCGATCACGGCATGAACAACGAGCCAACCCCCGATCGCGACGGACCACGCGACGAATGCGGCGTGTTCGGCGTCTACGCGCCGGAGAACGACGTCGCACGACTCGCCTATTTCGCGCTGTACGCGCTGCAGCACCGCGGCCAGGAGTCGGCCGGCATCGCGGTCACCGACGACGGCCACATCATGACAGTGCGCGACCTCGGCCTCGTCTCGCAGGTGTTCGACGAGGAGAAGTTGCGCGCGCTCCAAGGGCAGCTGGCGGTGGGGCACGTGCGCTACTCGACCACGGGTTCGTCCGCCTGGGAGAACGCCCAGCCCGTCTGGCGCTCCGACCGGCGCCAGATCGCGCTGGCCCACAACGGGAACCTGATCAACGCCGTGCAGCTGCACTCCGAGCTGAGCGATCGTGGCGTCCAGCTCCGCGGCACCTCGGACTCGGAGCTGATCGCGGCCCTGCTCTCCACGCACGAGGCCGACCGCATCGAGGACGCGCTCGCCGACGTCGTGCCGCAGCTCGAGGGCGCCTTCTCGACCGTCGCCATGACCAAGGACGCGGTCGTCGCGTTCCGTGACGGCGCCGGGCTGCGCCCGCTCGCGCTCGGCCGGCTCGGCGACCGCTACTGCGTCGCCTCCGAGAGCTGCGCGTTCGACATCATCGGCGCGGAGCTGCTGCGCGAGGTCCAGCCCGGCGAGATGGTGTCGCTCGGCGAGCGCGGCATCGAGACGAAGCAGCTCGTCGAGTCCAAGCGGAAGGCGTTCTGCGTCTTCGAGCACATCTACTTCGCTCGCCCGGACTCGATTCTCGAAGGCAACCGCATGCAGGTCTCACGGCGCAAGATGGGTGAGATCCTCTGGCGCGAGGCGCCGGTGGAGGCCGACGTCGTGATCGCGGTTCCGGACTCGGGGAACCCGGCGGCCGCGGGCTACTCGAAGGCCTCTGGGATTCCACGCGACGACGGCCTGATCAAGAACCGCTACGTGGCGCGCACCTTCATTCAGCCCGGCCAGGAGCTGCGCAAGCACGGCCTGCGCATGAAGTTCAACCCGCTGCGCGAGGTGGTGGCCGGCAAGCGACTGGTGGTCGTGGACGACTCGATCGTGCGCGGCAACACCACCCGTCGGATCGTGCAGATGCTGCGCGATGCCGGCGCGCTCGAGATCCACATGCGCATCTCCGCGCCGCCGATCCGGCATCCCTGCCACTACGGGATCGACATGTCCACGACGCAGGAGATGATTGCCCACGGCCGTACGGAGGAGGAGATCGCACGCGAGCTCGAATGCGACTCGCTCGCCTACCTCTCGCTCGAGGGCGTGTACGAGGCGATCCGCTCAACGAGGGAGACGCACTGCGACGCCTGCTTCTCCGGCCACTATCCGCTCGAGCGGACCGAGTCGGCGAACGGGAAGTTCGCGCTGGAAGAGCTCGCTGTCGTAAAGACTTAGCTCGCTGCGCAACGCCCGCGTAACGCCTCGCCACCTCCCTCCGGGGCCGGCGCTAGGGTGGCCTTTCGCCATGGACCTCACCGCCGCACTCCACGAGCACTTCGGTTTCGCCGGCTTCCGGCCCGGCCAGCGCGAGGCGTGCCAGGCGGCGCTGGCGGGACGGGACGTGATGGTCGTGATGCCCACGGGGTCGGGCAAGTCGCTCTGCTACCAGCTGCCGGCGCTGCTTCGCGAAGACGTCACGGTTGTGGTCTCGCCGCTGGTCGCCCTGATGCAGGATCAGGTCGAGGCGCTGGCCGCTCGCGGGCTCGGTGGGCGGGCGGCGCTGGTAAACGCGCAGCAGGACCCCGGCGCCAACGCCGAGGCGCTGCGGCGGGCGGCCGCGGGCGAGTTGCGGTTGCTGTACGTCGCGCCGGAGCGTTTCGCCGCGCCGGGCTTTCTCGAGCGGATGGCCGGCGTGCCGGTGGGACTGTTCGTGGTCGACGAGGCACATTGCGTCTCTCAGTGGGGGCACGACTTCCGGCCCGACTACTTTCGGCTCGCCGACGCGGCCCGCGCGCTCGGTGCCGCGGCGATCCTGGCGTCCACGGCCACCGCCACGCCACGAGTGGCCGCCGACGTGGCCCGGCGGCTCGCGCTGCGCGACCCGCAGCGAGTGGCCACCGGCTTCGACCGGCCGAATATCTCCTTCACCGTCGCCCGCCCGGCGCCGCACGAGAAGCGCGCGCTCGTCGCCGAGGCCCTGCGCGCCGAGAACGCTCTCCCGGCGATCGTCTACGCGGGCACGCGAGCGGGGGCGGAGGAGCTTGCCGCCGACCTCTCCGGCGCGCTCGGTGAGGAGGCCGCGGCCTACCATGCCGGGCTCGACCGTGGGCAGCGCTCCCTCGTGCAGCGGCGCTTCCTGGCCGACGACGTTCGCGTCATCTGCGCCACGAACGCGTTCGGGATGGGGGTCGACAAGGCGAACGTGCGCACCGTCCTGCACGCCAGCGTGCCGGCATCGCTCGAGGCCTACTATCAGGAGGCGGGCCGGGCGGGCCGCGACGGGCGCCCCGCCCGGGCGCTGTTGCTTGCTGAGAATCGCGACAAGGCGCTCCACGTCCACTTCATCAAGCGCGACGAGATCGACGACGGCCTGCCGGGCTGGCTCGCCGACCGATTCGCGGCCGCGGCCGACGGCGACGGCCGCTACGTGCTCGACGCCGGCCAGCTCGCTCGCGACCTGGGCGGCGACGGGGACCGCCTGCGGGCGCTGATCGGCCACCTCACGCGGGCGCGAGTCGTCACCCCGTCGCCCGCGGCGCCCGATCGCGTGGCGGGGACGGTCCTCGGCCGCTTCGACCGCCGTGCGGCCGCGCTCTGCCGCGCGTCGGTCGAGGAGGCGGCCAGGGCGCGCTGGCGCCAGTATCGGGAGATCTGGGCCTATGTGGAGAGGGACTCCTGCCGCCGTGAGGCAATCCTGCGTCACTTCGGCGACCACTCGCCCGGCAGCGCGGCGGCGTCACCCTCGCCTCGGCCGGCGCCCGGAGCCTGCTGCGACGCCTGCGATCCCCCACTCCGGCTTGAGGCGCCGCCGCCAGATCCGCTCGAGATAGAGAGTCTCGACGACGCCATCCTGGCGGTCGCGGGTTCCGCGCGGCCCGCCGTCGGACGCACCCTATGCGCGGAGATTCTGCACGGCTCGCGCAACAAGAAGATCCAGCGCAACTCGTACGACGGGCTGCCCGCCTACGGGCTGTCCTCACACATGCGCCGGGCCGACATACTTGCTCGCGTCGACGAGCTGATCGAGGAGGGCCGACTGGAGACGACCGGCGGGCCATATCCGGTGCTGCGCGTCGCGGCGTGAGTCTGCGTGTCGCAGTCCTCATCTCGGGGGCGGGCACGAACCTCCAGGCGCTGCTCGACACCGTGCACAGGACGGACAGGATCGAGATCGTCGCCGTCGGG
>Ga0081538_10003986_pt1 | contig 13758 bp, 5 predicted proteins | sample TabmetS5T2R1_FD_71022 | JGI IMG/M metagenome (GOLD analysis project Ga0081538, IMG submission 71022) | Tabebuia heterophylla rhizosphere microbial communities from the University of Puerto Rico - S5T2R1 | ecosystem: Host-associated > Plants > Roots > Rhizosphere ... | reverse complement strand
GCTCCGCGGCGGTGACGGCGACACATACCGCTTCCACCACGTCCTCGTCCGCGACGTCGCGTACGCCGGGATCACGAAGCAGGCGCGCGCGGACCTGCACGAGCGGTACGGCACGTGGCTCGAGCAGCGGAGCGGCCCGGACGAGCTCGTCGGCTACCACCTCGAGCAGGCGCATCGCTATCGCCGGGAGGTCCGGCCGGGCGATACCGTGTTGCCGGAGCTCGCCCGCCGCGCCGGTGACAGCCTCGCGACCGCCGGGCTCCGCGCGTTCGCACATGCGGACCGAGCGGCAACCGTCAGTCTCCTTACTCGCGCCGCTGCGCTTCTTCCTGGCGACGAACGCCGTCGCGTCGAGATCCTGTGCGAGCTCGGAATCGCGCTCTGGACGTCCGGCGACACCATGGCAGCACTCGTGGCGTTGGCTGACGCCGTGGCAACGGCGGAGAGCTTCGACAACGGCGTAGCGCTACGACCGAAGCTCGAGCGTGCGTACATCGAGCTCTTCACGGACCGCTCGACCGACCCGTCCGAGCTCGTGGCCGCCGCGCACCAGGCGATTCCGACCTTCGAACAGCTGGGTGACGAGCGTTCGCTCGGCCGGGCCTGGCGAATCATCGGTTACGTCCGCGGGCCGATGCAGGGCCGCTGCGCGGAGTGGCTCGAGGCCGCACAGCGCGCCGCCGTCCACTACCGGCGATCGGGCTGGTCCGCCGCGGGCTGTCTGACCGAAGCTGCGGCTGCGCTCTACTACGGGCCCACGCCGGTGCCGGAGGCAATCGAGCGGGTCGAGGCGCTCCTCGACGAGGCCACGGATCGAGTCGGACGTGCGGGCGTTCTGACCTTCCTCGGTGGACTAACTGCGCTCGCGACCCGCTTCGACGAGGCCTTCGCGCTTCTGCGCGAGGCGGATGTGATCTACGCCGAGCTCGGCGAAGTGTGGAGCCAGGCGAACAACAGCGGCCGGGTCCTCGGACGAAGTCAGCGCCTGGCGCGGGACCTCGACGAAGCCCAGAAGACCCTGCGCGAATGTTGCGAGACGTTCGAGCGGCTGCAGGACGAGGCAGCGTTGTCGTCGCTCGCAGCTGAGCTCGCGCAGACGCTCAACGATCTGGAATCGACCGCTGATGCGGATCGCTGGGCCAAGATCGCAGAAGACCATGCCCCCGCCGGCGATCTGATCGCGCAATTCTCATGGCGACGCGTCCGCGCGCGGCTTCTCGCGCAGGAGGGCCGGGTCGACGAGGCGGACCGACTCGCCGCGGAAGCCGTCGAGTTGGCGGTTGCCACTGACGCACTGACCGAGCGAGGCGAGACGCTGCTCGAGCATGCGCAAGTCCTGCGGTTGAGCGGCCGAACGGCCGATGCGGCGCGACGAGCCGAGGCAGCGCTCGAGCTGTTCCAACAGAAGGAGAACGAGGCGTCGACCAGCTTGGCGAGGTCGGTGCTCGCGGACGTGATCGCGGTCTGAGCACGACGAAGAGCCCCGATGCCGGGGCACTTCGTCGTTCGCTCGTTTCGTCGACTACGGCCCACCGCCGCCGCCGAGGTTCGCCGCATGAAGCGCGGCCGCCACGCTGGCGAGAATGATGAGGAGCTGCCTCAGCATCGCCTGCCTCCTTCCGATTGGTCGATCACGCGACCAACCGTCGGAGGCGCCGGTAACCGCCTCCTAGGCGGCGGCTAACGGCTCGCTAATGCGTCAGGGCGTCTTCGGCCGGAGCGCCGCGAGGCGCTGCTCGGCGAGCGGCACGAGCTCGTCGATTCCGCCACAGAGGCCGCAGTCGTACGTACGAACCGCCCCGGAATCTCCGCCGGTGGCGATGCGCCATCCGCTGGGCGAGAAGGCGATTGACCGCAACAGCCGGTCTTGGCCGTCGAGAAGGAGGACGCGCTCGCCGGTTTCCGCGTCCACGATGCCGGCTTCACCCGGTCCGGCGATCGCGACCCAGCGGCCGTCGGCGCTGAAGTCCGCGTCGCTCACGAGTGCGCCGTGAGAGAGCACCCACTCCTGCCGGCCGCTGGCCACATCCGAGGCCCGCGCGTCGTGGTCTGCTCCCGTCGTGACGACGAGCCGACCGTTGGGGCTGAACGTCGCCGACGTCACGCGTGCGCGATGCCGTGGGAGCGTGCGCACCCGTCTCGCGGTTTCCGCGTCCCACAAGCGGACGGCGCCGTCCGCGTACCCGGCGACGGCGAGACGCTCGTCGGGGCTGAGCGCGATCGCCGTGCGGCGGCCGGCTGCGTCGATCGCCCTGCGGAGCTCGGGAAGCGCGCCCAGGCGCGGATCGTCCCGTGGCTCAGTCGAGCTCTCGACCCGACCGGAGCGGAACGCCACGGTCATGACCGGCCCACGATGCCGGCGGAGGAGCTCCAGGCGCGGATGCGGCAGCGCGTCCCAGGTTCGGACGGTTCCATCCGCACTCGCCGTCACGAGCCGGGCGCCGTCGGGACTCCAGGCGAGGTCGGTGACGGTCTCGCGATGCCCGGCCAGCGTCGCGCGGAGCGTGGGCGAGCGCGCGTCGAAAATCCGTGCCCGCCTATCTCGGCTCGCCGTGGCGACGCGCCGCCCGTCCGGTCTGAACTCGACGCCGGTCACGAAGCTCTCGTGGCCGGGGAGGATCGTGACCAGAGCGCCGTCCTCCCACACACGCGCCGTCCCGTCCGTGCTCCCGGTGCCGACGAGCTCGCCGTCAGGGCTGAACGCCACGGCGCCGACGCGGCCGAGATGCCCCTCGAGCTGCTGCTCGACCTCGCCCAGCGGGACGGTTCCTCCCGAAACGATCCCGCTCGGGCGCACGTCCCAAAGCCGCGCGATCCGGTCGGAGCCGCCGGTCCCGACGACGTCGCCGCTCGGCGCGAATCGCGCTGCTCCGACGAAGCCTCGAAGCCGGAGCTTCATCCGGAGCAACGCATCGCGCAGCGCCCAGATGTAGACGACCCGGTCGGGGCCGAAGCTGAGGAGCTCCCGACCGTTCGCCGAGAACGCCGTCGAGACGATCGCCCACGGATGCATGAGCGTCCGGACGAGCCTCCCGGTGCGGGCGTTCCAGACCCTGATCACCCGATCTCGTCCGCCGGTCGCGACGAGTCGGCCGTCGCGGCTCACTTCCGCCGCGGTCACTTCGGCGTGCCGAAAGCGTCTCAGCAAGCGAGCTCCCCCGTCTCCGTAGAGCCGCACCTCGTCTCCACGGATCGTCGCCAGCAGGCGGCCGCCGGTCCCGAGCGCCGCTGCTTCCTCTCCCGCCGGGATGCTGACCACTTCCTGCAGCCGCAGCTCCCCCAGGCTGCTGCGCAGCATGTCCTCGACCGCAGTCGATCGGATCGTGCGGCTTGCGTCGAGCGCGAGCCTCAGGCTCTCCTGCGGATCACTCGAAAGAGAGGCCGCGGCCAGGGCGATCGACTCGCCGGCGCGCGCCTCGCGTGCACTTTCGCGCGCCTCGCTTCGCTGGGTCAGCGCATAGATGCTGATCGCGCCGAGAACGACTACGGCCGCGAGCGACGCGGCGGCGAGAGCGAGGAGCCGCCTGTGGCGGCGGGCGGCCTCGTGGCGTTCCTGCTCGAGACGACGCTCCGCTTCGTGCCGCGTGCGCCAGGCGAGGACTGCATCCGCCAGGACGTCGTGGAAGATCTCGTACTGCGTCGCCGCGGCCCCGTTCTCGCCGGCGCGGACGATCCGTTCGCTTGCCAGCCGCTCGAGCACACGCTGTGCCTCGCCCTCGTCGACCGCCGCGTACCGCGCGAGGTCGCCGGCGCGGTGTGCAATCTTCGTTCCCGAGGGCGTGACGAGGTGGTTGTACATCGCCGCGGCGGCGTCCTTTTCGTCCGGGCTGAGCGCAGCCATCGCGCGCTCGAGATGAGCCTCGACGATGCGCGCTGCCCCGCCGAGCTCGCGGAGCGTCTCGAGCCGAAGCCGTGTGGAGTCCTGTTCCCGCTCGACTTCCCAGAGACGCTCGAGCACGAGCTGGAGGTACGGCGCCTCGATCCGGTCGCGCTCGGCTCCTGGCTCGTCGGTCCCGCCCCTCCCGACGTCTCCGAGCTGGATTCGACCCACGGCGACGGAGTCCAGGACCTCCTCGACCAGCGCCTCCTCGGCCTCGACCGGCTCGTTGCCCTCGAGCGAGCTGTAGCGCTCGAGGGGACCGACGATCGCGCGCCTCGCCGCCGGCCGGTCGAGACGATCGAGGCGGAGGGAGTTGCCGAGCACACCGGGGAGGACTGTCTTGAACGCGTCGAGCTCTGCGAGCGCGTCCTCGCGGATGCTGAGCAGGACATGGACGCGCGTGTCCGGACGGCGAATGACACGCGCGAGCCCGTCGAACGGGCCGCCTTCCGCACCGTGGTACAGGAAGTACTCCTCGAGCTGGTCGAGGACGAGGTAGAGCTCGCCGCCGAGGAGCGGCGGCCACGTGGCCAGAGCGTCGGCCAGCGAGGTCGCCCGGGGGCTCGCGATGCCTGGCCCGACTCGAAGCGCCTCCTCCTCGATCGCGTCGAGCAAGCCGCCAACCACGTCGCCGCTCCACGCGGAGAAGATGACGACCGCTGAGCCCTCGTCACGGAGCCTCTGGGCGACGCCTGCCTGCAGCAGTGACGTCTTGCCGACGCCGCTTGGGCCATAGAGGACCGTCAGCCGGGCGGCGACGAGGTTCGCGGAGATCACCTCGATCTCGCGCTCGCGACCGAAGAAGAAGAGCGCGTCGAGGGCGGTCTCGCCGAACGCGGCGAGGCCCCTGTACGGGCTCCGCTTCGTAGCGATCACTCGCCGACGGCCGCCGCCGGCGCGACGCCGGCCTCTCGCGCGAGCGCCTGGATGTACTGCTCGATCGGAGCGTCGACGACTGTGACGTCGTGCCGCCGCCAGAACTCCCGCTCGAACCGCTTCGCCTCCGCCTGGACCGCCCATGAGCGGTAGGCGAGCGGCTGGTCGCCCCAAAGGCGGTAGAGCAGGAGCCGGAGATTCCAGTCGGCCATCGTGTAGCCGAGGAACAGGAAGTGGCTTCGCCGCAGCTTGGCTGCAAGGGACACGGGAACGACGTTCGCGACCACGCTTTGGGCGAGGTAGCCGATGTAGTCGTCCTCGGTGACGACGAAGCTTTCCCAGGCGCGCTCGGCGGTCGGGTCGACGCCGCCGTGGAGCTTGAGGATGATCGTCCGCCGCTCGAGCGAGAGCTCCGTCGCGTACTCGTTGGGCCGTTCGATGAGGCTTCCGGCGCCGGACGGGTCGATGTGACAGAAGCGCCCGCGGTTCTCGCCGGTTGCGACGTACGAGACGACGTCGAACTCCTCGCCGGCGTCCAGCAGCGCTCGCTCGAGGGCGAGGTCGTAGCTCGTCGTGACGATCAGCTGGTGGGGCACGCCTCGCTCGCGGAGGAGCGGTGGGAGCGAGGCGAAGAAGCGATGGACGGGCGTCGGCGCAACGCCTTCGCCGAGCAGGTCGTGAAGCTCGTCCTGGAGGGGGCCCGCCCCCATCATCACGGCGATGTACTGGGCAACCCGTGGCAGCTTCGACGTCTGGTGCGGATACGAGAACCGCTCACCAAGCCGGGCAGCGAGGTCGGCGACGTCCGCACCGAGCACGGGGACGAGTCGTCCGGCCAGCATCGTCTCGACGATCTCCCGGAGGGGGTCTTCGCCCGGCGCCCGCTCGGCGCCGTCGAGATCGAGCTTTGGGTCGTGGCGGAGGATCGCCCCGTGGAGATGATTGAGAGCTGCGCTCGGCTCGATGCCGAGCTCCTCGACGAGGACGCGACGGCCCTCCTGGTAGGCCTCGAGAGCCTCGGCCTGTCTGCCGGACCGATACAGCGCCAGCATCAGCTGTCGCCGAAACCCTTCACGGAGAGGATGCTCGCCGACGAGCCCCTCGAGCTCCCCGACGAGCTCGGCCTGGCGACCCCCCTCGAGATCCGCTTCGAGACGCTGCTCGAGGGCGGCGAGCCGTAGCTCCTCGAGCCGGCCGATCTCGTTCTGCGCGAACTGCTCGAACGCGAGGTCCTGGAGCGGAGGCCCGCGCCAGAGCGAGAGCGCTGCACGCAACTTCGCCGCCCGCTCCTCCGGCGGCGCAGGCCGAGCCTCCTCGACGAGTCGGCGAAACCGCTCGAGATCGAGCTGCTCGGGCGCGATCTCGAGCCGGTAGCCGGGCGGCGTCGTCGTCAGCAGGTCGGCGCCGAGGAGCTTCCGAAGCTGCGAGACGTGGTTCTGGAGCGAGCCTCCGGCCGTCGGAGGCGGCTGTTCACCCCAGAGAAGGTCGATCAGCCGGTCCGACGAGACAACCCGGCCGGCGTCGAGGAGCAGCAGCGCCAGAACCCCGCGCTGCTTCGGTCCGCCGAGTGAGAGTGGCCGCTCCCCGTCCCAGACCTCCAGCGGGCCAAGGATCCGGAACTCCAGCATGCGCCGGTTGTAGCACCGAAAACGGCTATCGAGAACCGTCTTCGAGCTCGTTCGCCTTCGCGCACAGCGCCGTGAACGCCGCGTGGAGGAAGTCGTTCGCGGCGCCGGCTGCGAGCGTCCAGGTCAACGCCCGACCGAAGCGCGGCGTCAGCATCTGCGTCGACGCGAGCGCGGCGGCGCTCCAGGTGCCGACACAGCGGGTGCAGAGCAGGAGTTCCCCGACGGCGCGCTGCAACCCCTGCCCCTCAGGCCGTTCATCCTCGCCGAGGGCCGTCTCGCCCTCCACGAACGGCTGTCGGAGGAAGCTCGCGACCTTCTCGCGCGAGAGCGTCCGGGACGCCTTGAAGGTCGCCGCCGAGAGGGCGACGAGGTCGAGCGCCGTCGCCGGCGGTGAGCGTCGCGCGAGTGCCGCGACCAAGCCGAGGCCGGCCACGAACGAGCCGGCGATCGCGGCGTACGCCTCGTAAGGCGCTCGATCTGTCTGGGTTGCCACCGGAGCTAGCCTTCCCCGAAATGGCGGCGTTCAAGACATCGGAGGCCTATCGCCCGACCGGCGACCAGCCGGAGGCGATCGACAAGATCGCCGAGGGCCTCAACGGCGGCGAGCGATTCCAGACGCTGCTCGGCGCGACCGGGACGGGCAAGACGGCGACGATGGCCTGGACGATTGAGAAGGTCGGCAAGCCGACGCTCGTGATCGCCCACAACAAGACGCTCGCCGCGCAGCTGTGCAACGAGTTCCGTGAGTTCTTCCCCTTGAACGCGGTCGAGTACTTCGTCTCGTACTACGACTACTACCAGCCCGAGGCGTACGTCCCTCAGGCCGACCTCTACATCGAGAAGGACTCGTCGCGGAACGACGACATCGACCGGCTGCGCCACTCGGCGACCTCGTCGCTGCTCTCGCGGCGGGACACGATCATCGTCGCGTCGGTCTCTGCGATCTACGGCCTCGGCTCGCCGGAGGAGTACGAGAAGCGGCTCGTCGCGCTCCACGTCGGCGAGGAGCAGGACCGCGACACGATGCTGCGCAAGCTGATCGACATCCACTACACGCGGAACGACGCGTTCCTCGGCCGTGGCCGCTTCCGGGTGAAGGGTGACGTGATCGAGATCCAGCCGGCGTACGAGGAGTCGGCCTACCGGATCTCGATGTTCGGCGACGAGATCGAGCAGATCACGCACTTCGACCCGCTGTCGGGCGAGGTGCACGGCCAGCTCGAGTACCTGAACATCTTCCCGGCGACGCAGTACGTGACCTCGAAGCCGACGATCGAGCGGGCCGCCGATGAGATCCGGCACGAGCTCGAGGAGCAGGTGAAGCTCTTCGAGTCAAAGGGCCAGATGCTCGAGGCGCACCGCATCCGCCAGCGCACCGAGTACGACGTCGAGATGATGCTCGAGCTCGGCTTCTGCAACGGGATCGAGAACTACTCGCGGATCCTCGACGGGCGTCCGCCGGGCTCGGCGCCCTACACGCTGATCGACTACTTCCCGTCGGACTTCGTCGTCTTCATCGACGAGTCGCACCAGACGGTGCCGCAGATCGGCGGCATGTACGAGGGCGACCGCTCCCGCAAGCAGACGCTCGTCGATTTCGGCTTCCGGCTGCCGTCGGCGCTCGACAACCGGCCGCTTCGCTTCGACGAGTTCCTGGCGAAGGTGCCGCAGATGGTCTTCGTCTCGGCGACGCCGGGCCCGTTTGAGCTCCGGCACTCGACGCGGGTGGCCGAGCAGCTCGTCCGCCCGACCGGCATCGTCGACCCCGAGGTCGAGCTGCGCGCGACGCGCAACCAGATCGACGACCTGCTCAACGAGATCCGCCGCCGCGAGGAGGCCGGCGAGCGCGTCCTCGTCACGACGCTGACGAAGAAGATGGCCGAGGACCTGACCGACTACCTGCTCGAGTCGGGTGTCAAGGCGCGCTACCTCCACTCGGAGATCGACACGCTCGACCGGATCCAACTGATCCGCGAGCTACGGCTCGGTGAGTACGACGTGCTCGTCGGCGTCAACCTGCTGCGAGAAGGCCTCGACCTGCCGGAGGTCTCGCTCGTTGCAATCCTCGACGCCGACAAGGAGGGCTTCCTCCGCGGCAAGACGGCGCTGATCCAGACGATCGGCCGCGCCGCGCGGAACACGAACGGCCGCGTGCTGATGTACGCCGACAAGCAGACCGAGGCGATCACGGGCGCGCTCGAGGAGACCAACCGCCGCCGCGCCGTCCAGCTCGCCTACAACGAGGAGCACGGAATCACGCCGGAGTCGATCCAGAAGGGCGTCTCCGACATCGCCGAGTTCCTCTCGCTGGAGTCGCCGACGGTCCCGCGCGGCAGCCGGCGCGCGAAGCGCAAGGCGGACGGCATGCCGCCGGCCGAGCTCGAGCGGCTGATCGTCACGCTCGAGGAGGAGATGTTCGCCGCGGCGGAGGAGCTGCGCTTCGAGTACGCGGCGAAGCTGCGCGACGAGATCAAGGAGCTCCGCCGGGAGCTCCAAGCCGCGGCCGAAGAAGCTCCCGCCTAGTCGGACGAGGAGATGAGCGTGCGGTTGCCGCCGCTCTGCTTTGCGGCGTAGAGCGTCCGGTCGGCCACGCGAAGGAGCGACGCCGGCGTCTCGCCGTCGGCCGGGAAGCTCGCGACGCCGAGCGCGGCCGTGATCGTCCGCCCGCCCGCGAGCGGCGCGGCCGCCAACTCCCTGCGGAAGCGCTCGGCAACTCCGAGCGCGTCACTGGCGCCGGTCTCGGGCAGGAGAACGACGAACTCGTCGCCCCCGAGGCGCGCGGCGACGTCGGCGATCCGCTTGTGCTCGCGGAGGCAATCGGCGACCCGCTGGAGCACGGCGTCGCCCAGCTCGTGGCCTCCGCTGTCGTTGATCGCCTTCAGGCCGTCGCAGTCGATCATCACGAGCGAGAGCTCGTGACCGTTTCTCCGGCAGCGCGCGAGCTCTTCCGCCAGCCGGTCCTCGAGGCCGCGGCGGTTCAGGAGGCCGGTCAGCGAGTCCGTGACGGCGGCACGCTGCTCTCTTCGAAGCGCCTGGCCGACGTCGATCAGCGCCGCCGTGTGCTGGGCGAAGAGCGTCGCTGCCTCGACCTGCTCGCGGTCGAGCTCCGCCGGGGCCGACGCGCGCCCGACGACGGCACCGACGTTCCCTCCGGCGGCGCGGAGCGGAAGCCAGATCACGCCTTCGAGCACGCTGTACGCCGCGCCCGCTCCGGTGCGTTCCTCGATTCCGGCCAAGCGCAGGACTTCGCTCTCGTCGAGCGGCTTCAGGCTGGAATCGGGTCGCCGCCAGAAGCTCGCGAGCTGGTAACCGGTTCCGCCCCGGACGAGGCTGACCTGAGCGGAATCGAGCTCGAGCAGGCGGGCAAGGGTCCGGGCTGCGAACTCTGCGATGGCGGCGACCCCGCGCAGCGAGCTTGCGTGAACGCAGAGCCGGGCGACCGATGCAAGATCGAGCCCGTGGCCCGAACGGATCTCTTCGACGCGCTCGGCAAGCCTTGGCGCGAGCTCCTCGTAGATGCCCGCCGCGTTCGCGGGCAGCGCGTGGCCGAGCGTCTCGATGTTGAGCACGCCGGCCGGCGCGCCGCCGATTGTGAACGGGACGGCGATCTCCGAGGTGATCCCTGGGACCGCGGCGATGAAGTCCACGTCGTCGCTTGCGTCCTCGATGAACTGCGTCTCGCCCGTGCGGATTGCGCGTGCCATGACGCCCTGCGCGAGCGAGAACCCGTCGCGGACCTCGGCGTAGCCGCGCTGACTGACGAGCCAAAGGCGTTCGTGCTCGAGGAGGTAGACACTCGCGAGCAGCCGCCGTCCGCAGCCGTCGACGAGCGCGTCAAGAGCGTTCTCGATCGACTCTCGTCCGCTCGAAGCTGCCAGCGCCGCCTTCCCGCGCTGGACGCCGGCGCTCAGCACCTCGACGCTGAGCCACCGGTTTTCGGCCGGGCTCGGGTCTCGATCCTCTCTAGCCGCCGCACGTGCAGACGCCGGCTGCGTCGGGAACTCCGGCTCCGGGATACGGCCCTCGAGGATCGCACGCACCTCCGGGAGGGACTCGAGGAAGCGATCGAGGACGAGGGGATCGAAGCGCGTGCCCCGGTCTCTTCGCATCTCCTCGACCGCCTCGTCGAACGGCAGCGCCGTTCGGTAGACACGGTTGCTCGTGATCGCGTCGAAGACATCCGCGACCGCGGCGATTCGTCCCTCGAGCGGGATCGCCTCGCCGATCACCCCGCGCGGGTAGCCCTTGCCGTCGAAGCGCTCGTGATGGGTGTGGGCGATCGTTGCCGCGATCTCCAGCAGCTCGGAGGACGAGCCACCGAGCAGGCGATGCCCGATGTCGGCGTGGCGCTCCATGACCCGGCGTTCGGAGTCGGTGAGGGCGCCGGGCTTGAGCAGGATCCGATCGGGGATCGCGATCTTGCCGACGTCATGGAGCCCGCTCGCGAGCCGGATCAGCTCGCAGCGCTCTTCGCCCAGGCCGAGCTTCTGCGCGAGAAGCCCGCAGTAGCGGCTCATGCGCTCGGTATGACGGCCGGTTTCGGCGTTCCGGAACTCGGCTGCCGACGCGAGCCGGCGGATCGTCTCGGCCTGGCTGAGCTGCAGGTCGAGTTGCGAGCGGCGGAGCCGGGCGACGGTGTCGACGAGCTCGTCCTCGGTGCGTCTCCGCTCGGTGAGCTCGTCCTGCGCGGTCGCATAGAGGCGTGCGTTCTCGAGGGCGAGCGAGGCGAGCCGTCCGAAGCGCGAAAGCAGCCCGACCTCGGCGTCGCCGAAGGTCTGGTTCTCGTCGACCCGGGCGAGGCCGAGGACGCCCGCAACCTCGCCGCGGGCGAGCAGCGGAACGCCGACGACCGCGCGGAACGGGACGTCGTCGAACTTCTGCGCGCGTCCTCTCCAACTGTGGTAGTCGTCGACGACGAGCGGCTCGCCGCTCTGCCACACCCTGCCGGCGAGCCCGAGTCCTTTTTCGAGCGAGCTCCCGACCTTCGACTCGAAGACGCCGAGGCCGACTTTGACCTCGAGGGTCTGGTCGTCGATCGGCAGGTAGAGGTAGCCGTGAGGCGTCCCTACGAGTCCGCCGGCGCGCTCGACGATCGCCTCGAGCAGTTCGGCGAGGTCGAGGCGCTCGATCAGGCCGAGGGCGGTCTCGTGGAGGGCGGCCAGCTCTTCGCGCTCGTCGGGCACGACCGAGAGCGCGCGGAGAGGCTCCGCAGCCGCAGGCAGGAGGGTCACCGAGGAGTTATCGGACGCCGTTTCTTCCCGAGTGAGAGTTGGTCCGTCCCTCGATCAGGGGAGCGTTTCACGTCGTTTTGACCAGGTTCTAACCACATCCTCCTGCTCGAGAGGCGTAGGATCGAGCCGGTACGTCTGGGTTGAGGGGAACATCGAGAGGGAGAGGGGAGCAGTGAAGAGCTTCGGTCGTCTCGGCGTGGCCGCATTCGTCGCGGTCAGCGCCCTCGCAGTCCTGGTCTTCGCCGGCCCGTCGGCGGGCGGCAGCAAGGATCACAAGTCACCAACGAACGGGGTGAGATCGCAGAAGGCGATCATGTTCGCCTCCGACGGCATGCGCCCCGATCTGATGGAGCGGTACGCGCGCAAGGGGATCATGCCGACCTTCAAGGAGCTGATTAATAACGGCGTTCGCGGCCGAAACGGTCTGCTCCAGGGCTTTCCGCCGAACACCGGCGTCGGCTGGCACACCCTGGCGACAGGTACCTGGCCCGGTGAGCACGGCTCGACGAACAACACGTTCCATCGGCAAGGCACAGGCTTCGATACGACGACGAGCTTTGCGACCACCGGCATCCTCCAGGCGGACACGATCCTTCAGGCGGCCGAGCGCTCCGGGAAGAAGATCTTCTCGATGGAATGGGTCGCGGCGCGAGCGCTCGTTCCGGCGCTTCGGGGCCCCGTAGTCGACTTCCGGAGCTTCATCGGGGGCCGCGGGATCGCGCTGAACTTCGACATCCCCGGGCAGCTCTCGGGCGCGTTTGGAGTGCAGTACCAGCAGCGCGTCCTCGCAAACGCGGTCGTCGGCCCCGGCGGCTGGTCGAACGTCCCGACCTCGTTCAGCCCGCCGAAGGAGACGTTCTTCTCCCACGGCAGCACGCAACTTCCGGGCGGGGGCGTTTGGGACGTCTACATCTACGACTCGACGAACGACTCGACGGTCAACTACGACCGCATCGTCGTCGTGAACAGCTCAGCCGCGAAGAACGCCGCCGGCATTGCGCCGATCGCGCGCGGCCAGTGGCAGGACCGCAAGGTCGTCATGGTGTCCGGAGCGTTTAGCGGACGGACAGGCGGCTTCCTGATGAAGCTCATCGACCTGAACGCGGACGCTTCTCGCTTCCGCATCTACTTCACCTCAGTCCAGCGAGCGAACGCCACGTACCACGCCCTCTGTGGTCCGACGGCACTGAACTGCGCGGAGTCGCTGGCCTTCGAGGAAACTCTGAACCGTGACTTCCCGACCTCGACGGCGGCCGACTTCGCGCCGCTCGAGGCGCTGATCGTCGACGAGGACACGTACGTCGAGCAGGGCTTGAAATGGGCCGATGCGCACTTCGCGTACATGCGCTACGTCGTCAACACACTCGGCTACAAGCCCGACATGATGTTCGTCGGCAACCCGGTCACCGACGAGTTCGGCCACCAGTTCCTCGGGCTGCTCGTGAAGACCGACATCGACGGACGGCCGAACCCGTACTTCGACGACGTGAACGGCGACGGGACGAAGGACGGCCGGCTCGACGAGCGTGAGGGCTACATCCGCGCGGCGTACCACGAGGCCGACGCGACGCTGGCTCTCGCTCGCGAACTGATGGGGAAGCGCGATACGACGGTGATGGCGTCGTCCGACCACGGCTTCGCGCCGCAGTGGCTCGCGATCAACGCTCGGAAGATCCTGTTCGACACCAAGGTGACGAACACGGTGACGGGCGCACAGGTGTCGGTGCACCCGAGCGGTGACCCGACGATCACGTTCCCGAACCCGCCGGGCGGCACGAACCTCAGCAACTGCCGTGCCCAGCTCGGCGCCGCCGATCTCGCGAAGGCCTGCTGGGCGGGGGGAACGACGCAGATCTACATCAACCCGACGCTTCCCGCTGGGATCACGTACGAGGCAGTTCGCACGGCGGTCCGCAACGCCTTCGCGAACTTGACGGATCCCGGTCAGGCAGCCGGCCCGGGAGCGCGGCCAAGCTCCACGAACGCGCAGGTGATCCTGAGGATCCTGAACAAGGAGGAGCTGCGGAACGTCGACGGCACCGACTCGCTGCATCCGACGCGGAGCGGTGATGTCGTCGTCGTCTCACGGCCGCCGTACCAGTTCGATGCGGCCACGAACGGCCAGAACATCGCGTTCTCGCAG
>Ga0081538_10003985_pt1 | contig 13758 bp, 13 predicted proteins | sample TabmetS5T2R1_FD_71022 | JGI IMG/M metagenome (GOLD analysis project Ga0081538, IMG submission 71022) | Tabebuia heterophylla rhizosphere microbial communities from the University of Puerto Rico - S5T2R1 | ecosystem: Host-associated > Plants > Roots > Rhizosphere ... | reverse complement strand
GCCCGGACAGCCAGGGCACGCCCCGGAACTGGCGGCGGTGGGCGGTCTCGTGCAGGGCGATCCAGAGGCGGAAGTCGGCCGGGCGGAAGCGGTGGCGGCGCTCGGTGGCGACGATGTTGGGCACCACGTACCAGACCGTCCCCTCGCCGTGGGCCTTGACGGGCAGCGGGGCGTCGCCGTTGGGTGAGGCGGCCTGGTCGGGGCCGGGCATGGGCAGGTCGTACTGGCCGAGGACGCGCTGGCCGACGTAGCCGAGCAGGGTGCCGGCCTGGGCCCCGGCGATCGCCCTGGTGCTGGTGCGCATGGCCGCCGGCACCGGGCCGGTGGCCTTCCAGGCCTTGCGGTCGGCCACCTTCTCGGCCAGCGGCCGCAGGATCCGCCGGAGGGTGGCCAGGTTGGCCTCGACCCACTCGCCGCGGTCGAGCGGCTCGGCGATCGGCGGCGGCAGCTCCCCGCCGAGGCCGGTGAACTCGGCCACGGCCTTGTCGGCGGTGGTCGACAGGTCGGTGAACTGGCGCGACCAGGCGGCGCGGACGGGCAGCTCCGACCCACCGGCCACCCGGCGGCCGACCCGGGCGGCCAGCTGCCAGTCGACGAGCTCGGGGACGTCGGTGGGAAGGGCGGTCGAGACCACGGTAGCTCCAGGAACGAGGCGACGTGCCTTCCCAGGCTACGCCAGCGGGCGCGGTTCGGCGGGGGCCGGGGGCGTCAGGACTTGGGGCGGCTGAAGCCGGGCCAGAAGCGCACGTAGAGCGCGATCAGGGCCAGGGCGAGGAGCGCCCCCAGGGCGAACAGCCCCCAGCCGGCCCAGTAGATGGCCGGTCGTCCCGAGGATGGCGGGGCGGCCGCGCTCGGGGTCTCGACCACGGCCCCGCCGTCCTCCCCCTGGGTGGTGGTGGTCGCGGCCGCGGCCGTGGTGCCGACCGTGATCGTGCCCTTCATGCCCTGGGCCACGTGGACCTGGCAGAAGTAGGGGAAGGTCCCGGCCTTGGGGAACTTCACCTCGCAGGAGTCGCCGACCTTGGTCATGTTGGCGATGGTGCAGTCGGAGGCGTTGAACTTGCCGTCGCTCTTCTCGATGTCGGACCCGTCTCCGGAGAACACCGGGTGGGTGGTGCCGCCGGTGATCTCGAAGGTGACCGTGCCGCCCGGCCGGACGGCGGCGTCGGCCGGCACCCACTTGTTCTCGGCGGTCCCCTCGATGGTGACCTGGTTGGGGACGGACTGCGCCTCGGCCGGGCTCCCGGCGGTCAGGACCAGCCCGGCCCCGAGCAGGGCGACGGCGATGGCCAGCGGGAGGAGGCGGGGCAGGCTGCGGGCGACGGCGAGGTGCATGGGCTGCGGTGCGCTCCTGTCGGGGTCCGGGGGGCGGCGAGCCTGGTCCCCCGGTCGGATCGGTTCGGCCGGCGGCGGGATTGTAGCAAGCGCGACCCAGGTCAGGGGGGCCGGGTAAAGCCCGCGGCCGCTGGCGCCGATGGTGATGAGGACCATCAGCGCTCCCGTCTAGCCCACCCCGCACCAACGCGGTCCAAGGACCGAGAAAGCTGGGCTCGGTAGTGTCTTCTCACGTGCAGCCCGTCCGGGGGCGCACGGCCGGTGGCGGCCGGCCTGCCCTGGCAACGGGCGTGTTCCTGTTGGTCGCGTCGCTCGTGCTGCTGGTCTCGCCGCCCACCCGGCCCGACGCCCCGCCCTCCCGCTCCCTCCCGACTTCCGCTCCGTCCCGCACCCTGGCCGAGGTCCTCGTCCAGGGGCCCGGGGCCGCCGCCGCCGTGGCCGCCGCCGGGGGCCGGTCGCTGGCCGCCCTGCCGATCGTCGACGGCCTGCTCGCCCAGGTCCCGGCGGCCGAGGCGCCCCGCCTGTCCGACCACCCCGGCGTCCGGGCCGTCACCGACGCCGACCGGCCGTTGCGGGTGCGGGCCGCCGACCCGCTCCCCGGGGGTGTGGACCCCAGGGGTGTGGACCCCGGGGGTGTGGACCCCGGGGGTGTGGACCCCGGGGGTGTGGACAGCCCGGCGCAACCCTCGCCCGGTTCGGGTAGCGTCCCCCTCCGGGGGGCCTCGCCGCCGGAGGCCGGGGTGACGGCCGCCGGCGTCGCCGTCGGGGTGACGGCCGCTGGCGTCGCCGTCGGCGTGCTCGACACGGGCATCGCGGCCAGCGGCGACCTGGCCGGCCGGGTGGTGGCCAGCGCCGACCTCTCCGGCGAGTGGACCTTCTCCGACTCCTACGGCCACGGCACCTTCATGGCCGGGCTGATCGCCGGGAGCGGCCAGGGCGGCGGGCCGGCCGGGGTCGCCCCCGGGGCCGACCTGGTCGACCTCAAGGTGGCCGGCGCCGACGGCGCCACCACCCTCGGCCAGGTCCTGGCGGCCATGCAGCTCGCCGACGCCGCCCGCGAGCGCTTCAACCTGCGCGTCCTCAACGTCTCGCTGGGCGCCCCGGCCGACGACCCGGCCACCGCGCCCCTCACCGAGGCGGTCGAGCGGCTCTGGGCCGACGGCATCACCGTGGTCGCGGCCACCGGCAACGAGGGCGGCGGGGTCGACGCGCCCGGGCTGGACCCGTACGTGCTCACCGTCGGCGCCGTCGACGCGGCCGGGCTGGTGCCCGGCTGGAGCAGCCGCGGGCGGGACTTCGCCGGCCGGCCCAAGCCGGACCTGGTCGCGCCCGGCGTCGGCCTGGTCGGCCTGCGCGCCCCCGGCTCCACCGTCGACCTGGCCAACCCCGGGTCGCGGGTCGGCGACCGCTACTTCCGCGGGTCGGGCACCTCGATGTCGACCGCGCTGGTGGCCGGGGCGGCCGCCCTGGTCGCCGCGGCCCACCCGGACTGGGGGCCGGACCGGGTCAAGGCGGCCCTCACCGGCACGGCCAGCCCCCTGGCCCAGCCGTCCGGCTCGGGCGCGGGCGCCCTGAACGTGGGGGGCGCCCTTGGTGCGGCCTCGGCGCCGGCGGCCAACGCCGACCTGTTCCCGCTGCGGACGGTCGGCCTGACGGCCGCCCCGAACCCCCCCGGGACCCTGCACGGGCTCGGCTGGCGGGCCGGCGGCGCCGACGGCCTCCGCTGGGCGCCGGCGGGCGGCCTGCCCGGGACCACGGCGGGCGCCGAGGACGCCGACGGCGTCTGGACGGCCCATCCCTGGCTGAGCGGGCGCTGGGCGACCGACGCCCTGGCCGCCAAGAGCTGGGCCGCCCAGCAGTGGCTGGCCCGGGTCTGGGCGGCCAGGAGCTGGCTGGCCGCCGGGCTCGAGCGGGCCGGCTGGGCCGCCCTGCAGTGGTCCTGGGGCGGCCTGCGGGCCGCCGCCCTCGACGGCGTCGTCGGGTCCGGCGGGGCGGTCGACTGGGTGGCCAGGAGCTGGGCGGCCCGTTCCTGGGCCCAGCAGGCCTGGGGGCCGGGAGACCTGGCCGCGCGGAGCTGGGCCGCCCGCAGCTGGGCCGAGCTCGCCTGGGAGGCGCGGAGCTGGGCGGCCAGGAGCTGGGCGGCCGTCGACTGGACGGCCCGCAGCTGGGCGTCCCGCCGCTGGACGGCCGGCACCTGGGCGGCCAGGAGCTGGGCACGACGGACCGGGAACGAGTGGAAGGGGGGATGACCTTGAGGGGGCTGCCGCCGCGGCTCCGGTGGTTCATCGTGCTGGTGGCGACCGCTGGGCTCCTGGCCAGCCTGGCGGTCGTCCTGCTCGACCCGGGCGGCTGGGACCGCTCGGTGTGGCCCAGGCTGGCCGTCCTGCTGGTGCTCACGGCCGCCTCGGAGATCGCCGGGCTGCGGCTCCCCCACCGCGGCGCCCTCGAGATGCTCAACCTCTACGAGGGCATGGTGGTGGTCAACGTCGCCCTGCTCCCGGCCGGCCAGGCCATCGCCGTGTCCCTCGGCGGGCTGCTGGTGGCCCAGGTGGTGCAGCGGCGGGCCCCGGTCAAGGCGGTCTTCAACCTCGGCATGTACGCCACCGCCCTCGCCCCCGCGATCGGCCTGTACCACCTGGTCGCCGCCGACGCCGGCCTGCTGAGCGCGCGCGGCATGACCGCCATGGCCGTCGGGGTCGCGGTGTTCGCGCTCGTCAACCTGCTGCTCATCAGCAAGCTCCTGGCCCTGCTCGAGGAGCGGCCGGTCTGGGACGTGGTCCAGGAGTCGTCCAAGCTCTCCATCCTCATCTTCGTCGGGAACTCGGCCGTCGGCCTGATCGGGGTGGTCCTGTGGCTGCGCGAGCCGGTCGCTCTGCCGGCGGTGCTGCTGCCGGCGGCCACGCTGTGGCTGGCCTACCGCTCGGCCGAGCGGCAGATGCAGGAGCGCGACCGCTTCCAGCACCTCTACGAGGTCGGGCAGGCGTTCGCCTCGTCGCTGGAGCTGGAGGAGGTGCTGCCCAACGTCCTGCCCAAGGTGGCCCGCCTGTTCGGGGCCGACGAGGCGCACCTGCTGTTCGCCCAGGGGGCCGGCCGGCCGTTCGGGGCCATCCACGGGCCCGAGGGCTTCCGCTTCGGCCCGGCCGACCCGGCCGATCTGGCCGCCCTGGCCCTGCTCGGCGACGGGACCGGCCCGGTGGTGGGCCGCCAGGGCCAGGCCCCGGCCGGCTGGCGCGAGCTGCTGGTCGCCCCCCTGGTCGCCCAGGGGCGGCACCTGGGCGTGATCGTGCTCGGCACCCTTGACCGTCCCGAGAACGGCGCCGGGGTGGGGATGCGGCTCGGCCGCCAGGACCTCCAGCTGCTCTCGCCGCTGACCTCGGGGCTGGCCGTCACCCTGGGCAACGCCACCCAGGTGGCCCAGATCAAGGAGGAGAAGTCGACCCTTGAGCAGATCCTGGGGCTGTCCTCGGACGGCATCCTGCTGCTGGACGGCAAGGGCCGGGTGCGGGTCTGGAACCAGGCCATGGAGCGGATCTGTGGCGTGACCGCCGACGAGGCGGTCGGCCTGCCCTACAACGAGCTGCTGGCCGGCCTCGACCCCGACGGCAAGCCGGTCCGGCTCGAGGACCTGCTGGCCGCGGCCTCCCCGGGCAGCCCCCGGGCCTCCGCCGAGGTGCAGATCCGCACCTCCGAGGGGCTGGAGCGGTGGCTGCGCTGCAACCACTCGCTGCTGTACGAGGGCGGGGACTGGACCACCGACGTGGTGATCGTCCACGACGTGACCCGCATCCGCCAGGCCGAGCGGGCCAAGACCGACTTCGTGGCCACCGTCTCCCATGAGCTGCGCACGCCCATCACCCCGATCAAGGGGTACGTGGAGATCCTCCAGGCGCGCGGGCCCAACCTGTCCGAGGACAAGCGCCAGGACATGCTGCGGATCGTGGCCGAGCGGGCCGACCACCTGGCCCGGCTGGTCGAAGATCTCCTCCTGGCGTCGCGGATCTCCTCGGAGCCGGGCGGGTCGGCCGTGGTCGACATGCGGCGCGAGTGCACCGACCTGGCCGAGGCGGCCCGCCGGGCCGCCGCCGACTGGCTGCGCAGCCCCGAGAGCCGGCTCGAGCTGGAGCTGCCCGCCGGGCCCCTGGAGGTCGACGCCGATCCCCTGCGGCTGGTCCAGGTCCTGGCCAACCTGATCTCCAACGCCCACAAGTACTCCCCGGCCGACCAGGAGGTGCGGCTGCGGGTGTGGCGGGACAACGGCTGGGCCATGGCGGCCGTGGCCGACCGGGGACGCGGCATCCCCCGCGAGGAGCTCAACCGGGTGTTCGAGAAGTTCCACCGGGTCGAGGACCCGATGACCATGACCACCGGCGGCACCGGGCTCGGGCTCTACATCGCCCGCGAGCTGACCAGGGCCATGGGCGGCGAGATCGAGGCGACCAGCGCACCCCGCCGGGGCTCGACCTTCACCGTCCGCCTGCCCCTGGCCCCGCGCCCCGACGGCGCCGAGGAGACCGGCCCGGCCGCCCGCGAACGGGCCGACGACGGCCCGCCACCGGGGGCCCGTTCGCGCCGCGCCCGCAACCCCCTCTGCCGCTGCTCCTAGTCGCTGTCGCTCGCCGAGGCGGTGGTGCACAATCCTCGCGTGAACAGAGCCGGACGGGAGCGGGGGGCCACCGCCGTCGCCTACGCGGTGATGGTCGCGATCATCGCGTTGCTCCTGGTCGCCGGGGTGTTCGCTCTCGGCGGCAGCATCGAGCAGGCCTTCACCGGCGGTGCCGACTGCATCATCAGCCCCGGCAGCTGCGACGACGGTTCGGGGGGCGGCGGAGGCGGCGGCGGAGGTGGTGGCGGCGGCGGTGGCGGTGGCGGCGGCCCCACGACGACCAACCCGCCCGGGCCGACCACGACCACGACCGCCGGCTCCTGACCGGCTACTCCCGGGCCAGGCGGCGCAGGCCGGTGGTGGCCACCTGCTGGAGGCTCTCCAGCTGCGCGGCCAGCACCTTGGTCCCCTTCTCGGACAGCCGGTAGGGGCGCCGGCGGTCGTCGGCCGGGAGGGCCTCGATCAGCCCCTGGTGCTGGAGCCGGGCCAGGGCGCCGTAGAGCGTCCCCGGGCCCAGGGTGACCCCCGCGAACTGCTGGATGTCCTTGGTGATGGCGTAGCCGTGCCTGGGGCCGTCGGCCAGGCTCGACATGACGAGCAACGACGGGTCAGAGAACCGCCCGTGGTCACCGAGGTCGCCAGGCACCATCTACCCTCCCCCATAGGGCCGGCGACCCCAGTGTCCGGGCCCCACCGACCAGGGTCAAGCGCTCTCGGGAGAACCGGCCAATCCCTGCTACCTTGCCGGCAGGGCCGGGGTTTGATGGAGGGCCCCGGCGGTCAATCTGGCCACGGCAACCGCCGTCGACGTCTCCAGGCGAGGTAGGACGATGAAGATCAGGAAACGGCTGGCTCAGCTCGGGCTCATCATGGTGGCGCTGCCCCTGGTCGGCTGGGGCCTCGAGCAGATGGCCAAGCGGGCCGAGGAGCGCCGGCCCGGGTCCGGCAAGTGGCTGCGCACGGGGTCGGACTTCGCCCACGGGTTCGGCCGCGGCCCCCTCTCCTCCCGGCTCCGCACCCCCCGCCACTAGCCCATCGGGGTGATACGGTCCGAGCATGAGGACCGCACCGCGCATCGGCTCGGCTCTGGTGGGGTGGCGGCGGCTGGCGGTGGTCGCGGCGCTGGCCAACGCGGTGATCCTGTTCGGCTACGGCCTTGCCCGGGGTGACCGCGAGGCCCTCGCCTTCGCCGTGATCATGGTCGTCGGCCTCGGGCTGCTGCGGGTCGGCACCGGGCTGCTCGGCCTGCTGGTGCTGGCGGCCCTGTTCGTGAACATCGAGATCTGGATGTTCCCGGCCGCCAACGGCAACGCGACCTACCGGGCCGGGCTGCCCGACCTGCTGGTCTCCGCGTCGCTGGTCGCCTTCTCGCTGGCCGGCTTCATCGGGGCGGTGGCCGCCCTTGTCCACCTGCGCGACCCGGCGGCCGGGCGGGCCGCGGCCGGTCCCACCGGCGTGATCGCCGTGCTCTTCATCTTCATCAGCCTCGGGCTGGTGTGGGCCATGACCGACGCCGAGCCCCAGGTCGTCCCCGAGGGGGCGGTCGAGGTCCGGACGACCAACGTGGCCTTCGTTCCCGACACCCTCCGGGCGGGTGGCGGCCGGGTGACGGTGGCGGTCCGCAACCGCGACCTGTTCTGGCACACCTTCACCATCGACGCCCTCGGCGTCGACATCAGGGCGCCCGTCGGGGGTGTGCGCTCGGCCAGCTTCGAGGCCGAGCCGGGCACCTACGACTTCTACTGCCGCATCCCCGGGCACGCCACCCTGGGGATGCGCGGCAGGCTGACCGTCGGCTGACCGGGGCGGCGGCCGCGGGTCAGATCGAGTCGTAGATGGTCACGAACCCGTAGCCGCGCCGCCTGAGCTCGGCGATGATCCCGGGCAGGGCGTCGGCGTCCAGGGTCGAGCCGTCGGTGGGGTGGGAGCCGACGTGCATGAGGACGATCTGCCCCGGCCGGAGGCTGGCCAGCACCCGGTTCGTCACCGACTGGACGCTCTGGCCGCCGGAGGTGCCCTGCCAGCCGAGGGAGTCGACGGTCCAGCGGATCGACCCGTAGCGGAGCCCGTTGACGATCCCCATGGTCCGGGCGTCGCGGTCGCCGAAGGGGAAGCGGAACATCGGCCGGGGGTTGAACCTGGTCGACCCCTGGATCTTGCTCTCGGCCCGGTTGAGCTCGCCGCGCACGGCCGCGTCCGACAGGGCGGGCAGGTGCGGATGGGTGTCGCTGTGGTTGCCGATCGGGTAGCGGACCGCGATCCGGCGGGCGTCGGCCGGGAAGCTGTCGACCCAGCGGCCGGTGAGGAAGAAGGTCGCCGGGACGCAGTTGGCCTCCAGCGTCGAGAGGATCGAGGGCACGCCGTTGGCGTTGGCGCCGGCGTCGAAGGTCAGGGCGACCACGTTCTGGGTGGTGGCCACCGTGTTGAGCTCGGTCCCCCGCAGGGCGGCGGGCAGGCCCTTGCCGCCGCGACCCCGGGTGATCGCCCCCGGCCCGGCGAAGCCGAGGTCGCAGCCGAGGCCGTAGCTGAAGGTGAGGTCGGCCGGGCCGGCCTGGTTGCTGTTGCGCAGGGTCCAGGCGCTGCGCCGCTTGACGCCGACGGTGGTGGTGCCGTTGCCGTCCCAGTCGCCGACGACCCGCTGGTCGGAGGGGAGGCCGAAGTCGAAGGGGGGGACGGTGGCGGAGTTGGCCGGGTCGTTGCTGGCCCGCAGGAACCAGGTGGCGCCGCGGACCACGCCCGGGGTCGAGGTGCCGTCGCCGTCCCAGTCCCCGGCCACGGCCAGGTCGGAGGCGAACCCGTAGGCGAAGCTGACGTCGGCCACGCCCGGGCTGGCGTTGGTGTTCTTCAGGAACCAGGTGCTGCCCCGGACCACCCCGGGGGTGTCGGTGCCGTTGCCGTCCCAGTCGCCGACCACCGGGTAGTCCCCCGGGAACCCGTAGGAGAAGCTGACGTCGGGCGGGCCGGCGCTGAGGCTGTTGCGCAGCAGCCAGGACGAGCCCCGGACCACGCCGGGGGTCGCCTCGCCGTCGCCGTCCCAGTCGCCGAGCAGCTGGAGGTCGCCCGCCTGGCCGTAGGTGAAGGTGTGGTCGGCCACCCCGCCGGTGAGGGTGTCGCGCACGAACCAGGTGTTCCCCCTGACGATCACCGGCTTGGTCGCCGCCCCGACCTGCACCCCGGCCCCGGCCGCGATCGCCCCGGCCATGACCCCGGCGCCGGCGGCCCCGGCGCCGGCCACCACCTGGCCGGCCAGCAGGATCGCGACCAGGACGAGCTTGCCCATGACGAACCCCCGATGCCGTCGTCAGAGCAAGCACCCTATTGCCGCGATCGTCCCGTGTCCAGACATCCCGGCGATCTGTGGACAAGGGCGCGCCGTCCGGTATCAGCGAGCCAAGTTCTGGGTATCTCTCTTGCGGCGCCCCGGCTCTGAACGCTCCCCCGGGCAGGGCCGGGGCGTCATATCTCGCGCGGATCTCCTGCGATGGGGGGTGGTCGGCGGTCACGGGCCGTCGTCTCATAGGAGCATGAGCGACCACACCATCCCCCACCCGCGGCCGGTGACGCCGCGCCTGCGGGGGCGGCTGCACCAGGCGGCGTTCCTGGCCTCGCTCCCGGCCGGGGTGGCGCTGCTGGTGGCGGCCGGCTCCGGCCGGGCCCGCCTGGCCGCGCTCGTCTACGTGGTCAGCCTGGTCGCCATGTTCGGGACCAGCGCCGCCCTGCACCGGCGGCACTGGTCGGCCAGGGCGTGGCTGCGGATGGACCGCCTGGACCGGGCGATGATCTACGTGCTGATCGCCGGCAGCTACACGCCGGTGATCCTGCTCGCCCTCCGGCCCGGCTGGCGGGTCGCCTTCCTGGCCCTGGTCTGGACGGTGGCCGCCGCCGGCATCGTGCTGGTGCTGCTGCGGACGGCCAGCCCGGTCGTCGGCCTGACCCGCATGGTCCTGTACCTGGGGCTCGGCTGGGTCTCGGTCCTGCTCCTGCCCCAGCTGGTCGGCACCCTCGGGCTCGGCAAGGTCGCCCTGGCCATGGTCGGCGGCCTCTTCTACACCGCCGGCGTGGTCGTGCTGATCCGCCAGCGGCCCGACCCGGTCCCGCACGTGTTCGGCTACCACGAGGTGTGGCACGCCTTCACGGTCGCGGCCGGCGCCTGCCACTTCGCCTTCATCTGGCTGCTGGCCGCCGCCGGCTGAGGCGCCGGCGCCCGGGATGTCCCTGAGCCAGGGCGCCCGATCCCAGGGACAGGTCCAGGGACGACCCCGATGCCATGGCCTCCGCCTTCGGCGACGCTGCCACCGGGACGGGAACCGATGGCGGGGAGGGACCATGGCGGAGATCGCCGAAGGCGTGCTGTCGCTCTCCGGCCTCGCCGCCCTGGCCCTGTTGTTCATCCTGCCGGCCCTTGAGGCGCCGGCCTTCCTCGGCCTGGTGCTCCCGGGCGAGCTGGCCCTGCTGCTCGGCGGCGTGCTGGCCCAGCAGGACCGCGTCCCGCTGGCCGCCGCCCTCGCCGTCGGCGTCGGCGGCGCCCTGGCCGGCGACTCGGCCGGCTACTGGATCGGCCGGCGCTGGGGGCCGCGGCTGCTCGCCTCCGGGCTCGGCCGCCGGGTCGGGCCGGCCCGCCTCCACCGGGTCGAGTCGCTGCTGCTGCGGGGCGGAGGCCGGGCCCTGCTGGTGGGCCGCTGCACGGCCGGGGCCCGGGTCGTGCTCCCCGGCCTGGCCGGCATGCTCGGGCTGCGCTACCGGTCCTTCGCCCTCTGGACCGGGGCCGCGGCCACCGTCTGGGCCGTGGCCCACGTCCTCGCCGGCTACGTCGCCGGCGCCGGCTGGCGCCACGTCCACCACCTCAGCGGCCGGGTCGGGATCGTCCTTGCCGTCGTGCTCGCGGCCGCCCTGGCCGCCGCCTACGTCGCCGGCAGGTGGAAGTCGCGCAGGCGCTCGAGCTCGGGCGGGAGCCAGCTCGGCCCGCGACCGGTCCGGGTCAGCCGCCGGCTCCCAGCGGCCGTGGCAGCCGGATCATCGGCCAGGCGACGAGCGCGTCCACCCGCTGGGTGAACCCGTGGCCGTCCAGGCACCAGGTCTTGACGTGCTCGACCGGCCCGCCGGTCGAGGCCAGCACGAAGCGGTCGACCACCCCGGCGGGCACGCCGCATCCGATCTCGGGACAGGCGATCAGCTCCGGCAGCGTGGTCCCCGTGGTCTCCAGTTCCATCTCCCCCCACCTCTCCAAGGGTGCATCCGCCCCCAGTCTCCTGCGGCGGCGCCGACCCGGCTGTGCCGTCCGGCACAGCGCCCGAGTGCCGTCGATCACGCCCCGCCGGGGCCGGCGTCCCCGGGCACGGTCAGCCGCCGACGTGCTCGGTGCGCAGCTCGTGGCGCTCGTCGGGCAGCCGGGCCTCGTACCAGATGCGGTGGCCGCCGCCGGGGAGGGGGAGGACGTCCAGGTAGCGGACGTCGGCCACGGGCGGGCCGTCGGCCGGCTCGAAGCGGCCGTCCCGGCCGGTGGTGGTGGCCAGGCCGGTCCGCTCGAACCAGTTCTCCTCGGCCGAGGCGCGGCCGTCGTAGGCGGCCCGGCCGTCGGGGAGGACGGTGGTGAGGCGGGCCCCGCGGGCGTCCCAGGCGCCCGGCCGGCCGCTCAGGACGGTGCCGCGCCAGTCCCACGACCAGCCGTCGTCGCTGGTGGCGTAGGCCGAGCGCATCCGGTCCTCGGCCCCGGGCACGTCAAGGGGGTGGCAGCAGATCCAGGCGTGCCAGCGGCCGTCCCGCAGCTGCACGATCGGGTCCTTGACGGCCGTCCGCTCGTCGCCGGGGAAGACCGGGCGGGCCTCGGCCACGGCCAGGCCCTCGGGGTCGTCGGCCTCCAGGGCCTCGATCCACCAGTGCTTGCTCTCGGGCGTGCCGCAGCAGACGTACAGCCGCCAGCGGCCCTGCGGGGTGCGGACCACCGCCGGGCGCTCCATCCACTGGGCGCCGAAGCGCGACTGGTCGAGGGTGGCCACGGTGGTGAAGGTCTCGCCGTCGGGCGAGCGGGCCACGACCGTCTGGTCCATCCCGTCGTGCCCGTTGCGCACCCGGTAGCCGACCACGAACCCGCCGTCGCCGTCCGGCGCGGCGCTGGAGGCGCCGGCCCACCAGCCGGGCCCGGCGCCGGGCGCCGGCACCGCGACCACGGCCCGGCCCATCCCGGGGAGGGGGAAATCTCGCATGCACCAACCCTAGCATCCGGGCGATCATGCGGTCCGGCGGGCGGCGGCGAGAGGAGCGGGTGCGGGTGGGCGGACAGGTGACGCTGGAGGCGGCGGCGGAGCGGCTGGCGGCGTTCGCCGGCCGCTGGCTCGACCTGCCGGGGGCCACGCCCGGCCTGGCGATCGGGCTGATCGGGCCCGGCGGGTGGCGGCGCGAGCTGGCCGTCGGCGTGACCGACGTCGCCTCGGGCCGGCCGCTGGCCCCGGACGCGCTCATGCCGGTGGCCTCGGTCGGCAAGGCGATGACGGCCGCGGCCCTGCTGCGCGAGCACCAGGCGGGCCGGCTCGACCTGGACGCCCCGGTCCACGAGCACCTGCCCTGGCTGCCCCTGGCGACCCCGTTCGGGCCGATCAGCGTGCGCCACCTGCTGAGCCACACCGCCGGGATCGTCAGCGGCATGGAGGGCTCGCCGTCGCCGTACCTGGAGGCGCTCGCCCTCGTCCACACCCCGCCGGGGTGGCCGCCCGGGCAGAGGCTCCGCTACTCCGACGTCGGCTACGCCGTGCTCGGGCTGGTGCTGGAGCGGGTCGCCGGCTGCTCCTACGCCGAGGCGCTCCGGCGGCACGTGCTCGATCCCTGCGCCATGGCCGGCTCGGAGGCCGTCACCACCGCCGAGGCCCAGGCCCGCGCGGCCACCGGCCACGTCCGGCTGGCCGGCGGGGCCATGGTCCCCGCCCCCTGGGTGCCGACGACGGCGGGGTCGGGGGCCACCCTCTGCACCGCCCCCGACCTGAGCCGGTTCCTGCGCGCCGTCGTCGCCGGCGACCCGCCGCTGCTGGACCCGGCCGTCCGCGAGGCCATGCTGACGCCCGCCCTGCCCATCCCCGACGGGGACTACGGGTACGGCCTCGGCCTCGAGCTGGACGACCAGGACGGCTACCGCCGGGTCGGCCACCAGGGCGACTGCCCCGGCTACTGCAGCTACGCCTTCGGCTGCCCGGAGACCGGGGTCGGCGTGGCCGCCCTCGGCAACGGGCCCTGGCGGCCGCCGTCGGAGGAGGCCAGCGCCTGGGCGGTGGTCGAGCACGGCCTGGCCCTGCTGCGGGCGGCGGCCCTGGGCCGGGACCTCCCACCCGACCCGCCCGACCCACCGGCCGCCGTTCCCGAGCCGGCCGACGACCGGCCGGCGGCCCCGGCGCCCGCGGCCGACCTCCCCGCCGAGCTGGCCGCCCTGACCGGGACCTACGCCGCCTGGAACCCCTGGCTGCCCCAGGTCGTCGTCCGCCCCGCCGGCGGCGGGCTCGTCCTGGTGTGGCCCGAAGGCGACACCGAGCCCCTGACCCCCCTCCCCGGCGGCGGCTTCCGCCTCGGCGACGACCCCGACAGCCCGGACCGGGTCCAGTTCCAGGCCGAGGTCGACGGCCGCCCCATGCGGGCCGTCGTGTCCGGCTGGCCCTACGACCGGGTGGACTGAGCCTGCGCCCCCTAGTCGAACACGGTCGCCCAGTCGCGCCTGACGCTCACGACCGTCCAGCTCCGGGCCTTGGCCTCCTCGAGGGCGCGCTCGGCCCCGGCGACGTAGTCGAACTCGCGCTCGGGGTCGTCGTGCAGGACCAGCAGCCGCAGCCCGGGGCGCG
>Ga0081538_10003984_pt1 | contig 13759 bp, 13 predicted proteins | sample TabmetS5T2R1_FD_71022 | JGI IMG/M metagenome (GOLD analysis project Ga0081538, IMG submission 71022) | Tabebuia heterophylla rhizosphere microbial communities from the University of Puerto Rico - S5T2R1 | ecosystem: Host-associated > Plants > Roots > Rhizosphere ... | reverse complement strand
AGGCGCCGGTGGCGGGCGAGAGCATCCTGACCTATGCCGGCTCGTCGTCGGGGGCGGTCGCGTACCGCGAGCTGGCCAAGGAGGTATTGGCGTCATGAAAGGTCGGGCGAGCCTGCCCGGAGCCGACGAGCTGTTCCGCGTCACCTCGATCGACAAGGGTCGGGGCCGGGGAGCCAAGCAGCCGGCCGAGAAGGCCCAGCAGGACGACCGGGAGCCGGCCGAGCGGGTCCCGAGCGGGCGCCAGCGCCACGACGAGAAGGTCACCTTCTACTGCACCGCCGACGAGCTGATGGACCTCGAGAACGCCCGCCTCCTGCTCCGCCGCGAGCACGGCGTGGCCGTCGACCGCGGCCGTTTGGTCCGCGAGGCCATCGCCCAGGTCCTCTCCGAACTGGAACGCCACGGCGCCGACGCCCCCCTGGTCAAGCGCCTCACCAACCAATGACCCACCCGACCAGCAGAAGCGGCAACCCGGTCCCTGGGGCACGCGGCCACCCCGACCCTGGCCGAGGGGAGAGTCCGGGCCTCGGTGCACCGGGGAACCCCGGCCCTCGCTCACGAGGGAACCCCGCCCTCCGAGCACGCGGTCAGCCCGGCCTCGGTGCACGCGGCAATCCCGCCCTTGGCATACGCGGGAATCCCGGCCTCGGCGCACGCGGCAACTCCGGCCTTGGCGCACGCGGCAAGCCCACCTTCGGCGCACGCGGCAACCCCACCCTCGGCGCACGCGGCAAGCCCAGCCCCGGGCGTCGGGCCCCTGATGGGAGGGTAGCCGAAGCACGGGTTGGCGGTGCACAGCTGTCCACAGCCCCGTTCGTCCGGTTCGGGCTGACGCAGCGGTGAGCTCCACGGTACGGGCGGTGGACCTGATCGCCCGCAAGCGGGATGGGGAGGAGATCGCCGGCGACGAGCTGCGCGCCTTCGTGCTCGCCTACGCCCGTGAGGAGCTGCCCGACTACCAGATGGCCGCCTTCCTCATGGCCGGCTACCTGCGCGGGTTCACCCGGGGGGAGACCGAGGCCATGACCGAGGCCATGGTGGCCTCCGGCGACCAGCTCGATCTGCGCCGCCTCAGCGGCCCCACCGTCGACAAGCACTCCACCGGCGGCGTGGCCGACGGCACCACCCTGGTCGTGGGCCCCCTCGCCGCCGCCCTGGGCATGCAGGTGATCAAGCTGTCCGGCCGCGGCCTCGGCCACACCGGCGGGACTCTGGACAAGCTCGAGTCGATCCCCGGCTTCCGGGTCGGCCTCAGCGCCGACGAGCTGCTCGACCAGGTGGAGCGGATCGGGCTGGCCGTGGCCGCCCAGACCGCCGACCTGGTCCCGGCCGACAAGTCGATCTATGCCCTGCGCGACGTGACGGCCACCGTCGGCAACGTCTCCCTGATCGCCGCCAGCGTGATGAGCAAGAAGCTCGCCGGCGGCGCGGCCAGCATCCTGCTGGACGTCAAGACCGGCTCAGGGGCGTTCATGCACGAGACCGCCGAGGCGGTCGAGCTGGCCAGGACCTGCGTCGACCTGGGCAAGGCCGCCGGTCGGGCCACCGCCGCCCTCGTCACCGACATGAACCAGCCGCTGGGGGAGCTGGTCGGGAACGCCGTCGAGGTCCGCGAGGCGGTCGAGGCCCTGCGGGGCGAGCGGCCCGGCCGGTTCCTCGACCTCTGCCTGACCCTCACCGGTCACATGGCCGCCCTCGCCGGCCTGGCCGCCGACCCCGAGGCCGGCCGCCGCGACGCCGAGGCCGCCCTGGAGCGAGGCGACGGCCTGGAGCGGTTCCGCCAGTTCGTGGCCGCCCAGGGTGGCGACCCCCGGGTCGCCGACGACCTCTCCCTGCTGCCCCAGGCCCCCATCGCCACCGAGGTCCAGGCCCCCACCGACGCCTGGCTGGCCGCCGTCGACGCCGAGGCCGTCGGCCGGGTCGCGGCCGCCCTCGGCGCCGGCCGCCAACGCAAGGACGACGACATCGACCCCGCCGTCGCCGTGGAGCTCAGCACCAAGCTCGGCGACCGGGTGGAGTCCGGCCAGCCCATCGGCCACATCCTGGCCCGCGACGAGCAGTCGGCCCGCTCGGCCGCCGAGGGCCTCCTCGCCGCCCTGCGCTGGAACGACCGCCCCACCGAACCCCCTCCCCTGGTCCACGAGGTCGTCGGCGACTGATCCGGCGGGGCCGCGAATGGCCGAAGCGAGGCGGTGCGGGCCGACCGGAGGGGGCGGCCGGCCGGTGGACCGGGACGGGCAGCCGGACCCTCGACGGTGGGGACGCCCGGCCGGCGTGAGGTGCGTGGATGACTTCGGCGCGTGCTAGGGTGACCACCGAGCGGCGTTCTCCCGGCGCCGGATCCCCCGGTTCGAACGAGGATGACGCATGGGTTCACCGCTGTTCCTGCTCCGCGACGAGCCGCAGCTGTTCGCGGCCTTCCTGATCGCGGTCATCGTCGGCATCACCTTCCATGAGTTCAGCCACGCCGCCGTCGCCTCCCTCCAGGGCGACCAGACGGCCCGCTCCCAGGGTCGCCTCACCCTCAACCCGATCGCGCACCTGGACCCGCTCGGCTCCATCGCCCTGATCGTCGCCGGCTTCGGCTGGGGCCGGCCGGTGCCGGTCAGCCCCACGCACCTGCGCAACCGCCGGCTCGGGCACGTCCTGGTCGGCCTGGCCGGGCCGGCGGCCAACTTCGTGGTCGCTCTCGTCGCCGTCGTCGGCCTCCGCATGGCCTACCCGGACACGGGAACAACCTTCGATGTCGACTTCAGCGTGACACTCCTCTACACCCTGGTCGCCGTGAACGTCATCCTCGGCGTGTTCAACCTCCTGCCCATCCCCCCGCTGGACGGGTCGACGCTGCTCTCGCTGGCGCTGCCGCCCTCGCGTCAGAACATCATCGCCTTCCTCAACCAGTACGGGATCTTCCTGCTGCTGGGGCTGCTGATCCTGGCCCCCAACCTCCTCACCCCGATCTTCCGCGCCATCACCGAGGCCCTCTACGGCCTGGTCGGCCTCCCGATCGGCTGATCGCGACCCGGCCGCCGTTGTCCCCGGCGCCGGACGCTGGCTACCATCGGCCGGCTGCGCCGAACACCCCGGCGCCGTCGTTCCGGGCCCGCCAGCGACGATTCGTTGCTTCGACGATCAATAGATAAGTAGACATATGGACTACGTGGTCAGGACCGAGGTCTTCGAGGGGCCGTTCGACCTGCTCCTGCACCTGATCGCGCGCCAGCGGGTGGACCTCTGGCAGGTGTCGCTGTCGCGCATCACCGAGGAGTACCTGGCCGAGATCCGCCGGATGCGGGAGCTCGACCTCGAGGTGGCCACCGAGTTCCTGGTGGTGGCGGCCACGCTGCTGGAGCTGAAGGCGGCCCGGCTGCTGCCGGCCCCGGACGGCGACCCCGATGAGATCGAGGCCACCCTCGAGGAGCGCGACCTCCTGTTCGCCCGGATCCTCCAGTACCGGGCCTACAAGCAGGTCGCCGGCCTGTTCGGGGCCCGCCTGGCCGAGCAGGCGGCCTACGTTCCCCGCCGGGTCGGCGCCGAGGACCTCCTGCGCCGCATCGTTCCCGAGCTCCTGGCCGGGGTCGCCCCCGAGGAGCTGGCCCGCCTGGCCGCCGCGGCCCTCACCCCGACCGCGCCGCCCCAGGTCACCACCACCCACATCGCCCCGCCCCGCCTGTCGGTCGCCGAAGCCGTCACCACCCTGGCCCAGCGCCTCCATGACCGACGCTCCAGCAGCTTCGAGGAGCTCGTCGGCCGCCAGGCCGCGCCGATCGAGGTCGTGGTCGGCCTCCTTGCCGTCCTGGAGCTGTACAAGCGATCGTTGGTCGAGCTCGACCAGACGTCGACCTTCGCCGACATCACCGTCCACTGGACCGGCGGCGACCTGGTCGACCCCATCGACATGACGGTCGAGGAGCCCGCATGACCGACCCGACCCCCCACCCCGCCGCTCCCGGCGGCCAGCCCGACCCGGCACCCCTCGAGCCCGCCGCTTCCGAGGGCGCCGCCAGCCGTCCGGCGCCGGGCGGACCTGCGGCGGCGGGCCCCGAGGACGCCGCCCGGCACCCGGGGCCGAGCGGGCATGGGCCCGTGGCCGAGTCCGAAGCGGAGCCGGGTGGACGGGGGCCCGTGGCCGGATCGGGAGCGGAGCCGGGCGAGGCTGTGCCCGCGGCCGGGTCGGGAACCGACGGGCTCGAGGGCGACCCGACGGCCTGGCCGCCCGATGAGGCGTTCGACGCGCCGGACCTGGACGACCGCGGATGGACCCGGCGCGACCTGGAGGCGGTCCTGCTGGTCGCCGACGAGCCGGTGCCGGCGACCGTGCTCGCCGAGGTCGTCGGGTCGCGGCTGTCGGAGGTGGAGGAGCTGCTGGTCGACCTGGCCGGTGAGTACGCGCGGGACGGGCGGGGGTTCGTGCTCCGGATGATCGCCGGTGGCTGGCGGCTGTACACCCATCCCGGCACGCGCACCGCCGTCGAGGCGTTCCTCCGGGCCGGCCAGCAGAGCCGGCTCACCCGGGCCGCCCTGGAGACCCTGGCTGTGATCGCCTACCGCCAGCCGGTGACCCGCTTCCAGGTCGCGGCCGTCCGCGGCGTCGACGTGGACGGGGTGTTCCGGACCCTGGCCTCCCGCGGCCTCATCCAGGAGGTCGGGACCGACCCCGGTCCAGGCCAGGCCACCCTCTACGGCACCACGCCGGCCTTCCTGGAGCAGCTCGGCCTCAACGACCTCGACCAGCTCCCGCCCATCAAGGACTACCTGCCCGAGGGCGTGGACCTGGTCGACCTCCAGGAGCAGCCATGACCCCCGCCGGGAGACCGCGCACCTCGACCGGGGCAGGCCGCCGTGCGGCGGAGGGGTCCCGTCGTGCGGCGGAGGGGTCCCGCCGGTCGGCGCCGGGGGATCGCCGTTCGGCGCCGGGGGATCGCCGGTCGGCGTCGCCGGATCGCCGGTCGGCGCCGGCGGATCGCCGTTCGGTGGCGTCCCGTCGGTCACGGTCGCGAGCCCGCTCCTCGCCGGAGGCGGCTCGTCCTTCGTCCGAGGGGGGCCGCGCTTCACCCGAGGCGGCCCGCCCGTCGGCGGGGGCAACCCGCTCGTCGTCGCGGGCGGCCCGGTCCGTGCCGGGGCCGACCCGTCGCTCGTCCGGGGGAGCACGCTCCTCGTCCAAGGAGGCCCGCCCCATCCGGCCCGGCTCGGGCGCGGCCTCGCGACACCCTCGACGTTCGGTTGAGGGTCAGGCGCTGGCCGGCGACCGCCCCCGACCCGTGCGGGGATCGGGAGCCGATGCGGCGCCCTCGCGGTCGCGGCAGCCAGTCGGGGATGGAGGCCGACCCTCGCGGCCCGGTCGGCGCCCGCCCCGCCGAGGCGCGAGGAAGCCCAACGGTCCGCGTCCGGCCCAACCGACCGGTGGCCACCCGCGCGGCGAACGCGCCTTCGAGGGAACGTCGGGCGGCTCGCCGAAGCGTGCACGGTCCACCAAGGGAGCCCGCGACCCACGTCGGGAGCCAACGACCGCGACGGCGACCGGGGACGGGCCGGACGGCGCCGGGGGAGGGTCGGTTCGGCTCAACAAGGCGCTGAGTGGGGCCGGGCTCGGCTCCCGGAGGGCGGTCGAGGAGCTTGTCCGGGCGGGTCGGGTGTCGGTCGAGGGCGAGGTGGTGCACGACCTCGGCCGCCGCGTCGATCCCCGCAACGACCGCGTCGAGGTGGACGGGTCCCGGGTGGTGCTGGACGAGCGGCGGCGCTACTGGATGCTGAACAAGCCGGCCGGGGTGGTGAGCACGGCGGCGGACCCGGCCGGCCGGCCGACGGTGGTCGGGATGGTCCCCGAGCAGCCGCGCGTCTTCCCGGTCGGGCGCCTGGACCGCGACACCGAGGGGCTGCTGCTGCTCACCAACGACGGGCCGCTGGCCTACCGGCTCACCCATGCCAGGTACGGGATCGAGAAGCGCTACCTGGTCGAGGTCGAGCGGCTGCCGGCCGACGCCCCGGGCCGCCTGCGCCGGGGGGTCGAGCTGGAGGACGGCTTCGCCAAGCCGACCCGGGTCAGGGTGGTGGCCGGCTCGGGCCGGCGTCGCATGCTCGAGGTCGTCCTGGTCGAGGGGCGCAACCGGGAGGTGCGGCGGCTGCTGGACGCCGTCGGCGCGCCTGTGCGCCGGCTGGTACGCACGGCCGTGGGGCCGATCCGCCTGACCGGCCTGGCACCGGGCGAGTTCCGGCCCCTGCGACCCGAGGAGATCAGGGGCCTCTACAGGGCGGCAGGACTATGAATCGATTCCCCAATCTATCTACATGGCGACTTATTGATGAATCGATGAAACGATGGCACCAGAGGGCCGGCCGGTGAGCGACGAGCGGCTGGTCGCCCTGCGGGGAGCGACCACGGTCGACGCCGACACGGCCCACGACGTGATGGCGCGTACCGGCGAGCTGCTGTCCGCGCTGCTCGAACGCAACGGCGTGGAGCACGACCAGCTGGTGTCGATCATCTTCACCTCGACCCGGGACCTGCACAGCGCCTTCCCGGCGCTGGCGGCCAGGGAGCTCGGGCTCGGCGACGTGCCGCTGCTGTGCGCCAGCGAGCTCGACGTCATCGGCGGCAACCCGAACACCATCCGGGTGCTGATCCACTGCTATTCGACCCTGCCCAGAGAGAGCCTGCGCCACGTCTACCTGCACCGCGCCAAGCACCTGCGCGACGACCTGCCGGAGTGAACGCGATGACACCAACCGCCCAGGGGGCACGGGTCGGCCAGCGGCCACCGATCGCCCAGCGGCCGACGACGCCCGGAGCCAGCAGATGACGGCGACCCTCGAGTGGCCGCGGCGGCTGGCCATCGTGGGCACCGGGTTGCTGGGCGCCTCGGTGGGGCTGGCCGCCCGCGCCGCCGGGGTGGCCGAGGTGGTCGGGGCCGACAACGACCGGCGCGAGCTGCGCGACGCCCTCGAGCGGGAGGCGATCACCGGCCGCGCCCGCTCCGTCGAGGAGGCGGCCGAGGGCGCCGACCTGATCGTGGCCGCCACCCCCGTCCGCTCGCTGGCCGGGGTGCTCGCCCGCGCCCACGCGGCCAACCCCCACGCCGTGCTCACCGACGTCGGCAGCACGAAGCTGCACCTTCTAGTGGAGCTTCAACGTTCGTCCACCAATCTGCGGCGGGTCATCCCGGGCCATCCCATGGCCGGGTCCGAGGAGCGTGGGGCACGAGCCGCCCGGGTGGACCTGTTCCATGGCGCGGCCTGGGTGCTCACCCCGGCACCGCACGTCGACCACCAGGCGCTGCGGCGACTGACCTCGTTCGTGCGCGACCTCGGCGGGCGGCCCCTCATGCTCGACCCCGAGCTGCACGACCAGGTCGCCGCGTTCGCGAGCCACCTGCCCCAGCTGGCCGCGACCGCCCTCATGGGGGCGGTGGCCCAGGTGGACTCGCCGGCGGCCCTGCGCCGCCTGGTCGCCAGCGGCTTCCGGGACACCACCCGCGTGGCCGCCAGCGACCCGGACCTCTGGGTCGACATCTGCGCCACCAATGGCCCGAGCATCGTGGCCGCGCTGGACGTGCTGACGAGCCGGCTGGAGGTGCTCCGGAAGCTGGTGGCCGAGGGGGACCGGGCCGGCCTGCGTGAGGAGCTGGCCGCGGCCAGGTCGGCGCGCCTGCGCATCCCGACCAAGCCCGGCTCGTCACCTCGCGGCCTGCGCGAGGTGGTGGTCCACATCGCCGACCGCCCGGGCAGCCTGGCCGCGGTGTTCCACGCCCTCGGGGCGGCCGGGGTCAACGTCGAGGACCTGGCCATCGACCACGAGCTCCAGGGCGGCAGCGGCGCCCTGCGGATCTGGGTCGCGGGCCGTGACGCCCTCACCGCCGCCATCGACGCCCTCGAGGTCGCCGGCTGGCCCGCCCACGAGGGCACCGGCGCCCCCTGACCGTTCCGCCGACCGATCACAATCGATGCTCTCGACATGTCGCTTCAGCTACATGTCGCTTCAGCGACCTGTAGATAGAGAGGTTTGTTGGTCCTCCGGCCGGATCGGAGGGTGGAGGGGATGGGCCCACTACCAGCGGGTAGACTGCGCTGCGGATCTCGAGCCGACGTCGGCGGGGTCGGGGTCGCCGACCGTGGGATTGACGGCGAGATCGTCCGGTCGTTGGCGGGTCAGCCGGTTGGAGTGGGGAGGCCAGGTGAAGGTGGTCGGGTTGGGCGGGGACGAGCCTGCCGAGGGCGCCGGCGACGTGGTCGTCGCGATCGACGGCCCGGCCGGGTCGGGCAAGAGCACGGTCGCCCGGCGGGTCGCCGAGCGGGCGGGCCTCCGCTACCTGGACACCGGGGCGACGTACCGGGCGCTCACCCTGGCCCTGCTGCGGCGGGGGGTCCCCGTCGACGACCCCGAGGCGGTCGCCGACGCCGCCAAGGCCGTGGACCTCACCCTGGAGCTGCCACCCGGCCCGGCCGGCGTGGCCAGGGTGCTGCTGGACGGGGTCGAACCAGGCCCCGCGCTGCGCTCGCCCGAGGTGAACGCCGCCGTCTCGGCCGTCTCGGCCGTCCCGGCGGTCCGTGAGCTGCTGGTCGGGTTGCAGCGTTCGCTGGTCGGGGTCGGCGGGATCGTGGTCGAGGGCCGTGACATCGGGACCGTCGTCTGGCCCGACGCCGACGTGAAGGTGTTCCTGACCGCGTCCGAGCACGAGCGGGCGCGGCGGCGCACCGGCGACGCCGAGGGAGGCGGGGAGACCGCCGAGACCCTCGCCCGCCGGGATGCCCTCGACAGCGGGCGGGCCGCCTCCCCGACCCGCGCCGCCCCCGACGCCCTGGTCCTCGACTCCACCACCCGCTCCGTCGACCAGGTGGTCGACCAGCTCCTGCAGCTCATCGAGGCCGCCAGAGCCACCCGCCCGAGATGACCGGCGGACCCGACCACAAGGCGCCCCGCGCCCCGACCGGCGACGTCCCGAACACCTCGACCCGGTCCGACCCGGTCGGCCCCTCAGCTGGCCCCTCGGTACCGGGGGAGCCTGCTGTCGCCGGCGTGGCCGCCGCGGGTGATGGCGAGGGCTCCGCGGGGGCGCAGGGCCGGGCCGGTCGGGGAGCCACGGACCCCGAGCGGGGGTACCGGCTGGCGGCGATGGTGGTGAAGCCGTTGATCCGGACCTGGTTCCGGATCCGGCTGGAGGGCGAGGAGCACATCCCGGAGGCCGGGCCGGTGATCCTGGCCTCCAACCATCGCAGCAACATGGACCCGGTCGTGCTCGCCTCCGCGGTACGCCGGCCGGTGACGTTCATGGCCAAGGCGGAGCTGTTCGTTGCGCCCCTCGGCTGGATCCTGCGCTGGATCGGGCAGTTCCCGGTCCGGCGGGGCGGCATCGACCGGGAGGCGCTGCGGCGGACGGACGCGGTGCTGGCCCGCGGATCGGTCCTCGGGCTGTTCCCCGAGGGGACTCGAGGCGACGGACGGTTCGCGTCCGTCCACCCCGGACTCGCCTACATCGTGGTCCGGCAGCAGTGCCCGGTGGTGCCGGTGGCGATCTTCGGCACCGACCGGGTGCGGCGCCGGTTGGGCTGGCTACCGTTCGCCTCCCCGGTCCGGATCGTGATCGGCCCGGCGATCGACCTGCCCCAGTCGACCGGCGACCGCGCCGGCCGCAGGGCGGCCAGCGGGCTCCTCCAGCGGCGCCTCCAGGAGTTCCTGGCCGGCGCCACCGGCCCTCCTGTCACTCAATCGACAAGTAGTCAAAGTGATGAATAGACAAAGCGATACGACAGTGGATCAGCAAGAAGACGAGCCGACCGGCCGGCTGCCGAGGGTGGCGGTCGTCGGGCGACCGAACGTCGGCAAGTCGACCCTGGTCAACCGGATCCTGGGGCGGCGGGCGGCCATCACCCAGGAGGTCCCCGGCGTGACCCGGGACCGGGTCACCTACCAGGCCGACTGGGCCGGCCGCCGCTTCGAGCTGATCGACACCGGTGGCTGGGAGCCGAAGGCGACCGGGCTCCAGGCCAGCGTCGTCGCCCAGGCCGAGCGGGCCATGACCGACGCCGACCTCGTCCTGTTCGTGGTCGACGCCACGGTCGGGGTCACCGAGGAGGACGCCGCCGTCGCCGCCAGGCTGCGCCGCGGTGGCGTGCCGGTCATCCTCGCCGCCAACAAGGTGGACAGCGCCGCCGCCGAGCCCCAGGTCGCCGACCTGTGGTCGCTCGGCCTGGGGGAGCCGCTGCCCGTGTCCAGCCTGCACGGCCGCGGGTCCGGGGACCTGCTCGACGCGGTCGTGGAGCGGCTCGGCACCGCGGCGGTCGCCGCCGACGAGCCGCAGGTGCCGGCGCTGGCCATCGTCGGCCGGCCCAATGTTGGCAAGTCCAGCCTGCTCAACCGGCTCGCCGGCCAGGACCTGGCCATCGTCGACCCGATCCCCGGCACGACCCGCGACACCGTGGACTCGATCGTGGAACGGGCCGGCCGGAGCTACCGGCTGGTCGACACCGCCGGCATGCGCCGCTCGTTCCAGCAGGCCGAGGGGGCGGACTACTTCGCGTTCGTCCGCAGCCTGGAGGCGGTCGACCGGGCCGACGTCGCCCTCCTGGTGCTGGAGGCGCCACTGGGCGTCGCCGAGCAGGACCAGAAGGTGGCCGTGCGGGCGGTCGAGGCCGGCTGCGGGCTGGTCCTGCTGGCCAACAAGTGGGACCTCATGGACGACGAAGCGCGACGACAGTTCGGGGTTGACCTGGAGCGCAGGCTCCACTTCGTCGACTGGGCGCCGATGCTGCGGGTCTCGGCCCGCACCGGCCGGGGCGTCGAGAAGATCTGGGGCCTGGTCGACCGGGTGCTCGCCGAGCGGTCGCGGCGCATCCCCACCGCCGCCCTCAACCAGTGGCTGGAGCGGGCGACCGAGCGGACGCCGCCACCGCCGGTCCGGGGCCGCCCGCTCAAGGTCCGCTACGCCACCCAGGCCAGGGTCGACCCGCCCGAGGTGGTCCTGTTCACCAGCGGCCAGCTCACCCCCAGCTACCGCCGCTACCTGGAACGGGACCTGCGCCGCACCTTCGGGTTCGAGGGCACCCCGGTGCGCCTGGTGGTCCGAGTCCGAACCAGGGAACGCGCCGGCGGCCGCTGACCAGCGGGGGCCGCGAGTGGTGGCCCGACGGGGTGGGCGGTGGGCTGCCCTGGTGGTGGCCCGTCCCCGGTGGGCGGTGCCCGACCCGATGGAGGGAGGCCTGACCGGCGGGAGGTGGGCCGACCCGGCGGGAGGGCGCTGGGAGCCGTGATATCCTGACGGCCGTTCGGGCCTTCGGGCCGTGTTCGGGACGTGGCGCAGCTTGGTTAGCGCACCAGTCTGGGGGACTGGGGGTCGCGAGTTCAAATCTCGCCGTCCCGACCGATCGCACCCGGCGGAGCCCGCTGAGTGGGGCGGTGGTCTACGCTCCACGGCATGGACGACACCAGCCGGTCCCAGCCGTCCCCGGACCCCGATCGGGCCACGCCAGAGCCCCGGCACCCAGTGCCGAGCCCCCCGGAGGGGGAGCGTAGCCGACCGGCCAAGCACGATGCCCCGGTTGTCCACAACCCCCCGGGTGAGGCCGGTGCCTCCGGTGAGGCCGGTGCCCCCGCTGAGGCTTCTGCCCGCAGTGAGGTTCCCGACCCCGGCGAGGCCGTTGCCCCTGAGGAGGCCCCTGCGGCGGGCGAACGTGAGGTCTCGGGCGACCCAGCAACTTCTCCCGACCCCGCGTCCCCGAGCGGGCCCACCTCGCCGAGCGGCCCCACCCCGCCCAGCGGCCCCGCACCCCCGGGTGGCCCCCCCTCGCCCGGCGACCTCCCCTCGCCCGGCAGCCCCGGCGGCTCCACCCCGCCCGGCGACCCCCCGCCCGGCGGTCCCGATCCCACCACCTCCGGGGAACCCCCCGCCGAGGGGCCTGGGCCGCTGGGGCCGAGTCGGCGGGTGTCCTCGGCGATCCGGACCGTGCCGAACGCGGTGACGCTGGTCAGGCTGCTGTTGATGCCGGTGTGTGCCTACCTGCTGGCCAGCGGGCGGTACGGGTGGGGGCTGGTGCTGACGGCCGTGGTGGGGTCGACCGACTGGGTGGACGGGTGGCTGGCCAGGCGGACCGGGCAGGTGAGCCGGGTAGGGCAGCTGCTGGACCCCCTGGCGGACCGGCTGCTGATCGCGTCGGTGGCGATCGCGCTGGTCGTGCGGGGGGTGCTGCCCTGGCCGGCGGCGGTGCTGCTGCTGGCCAGGGACCTGGTGCTGCTGGCCGGGTGGCCGCTGCTGAAGCGGCGGGGCATCGAGCCGCCGGAGGTGGTGTTCATCGGGAAGGCGGCCACGCTGGTGCTGCTGCTCGCCCTGCCGGTGCTCACCCTGGGGGCGACCGGGCTGGCCGTGGCCGGCGTCGCCCACCTGCTCGGGCTTGCGCTGCTGTGGGCGGGGGTGGCGATGTACTACCTCGCCGGGGCGGTCTACGTCAGAATGGTGCTTGAACGCCTCGGCCACCGGACAGAGACCCGGAGACCAGGGAAGAGCAAGCGAACGCGAGCAGGGTAAGTCGGTGAGGTCGCGGGGCCGGCTCCCGGCCGACAGGCAGGAGCCGGGCCGCCAGCCGAGCCGGCCGAGCCCGACCCGGTCCGGGCTCTCGGGCGTCGGCGACCCAACCTGGGCCGGCGCCCCGACGGCAGGCGCCGCAGGCGGGGCGCCAAAGAGACAAGGAACCAAATCCCTATGGCGACAAACGTCTCGTCCTCCCGGCCCCGCGGCTCCGGAACACCGGCCAGGCATCCGGATGCGAGGGGACTGCCTGGGCGGCGGGGGCGGCCCCCAAGCCGCGGCGCCGGAGGGACGGCTCGACGCGGCATGCGGTGCCGGATGCTTGACCGCAGCCCCTGCGAGGGGCGTCGGTGAAGGCGGTCATCATGGCCGGCGGGGAGGGGACCCGCCTGCGCCCTCTCACCGCCAACCAGCCCAAGCCCATGCTCCCGGTGGGCAACCGGCCCATCATGGAGCACATCATCACCCACATCCGCGACCACGGGTTCAAGGACATCGTGGTCACCGTCCAGTTCCTGGCCAGCCAGGTCCGCAACTACTTCGGCGACGGCTCGGACATGGGGGTGGACCTGGCCTATGCCACCGAGCCGACCCCGCTGGGCACGGCCGGCAGCGTGCGCAACGCCGCCGAGATGCTGGGCGAGACCTTCGTGGTCATCTCCGGCGACGCCCTGACCGACATCGACCTCGACGAGGTGGTCGGCTTCCACCGCCGCCGCGGCGCCCTGGCCACCGTGGTCCTCAAGCGCATGCCCAACCCGCTCGAGTTCGGGATCGTCATCGTGGGCGACGACGGCCGCATCGAGCGCTTCCTCGAGAAGCCCCAGTGGGGCCAGGTCTTCTCCGACACCATCAACACCGGCATCTATGTGCTCGAACCCGAGGTGTTCGAGCACATCCCCGAGGGCCAGCCGGCCGACTTCGCCGGCGACGTGTTCCCCAGGCTGCTCGACCAGGGGGCGCCGCTGTTCGGCTTCGTCGCCGACGGCTACTGGGAGGACGTGGGCAGCCTCGAGGCCTACCAGCGCGCCCACCAGGACATCCTCGACGGCAAGGTCAGGGTCGACGTGCGCGGCTTCCAGGTCCGCCCAGGGGTGTGGCTGGGGGAGGGGGCCGAGCTCGACCCGGACGCCGTCCTGACCGCGCCCGTGCTCATCGGCGACTTCACCAAGGTCGAGGCGGGGGGCCCCCCGCCCGCGGGCCCCCCCGGAGGGGGGGGGGGGGGGGTGGGGCGGGCGGGCCTC
>Ga0081538_10003983_pt1 | contig 13760 bp, 12 predicted proteins | sample TabmetS5T2R1_FD_71022 | JGI IMG/M metagenome (GOLD analysis project Ga0081538, IMG submission 71022) | Tabebuia heterophylla rhizosphere microbial communities from the University of Puerto Rico - S5T2R1 | ecosystem: Host-associated > Plants > Roots > Rhizosphere ... | reverse complement strand
TCTTCCCCCTGCTCCTCAAGCTCATCGTCCTCATTCTGGTAGCTGCCCCGGTGGTGGTGCTGGTAGTAGCCAGCTTCCGCCCCGCCGGCGCGCTGCCGTTTACTGGTAAGGTGTGGACCATCGACACCTATACGGAGGTCTTCGGCAGCGCCAGTACCTACAGGCTCCTGAAGAACACCCTGCTGTATGCCGCTGGTGCCATGGCCGTGTCTCTGCCGCTGGCCTTCGCTCTGGCCTGGCTCACCGAGCGCACTGACCTCCCTGGGCGGCGCTTGCTGTACACGCTCATGTTCGTGCCCATGCTCTTACCCCCCTTCGCCATTGCCCTGGGCTGGATCTTGCTCAGCGGCCCGAATGCTGGGACGCTAAACATCTTCATCCGCACCGTCCTCTCCCTGGACATCACACGCGGCCCGCTCAACATCTACACCATGTGGGGCATGGTGTTCGTCTCAGGCATCCTGGCGATCCCCTCCATGTGGCTCCTCCTGCTGGGCCTTTTCAGAAACTTCGATCCACGTCTGGAGGAAGCAGCTTCAGCCAGTGGGGCAAGTCGGTGGCAGGTGCTCAAACGCGTCACTGTACCGCTGATGCTGCCGGGCATCCTGGCGGTGGGGGTCTATTTCAGCATTATTTTTATCGAAGCCTTCGAAGTCCCGCTGGCTATCGGCACTACGGCTGAGATCCCCGTGCTGAGCACGAAGATTTATCTGCTCACCAGCCGTGCTGAGGAAGGATATCACTATGGTGCCGCAGCGACTTTTGGGCTCATGACCCTGCTGGCCGGTGTCGTCCTGATGGTAGGCTATCTCTGGGCGGTGCGCGTCTCGGCCAGGTTTGCCGTGGTCACCGGCAAGGGCTATCGGCCCCGTCTGGTGCGGCTGGGACGTTGGAAATATCTGGCCCTGGGCGGGGTCATAGGCTATTTCATCGTGGCCGTAATTCTCCCCACCTTGATCCTGGTCTGGGCCAGCCTCCTGCGCTATTATGTACCATTTAGCCCTGACAATTTTCATCTGGTGTCGCTGCATAACTACCGCCTGATCTTCGCCAGGGATGATTTTGTGCTGGCTCTCAAGAACACCATGATCACGGCCTTTGTAGCCGCCACTGCCTCCATGCTCCTGGCTGCAGTGATTGCCTGGTATCTGGTGCGACGGGCGACCCTGATGGCGCGCGTACTGAGCGTGCTCTCCTTCATGCCCCTGGCCATCCCCAACGTCATCATTGCGCTGGCTATCCTGCTCCTCTACACTTCTACTCCCCTGCATGGCACCCTGCTCATCCTGATTCTCGCCTTCATGACGCGCTATCTCGCCTTCACGACCAGGACGATGCACGCGGCGCAGTTGCAGATCGATAAGGTCCTGGAGGAGGCCGCCCTGGTGTCTGGTGCCGGGCGCTTCGGCACGTTCGTAAAGATCAATCTGCGCGTGCTGCTGCCGGCGCTGCTCAACGGCTGGCTCTGGGTCGTTGCCCACGTCGTCCGGGATTTTGCTGTGCCCCTGTTCCTGGCAACTTCGAGCACCCTGATGTTAGCCAACCTTATCTGGGGTCAATGGGAACTCGGCAGTATGCCTATGGCCTCAGCGTACATGGTTATACTCATTGCCGTCGTGGTCGTCCTGGTGTTCGTAGGCCGTGGGAGGCTGGGAGCAAGGCAGGAGCAATAGTCGCATTGCGTCGCATGCGCTTCGCGTGGGATAGGAGAACGGCTCGCAATAGACAACGGACGACACGCCAGACCAGGCTGTGGTGCTCCAGTGCCCATGGGCTTATCGGAGCACCTCGTTGGCCTGTTTCTTTCACGCCTCTTTACTTGACGTGCGCAGGCTGCTGGCGCGACTGTGTCGGCGCAGGGCCTGAAGGCCCGTTCCCCGCGTCTGCGACGGCGGAGGGGGGAGCGAAGCGAGTGCTTAACGGCGCCCCTTCCCATGCCTGCCTGGCGCGCCAGGCACTGAGGTACTCTAACACCTCGGCCAGGGACACCACGTCGGCATACTTCTGATGCATGTCGAAGAGGTTGACGGCGTGGGCGGCTTCGTGACGATCGAACACACCCTCCTCCACCACGATCATGCGGTAGCGATAGGTGCATCCATCGACGACGCTGGCACGCACACAACCGCTGGTGCTCTCACCACAGGTGAGGAGGGTATCGACACCCAGATAGTTCAGGTGCCCTGCCAGCGGCGTACCCCAGAAAGCACTGGGAGAGGATTTGCGCAAGACGGCTTCTCCGGGCAGGGGTGCGACCTCATCAACAATATCGTATCGGCGTTGCCACCGGTCACGGGCTTCAGGGGTCATCTCAGCGGGTTGTGAGGCCCCCCGCCGGACACTCCAGCCAGGTACACCCTCGTGGTCCAGGCCCGTCATATGCACGATGGGGATGCTGGCTTCTCTGGCAACTTTTAACAGGGTTTGAATAGAGGGTAGCGCCTGCCACCCTGCCAGCCCACAACTGCTAGGCCAGGTCTTGATAGCCTCCAACAGCGGCTCTGGCTTGTCCCCGAACACCCACCGGTACAGGTCAATGAGGAGCAAGGCCGGCCGCTCGCCAAAGCCAATATCCCGGTGCCTACTCATGGCCAGATGCGCCCGGTCCTGCTCGGTGAGAAAACTGTCCCATACGCGTGCTGGCATAGGGTGCCTCCTTATGTAAAGTGCTGTAGGCCCTCAGCTCCTGGTCAGCTCCTGGCGAACGATGGTGGTACCAGCGACCATCGCCTGGAGTTTGCCCACGGCCATGTTTCTGGGGCTCCAACCAAAGCCACAGTCGGGGTTGATGTAGACTTTCTCGGGGGACGCGTAGCGCAGGACGGTGCGCAGACGCTCGGCGACATCGTCGGGGGATTCGGGATGGAATGACTTGACGTCAATGATGCCCGCTCCCAGCTCACGGCCATCGTGCCACTCCTTCCACTTCTCGATCTCGGCCATTTCGCGGCTGGCATATTCGAGCACAAACTGGTCTGTACGCGCTTCCAGAACACCGGGGAAATAGTCGCTGTAGCTACGCTTGAAGCGGGCGCGCCCAAAGCGATTGCCGAAGCAGATGTGGAAGGCCAGCTTCGCCTCCACCCCTTCCGTCGCCATGTTGAACAGGCGGGCCATCTCTTTCCCTGAGACGTTGCCGCGCGCTGGCTCATCGAGCTGGATGAATGTGGCTCCGGCCTCCACCAGGGCTTTGAGTTCAGTATTGATAACATGGGCGAATTCTTCGGCGATCTCGGCCGTATCCTTGTAGATATTATTGGGGCGAATGCGTGAACCGAAGGTCAGTGGACCAGCACAGGTGACTTTCGTGGCTTTCTGGGTGTGGTCGCGCAGATACGTAAACTCCTGCACAATCCCCAGACCTGTGGGCGCTTCAATCCTGCCAATGGCTTCGTAGCGTGTCTGCTGGTCATAGCCCCAGGGACCGGCTTTACGGGCCACCGGGAGCGCGCGAATGCCGTCGATGATCTCGTAATAGCCATCCACGTAGCCATCCAGGCGGCGCGCTTCGCCGTCGGTAATAATGTCGACGCCAGCGCGTTCCTGGTCGAGAATGGCAATGTCGACGGCGTCACTGAGCAATTCCTCGAGATCATACGAACCCCAATCGCCCTGCTCGTGTAGATACTTACAGGTGTGCCACCAGCCGGGCTTCCCGTGGGAGCCTACCACAGTGGTGGGCAGGATGGGCAGGTCGCTCATCGGCCACTCTCCTTTCCAACATAGCGTAACAGTCCACCGGCCAGGACAATCTGGCGCTCACGGTCGGTGAGTTCTAGGGTGGTTTCGAAGGTTGTCTGTTTGGTGCGGTTGTAGACTGGGATACGCGTCGCCCCGTCCTCCAGGCGCTGCCGCAAGTCGCTCATTTCGAGCTGGTCCTCAGGGTCGAGGGCATCGTAGTCTGTCTCGTCGCTAAAGGCCAGGGGCAGGACCGCATAATTGATCAGGTTGTCACGGTGAATGCGGGCAAACGACTTCGCCAGGACGGCCTTCACCCCGAAGAACATCGGACAGAGCGCGGCATGTTCCCGCGAACTCCCCTGCCCGTAATTCTGCGCTGCCACGACGAACCCCCCGCCCCTGGCCTTGACGCGTTCCACAAATGTTGCATCGACATAGCGGAACAGATACTCAGCAATCGCCGGGACATTGGAGCGCAATGGCAAGACTTGCGGACCAGCCGGCAGGATGTGGTCGGTGGAAATATTGTCCCCAAGTTTTAACAGGACCTCGCCAGACAGGGTCTCTTCGAGGTCAGCACGCGTTGGCAGTGGTTTAATGTTGGGGCCACGTCGAATCTCGATCGTCTCTGGTGCTGCGGCAGGTGGAAAAATCCCACTGTCATCAACCAGGTACGTGTCCGGCAAACCAATATACTCAGTCGCAAAGACACGGGGGTCAGCGATTTCTCCCGCCAGCGCCGCTGCCGCACAGGCGGTCGGACTGGCGAGATAGACACGGTTCTCGAGGCCACCCGAACGACCGGGGAAGTTCCGGTTGAAGGAACGCATCGACACGGCGTTGAAGGACGGGACCTGGCCCATACCGGCACAGGGACCACAGGCCGACTCTAAAATCCGTGCCCCTGCAGCAATGAGATCAGCCAGCGCCCCATTGCGGGCGATCATGTGCAGCACCTGCCGCGAGCCGGGGGTAACCACGAGACTCACATTGGGATGCACGGTCTTGCCTTTGAGCATCGCCGCCACGGTCATCAGGTCACTGTAAGACGAGTTCGTGCAACTGCCAATCGCCACCTGATTGACCGGAATGCCACATACCTCACTGATGGGACACACATTGTCCGGGCTGTCAGGGCGCGCGATCAGTGGCTCGAGCGTATCCAGGTCGAGGCCCATGTACTCATCATAGGTAGCGTCAGGATCGGGTGCTTGTGCTGAAAAATCCTGCGCCCGGTGCTGTCGGGTAAGGTAGGCCAGGGTACGTGCATCGCTGGGGAACAGGGACGTGGTGGCGCCGAGTTCCGCCCCCATGTTCGTGATCGTCGCCCGCTCCGGCACGTCCAGATGGGTCGCGCCCGGGCCGTAGTATTCCAGCACCTTCCCCACCCCACCTTTCACCGTCAAGCGCCGCAAAATCTCAAAGATAATATCCTTGGCCGTGACCCCCGGTTGCAGGCGGCCATGCAGCTCCACGCCCAGGACCCTGGGCATACGCAGATTGTAAGGACTGCCGGCCATCGCGATAGCTACGTCGAGCCCGCCGGCTCCGATGGCCAGCACGCCCATGCCACCACAGGTCGGAGTGTGGCTATCGGTGCCCAGCAGTGTCGTGCCAGGTACAGCAAAGCGCTCAAGATGCACCTGATGGCAGATGCCATTGCCCGGTCGTGAGTAATAGAGACCGTATTTCGCAGCCACATCCTGGAGATAGACGTGGTCGTCGGCATTGCGAAAATCCCCCTGTAGCATGTTGTGATCGACGTAGCTGACAGATAACTGTGTGCGCACCCGCGGCACGCCGATCGCCTCAAATTGCAAGTAGGACAGGGTACCCGTGGCATCCTGCGACAGGGTTTGATCGATACGGAGCGCGATTTCCTCACCAGGGGTCATATCGCCACTGACGAGGTGGGATTTGATGAGCTTCTGCGTCAGATTCATACACCCGCCGTCCCAAACCAGGGTTTGCCTTGCATGGCGCGCTGCGGCACCAATATAACGCCCTCCATGATGCGGCGCGCCGTGCGCTGGGTAGTCACGCTTTCTACTTCCCAGTCTGAGCCGCGCTGGTAGACTTTCGCTCCCACCTCCATGATGCCTGCCGGATGCCCCAGGCGTAGCCGCTCTGTCGTAGCCGCATGCGAGACTTCGTGCACCACAGTCCCTGCCACGGCGGCAGCCACTGCAGTGCACATCGATGACGTAGCCGGGAAGGTGCGGTGCGTGTTCTCCATCGAGATGGCGCGTGCCACAAGGTCGATGTGCTCCACCGTAATACTCCTACCACTGCTGCTCTGATATGCCGCTGGCGGTGCCACGATGGCGATCTTCGGGATAGCTTTAACGCTCTCGTGCGCCATCTCGATATGCTGTGCCAGACCGAGCAGCACTGCCGCGTGACAGCGGATCTCCTCCAATACCGCTTGCAGCGCCCGGTCGCAGTCCAGCTCCGGTGCCAGACGCGTAGCCTCAGCCCCCACCTCCGCAGCACGCACGTAGACCATGGGGAGGGCCGCGTCGACGATGGAAATTGTCACTTCGCGACCATCCATCAGCTTGATCTGCTGCCGTGGCATACCGGTGGGCAAGAGCGCTCCCCCCAGCGATCCATCTGGTTTCAAGTACTCCAGCGCAATACGGGCCCCTGGGCCTGGAACGCCATCAATGAGGTAGTCGCCCTCGACCTCGGCCTGCCCCTCACGCACCGGCACATGCGCAATGTAGCTTTTGCCCGTGTTCGTAGCCAGCACGTGTATGCAGGTCACGGGCTCAACCGCCGGTATCAGGCCTTCATCGATGGCAAACGGTCCCACCGCGGCTGACATATTGCCACAGGTGCCACTCCAATCCACAAAGGGCTTTTTCACATCCACCTGCGCAAAATTAAACGTCACATCGTACGCCGGATTGGCACTCCGCCCGATGATGGCCGCCTTGCTCAGCGATGAGATCCCACCCCCCAGACCATCGATCTGGCGCCCGTCCGGGTCAGGACTCCCGAGCGCCGTCAGGATGATGTTATCGCGTGTCACCTGATCATAGGGAGCCATCACCTCCTCCCGAAAGAAGACGGCCCGACTTGTGCCCCCCCGCATAAATACCGCCGGAATTTTGTGCTGCATGGCCTTTTCCCCTTTTTACTCCCTCCCTCAATTCGCCCCGAGCTTTCTGCCTCGATGCCCAACATAGCGCGCCCGTGGGCGGATCAGTCGGTTGTGAGCGTACTGCTCCAGCATATGTGCTGACCAGCCGACGATACGCGAACTAGCTATCACGTTCGTAAAAATATTCAGCGGAAAGCCCAGGTGGTACAGCACCGGCGCCGCAAAATAGTCCACATTGGCGATGATCCCCTTGGCCTCACGCATGCGCTGCTCCGCCGCCGTGGCAATACGGAACCAGCGATCGTCGCCACTGGCCACGCCAAGCTTTTCGGCCATGGTGCGCAACTGCGTGGCGCGTGGATCACCGGCACGATACACCCGGTGCCCAAACCCCGGCAGCTTGCGCCGTTCTGCCAGCGCCTGGTCGACGAACGCGGTGGCACGCTCGGGCGTCTCGATTTCCAGGAACATACGCATCACTTCATCGATCGCCCCACCGTGCAGTGGGCCCTTGATGGCGCCAATGCCGGCCACCACCGCAGAGTAGAAATCGGACTCTGTGCCCACTACCACACGACAGGCAAATGTCGAGGCGTTCGTCTCGTGCTCGGCGTAGAGAATCAGCATGGTATCAAACGTGCGTGTGGTCGTATCATCGGGCCGCTTGCCCGTCAGCATGTAGCAATAATTAGCCGCGTGGCTCAGAGACGGATCAGGCGCAATCGGCTCCTGGCCGCGTTGCAGGCGGGCTTGCGCCGCCACGATGGTCGGCATCTGCGCCGTGAGGTCTTTGGCTTTGCGCAGGTTGTCTTCCGGGCTGATGTCCTCAGCATGTGCATCCATGGCCCCGAGCATCGACACCGCCGTGCGTAGCCCCGCCATGGGATGGCCTGTGGTGGGCATAGCGTGCAACACGTCAAGAATCTGCCTGGAGACAGCCCGCCGGCCGGCCAGATCGGCGCTAAAAGCGCGCAACTCATCGGCCGGCGGCATACGGTCATGCCAGATCAGGAAGGTCACCTGCTCGAACGTCAGGGTCTGCGCAATATCATGGATATCGTAGCCACGAAAGGAAAGCTCGGGGATCGACCCGTCGATGTAGGCTATACTCGACTCGCAGGCCAGTACACCCTCGAGACCGGAAATCACCTGCTCGGTTGCCTCGCTCATAGTGCCCCCCGTGTGCTTTGCCGTTGGTTGGTATGTACTCTGGGTTGTGCAGTTATGGGGCGATTCTTGCCGCTTTTCATGGCGGTGTCAAGGGGCAAGGGGATGTTGAGAGACAGGCGGCTGTCCCGGGGTTACCTGTGTGCCACTCCCAAATGGTCTCATTCACAACATGGCAGCTCGTAGAGCAGCACAGCGGGCTGCACCATACAATGCTGTTTTATCGTTCATGATCACGCGGACAGGTATCTCTGCAAGGACTGGTTGCAACCGGCCTTTGGTACAAAATGCTTGCATGAAGGTCGGCTCTCTCAGTTTGGCAACAATTTTCGGTGCGATACCTCCTCCTACGAACACCCCACCAGTCGCCATGACTTTCAGTGCGAGATTCCCAGCCTCTGCTCCATAGAGCGCCACACAGAGGTCGAGTGCCTGCACACAGAGGTCACATGTACCAGCCAGAGCAGCGCCGGCAATTGCTGCCGGGGGGTCCACTTGGCGCAACTCTTCCGTGAGCCAGGCCGGTTCAACACCGCGCTGGGTATCACGCAGAAAGGTATAGATATTGTATAACCCCGGTCCAGAGAGGACACGCTCCCAACTCACGTGTGTAAACTGTTGTTGGAGATACTGGAGGAGTTCCACCTGCAGGGCATTATCTGGCGCAAAACTGGCATGGCCACCTTCTGAAGCAAACGGCCAGTGCTGCTTACCGTCCCAGTAGAGGGCGGCTTCCCCCAAACCTGTCCCAGCGGCAATCACTGCAGCGTTGCCCTCGGCGTCTGGCGTGCCCTCATTCAGTACGACAAAATCTTCTGGGGCAAGAGCAGCAACGCCGTAAGCATTGGCTTCGAGATCGTTAATGAGCCACACCCTGGCCAGCCCAAGTTGTTGGGCAAGTTGCTCTGCATCCACCACCCACGCCAGATTAATGGCCTCACTGCGACCGTGTCGTATCGGCCCAGCAATGCCAAAACAGGCCTGGGTGATCCGCAAAGTATGCTTCGAGACGAACATGCGAACAATGTCGCCAAGGCTGGCAGACTCACGACTTGGAAACGTCTCTTCCACGATCGGTTGCACACGCCCCTGTACTACCTCGAAACTCGCCAGTCGTGAGTTCGTACCGCCGATGTCGCCTGCCAAAATCATGACCCGATCCTTCTCGCTCGCATCCCTTGTCCTGCCTGGCAGTGGACCAGACGCTCTGTGCCTCCTTGGTCGCCCTAAGCGATCATGACTGCTCCGCCATCGACGTTATAGGCTTGGCCGGTAATGTTATCGGCATCAACAGAGGCCAGAAAGGCGGCCATAGCAGCAATATCTTCAGGTTGATTCCGACGCCCCGTCGGGAGGGCAGCAAGACGACGCTGGACTTCTTCTTCCACAGAGACCCGGTTCCGTTCGGCGCGTGCGTGCAGCGCCATCATGGACATGTCAGTGACAGTAGTGCCAGGACAAATGGCATTGACGTTAATATGGTGAGGTCCGAAGGCCATGGCAGCACTCTTCGTCATGGAAATCACTCCGGCCTTACTGACCCCGTAATGCAAGAAATACGGCTCAGGTTGTTTCCCGGAAATAGAGGCCGTATTGATAATTTTACCACCACTCCCTTGCTGGATCATCTGGCGCGCCACCGCTTGCATCACAAAGAACGCCCCTTTGAGGTTAATATTGCACACAAAATCCCAATCGGCCTCGGTGATGTCCAAGACCTCCTGGATGCGCAGCACGCCAGCATTATTCATCAGGATATCTATGCGCCCCATGCTTTCGACGCTGCGTTGGACCATCTGCTCAATGTCAGCCTGGCGTGAGACATCTGCCTGCAGGGCCAGACTCTTGCGTCCTAACCCCACAACCTGCGCGGCAGTTTCTTCCGCCAGACGCCTATCAATGTCGGCGGCTACTACATGTGACCCATCTTGCGCCAACCGCACGGCCATAGCGCGTCCGATACCACGCCCCGCTCCCGTTACGAGCGCTACTTTATCGTCGAGTCGTGCCATGCGCTTGTCTCCTTCTCGACGTGAAGGCTGTCAGCCCTCTACGTTTATTGTTACCATTTTCCCTCTATGACACAACAGATGTATGCAGTCTGCACGAGGATGCAGCGTAGCTGATGGTGATCCCCGAGCATCTGTGGTGGCAGAGTTGTAACAAAAACTGCTGGCGCTTGCAATAACGGGCCACGCCGGCTTGCGTTGTGCCAGGTCGATAGCGTATGCTGGGTAAAGGGTTGTCACTCACCGTATCGTACCAGAAGGGAAAGAGCATGAGCGAGCCCGTCGTGTACGTCAATGGACGTCTGGTACCGGCCAGTCAGGCCGCCGTGTCAGTGTTTGACCGTGGCTTTCGTATGGGCGATGGGGTATTTGATACTGCCCGTACGTTCCGCCATCGTCCTTATAAGTTGCATGAGCATCTGGAGCGTCTCTACCGTTCGCTCTACTACATTCGTCTTGATCCAGGGATGAGGATCGAAGAGATGGAGGCGCACACTCTCCAGGTGGTCGAGCACAATGTGGCGCTCCTCCAGCCTCATGACGATGTCTGGATCACCCAGGTCATTTCACGCGGGCCATTACGCACGACAGGAGCACCAACGGTAGTGATTCTGACCGAGCCCTTACCTTTTGCCAGCTTTGCTCGCTATCACAAGCTGGGCGTGTCCCTGATCACGCCAGGCATCCGTCATACCCCTCCACAGAGCGTGGAACCCCGTGCCAAGACCGTAAGCCGTATGAATCTGGTGCTGGCTGAGCTGGAAGCGCAGCAGCGCGACCCGGAGGCGTGGGCCTTGCTCTTAGATCTCGACGGTAATATCACTGAATATACCTCGGGCAATTTTTTCATGGTGCGTAAAGGGAGCCTCATTACCCCCTTTGAACGCAACGCGCTTGGAGGGATTTCACGGGAGGTAGTGAGCGAACTGGCCGAGGAACTCGGCATCCCGTGTCGTGAAGCGGATATTACGCCTTACGATGTCTACAACGCTGACGAGGCGTTCATCACCAGCACCAGCAAGTGCATTCTGCCCGTGGGGCGTCTCAACGGGATCCGTATTGGTCAGAAGATACCTGGCCCAGTGACCAACCGCCTCTTGGAGACCTGGAGTGCGCGTGTGGAGCTGGACATTGTAGAGCAAGCCTTGCAGCACTTGCCCCCTGAGGAGCATCAGGCGTTGGAAGCCCAGGCAGGGTGACCGAGGCCGCGTTACGCGGCCTCGGCCAGTTCGCGGGCATTGCGCTTCATACGGTTCAGCAACGCCGTCAAGCCACGCAAGCGTAGCGGTGAGAGCACCTTGTGCAGGCCAAGCTGCTGGTAGAGATCGTTTGGTACGGCGACGATGGCCTCGGGCGGAGCGCCATTCAGGCCTTCGTAGAGAATACCTGCAAAACCGCGCACAGTCGGGGCTTCACGCGGCACATCCAGGTAGTAGTGGACAGTATCGTCGAGGAGCTTCGCCAAGAGAAAGACCGGGGTCTGACACTCGTGCACCTGCTCCATGGTGTCGCGGGCGTTGTGCAGCTCCTCTGGAAGCTCCGGCAGATTCATGGCGTATTCCAGGAGTATGTCGAGCCGCTCTTCCTGGGAGGCATCGCGAAATATCTCAATGATTTCCTGGAGGGCTTCAGGGTAGGCATGGTCCGTCATAGTATTCCCCCTCTGCCTAGAAAATGCCAAGCTGATCCTTGGCCTCTTCTGACAGCATATCTGGACTCCACGGCGGTGTCCATACGACCCGAATGTCCACGTCCTCCACGCCCTCCATCTCTTTGAGCTTGTCGTCAACTTGTTGCAGAATATGCGGGCCGGCAGGGCAGGCGGGGCTCGTCAACGTCATAATCAAGTCGACCTTGTTCCCTTCGATCTCCACGCCGTAAATGAGCCCCATATCAACAATATTGATCCCCACTTCCGGGTCGTATACCTGTTTCAACATCTCATACACAGCTTCTTGCCCAGGCATCTCTGGGTCCTCCTCGTTCTGCCTGGCACCACGCGTGCCAACCTCTTACAGGTCCACTTCCACGAGGATATCGTTGCCCTCAACCTTGACCGGATAGCTCTCCACAGGCTCAACCGCCGGCATGGTCAGGGCCTTGCCCGTGCAGACATCAAACCGCGCGCCGTGGCGTGGGCAGGCAATATAGGTCCCGTTAAACCTGCCGCCAGACAGAGGCGCTCCGTCATGCGTACACACATCCTCGATGGCATAGTACTGTCCATCCACATTAAAAAGGAGCACGGCGATACCATCGAGATCGATCGGCTTCTTTTGTCCTGGCGCTAATTCTCCAACCTGAGCAACTTTAACCCATTCTGCCATGGCTTCTCAGTCCTTCTCACTGCTGCACTCGTGGAATGGCCCAATACCACAGCCAGGAGTGTGCACTCCTGGCTGTCTACTGCACCCTTGCGCTTACGCTGTCTTCTCGATCGGGGCACCCACCAGATTCCCCCACTCCGTCCAAGAACCGTCGTAATTCCGTACGTGAGGATACCCTAATAAGTACGTCAGTACAAACCAGGTGTGGCTTGAGCGTTCGCCAATGCGGCAGTATACCACAACATCGTCCTGCTGCTTAAGCCCAGCCCGTCCCTCATAGAGGGCTTTGAGTTCATCCGCATTCTTAAACGTGCCATTCGGTGCCACTGCCTGGCCCCAGGGGACACTGGCCGCCCCCGGAATGTGCCCGCCACGCAGTGCCCCTTCTTGCGGATAGTCGGGCATGTGCAAGAGTTCACCGCTGTATTCGCCTGGCGAGCGCACATCAATGAGGGGTTTATGCGCCTGGATATGCTCCGTTACCTCCTGCCGGAAGGCACGAATGGAGAGATCCGGACCGCTAGCCGTATAGGTCACGGCAGGATGATTGGGACGTTCCTGCGTCAGGGGGCGCCCTTCATCGATCCACTTTTGCCGCCCACCATTCATGATCCGGCAGTCCTGATGCCCGTACATCTTGAAGACCCACAGAGCGTAGCAAGCCCACCAGTTATTCCGGTCCCCATAGAACACGACGGTGTGATTGTTGCCGATGCCCTTGCTCCCCACGAGTTTGGCGAACGCGTCCTTATCGATGTAGTCGCGCACCACCTGGTGCTGCAGTTCGGTGTGCCAGTCTACTTTGATAGCGCCAGGCACATGCCCAACATCGTACAGGAGCACATCCTCATCAGACTCAACAATGCGCACATTGGGATCGTTCGCATGCTCTGCAACCCAGTCGGTACTGACGAGCACTTCGGGATGGACATACTCTGCCATAAGCTCTCCCTCCTCTGCCTCAGATCCGGCTTTCAATTGCCAGACGGATTTTTTCTTGCATACCTTCCACGGGGAACTCCGTGATCACCGTCTCGAAGAACCCCTGGACGATCATCCGTTGTGCCTCCTGCCGCGACAACCCACGACTCATCAAATAAAAAATTTGCTCGTCGTCCACCATGCCGGTGGTCGAGCCGTGCTTACAACGCACGTCGTCTGCCTCAATCTCCAGGATAGGCAGTGCATCAGCGCGCGCTTTATCACTGAGTAATAAGCTATGCGTCGATTGGTAGGCACTAGTCTGCTGCGCCACGGGCCGCAAGTGGACAACCCCCCGCAGGACGGTGCGTGCCCGGTCCAGCAGAGCACTTCGGAACAGCAAATCGCTCTCCGTGTGCGGCGCCAGGTGGTCTTGCCGTGTCTGATAATCCAGATGCTGGCGCCCATCGGCGAACACCAGGCCATAGAGATGTGCACTACTGCCGGCTTCATTGAGTAGCACGCTCTGCGCCGTCCAATGCAACCGAC
>Ga0081538_10003982_pt1 | contig 13760 bp, 11 predicted proteins | sample TabmetS5T2R1_FD_71022 | JGI IMG/M metagenome (GOLD analysis project Ga0081538, IMG submission 71022) | Tabebuia heterophylla rhizosphere microbial communities from the University of Puerto Rico - S5T2R1 | ecosystem: Host-associated > Plants > Roots > Rhizosphere ... | reverse complement strand
CACAGGTCGACGTGGCGGGCCGGTAGGAATGCCGACGGGGACGGTCAAGGTGGGGCGCCCACCAAGGTCGGACTCGGGCTGCTACGGGGCGCGTCCTGTAGTGGTCGGCGCTTCTGACGACACATCTCGTGTCGTCGGGATCGGCCAGAGCGTCCAACCGTTGGTTGGCCCCGAGCAGCGGACCGGCTAGCTCCGGTCTGACGCTCGGGGCCTTCCTTTTCCCGGCGTCGAGATTACTCCGCAGGGTCCCGCCGAACGCGGATTCACAGGGGGAGCCCCCCGTCCATCGCGCGGTGCCGGCGGCCTAGATACGTAGACCCGCCGCGCCGGGCATCTACGTACCCGACCACGTCGCGAAATGCGTAGGCCGTCCGATGTGGCCGGGTACCTCAGCGGCGCATCCTGGTCTCATGCTTCTCGGATACGACTTCACCAGGACGATGACCCTCGACCATCAGCAGGACCTCCAGCGCGAGGCGTCGCGTTGGCGGCTCGCTCGCCTCGCCGGGCGGCATCGCAGCCGGCAGCGGCCGTCCCGGCGGGCGGCCGCCATCGGCCTCTGACGAACTCGTTCGACGGGACAGCCCCCTACGCTCGGGTGATGCTCGTGGGACGCTCGGGCCTGTCGCCGGTCATGGTCGGGCGCGGCCCCGAGCTCGATCGCCTGGTCGGCTTGATCGACGCCCGGGTGGACCCATCGGTCGCACTGGTCGCCGGGGAGGCCGGGATCGGCAAGACACGGCTCGTCCAGGAAGTCGTGGTGCAGGCGCCGGCGGGCACGGTGGTGCTGGCCGGGCAGGCCGACCCGGGTGCCGAGAGCCGCCCCATGGAGCTCTTCCGTGATGCGCTCGGAGCGGTGGTCGGTTCCGACGGCGCCGCGGCCGAGGGGCACACCGCGCTCCTGGAGACCGTGGAGGACGCCCACCGTGCCGCCGATGAGCGCGTCCGGGCCGGAGTCGAGCTGGTGCGGCGGCTCACCGCGGGCCTCGCCGGCGTCGTCGTGTTCGAGGATCTCCACTGGGCCGACTCCGAGAGCCTCACAGTGTTCGAGCAGCTGGCGGAGCCCGGCGGCGGCCGCCTCCTCGTCATCGGCACGTATCGCCCTGACGGGCTCACGCGCCGCCATCCGGCCTCGGAGCTGCTCCCCCGGCTGGAGCGCCGCCATTCGATCACGCACATCCAGCTCCGGCGGCTGAGCCCGGCGGACGTCAACGCGTTCCTCACGGCCGTCTACGGCGAGGTCCCCTCGTTCCCGGTGGTCGATGCGCTCCACACCCGCACGGGGGGGAATCCCTTCTTCCTCGAGGAACTGGTGGCCAGCGCCGGCGACGCGCCATGGCAGGACCTGGCCGACATGCCGCTCCCGTGGACGGTGGCCGAGCTGGTCCGCGGGCAGCTCGACGAGCTCGACCCGGAGGTCCGCCGCCTCGTCACCGCCGCCTCGGTGCTCGGACGCCGGGTGACGTTCGACGTGCTCGCCCACGTGACCGAGACGCCCGAGGACCAACTGATCGTCCTGCTGCGTGCCGCCGTCGACAGCGGCCTGTTGGCCGAGTCCGAGCCCGACGTCTTCACCTTCCATCACGACCTGGCGCGCGAGGCCATCAAGGAGGGGCTGCTCGGCCGCGAACGACGCCGGCTCCAGGAGGCGGCGTTCACCGCCCTGCGGGCGGTGGGCAGCGAGGACCGGCTGGCCCTCGCTCTCCACGCACGGGGCGCCGGGCGCTACGAGGACATGGTGGCGGAGGCACGGATCGGCGCCCGCGAGTCCCTCGCGCGTGGCTCGACGTACCAGGCCCGCCATCTGGCCGAGATCGGCCTGAGCGAGGCCGAGGACGACCTCGAGCTGCTCGCCCTGGCGTCCCGCGCCTGCTGGCTCGCCGGGCTGCTCGACGATGCCGCCGCACACTGCGACCACTGGCTCCGCCTGGCGCGGGAGCGCGGCGACGTGAGCCAGGAGGCGGCGGCGCTGAGCCTGCGCAAGCGCATCGCCCGCGAGGCCGGCCAGATCGAGGCGATGGTCCGCTTCACCGACCAGCTCATCGGCATCGTCGACCGGCTGCCGTCCGACGAGGACCGCGCCCGCGCCATGGCCGCGGTCGCGCAGTCGTACATGCTGCGCGACCAGATCGAGGCCACGTACGAGTGGGCCGACAAGGCCGCGAGCCTGGCCGAGAGCCTCGACCTGACCGACGTGCGCCTGGCGGCCATGGTGGACAAGGGCACGGCCATGCTCAATGCCCGCGACCGCGTCGAGGAGGGGCGCCGCCTGCTGAAGACGGCGGCGGACGAGGCCGAGCGGATCGGCGACCACGTGCTGGCGGCACGGGCGCTGAACTACCTGGTGTGGGACGCCCGCCAGTGGAGCGACGCCGGCGAGGTTCGGGAGATGATCGAGCGGGCCCACCGCCATGCGGAGGCCGCGGGATTCGAGCTCGTCGCCGCCATCGACCTGGCGGCCAACCGGGCGCATCTCGAGGCCGCCGAGGGCGATCTCGACGCCGCCATCGCCCAACTCGACAACGCGCGCTACACGCCGGCCGGCAACGCCGTTTCGTGGACCGACGGCCGCTGGCTCGCCGTGATGCGCGCGGGGCTGGCGCTCGAGGCAGGCGACCTCGCCACCGCCCAACGGTTCACCGACATGGCCAAGCCCCCCACCGAGCGGGTCGCCGTGGGCGTGCTCGGCCTCGACTTCCACCTGGCGTGCCGGCGCGGCGACCTCCCCGAGGCCCGGGAGCGGCTACGCGCCTTCTGCCAAACGGTGGCCCACGAGGGCGTCGCCTACCCTGGCCAGACCCACGACGTGTTGGCCGCCGCCCTGCGTGCCGGCCTGACGACCACCGAGATGCGGCCCCTGATCGACCAGGTGGGCCTGTACGTCGGCCACCGGCTGCCGCCCGACGACCCGTGGCGGCAGCTCATCGACGCCCAGGTCGCCGAGGCGGAGGGCCGGCGGGACACCGCGGCCGATCTCTACGCAGCCGCCGCCGAGGGACTGACATCGGCCCCCGAGGTCCTGGCCGCCCACATCGGGACCGCACACGTCGGCGCCGCCCGCACCCTGGTGGCCGAGGGCCGACTGGACCGGGCCCGGGCCCAGGCGGAGGCGGCGGCTCCGTTCCTGGCGCGGTGGCGGGGCTGGCGGGTGGACGAGCTGCGCGCCGTGGAGCGCCGGCTGGGCCTGGGGCCCGAACCCAGCGGGCCCGAGGCGCTCACTCCGCGGGAACGCGAGGTGGCGTCGCTCCTGGCCGAGGGACTGACCAACTCCCAGGTCGCCGAACGGCTCTACATCTCCCCGCGGACGGCAGCGGTCCACGTGTCGAACATCCTGGCCAAGCTGGGCATGTCGTCCCGTACCGAGGTGGCGGCCTGGGCGGTGCGTGAGGACCTGGGCACGCCGTGACGCGGGCGCCTCCGCCGCCCGAACTTGTCGTGGAAATCGATGCCATGACAGCGCTAACTGCGGCAAGCTCGGGCTGCGACGGTGCGGGCTGCCTCACGCCTCCACGACGACGGCGATTCCCTGGCCCACTCCGATGCACATGGCGGCCAGGCCCCAGCCTCCGCCGCGGCGGCGCAGCTCCCACACCAACGACGTGAGAATGCGCACGCCCGAACAGCCCAGGGGATGGCCGATGGCGATGGCGCCACCGTTCGGGTTCACGATCTCGGGATCGAGATCCGGCCAGTGGGCCATGCAGGCCAGGGCCTGCGCCGCGAAGGCCTCGTTCAGTTCGACGACCGCGAGGTCGGACCAGGCGATGCCGGCGCGCTTGAGCGCCCGTTCGGCGGCCTCCACCGGACCGAGGCCGTAGAGCGGAGGCTCGACGGCCGAGGTGGCCCGGGACACGATGCGGGCCAGGGGCTCGCGGCCGAGCCGGTCGAGTGCGCCGTCGTCGGTCAGCAACATGGCGGCGGCCCCGTCATTGAGCGGCGAGGCGTTACCCGCCGTGACCGATCCGTCGGGCCGGAAGCTCGGGCGCAGCCGGCCCAAGGCATCGAGCGAGGTGTCGGCCCGGATGCTCTCGTCCCGCCCGAGGAGCGGGCGGTCGCCGCCGTCGGTGACGAAGCTGACCTCGGCGTCGAAGCGGCCCGCATCCCACGCTCCGGCGGCGCGGTGGTGCGACCGGAGGGCGAACGCATCCTGTGCCTCCCGGCCGATCCCCTCACGCTCCGCCAGGATCTCGGCACCCTCGCCCAGCGCCACCGTCCACTCCGCGGGCATGCGTGGATTCACCAGGCGCCAGCCCAGCGTCGTGGAGTGCAGCGTCTCGTGCCCGCGGGGATAGGCGGCTTCCGGCTTGGGCAGCACCCACGGCGCCCGGCTCATCGACTCGACGCCGCCGGCGATCGCGACGGCCGCGTCGCCCACTGCGATCGCCCGGTCCGCGGCGATGACCGCCTCGAGCCCGGAGCCGCACAGCCGGTTGACGGTCGCACCCGGAACCGACACCGGCAGCCGGGCGAGGAGCACGGCCATGCGGGCAACGTCGCGGTTGTCCTCGCCGGCGCCGTTGGCGTCACCGAACCACACGTCGTCGATGTCGTGGGCATCGAGGTCGGGCACGCGCTCGACGACGGCGCGTAGCGCGTGGGCTGCGAGGTCGTCGGGGCGAACGCCCGCCAGCGCACCGCCGTAGCGGCCCACGGGCGTGCGAACGGCGTCGACGACGTAGCTCATGATGTCGGCGGAGCCCCGTCGAACGCTCGCTGCAGCAGCGCCCGCAGCGACGCCACGTCGGGCGGGCGCGGGTTGGCGGCCCCGGTGTCGGCCACCGCCCGCTCGGCGGCGTCGTCGAGGCCGTCGGCGGGCATGCCGATGGCGGCGAGGCTGGTGGGCGCGCCGATCCGCTCGGCCAGCGTGCGGAGGGCCGCCGCCTCGTCGCCGGGGGATGCGCCGAGGCCCGCGGCGACGGCGGCCATCGCCTCGGGGGCCGCCGCCGCGTTGTACGCGACGACGTGCGGCAGTACGACGGCATTGACGTCGCCGTGCACGAGCCCGAAGGTCCCACCGAGGACGTGGCAGAGCTTGTGGTGCAGCGCCGTTCCCGCCACCGCCAGGACGGCGCCGGCCAGGTAGGCGCCGTACAGCGCCCGGCCGCGGGCGTCCAGGTCGTCGGGATGGTCCACCGCCTCCGGCAGGGCGCCGGCGAGCGCGCGGATGCCCTCGACGGCCTGGAGCGCCACGATCGGGTCGGTGCCGGGCGCATAGAGGCCCTCGACGCAGTGGGCGAGGGCGTTGAACCCGCTGGAGGCGGTGATGGCCGGCGGCATGCCCACCGTGAGGACGGGGTCGTACACGACCGTGCGGGGCAGCGCCCGCAGGTCACGACCTGTCTGCTTGTGCTGGCCGGTCACCCCGTAGATCGGCGTCATCTCGGACCCGGCGTAGGTGGTGGGAACGGCGAGGAGGCTGACACCGCCGCCGGCCGACGCCTGCGCAGCCGGGTCGACGGCGATGGCCTTGCCGAGGCCCGTGGCCGATCCACCCCCGATCGTCACCACGCCGTCGGCGTGGGCCTCGACGGCACTGCGCCGGGCGTCCGCGGCCAGCTCCTCGGGCACGTGCTGCCGCACCTCGTCGAGCCGCCCGGCATAGCGCTCGCCCAAGTCGTCGGCGACGCGGTCGCCGACCGCCTTGGAGGCCTCGTCGACCACGAGCAGGACCCGCTCCGCGCCCAGCGCCGCCACCTCGTCGGCCACCTGTCCCACGGAGCCGACACCGAACACGACCCGGCCCGGCAGCGCCTCGTGCACGAACGGCTTCATGCCGCTGGCCCCCTGGCTGCCTGAAGCTCACGCAGCACCTCGAGCTCGGTGGCGGTGGGCGGGGCAGTGACGGCCAGGTCGTCCGCCACGCGCAGGTCCCAACCCGTGGCCGCCCGGGCCGCATCCACGGTGGCACCGGGATGCAGCCGCGTGAGCACGAGCTCGCCCTGGCCGGGATCGCGGGTCAGCACGCCAAGGTCGGTGATGACGGTGCTCACCCGCTCGCCGGTGGAGGTGCGGAACCCCACCCGGTCGACGAAGGCGCGCGGCGACTGCCGGACGACGACCACCACCCGCCGGCACGAGGCGGCGATCTCGGGAGCCCCGCCGGCTCCGGGCAGCCGCACCTTGGGCGTGCCGTACGGGCCGATGACCGTGGTGTTGATGTCACCGCGACGGTCGAGCTCGGCCGCGCCCAGGAACCCGACGTCGATGCGCCCCGCCTGCAGCCAGTAGTTGAAGATCTCCGGCACCGACACCACGGCGTCGGCGGTCTCGGCCAGCTCGCCGTCGCCGATCGACAACGGGAGTGCGTGGGGCTTGGCGCCGATCGTCCCGGACTCGTACACCAGCACCAGCCCGGGGGCGTGCGTGCGCCGGGCGAGGTTGGCGGCCGTCGACGGCAGGCCGATCCCCACGAAGCACACCTCGCCGTCGCGCAGGTGGCGAGCGGCCGCCACGGTCATCATGTCGTCGGCGGTCCAGGCGCGGTCGTCCCGGGCGGCGGGCGCCGGGGCGCTCACGGAGCCCCCTCACCGGCGAGAGGACCCGAGGCAATGGGTTCCGTCGGTGGGCGCCCGAGGCTATCGGTTCCGGATCCGGTACCGATGGCCTCGACCTCCCGACGGCGGAACCTGTTGCCTCGCCAACCGCGTGGGTTCACCCGGCATCCCTGTCGGCGAGCCACGGATATCGCTCGGTGTCCTGGCCGGCGTAGTCCGGGTCGAGGTAGATGAAGACCCGCTGGATCAGGAAGTCCCGGATCTCGAACACGTCGCACCAACGGCCCGCCCCCCACTCGGGCACGCCGGCCCGCCACGGGCCGTCGCGGTGCTCGCCGTGGCTGGTGCCCTCGCAAACCACCACGTCGCCGCCCGAGAACACCCAGTTGAAGTGCGAAAAGTGGTGGACGATCTGCTTGATGGTGCCGCCCACGTCGGTGAACAGCCGGCCGATCTCGTCCTTGCCCGAGGCCAGGCCCCACTTGGGGAAGTAGACCTGCGCGTCGTCCGCGAAGAGGTCGAGGATGCTCCCGCCCGTCGATGTCTCACCACCGTTGTCGAAGGCCTTCAGGTACTCGATGGCGACCGACTTGCGCTGCTCGTCGGTCATCGTCTGCGTCGTGACAGCCATGGTCTCCCCTCACCTCGGGCTCGGCACGAAGTCGAGCACGTTCCGTCTCATCCACTCCGCGAAGCCGTCACGGTCGCGGCTGATGGGGTCCCACGCCTCGTAGAAGGCGTTGTCCCTCACGGAGTAGCCGTCGGCGTAGCTGGGGTGGGCGCCCCCCGGGGCCTCGACCACCGCGTCGACCACCCACGACGGCAGCACGACCGCGCCCGGACGCGGTTCGAGGCCGTCGACGATCTCCTCGACCGTGACCACCACCCGGTCGGCGGCCAGCGCAGCCTCCTTCTGCACCCCGACGATGCCCCACAGCTGCACGTTCCCGGCCCGATCCGCCTGCTGGGCGTGGATGATCGTGACGTCCGGGCGCAGGGCCGCCACCGCCGTCAGGCTCTCGCCGGTGAACGGGCACTCGATCGGGGCGACGTTGGCGGTGTTGTCGGGCAGGTCGGTTCCCGCGTACCCACGGAGCACCGCGAACGGGAGCCCCGACGCCCCGGCGACGTAGCGGTTCGCCATGCCGGCGTGGCTGTGCTCCTCGATCTCGATCGGATGGGGCCAGCCGCGCTCGATGGCGTCGCGGAACCGGTGGAGGGACCCGACCCCCGGGTTGCCGCCCCACGAGAACACGAGCCGGCGCGCCGCGCCCATGCCGATCATCTGGTCGTAGAGGACGTCGGGGGTGAGCCGCACCAGTGTCAGGTCGCCCCGGCCCTGGCGGAGGACCTCGTGCCCGGCGGCGAACGGGATGAGGTGCGTGAACCCCTCGAGCGCGACGGTGTCGCCGTCGTGGACGGCGCCGGCCACGGCGTCGGGCAGGCTGACGATCTCGCTCACGACCCGGCCCCCGGCCGCGGGTACCAGGGCGGCAGCTGGGCGTCGACGTTGATCCACACCGAGTGGGCGTCGGTGTACTCGTGCATCGCCTCGAAGCCCATCTCCCGCCCGTAGCCCGACTGGCCCACGCCGCCGAACGGTGAGCCCGGGTTGACCCGCTTGTAGCTGTTGACCCACACCATGCCCGACCGGAAGGCGCGGGCCATCCGGTGGGCGCGGGACAGGTTCCGGGTCCACAGGCCGCCGCCGAGCCCGTACTCCGTGCCGTTGGCGAGCGCGATCGCCTCGTCGTCGGTCCGGAACGTGGTGACGGTCACGAACGGTCCGAACACCTCCTCCTGGCTGACCCGGCTGCGGGGGTCGGCGCGCACGACGGTGGGGAGCACGTAGCAGCCGCGGGCCAGGGCAGGATCGTCGGGCTGCTTGCCCCCGGTGACGATCTCCGCGCCCTCGTCGAGCGCCACCTTGACGTACGCCAGCACCCGGTCGCGGTGCACAGGCGAGGTGAGTGGGCCCATCTCGGTCGACTCGTCGAGCGGGTTCCCGAGCCGGATCGACTCTGCCAGCGACGTGAACCGCTCGATGAACTCGTCGGCGATCCCCTCCTGGAGGATCAGCCGGCTCCCGGCGATGCAGGCCTGGCCCTGATTGTGGAAGATCGCGAACGCCGACCCGTTCACGGCCGCGGCCAGGTCGGCGTCGGCGAAGACCACGTTGGCGCCCTTGCCGCCCAGCTCGAGCTGGAGCCGCTTGAGGTTGCCCGCCGAGGCCTCGACGATCCGGCGGCCCGTGGCGGTCGAGCCGGTGAACGCGATCTTGGCCACGCCCGCGTGCTCCGCCAGGTGTTGGCCCGCGGTCTGCCCGTAGCCCGGGACGACGTTCACCACGCCGGGAGGAATCCCCACCTCGGCGGTCAGCTCCGCCACCCGCAGCGACGACAGCGGCGTCAGCTCCGCCGGCTTGAGGACCACGGTGTTGCCGGCGGCGAGCGCCGGCCCCAGCTTCCAGCCGCAGAACATGAGCGGGAAGTTCCAGGGCACGATCTGCGCCACGACCCCCAGCGGCGCCCGCTCGACGTAGTTCAGGAACCCGGCCTCGACCGGCACCACGGAGCCCTGCACCTTGTCGGCGATGCCGCCGAAGTACCGGAACGTCGCCGCGGTGCGGGGCACGTCCAGCCCCCGGGAGTCGCGCAGCGGGTGACCGGTGTCGCGGCTCTCCAGGCGGGCCAGCTCGTCGGCGCTGTCCTCGATGGCGTCGGCGAGCCGCAGCAGCAGCCTCCCTCGCTCGGCCGCCGGAGTGGCGGCCCACGCGGGGAACGCGGCGGTGGCCGCGGCCACGGCCCGGTCGATGTCCTCGGCCCGTGCCTCGGCCACCTCGGCCAGCACGGAGCAGTCGTGGGGGTCGAGCACCTCGATGGTCGCGCCCGCCAGCCCGTCGACGAACTCGCCGCCTACAAAGAGCCTGGTCTGCATGGCGTCAGCGCTCGCGTAGCTCGGGCGAACGTCCGGGCTCAGATCTCGACGGGATATGTGGGGGCGCGGCCCTCGGCGATCATCCGGGGGAGGTCGGGCGAGCCGTTCTCCCAGACCAGCAGCATCGACCGTTTGGGGGCGTAGCCCTGATGGCGGATGTCTGCCGGCATGGCGGCCACGTCGCCCGGCTTCATCACCACCCGGGCGCGGCGGGACCCGGACTCCTTGTCGGCGACCTCCCACTCGATCTGGTCCGAGAGCTGCACGAACCACTCGACCCGGTCGTTCCCGTGGACGATCGGCAGGATGTACTCCTCGGTCGTCGGGCAGTACAGGCTGTCCTTGCAGACCGACACCACCGACGGGTTCCAGGTGACGTCGGACCGCGACAGGTAGGCGAACAGGTTGAACGCCGCAACCTCGTCCTCGAAGCCTGGCTCGGCGTGGATCTCGGGTTCGGACTGATCGACGTCGGCGAACATGCGGTTGATCGGGTGGGTGGCGTCGGTGCGCAGCGCCTCGTCGCCGGGGACGCCCACCATGCGGCGGGCCGTGACGCGCTTGCGACTGACGGCGGCGGTGTTGCTGCCCGCCTTGTCGCCCCAGGGCGAGCCGGTCTCCTCGGGCGAGGCGAAGGGATCGAAGTCGGCGTTCGTCCAGTCGTCGAGCATCGCCACGAACGTGGCGAAGATGTCGTCGTGGGGGAAGTTCTCGAGGTGGTCGACCTCGGCCCGGCGGTAGGCGTCGTTGAAGGTGCCGGCGAACAGATCGACGTTCCCGTAGTGGTTGATGGTGCCGATCACGTCGTCGAAGTTGACGACGCCGTAGAAGAACTGCCACGCGACGTCGCGCTGCGTCGCCCGCAGGAAGCCGTCGATCGACATGACGTGGCTCCCCGTGGGCCAGGTCACGTGTGCGAAGTACTCGTCGCGGCTGAACGTGAACTCGCCCAGCGAGTAGCTGCGGTAGCCGTGGTCGTTGGGCTCGCCGGCCCGGACGCCGGCGGCAGCGGTGGTGGTCTCGGTCATGATCGTGATGCCTCCGTCAGCCCGTCTGGATGATCTCGGCCCAGCGGTAGATGGTGTCGTCGCCCTCGATGGTCTGGAGCAGGATCACACCCGGCTCGTCGGCCCTGAACCGGTAGGCGGCGCCGGCCGGCAGCAGCGCCATGTGTCCCCGCCCGGCGACGATGCGCCCCATCGCACGACCCGTAGGCTCGCCCTCGATGCGGACGGACCCCCGCTGGTCGGCCGGGAGGTCGGGGTGGTCGAGCTTGACCAGCTCGACGGTGACGGTGCCGTCCATCACCAGTGCGGTCTCGTCGTGTGCGGCGGTGCGCCACTCGGAGGTGCCCTCGGCCCTGATCACCTCGAGCACGTACTCCTGGTTCTTGCCGACCGCCACCTTTTCCCACGCCTTGGCGTTGGCCGCGACCTCGAACATGTTCGAGAAGGCGTAGTGCTCGGGCTCGTCGTCGATCGCTTCGACGCCGCCCTTGTCGTAGTCGAGCAGGCTGCCGAACCGGGTCGTGTACTGCGGCATGGGCTCTCCCTGATCCTCGGGTTCCTCGAACGTGCAGTGGCTGGGGCGGCTCGCCCACCTGATCACCGCACCGGCGATTGTGGCATACTTCAGCCGCATAGTGAACATCTGTGCGTGTAGCGAACATGAGTGTGTCGAACGAGTACGTCCAGTCCCTGGAGCGGGGGCTTGCAGTGATGCAGGTGTTCTCTCGGGAGCACCCGCGCATGACCCTGTCCGAGGTGGCGCGACTCACCGGCTTGACCCGGGCCACGGCGCGGCGGGTCCTGCTGACGCTCGAGCATCTCGGCTACGCACGTTCCGACGGCCGCGGCTTCGAGCTCACCCCCAAGGTGCTGGACCTCGGCTATGCGTACCTGTCGTCGCTCGACCTGGCCAGCATCGCCGAACCGGGAATGGAGGCGCTCGTCGAACGCACCCACGAGTCGTGCTCGGCGGCGGTGCTCGACGGAGTCGAGATCGTGTACATCGCCCGCGTCCCCACCAAGCGGATCATGACCATCTCGCTGGGGCTCGGCTCGCGCCTGCCTGCGTACGCCACGTCGATGGGCCGCGTGCTCCTGGCCGAGCTCGAGCGGGACGCGGTCGACGCGCTGATCGGGCCCGGTCCGCTGCCGGCCATCACCGAGCGGACGATCACGAAGCCTGCCGACCTCCAGGACGAGCTGGCGCGGGTGCGCCGCCAGGGATGGGCGCTGGTCGACCAGGAGCTGGAGCCCGGGTTGCGCTCGATCGGGGCCCCGCTGCGCGACCGCTCCGGCCGGGCGCTCGCCGCCCTCAACGTCTCGACCCACGTGGGCCGCGTCAGCCTCGACGCCATCCGCAAGGACTTCCTCCCCGCCCTCCTCGAAACCGCCGGGCAGATCAGCGAGCGCCTGGCGCGGCGGTAGCCGGCGAGGCGGGGGCGCCTGTGGGCACGACGCCGCTACCGACGGGGGATGCGCTCGTGGCCGTGGTGCTGGCCTTCGCGGACCAGCTCCGGACCAGCGGCGTCGACGTACCGACCAGCGGCGTGGTCGACGCCGTGGCCGCGCTTGCGCAGGTCGACCTCGCGTCGCGTCGCGAGACCCGGGTCGCCCTGGCCACCACGCTCGTCAAGCACGCCGGCCACCTCGCCGCGTTCGACGCCGTGTTCGAGCGCTGGTTCGGGCCGCCGACGTCGCCCCCGTCGACTGCGGCGGACGACGTTCCGGCCGACGGCGCCGACGAGGCCGCCCTCCGCCGCCGACTTGCCCAGGCCCTCGCCAGCGGCGACGTCGACGCGCTGCCGGCGCTGGCGGCTCAGGCGGTGCGGCGCTGGGCCGGCTTCGGCGCGGTGGCGGGCAGCGACCGGTACCGCCTGCACCGCCTGCTGCGCGGCCTCGACCTGTCGGCGGTCCGGCAGGAGGCCATGCGCCAGGGACGGGACGCGGGGCGGCGGGCCGCACTCGACGAGCGGCTGGCGCAGGCCGACATCGAGGCCCTGCTCGACCGCTACCGACAGATGCTCACGGCGGAGATCCGCGCCGGCGGCGGCGACGTCAGCGCGCCCGCCACGCCGTCACCGGACGAGGTCGACTTCCTTCGCGCCTCGACCGGGGAGCTGCGGGACATGCGGGCCGCGGTGCGCCCCCTCGCACGGCGGCTGGCCGCCAAGGCGGCCCACCAGCAGCGCCGCAGCCGGGGTGGGCGACTGGACATGCGCCGCACCCTCCGTGGCTCGCTGCAGAGCGGCGGCGTGCCCCTCGACCCCGCCTACCGGCACCGGCCGCGGAGCCGGCCGGAGCTGTGGGTGCTCTGCGACGTCTCGGGCTCCATGGCCGAGTTCTCCCGCTTCACCCTGGCGCTGGTCTACGCCCTCCACGAGGAGTTCTCGGGCCTGCGCACGTTCGTGTTCGTCGACGACGTGCAGGAGATCACCGACGTGCTCGATCGCCGGCTCCACGATGTCGACCCGTACGCCCTGCTGGCGCGGGCGTCGACGTCGCGGGCCCGCCACCGCAGTGATTACGGCCGGGTCCTGCGCAGCTTTCTCGACCGGTACGGGGGCCAGCTCAGTCCCCGCGCCACGCTGCTCGTGACCGGCGACGCCCGCAGCCACCATGGCGACCCGGGCGTCCCTGCCCTGCGGGAGATCCACCGCCGCAGCCGCCGGATCTGGTTCCTCAATCCCGAGCCACGAGACCGCTGGGACCAGGGGGACTCGGTGGCATCGCTCTACGCGCTCGTGTGTGACCGCATGGCCGAGGTCCGCAACCTTCGGCAATTGGGCGCCTGCGTCACCGATCTGCTGTGACGGGCCCGGCGTGACTCGGGGCGAGGGAGGTCCGTTCCGGGGCCGCCCGCACGCCCCCGGAACACTGACCTCCCCACCCGCCCGCAGTGCGCCCGCCTACCCTCGCCCGTGAGGTAGCCAACCCGCCCGTTGGCTGACGAAGCGCCTGCCTGCTCCCATCCAGGCACTAGATCGCGCGGGCATGGCCATCCGTTACACGCCGCGAGAAAAAAGTGCTGACGCCGGCTGGCGGCCTGGTCAGGCGGTCGGCGGGGGCGTCGTGGGGGCGGTGCGAACGCCCCCGGCGCCACCCTCAGGAAGGTCCGCGGCGGTGATCGGGGCGCCGCCGGGATCGCCCGTCGGCGCGGCCAGCTCCACGGCCGGCGGTGTCGTCGGACCCGGTACCGCCGCCGCCTCTGCCGGGGGCGGCGTTGGCTCGGTCGTGGTGGTGGTCGGCGGCTCGGTCGTGGGCGGCGTGGTGGTCGGCGGCTCGGTCGTGGGCGTAGTGGTGGTCGGCGGCTCCGGCGGGGGTT
>Ga0081538_10003981_pt1 | contig 13762 bp, 17 predicted proteins | sample TabmetS5T2R1_FD_71022 | JGI IMG/M metagenome (GOLD analysis project Ga0081538, IMG submission 71022) | Tabebuia heterophylla rhizosphere microbial communities from the University of Puerto Rico - S5T2R1 | ecosystem: Host-associated > Plants > Roots > Rhizosphere ... | reverse complement strand
CAGGCTGGTAGACCTTAACACTGGTGTCGTGACAGCGCAAGTGCTACAGTCATGGTCAACTCACATACCGCTTAAATCTTTTCTCTCTCCCTCTGGGAGAGGGTTTTATCACAGGGTGAGGGGCTATTATGCTTGAGGCAGAAACGCACAACCCAGAAAAAGTCCTCTCGATCGCGCAGAATGTGGCGCGTGTGCAGGAGCGCATCCGGCAGGCAGCCCTGCGCGTAGGCCGTGACCCGGCGAGCGTGCGTCTCGTGGCGGCGAGTAAGACCGTGGATACCGCACGCATCCGAGCCGCCATCGCGGCCGGAGTGACGATTATCGGTGAAAACTATCTGCAGGAAGCCCGAGACAAAATTGGCCAGCTCGGGCGGCACGGGGTGGAATGGCATCTCATTGGTACTTTGCAACGCAATAAAGTGCGCTATATGTTTGACCTCTTTGACATGATGCATTCCCTCGATTCGCTGGCGTTGGCCGAAGAAATCAACCGTCGTGGCGAACGCCTGGGACGCCGCATGGCCGTGTTGCTCGAAGTGAACGTCGGGGGGGAGCTGACGAAGAGCGGTTTTGACGCGCTGACACTATTGGCCGAAGCCCATAAACTGAGCCAGTTAAAAAATCTCCAGGTATGTGGGTTAATGACTATCCCGCCACCAACGGTGCATGCCGAAGGCGCCAGGCCGTTTTATCGCCAGGTCCGCGAGCTGCGTGAGCGCTTGATTCAACAGGAGATTGAGGGGATCGAGTGGCAGGAGTTGTCCATGGGCATGACGGCGGATTTTGAGGTAGCCATCGAAGAAGGCGCCACGCTGGTGCGCGTTGGCACGGCCATCTTTGGCGCGCGTCCGCCAGCCGCGCAGCATGGCTGAAATGAAGGAGCGACCCATGCTCGAACAGGTGCGCTTTGCCTTTATTGGCGGTGGAAACATGGCTGACGCCCTGATCAAGGGGCTGCTCAGTGGTCTCGGCGTCACACCCCAGCAGATCATGGCCACGGATGTGGTGCCAGAGCGTCGGACCTATATGCAAACGACGTATGGCATCACAGCCTCAGCAGATAATAAGCACGCCGTCCAGGAGAGCACCGTGGTGATCCTGGCGGTGAAGCCGCAAATCATGCCCACGATCCTGGAGGAAATCGCTCCAGTCGTGAACAGTGAGAAGCTGGTCATCTCGATTGCCGCGGGCATCACCTTGCAGACGTTGCAGCGTGCCCTGGGCGACAGCCGCCGGGTGGTGCGCGTCATGCCCAACACCCCGGCCCTGGTTCTGGCTGGCGCCGCCGGCATTTCCCCAGGCAAGGCTGCCACCGCGCAGGACGTTGCCCTGGTCGAGCAGATTTTCAATGCTGTGGGGCGCGCCATGGTGGTGAGCGATGAGATGATGGACGTGGTTACGGGCCTCAGCGGCAGTGGTCCAGCGTTCATCTTTGCCCTCATCGAAGGGCTCTCCGACGGTGGTGTGCTGATGGGCTTGTCACGCCAGACGGCGACCCTCTTAGCGGCGCAAACCGTACTCGGAGCAGCGAAAATGGTTTTGGAGACCGGCAAACACCCTGGCGAGCTGAAAGACATGGTGACCTCCCCGGCTGGTACGACCATCGCCGGGATGCAGGCGCTGGAAAGCGGTGGCTTGCGTGGCCTGATGATGGAAGCCGTGCGCCGAGCGACAGAGCGTTCAGAGGCTCTTGGTCGTCATCCCGGGCATTAACAGCTACCCATGGAAGCTATCACCGCCACAGCAACTGGCACTCTCCTACGCCTGCGGGTGCAGCCGCGAGCACGTATCGAACGCCTGGATGGCCTGCGTGACGGATATGTGCGTCTGCGCTTAACAGCCCCGCCGGTGGAGGGGGCAGCCAATGCTGCCTGTATAGCCTTTCTCGCCAGGTCCCTGGGTATCAGCCGCGCGCAGCTCCAGCTGCAGGCCGGGGTTAAAAGTCGCGATAAACTCGTTCACATTACTGGCCTGACACCGGCCCAGGTGGCAGCGGCGTTGGGTCTGGTATGCTCATGAGTTGGGACACGCATGGAATCCATTATCAGAACTATTGAGATCTACCCTGACCGTGTACGGCTACTCGACCAGCGCAAACTCCCGCTGCTGGAAGAGTACGTCGAGTGCCACACGTCCCAGGAGGTGGCGGAAGCGATCCGCACCATGGTGGTGCGTGGCGCGCCGGCCATTGGTGTGGCTGCTGCGGGCGGGATTGCCCTTGGCGTCCAGCACCTGCGGGCGGGCTCTCCCGAGGAAATCGCGGCGCAGTTCGAGACGATCTGCACCACCCTGGCGCAGACGCGCCCCACAGCGGTGAACCTCTTCTGGGCCATCGACCGCATGCGGGCCTGCGCACGTCAGTACCACGGTGCGCCGCTGCTCCAGCTCCAGCAGGCGTTACAGGCCGAAGCCCAGCGTTTGTTGCAGGAGGATATCGACATTAACCGGCGCATTGGCGTGTACGGCCTGCCGCTAGTGCCGCCGGGCAGCACCATCCTTACGCACTGTAATGCCGGCGCCCTTGCCACCGCTGGGTATGGCACCGCACTAGGGGTGATCCGGGCCGCGCACTTTGCCGGTCGTCATGTCCAGGTGTTTGCCGACGAAACCCGGCCGTTTCTGCAGGGAGCGCGGCTCACCACCTGGGAGCTACAGCGTGACAGCATCCCCGTGACCCTGATCACGGACAACATGGCCGGCTATTTCATGCACGCCGGGAAGATTGACCTGGTCATCGTAGGCGCTGATCGCATTGCGGCCAATGGCGATACCGCCAACAAGATCGGCACCTACAGCCTGGCAGTGTTAGCCAAAGAGCACCACATTCCCTTTTACGTGGCCGCGCCGCTCTCTACTATTGACCGCGCTACCCCAACAGGCGCGGATATTCCCATCGAGCAGCGCCATGGGGATGAAGTTCGGCTGGTCGGTTCTCAGCGCATTGCGTCGCCAGATGTTGAGGTGGCTAACCCGGCGTTTGACGTCACCCCGGCACGTTACATTCGCGGCATCATCACCGAAGGGGGGGTAGCCATGCCGCCGAACGAGGAGACGATTGCGGCACTGTTCGCTAGCAGATGACAGAGCACGGCATTACTATGCACGCCCGCTTGGGAGGACCGGGTCATTTGGGTTGCTCCATGCGCCTGGCTGTAGTGGGCTCTCGCAGTGGGCTTTGCAACGCTGTCGCATCCCTTGGGCTAGAAGCAGGACGTAGAGTGGAAGGAATTCAAGGAGATGAATGCCGATAGGCACTATGGGATAACTCTGGAGATAAGCAAGATACGAAAGCGAAATAGCACCGCTCAGATACAGCCAGCCCCATGAGGGATAGAAACAGAGGCAGGGCAGAAGCCAGATAACGTACCAGGGGTGAAACGTTGTTGGCACCAGCAAGAGATAGGCACTTATCATGTAAGAAGCCCGCTGTATATAATGGTCGATGATGTCGCGGCGTATAACAAAAAGAGCCACCAAAAGCAGGAGGATGGCACAGAGACCCAGGGCGATATCCCGCGCTGAGGCAGTCAGGGGAGAAAGGGCGAGGATAAGAAAATATCGCAAGCCGCCGTTAAAATCCTCCCAGGGACCAAAGTATCCTGGCAGATATCCGAGAACACGCGCCCCAGCACCAGCAACATAGGGGAGGTACCCAAGGACAAGCGCGGCACCGAAACCTAAGGGGAAGCGACGTTCCCTGCGGGAGTAGAGAGCTGGAAAGAGCACTGCCGGATACAGTTTAATCAGGGTTGCAAGGCCAAGCAGCACTCCAGCCAACCCCGGTCGGGCAGTCAGACGTGCTTGTAGGGCGAGCAGGAGAAATGGCAGCATCAGTGCATCGACATGGCCACTACCAGCAAATTCGAACACGACCAGGGGTGACCAGGCATATAGTACGACGCGCTCTGGATCGCTGCCATTGATTTTCAGGAGGCGTATGAGCACGCCAATAGTGATAAGATCGAAAAGCACCATAAAAGCTTTCATCCCCCTGATACTGTCCGGGGCAATTGTCGTCATAAGGGCAAAGAGCATCTGGGCTGCAGGCGGATAGATGGTCGGGAGTACCGGGCGGATAATCTGTGGGTAAATCGCTGTATCACGCAGGGCAGCTAAGGTTTCCGCCTCTGGTGGGTAGCGATAGGGGTTGACACCCGCACGCTGCACCCGGCCATCCCACACGTAGCGGTAGAGGTCGCTGGACAGCACCAGAGGAGAAAAGAGCACAATCAGCCGAAAGACCACAGCAAAGCCGACAATGAGCCTCAGGCAGGAGGAGGAACTGGGACGCTTCCAAAAAACGCTGACGACGGCAAGCCCATAGAGGCCAAAAAGGGGGAAAAACACGCGCAGGTAGGTGGCAATAGTGAAATCCTGCAGATAGAAGAGCGTGGAGACACTGCCCACTGCCAGGAGCAGCAGGACGCGAGCAGAAGTCCAAGGCAGGTGGAACCATTGCTTATATGGGATACCGCATGTCGCACTCTGCACTCAGAAGCTCCAAAGCCATCCACAGCCGTGGCAGGGATCAGGGGCACAGTCTGACTCAAAGTCCTGGCGAAATTGCTGGTAGCGTTCGCCGTTCCAGATATGCCTAAAGTCTGTAGTGAACGCATTCCCCAACACCAGATTGCGATAGCTTTTTGTTGTCCACGGCGAAATACAACAAGGCAGGACATTGCCATTGGCCGTGACATAGCTCAGCGTCCAGGGCCGCTGGCAGCCGGCCCATGGGCGCTGGTCCGGGGCGGCGCCATGAAGACTTTGTAAGGGGGTTGTAGCCCCCGAAGCTTTGAACACTATGCCATGCTCCTGGGCCAGAGCTTCGGCCTCACGAATCAAATCGTGTTCGCGCTCTTCGAGGTGACGATGCAGTGATTGCTCCTGTACTGCCAAGCCGTGGCCATTGAACACCAAGCGTTGGGCATTGACCTCCGGGACGCCAAGCTGTCCTGCGAGCCGGATAAAGGCGGGAAGCTCATCGAGATTGGCCTTGAGCGTGGTGAACCACAGGGAGACGCGTGGCGTGGTGCTCCCGCGCTGCTGTTGCAAGGTCACGAGCGCGCCGACATTGCGGATCACCCTTTCGAACTGATCCACACCTCTGAGCTTGGCATATGTTTCTCGCGTCGCCGCATCCAGAGAGACACGGTATTCATCCAGACCGCTATCAATGAGTTGGGCGGCGCGTTTCTGGGTCAGGCTAATGGCATCAGAGTTGAAGAGCACCGTTGCGCCCCTGGTCTTCAGATAGGCCACAATCGCGAAGATCTGTTTGTTGAGCAGCGGTTCCCCGATGCCATGCAGCACCACCCGTTCCAGCACCGGAAATTGCTCGACAATCTGTTGGACTTCGGCCAGCGTGAGGTCCTTGGGCGGTTCGAGTGTGCTGAAGGTGCGGATACATGTCTGACATTCCGAATCGCAGCGATTCGTGGTTTCGAGATACAGGGTGCGGGGCAAAGTCGGTACGAGCGTCGGGCGTTTCGAGGTGTCCATTGCAGATCTCCAAGGCATTGACATACCTGCTCGGCGCCACTGTGTGGGCGCAGGAAAGGGCCTGCGGCCCTCCGCCGACGCAGTCGCGGAAAGCGCAGCGACCTTCACTTGGCCGAGACCACCGTGGTGCAGGCACTCCCAACTTTGGGCAGATCTTCATGCGGGACGTGTTCCCAGTCAAGCACGATGTGATCATGCCGGGCAAACGGACAGTAGGGATCTGAGGCCCGCAAGTCTCCAAGTACCGCACGCCGGCCAGCACAGCCGCCTCGGCATGGGCACCCGTCACAGGCGCTGGGCACATGGCTGGCAGCACGGAATTCTGGGGTGTGTGTAATGTTCTCGCCCAATCCCTGCAGGTCAGCCAGCGTCAGATGGCTCTGCGGCCAGTAGGTACACGGTAAGACACGGCCATCAGGCGCTACCCGTACCGTCGAGCGGCCGCAGGCTGGTCCGACAAATCCTTCTATCCTCAGTACCCCAGCCAGGACAGGTTCTGTCGTGGCTATGAGACGTGTGGCATCGGCCAGGCGTTTGAAGCCGTCCCAGAATTGGGCGTACGAGAGGATAAACTGATCGGTTTTCGATGGTTGGTAGACATTCACCCGCAAGTTGGCATCAACAGTGGCTGCTACCTGAGCAAGCGGAGCCATTTGGTCATAGTTGAGGCTCATCATCACAGCGGTCACGGTCACGGTGACCCCTAAACGGACGCAGCGTTCGAGAGCTGACATGACAGCACGCCAGTTGCCCTGACCTCTGAAGGCGTCATGGTCGCGTTCGGTGGGGAAGTCGAGCGAGAACTCGACACTGTGAAACCGCTGCACTTCTGCGTCGGTGAGTCTCGCAATGCTCGCGCTGTTCGAAGTAATACTGGTTTTGATACCCTGAGATGCGAGATAGTCCAGTATCATCCGATATTCGGGGTGCAAGCCATTTTCTCCTACTCCAAGATTCATAGATTGCACGGGAATACTCTCGCAGATCAGCCGGATATCGTGCAATGTCAGACGGTCAAGCCGCATATCCGGTCGATAACAATGCGGACAGCGCAGATTACATTCATTCGTGAGACCAATGCCGACAGAAAACGCCATGACGCTAATCCCTCCATGCATAACGCAGGGTCGTCCGGAGTAGGTGATAGCCGGCCAGGAGACTGCCTTTGACTGTCCCTGCTACCTTGGAACGCCCGATCCGCTTGTGACAGCTCACCGGCACTTCGACGATACGATGCCCCTGCTTGGCCGCTTTCACCACCATCTCGACCGGCCAGCCATAGGTCGTGTGTTCCATCCCCAGCGCCTGGAATGTGGACTGGGTAATGGCGCGAAACGGACCGATATCCGTCAGGGTGACTCCGTAGAGGAGCCGCACCAAGCTGGTGACCACGAAATTCCCCACACGCTGCTGCGGTGTCAAGCCGCTGTGATCGTCCTGTCCTAACGTCCGCGAGCCCAGGACGAGCTCAGCCTGGCCATGCAGAATTGGGTGCAGCACCCGCGGCAGCTCAGTAGGATCGTCACTCCCATCACCGTCGAGGAATACCAGAATATCGGCCTGGTGTGCGATACGTGCACCGGCCAGGCAGGCGGAGCCATACCCCCGTCGTAGTTCCTGAATCACAGTGGCCCCAGCGGCTTGTGCCACGGCGGCGGTACCATCGTGGCTCCCATTATCGACGACAATCACCTCATGTACGAGTTCACGGGAGACTGCCTCGACCACACCGCCAATAGCAGCTTCTTCATCGAGAGCTGGGATAATCGTCACAATGCGCATGGGGTGTCCTTCCGGTCCGCCCGCCATGACGGCGCCACTCGTCTCTTACATCCAGCGTCGCAGAAACCGGCCAATGCCTGTTTTGCCTGTAGGGGCTTGCGCGAGCCATTGGGACAAGAACAGATCCAAGCCCACACTGCGGCCAGCGCGACTCAACGCAAAGACGAGATGCGGCGCAATGAGGAGCGGCCAGATCCAGTACCATTCTCCCGGTACAGAATAGCTCCCTAGGGCAATGTTGAACTGCCATAGGGCACCACCCAGCCCGCTCAGCACTGTGCACACGCCCAGCAAGAGAGACAACCCAAGAGCCATCTCGACGACAAAACTCATGTAGCCAAAGAACGTGAAATGCGGCCACACCACGTTTTCGAGAAAGGTCTTATAGACGTCAAACGTCGGATGCTGCATCTCCGTCCAGATCCAGTTGGAAAGCCATCCAAAGCGCGCTCCCTGGGAGTTGATGACCCACGGAGCTTTTTGCAAGGCGGCGTCAAGCCATAAAATACCAAACATGATCCGCAACAATCCGATAGAGAGTCCTGGTAACTTCTGGGAAAACAATCCCATAGTCTGTCCCCTATGCCCTGAATGTTGCCATGCACCAGGAGTGTCTGCTGTATCAATGGCATGCCGAGTTGTCGAGGTGAAGGCAAACGTCCACCATGTGCCCAGTCCATTCCGTGTCATTGACCATAACCGCATTCTTGTCTCCCTCCCCGATACAAGGGTGTAGATATCCAGGTGCAATAGAGCCGGCTGCATTGCACCTGGCTCCTGTCTCTCATTCGATTGTATAGACGCTGCAGAGAGAGAAAAGATGCACCCTCGTGGCTCTGCCTTCGTCCGCTAACCAGCAGACAGAATGCTCCCGCTATATCCCGACCACTTGCAACAGCTTTCCTAGAACCTTCTCCGCCGCAAAATACTCCCGTGCTACCGCGGTAGCATACGCACGCGCACGATCGTAATCCATCTCAATGCTGCGAATCGCGTCAGCGGCTTCTTCCACTGTCCGGAAGGCATGCAAACCAGGACCAAGGGGGACGATATCGCCAAACCCCGAATCCTGGACTGCGACTGGTCGGCCAGCCGCCAGATAACAGGCGGTACGATCACTAAACCAGCCGCTCCGCAGACGCACGTACGGGTCTTTCACTACGGTGAATTCACCGCGCGAACCACACACATAGTCCCGGTAGCGCCAGGGGTCCGTCGACACCTGCAGCGGATCAACGACCTGCCAGCCATGTGAGGCAAGCAACTCTCGATCGCCTGCGACGCTCTCGACGTCCATAGCCACCTCAAACGCTGCGGCAGTCCGGGCTGGCAAATCGAGGCAACGCATCCACGCCGTACGCTTCTGCCACTGCAAGGTATTCCCGTGGTACCGCAGCTCTGGCCCCTGGGCATTCCACTTGCCAATGGTGGTATAGACCCGTCCTGCGCAGCCCATATGCGCCCACAGGTCAAGGACAATGGGCTGGCGTGTGGGGTGCCACGTATAGCCACCGGTTGGCACGTGGGAACGTGGCGTGCCAATGTTCTCGCCAAACGTAAACACGTGCGTATGTTCATCGAGGAAAGCGCGCAAGTCCTTATCACCATTGGCCAGTCGGATTTGGGTGGAGACCGGGTCAAGATCGATATAGATGGCTGGCCGTCCTCCCCGTCGCTCGGGGAGAATGTGGTTCACTCCGCCGAGATTTACCAGCAGGTCTGCCTCCCGCATGAGCGTCTTGAGACGTCCTGCACCCGGGCCGTATTCCACCTGACGCGTCGAGTCAACGAATCCCCAGCGCTCACTGAGACCAAAGCGCTCCAGAAAACGGGCAGCTGCGGCAATCCCATAGTCATAGGTTGGGCCAAACTCGTCTGTGCAGGGATTGTATGCTGGAGTATAACAATTTGTATCTTCGTAGAACCATACCTCATAGCCAAGAGCGCGGAAACCAAGGAGGTAGTGCACGGCCTGCCAGAAGTAGCCGCCGAGCGGAAACCGCACCAAATAGCCCGCCAGCACAATTGTCTTGCTTCCTGTTGCCCTCCTTCGATCATACATCTAGATGCCTCCTTCGCTCAGGGTCAGTCCCTGACTGTGTTGGGGGACTTCCAAAGTTTGACAGGTCTGGCCGCGGAAAAAGGCAACCGTCATGCACGCTTCAGGAAAAATTGCCGGGTATGCCATGGGGCCTTCCCTGGCGTAGCCTTCAGAGTCGACTGTAAACGCTCCAGATCCTCAGGAGTATCGACGTCAAACCAGGGAGGTAACCAGGCGACCTGCAAGCCCTTGGCTGTCGCGCGTCGTACCGTCTCCGGGACGACCACGTCGGTGCTCCATGGCATGTTCTCGAACAACTCGTGATGGAGAGCACGCAGGCCAATCAGGTAGTACCCGCCATCGTCGCTTGGGCCGATGACCACGTCCACCTTTGGCATCGCGAGGAGGGCAATGGCCTGCTGCAAAAAGTTGGTGGGCAAGGTCGGGGTATCACTATCGATCGCGATGACCCCCGTATGCCCAGCAGCAAAACACTGCGCAAAGGCATTGGCTAAGCGCTCGCCAAGATCAGCGCCTTGCTGGGCGATGAGGGTGAAGCCTGGGGCCAGTGCGGCAAAGACACTACGCCCATCAGCTGGGGTATAGGCCATGGTCGGACTCGCCGCCTCCAGTGACTGCACCTGCGCGATTTTGTCGCGTAGAAACGCATAGTAGAGCGTCATCGCCTCCTGCTGGGATAGAGGAGGGCAGAGCCGGGTTTTGACTGCACCCGCTTGGGGTACTTTGGCCATAATCATGATAGCAGTGTGCATTGGTGTTCCTCACCTCCAACGGATGCGGCCGGCGTTAGTACCAACCGCGTTCTTGACTCAGGGAAGACTCAGAGACCCCTTATCCCTGGTCTCTCCTGCAGGGGCAGGACGGCGGTGCACGGGTCACTTGTGTGCGCAGGAAGCTCAGGAGGCGGTCTGGCAGAGCGGTAGGCATATCGTCGTAGCGCAAGGTACGTGTCGCACGGATGGTGGCGCGGTAGGTATTGAGATAGGCGAGGCAGTCCTCACAGGCACGCAGGTGCTCCTGGAAGGCTCGCAAGGTCTCGGGCGCTAATGCGTCAATGACATACTCGACGAGGAGCGCTATGACCTGTTGGCACGTTAAGTCGTTATCGGAAGATGTCCAGGAATAACTAGGTGGCTCATGCTCCATAGTAGTTACACTCCTGCACGTGTCCTAGTCCGTAGTGCCACGGATAACCCTGACGGTCCTAGCGGCTACCAACGGTATCTGTGGAATTGAGATGCTACGACAAAGCCCAAAGATGCAACAATGTATGCTTGGGAGAGGACAGGGCGGATCACTCGGCAATAATCGCTCTGACGAGACCAGGCACTGCAGCAACGCCTAGGCGTTCTACAACGCTCCAGGCCTAGGCGATACAACCACGCGGCTAGTGTGGAGGATCACCGCGAACGGGTTCCCCGCATCTTCGCATGCAGGGTCTGGAGCAGTCGGTCCTGCAACTCCCCTGGCATGTCGTCGGAACGCAGGGTGCGTGTGGTACGGATAGTCTCCTTGTAGGTGCGCAAGAAGACAACACAGTCGACGCAACGTTCCAAATGCCTCTCCAACACCAGGGTGGTGGCCGGATCGAGCTCGCCGGTGATATAGTCGATCAACAGCGCGGTTGCCTGTTCACATGTGATCCTATCTGGTACGGACTGCGCCATGCTCCTATGGTCTTTCCTTAGGTGGGGGAATGCCCAAACGTCACGGCTAACTGCCCGCGCAGAAACAACCGCGCCCGATGGAGACGCGCTTTCACTGCTAGCACCGTGAGACCCAGGGCTTCGCCGATCTCTTTGTTTGACAGGTCTTCAAAATCGCTTAATACCAGCACCGCCTTGTCCAGGGGCCGCAGGAGTTCGATAGCCTCCCGGAGCAGCTGCTGTAGCTGGGCGTCAGCCAGGCGCTCTTCGAGGTTCGCGGACCAATCCACCACGGGTTGTACCAGGTGATGTCCGTCAGGTCGAAACTGCGGGAGATAGTCCTCTATGGCCACCTCTTTGCTGCGCGTGCGACGCCGTAGCCTGGAGAGGGCTGCGTTGGCCGTAAGGCGGTAGAGCCAGGTGGCAAACGCCGCATCGCCGCGAAACGTATGCGCCTTCTCGTAGACGGCTAGAAAGACTTCCTGTGTCACCTCTTCTGCTTCTGCGGCATTCCCTAAGAGATGCATGGCCTGGCGAGAGACCTTAGCAAAATGCTGCCGGAACAGAGCGTCGAAGGCCTCAGGATCACCCGCCTGAACGCGCTGCACAAGCTCCTGCTCGGTGACCTCAGCCTGAGCACCACTCCGGCTACGCTCCTCGTACGCCATCGCGTATCCTCTCCTCAGCTCTACGGTTGTACCCAACCGTTCCACGTAGTTCGCTCAGATGAGTGGTCAAGCTAAGGATTGCACTGTACCGAGGTCGTCAGAGCATGTCAAGGTCTTTTCCCTGGCAGGACCCCTTCCACTCAGCGGCATACGCCATGGGCTTCTCCTGATAGCCACATCGGAAAATGCAGCGTTTGTCGTTCTGATGGTGCAGCTTGGCGCAGACGAGAGCGGCGCTTCTCAGGTACTCGGGTCAGTGGTGTTTGAGAGCCGCAGGCATGGTATCCTCCTCAATGGCCTGTAGGGTTCTTGGACGCGGATTCACATATGACTGACATGCTCGCCGTGCTCCACATGCGAGACAGTGGGGGCACGCAGCGTCAGAAACTGCACGAGATCCTTGGAGAACACCAGGTCCAGGGTCCAATCCATCATGACGCGGAGCTTCTTTTCGAGCCGTGGCAGTTTGCTCAGGTAAATGGTCCGCCACAACCACCAGGCGATGAAGCCGGAGAAGTTCATGCCAAGGATATTGGCCACCCCCGTGCGCTTGCCAATAGCGGCCAGTTGTCCCAGGGTCTTAAAGATGAAGGGCTTTTTTTGCCCACCACGCAGCGTTGCGGTAATGTTGTGCGCCAGCACTTTGCCTTCGCGCAGGGCGTGCTGCGCCGTCGGGGGATAGTACGTGCCGGTCTTGCGAGCAGGCACCAGGGCACAGTCGCCGAGCGCCCACACCCCGGGCCACTCCGGTACTTCCATGTACTCGTTGACGATCACGCGGCCGCGCTCCTTGGTACACGGCAGGGCGGCCAGCAGGGGATTCGGCGAGGTCCCGGCGGTCCATATCACGGTACAGCTGGGAATCGTGCTGCCGTCGCTGAGGGTGACCCCGTGCTCTGCCACCCCGGTCACGCGCGTGTTCGTGCGAATGTCCACGCCGCGCTGGGCCAGCTTTTTCTGGGCATAGGCGCCGAGCTTGGGGCCCAGTTCGGGCAAAATGACCTCTCCAGGATGCACCAGCACGATGCGCAGCAACTCCGCACTGAGGTTGGGATAGCACGCCATGGATTCCCGCAGAAAGTCGTTGATGCCGGCGATGGTCTCGACCCCGGCAAAACCGCCTCCCGCCACCACCACGCTGAGCAATGACGCCCGCCCCTGCACGGCGCACTCAGAACTGGCCTCTTCCAGATTGGCGATCATACGATTGCGCACCTGGATGGCATCCCCGAGCGATTTCATGGTTAGGGCGTGCTCCTCCAGGCCTGGGAGATTGAAAAAATTGGTGATCGAGCCCAGCGCCAGTACGAGATGATCATACAGCAACTCGTGCTGGTGTGGTTCGTAGCCGTGCGAGACACCGACGCACTTGTTGGGCAGATCAATGTACTCCACATCACCTTCGAAGAAGTTGGTGCGGTGCAGCAGTTTGCGGATGGGATTGACGATGTGCGTGATGTCCAGGTCGCTCGCAGCCACTTCGTGTAGCATCGGCGTGAACAGGAAAAAATTTTCTCGATTGACCAGCGTGATATCGACATTGGGCTCATGAGCGAGCTGTTTTTCCAGGTGCATGGCAGTATACACGCCGCCGAACCCACCACCCAGAATGACAATCTGCGTCCGTCCGTTGGTACTCATACATCCCCCTTGATGTTCTGTATGTCAGGGATACTGTTTGCCGCTTCATGCCGCGCCTGAATCAGCCACCCGTGGCAAAACCAGGGTACAGGGTCATACCGCCATCAATGTACAGGCTGATACCCGTCACGTAGTCTGCTGGATCTCCTCCACGACCCGCTGCGTGGCCTCGTCGCCGGAGACATAATTGATGACGACATCCGCCCCGGCGCGCCCCAACGCCAGGGCTACGTCGAGGCCAATACCGGAGTTGGCACCGGTTACCAGGGCTTCCTGTAACACTCGCTGAGCCGTACACGTGAAAGGAGGGCATGGCGCTGTTTGATCAGCAAAACAAGCCCCTCCAGGGTGATATCACCCGTACACTCGTGCTGTGGGACGCGGGTACCGAAGTGAACCAGGAGCCCGGTGCAGGCCCGGATCAGGCTCCGCGGCAGAAGGCCCCGAACACGGGTGCAGTTGAG
>Ga0081538_10003980_pt1 | contig 13763 bp, 10 predicted proteins | sample TabmetS5T2R1_FD_71022 | JGI IMG/M metagenome (GOLD analysis project Ga0081538, IMG submission 71022) | Tabebuia heterophylla rhizosphere microbial communities from the University of Puerto Rico - S5T2R1 | ecosystem: Host-associated > Plants > Roots > Rhizosphere ... | reverse complement strand
GTAAAGGCCGGGAGGCGGTACCATTGGCAGTCTCCGGGGCGGCGGGGCAGGCGTTCAACGTGGGCGGTGGCCAGCATTACACCGTGCGCACCATCGCTGGGTGCATAGCAGCCGTGCTCGGGAAGGAGCATATCCGACCGGAAATCACTGGTCAGCATCGGGTCGGCGACGTGCGGCATTGTTTCGCCGACATCACGTTAGCACGCCAGGAACTCGGGTACGAACCGCAAGTGACGCTGGACGATGGTCTGCAGCAGTTTGCCTCATGGGTCGAGAGCCAGATGAGTTTCGATCAGTGTGCAGAGGCGTATGCCGAACTTGAGGCGCGAGGGCTGACACGATGAGCGAAGGGGGAAACATCGCCCGTAGGAGGCGCAAGCAGAGGCTAGGACCTCGCATGACGCATGCCGAGATAGGTAGCCAACCACTGCTGGAGCACACCCCTGAGAAGACGATCGGCCTGGTTGAGTGGTTCAGGCCAGGGGAATACGCGCGGGTCGAGCGCGCCCTGGCGGATTGCAGGGTCTTAGGGGTCAAGGCGCTACGGACTGCCGTGTCGTGGGCGGATTGGCATACCCGCGCGGGGCAGGCGTGGTGTTCCTGGTTGCTGCCCCGTCTGGCAGCCGAGATCGACCTCTTACCCTGTTTCCTCTATACGCCGCCTTCCCTGGGTGTGGAGCCCAAGAGCGCTGCCCCACCTCGCGACCCCCAGACCTATGCCGACTTCCTCGACCAGATGATGACGCTCTTTGGAGCATACTTTGAGTGGGTCGAGCTGTGGAATGAGCCTAACAATTTGTTGGATTGGGATTGGCGACTAGACCCAGACTGGCGGATCTTCAGTGAGATGATCGGCCGCGCCGCCTACTGGGCACAGCGCCGCGGGAAAAAGACGGTGCTGGCCGGCATGTGTCCCACAGATCCCCACTGGCTTGCCCTGATGTGCGAGCGTGGGGTAATGCAATATATCGATGCCGTCGGGGTGCATGGCTTCCCCGGCACCTGGGAGTTTGACTGGCATGGCTGGAAGGCTACGGTGGCCAAGGTCCGGGGGGTCCTGGATAGCTATGGGGTGAAGTCCCAGGTATGGATCACCGAAACCGGCTATTCCACGTGGCGGCACGATGAGCGCGGGCAACTGCAAGCCTTTGTCGACACCATCGCTGCGCCCGTGGAACGTATCTACTGGTACTCCCTCCACGATCTCCACCCAGATCTGCCGCACCAGGAAGGTTTTCATGCCGACGAGCGTCATTATCATTTTGGCCTCAAACGCGCCGATGACACGCCGAAATTGCTCTTTCGGCTGGCGGCTAAGGCTGGGCTCGCAGCGGTGCACGACGTCTCATGGCTTGGGGCCTCCCCAGCGCCGCGACAGAAGAAAAGACGCCAGGTCTTGATTACCGGCGGTGCCGGATTTATCGGCACGAACGTGGCAGACCGTCTGCTGACCGCCGGCCACTCGGTGCTCGTCTTAGATAATCTCTCACGGCAGGGAGTGGACCAGAACTTGCGCTGGCTGCGCCAGCGGCATGGCGATCGGCTACAGGTCGAGGTGGCAGACGTCCGCGACCGCTATGCCTTGCGCCGGGCGGTACGCTCGGCCAAGCAGGTCTATCACTTCGCTGCCCAAGTGGCTGTGACCACGAGCCTGACCGATCCAGCCCTCGACTTCGAGGTCAATGCCTGCGGCACTTTCAACCTGCTCGAGGCGCTGCGCGCCATGCACGATCCACCTCCTTTAGTGTTTACCTCCACCAACAAAGTCTATGGCAATCTCTGCGACATCAGCCTGACCAAGAATTCCACGCGCTATGAGCCCGAGGACTTGATCATCCGTCGCTACGGTATCAATGAGGACCGTCCGCTGGATTTTCACAGCCCGTATGGATGTTCCAAGGGCACTGCAGACCAATACATTCTAGACTATGCCCGCTCCTTCCCCATCCCGATGGTGGTTTTTCGCATGAGTTGTATTTATGGCCTTCACCAGTTCGGCACCGAAGACCAGGGATGGGTGGCGCATTTCCTCATCCGTGCCCTCGCGGGGCAGCCCATTACGCTCTATGGGGACGGCATGCAGGTGCGGGATATCCTGTTCATCGACGACCTTATCGAGGCCTTACTGCTGGCCCAAGAGCATATGCCAAGACTGTCTGGCCAGGCCTTCAACATCGGCGGCGGGCCAGCCCAGGTCGTCAGTTTACTGGAACTGATCGAACTCATCGCGGAGCTGCACGGCGAGAACCCTGCTATCCATCTGGCGGATTGGCGCCCCGGCGATCAGCGCTACTACGTCTCCGATACGCGCAGATTTCGTGAGGCGACGGGGTGGGCCCCCCGGGTCGGCGTGCGTCAAGGGCTCAGGCTCCTCTATCAGTGGCTGCTCGAGTCCCGTGGTCAGTTCGTTGCATGCCCGGCGATCAGCGAGGTGGCGTCATGAAATACGCACTACTGAATCCTCATTGGAGCTTCGAGGGCAGCATCTATTTCGGCTGCCGCGAGCCGCACCTGCCGCTCGAATATGGCTACGCGAAAAGCCTGCTGGAGCGGGAAGGGCATGAGGTGTTGATCGTCGACGGGCACTTAGATAACCTGTCTAATCGCGACATCGCCGCGCGCGTGGCGGCGTTTCAGCCGGATTTCACGGTAGTGACGACGGCCCCGAGCTATCTGTTCTGGCGCTGTGCGCCGCCGGAGCTGCGCATCCCTCAGGAACTCGTGTGCCAGCTCGACAGCAGGGCGGGAACCCTGGTCGCCATCGGCCCACACGCCTCAACCACTCCCACCACCACGCTGCGGAAACTTGGTGTGGAGGCGGTGGTGATGGGAGAACCGGAAGAGATCCTGCCCCAGCTCGCTGGGAAAACCCGCGATGAATGGCGTGAGATTGCCTCGCTGGGCTATCTGCGTGAGGGAGAGCTGCGTCTGCAGGGCGCGCCACATGCCTCCGATATGGCAGCCCTGCCGGCGTTGGAGTGGCCAGGCGATGTCATTCGACGCCACCATCATCACCACCACCGCTTCGACATCCCACCCTGGGGGCCTGGAGCGGAGGTCGAGACGTCGCGTGGATGCCCCTATCACTGTTCCTTTTGTGCCAAAGAAAATTTCCGCAACCGTTATCGCAGGCGGCCACTGCCGGTCGTGCTCGAGGAGATCGACGGACTGCTCGCGCAAGGCGTCGAATACATCTATTTCATCGATGAGATTTTCCTCCCACACGCGGAACTGCTGGAAGCGCTGGCGGCGCGCCGGGTGAGCATCGGCATCCAAACGCGTATCGACCTCTGGAACCACGCCATGCTTGACCTCCTCGGCCGTGCCGGTTGTGTTTCCATTGAAGCGGGGGTGGAAAGCATCTCCCCTGAAGGGCGTGCGCTCCTCGACAAACAGTGCAAACTGTCGACCGATGAGCTCGCCGAGCGCCTGATCTATGCGAAGAAATCCATCCCCTTCGTGCAAGCCAACCTGCTCGACGCCAGAGTAGACGATGCGCGGGCGATCGAGGCCTGGCGGCGGCACCTACAGCGCTATGGCGTGTGGGCCAATGCGCCCGTGCCTCTATTCCCCTATCCCGGATCGCCGGATTACACCAGAAAATGGGGCCAGCCGGATGAGCAGGCATGGGAACGCGCGCAAACGTATTATTTAATGGAGTATGAAGCATTTAGCGACATTCAGGAAGATCAACCGCTGCCGTTGTCACAACTCGAACGAGATCCGACGAGCCATGCCTAACACCTCTCCACGCCTCACACGGCTCTTGTTGACGGCTGACACGCTGGGCGGCGTCTGGACATACGCGCTAGAGCTGGCGCGCGTCCTCCAGCGGTGTGGCGTCCAGGTGGTCCTGGCCACGATGGGTGGGTCCCTCATGGCCTCCCAACGTGCCGAGATACGGAGCATTTCGGGTCTGACCGTGTGCGAAAGCCCTTTCAAGCTCGAATGGATGGAGGACCCCTGGTCAGACGTCACCCGAGCTGGCGACTGGCTGCTGGGGCTGGAGGAGGCCGTTCAGCCGGACGTCGTCCACCTGAATAGCTACGTCCATGGGGCTCTGAGCTGGCGCAGCCCAGCCCTGGTTGTCGGACACTCCTGCGTCTTGTCGTGGTGGACGGCCGTCAAGGGGGAGGCGGCACCCCCGTCGTGGGAGCGCTACCGCTGTCTGGTGGCTCAAGGGCTCCACGCCGCCGATCTGGTGCTGGCGCCGACGCAGGCCATGCGTGCCGCGCTCGAGCAGCATTATGGCCGTTTGAGGCGGAGCCGCGTTGTGCCGAATGGGCGGGACCCGGCGCTCTTTCCACCCGCTGATAAGAAGCCTTTCATTCTGGCCGTGGGACGCCTGTGGGACGAGGCAAAAAACATCGTGATGCTCGATAGGGTCGCACCCTCCCTCTCATGGCCAATCTACGTCGCCGGCGAAGAGCGCCATCCGGTTGGCGGGCGAGTCCACTATCGCTCCGTCAAGCCGCTCGGACGCCTCAGCCCATCCACACTCGCCTCCTGGTTGTCACAGGCGGCGATCTATGCGTTACCGGCGCGCTACGAGCCTTTTGGGCTCTCCGTGCTCGAGGCCGGGCTCGCCGGATGCGCACTCGTCCTCGGCGATATTCCGAGCCTGCGCGAGATCTGGGACGGCGCAGCGCTGTTCATTCCCCCGAACGATGTCGACACGCTCGGCAGAACGCTCGAGGCGTTGAGCCAGGATGGCGCACAGCTGGCATGGCTCGCCGCCAGAGCGCGCACACGCGCCCTGCAATATACCCCAGAGCGCATGCTGAGGGGTTACTTTGCGGCCTATGAAGAGATCTTACGGGCTCGACAGAGACTGGGGATAGGCACGGAGTGGCGGGTGGCTAGCCTGCAAGGCTCGAGCATGCCCCTGTCATAGACGGATGACCTCATGCGGATCGTCATGTTCTATCATTCACTCCTGTCTGACTGGAATCATGGAAATGCCCACTTCCTCCGCGGCATCGCCACGGAACTTTTAGCGCGCGGGCATGACGTGCGCGTCTGCGAGCCGAGGAACGGCTGGAGCCTGCAGAATCTGATCGCCGAGCAAGGAGAAGAGCCGATCCGGCGATTCCGTGCGATGTATCCGAGGTTAACGAGCTGGCGGTATGATCTGGAGACGCTCGACCTCGATCAGGCGCTGGACGGTGCGGACTTGGTGCTCGTGCACGAGTGGAACGACCGTGCACTGGTGCGACGTCTTGGTGCACACCGGGGGCGGGTAGGCGGCTATCGGCTGCTCTTCCACGATACTCACCATCGCTCCGTCACCGATCCCGAGAGCATGGGTGCCTACGATCTCAGGCATTACGATGGAGTCTTGGCGTTCGGGGAAGTCATTCGCGACGTGTACCTGGCGCGTGGCTGGGCCAGGCGTGCGTGGACCTGGCATGAGGCGGCGGATACGCGCGTCTTCCATCCAATCGAGGGTCTCAAGCCCCAGGGCGACCTGGTCTGGATCGGCAACTGGGGGGACGACGAGCGCACGGCGGAATTATCCGAGTTCGTCTTCAATCCGGTGAAAGCCCTCGGACTGAAGGCTTGCGCTCACGGCGTGCGGTATCCGGCGCGGGCGCATGTCACCCTGGCGGATGCCGGCATTGTCTATGCCGGATGGCTGCCCAACTACGACGTTCCCCGCGTCTTCGCGCACTTCAGAGTCACCGTACACGTGCCCCGTCGTCCGTATGTCCGCCTCCTCCCCGGCATTCCGACGATCCGCCCGTTCGAAGCACTGGCGTGCGGTATCCCCTTGCTGTCTTCGCCATGGGACGACACCGAGTCGCTCTTCACACCGGGCAAGGACTTTCTGGTCGCGCGAAATGGCGCGGAGATGCAGGGCCTCCTGACGGCCCTCCTCCGGGACGAGGCGATGGCGCATGAGCTGGCCGAGCATGGGCGACAGACCATTCTCCGCCGGCATACGTGCGCCCATCGCGTCGACGAGCTCTTGGCCATTTACGCCGAACTCGAAGGGGCTTGGCCGCAGGCAGGGGAGACCAGATGCGCCGCGGACTGACGATCGCCTTTTTCGGCTCAAGCCTGGTGTCTGCCTACTGGAACGGCGCCGCGACGTATTATCGCGGCATCATCCGCGCCCTCCATGATGATGGGCATCGGATCACCTTCTACGAGCCGGATGCGTACGATCGCCAGGCGCACCGCGACATCCCCGACCCTCCGTGGGCACGGGTCGTGGTGTACTCGAGCGCCTGTGAGGAGGCCGTGTACAGGGTGCTTGAGGAGGCTCGTGGCGCCGACCTGATCGTCAAGGCAAGCGGCGTGGGCGTCTTTGACGCCCTCCTGGAGCGCGCGGTGTTGGAGATGAGGCGAGCTGGGGCACTCGCCATCTTTTGGGACGTTGACGCCCCGGCGACGCTGGAGCGAGTCTTGCAGAACCCGGACGATCCCTTCCGTCAGCTTATCCCACGCTATGACCTGATTCTCACGTATGGCGGCGGCGAGCCGGTGGTCAAAGCCTATGCGGCCTTGGGCGCGCAGGCCTGTATGCCGATCTACAATGCCCTCGACCCGTCGACTCATTACCCGGTAGCCGCCGACCGGAGATTTGCTGCCGATCTCGGCTTTCTAGGTAACCGCATGCCGGACCGCGAGGCCCGGGTTGAGGAATTCTTGTTTCGCGCCGCCAGCGAGGCGCCGGAATGCCGCTTCCTGTTGGGAGGAAATGGCTGGGACAGCCGCCCCATGCCGACAAATGTCACGTATATCGGGCATGTATATACGTACGACCATAACGCCTTCAACTGCTCCCCACGGGTGATTTTAAACATCAATCGCGCCAGCATGGCACGCTACGGTTTTTCTCCTCCCACACGGATCTTCGAAGCGGCTGGCGTCGGGGCCTGTCTGATCACCGACGCCTGGGAAGGCATCGAGGGCTTCCTCGAACCCGAACGCGAGGTCATCGTCGTTCATGATGGCGACGAGCTGGCCGAGCGACTGCGTGTGCTCACCCCGGCGCGGGCGTGCACCATCGGCGCCGCCGCCCGTTGCCGTCTGCTGGCCGAGCACACATACAAACATCGGGCTGAGCAGCTCGCAGCGTTGCTGACGCCGTGGTATGGGCCTCTATAAATGCGATCTCGGCTCCGTATAGTTATCCTCGGCCTGTCGATCACGTCATCGTGGGGCAATGGACATGCCACCACCTACAGAGGCCTGGTGCGCGAGCTCAGTGTTCGCGGCCATGAGGTGCTGTTCCTCGAGCGCGACGTGCCGTGGTATGCGGCAAACCGGGACCTTCACGCCGTCCACTCGGCGCGCATCGAGCTCTACTCCAGCCTGCAGCAGCTCAAAGATCGCTTCGCCGGTGATGTGCGCCACGCCGACGTCGTGCTTGTAGGCTCCTATGTCCCCGAGGGGGTTGCAGTCGGGGAGTGGGTGACGACGACGGCGTGCGGCCTCACCGCTTTTTACGACATCGACACGCCGGTGACCCTTGCCAAGCTGGAGCGGGGAGACACCGAGTATCTCTCAGCAGCCTTGATTCGACGCTATACTCTATATCTGTCATTCACGGGCGGGCCGACGTTGGAGCACCTCGAGCAGCGCTATGGGGCACGGCGGGCATGGCCCCTCTACTGCGCCGTCGATCCCCAGCTCTATTATCCAGAGCCCTGTGCGGAGCGCTGGGACCTCGGCTACCTGGGCACCTACAGCCCAGATCGACAACCCGCGCTTGAGACCTTGCTCCTTGAGCCAGCGCGCCGCTGGCCTCGAGGGCGTTTTGTGGTCGCGGGGCCGTTATATCCCTCGACGCTCGGGTGGCCGGCCAATGTGCAGCATATCGAACATCTGCCCCCCGGCGAGCACCGTGCCTTTTATAGTGCGCAACGGTTCACCCTGAATGTTACGCGCGCCGACATGGTGCGTGCCGGCTACTCGCCCAGTATCCGTCTCTTCGAGGCCGCAGCCTGTGCGACGCCGATCATCAGCGACTATTGGCCGGGGTTAGAAACGTTGTTTACGCCCGGGCAGGAAATCCTCGTCGCCGATGCCCCGGAGGAGGCGGTACACTATTTGCGCGAGCTGCCCGAAGCGGACCTTGTGGCCCTGGGTCGGCGGGCCCGATGCCGTGTGTTAGCAGAGCATACCGCTGCCCACCGGGCGGCTGAGCTTGAAGCATACGTCCGTGACTTACAGCCATGACACGTGCGCGACGATCGGCTCCGGTTAAAGCCAGATGACCCAGCAGCGCATCCTAACCGAAGGGCGGAATTGTTGGCGCATCACGCGCGCCCACCGGGCCGCCTTCCTGATCGATGGTGCGGCGTACTTTGCCGCGTTTGCGGCCGCTGCCGAGCAGGCCCAAGAGTCGATTTTCATCGTTGGTTGGGATGTTGACAGTCGGGTTCGTCTCCTGCCTGATGATGGCCAGTCCACCCTGCCGGCAGAGCTGGGCCCTTTTCTGAAGGCGCTGGTATCCCGGCGGCGACGCCTGCAGGTATACATCCTCGATTGGGACTTCGCTCTTGTCTTTGCGCTCGAACGCGAGCCGCTGCCGATGTTCAAGCTGGGCTGGCGGCCTCGCCGCAGGGTGCATTTCCGCATGGATGGACAACATCCCGTCGGCGCTTCACACCACCAGAAGATCGTGGTCGTGGACGATGCGATCGCCTTCGTCGGGGGGATCGACCTGGCGATCAGGCGGTGGGATACCCCCGAACACCGTGCCGACGATCCACGGCGGACGGATCCGCGCGGTCAACCATACCCGCCCACGCACGATGTCCAGATGGCCGTTGACGGCGAGGCTGCGGCCGCCTTAGGGGAGCTCGTCAGGGAACGCTGGCAACGCGCCACCGGCCGTCGCATTGGCGTCGTTCATCAGCCGGGGAGCGACCCGTGGCCACGTGCCCTGGTCCCGGACCTTGAAAACGTTGCCGTGGCGATCTCGCGCACGCAGCCAACCCATAACGGCAACCCGGAAATAGGCGAGGTGGAAGCGCTCTACCGGGACGCCATCGCCGCCGCACGACGCGCCATTTACATCGAAGCTCAGTATTTTACCTCGACGGTGATCGCAAACGCTCTGGCGCAGCGGCTGGCGGAACCAGGTGGCCCGGAAGTCCTCCTCATCCTCCCCCGCGACGGTGCCGGATGGCTGGAACGCAAGACCATGACGGTGCTGGGCGCGCGCGTCCTGAGACGGCTGCGGGCCGCCGACCGTTTTGGGCGTCTGCGTGTGTACTATCCCATTGTCCCGAAGCTCGGCGATGGTTGTCTCAACGTGCATTCAAAGATTCTCGTCGTCGACGATACGCTCGTACGCGTCGGTTCATCCAACCTATCCAACCGCTCTATGGGCGTCGACACCGAATGCGATCTCTCCATAGAGGCTGCGGGCGATGCCGGCATCGAGGGCGCTATCGCCTGCTTTCGCGACCGCCTGCTCGGTGAGCATCTCGGGGTGGGGTCGGAGTGCGTGGCGGAAAGGGTGGCGACAAGGCCGTCGCTCATCGCAGCGGTGGAGAGTTTAAACGGTTCCGAGCGCAGGCTCGAACCGTTGGATGCGGAAGTGCCAACCTGGCATGATCGCCTGCTGTCCGACGGCAAGCTCCTCGACCCAGAGCGCCCGATCGCACCCGAGAGATTAATCGAGCCATACATTCCCGAGGATAACCGGCGATTAGGAGGGCGCAGGCTGATGCGCAGTGCGATTTTCTTGATCGTGGTCGTTGCACTTGCCGCGGCTTGGCGGTGGACTCCCTTAGGGAGTTGGCTTGATGTCGCGACGCTTGTGGAGTGGGCAAGGCCCCTGCGCGACCAGCCGATCACCCCGCTGCTGGTGATCGGCGCTTACGCGATGGGGGGACTGGTCGTGGCTCCCATCACCATATTGATCATCGCCACTGCGATGGCCTTTGGCCCGCTTCTCGGACTTACTTATTCGTTGTTGGGGTGCCTAGTGAGCGCCGCGCTCACTTATGGCATCGGCTCCCTGATGGGACGCGAAACCGTGCGGCGCTTCGCCGGCAGGCATGTGAGCCGCTTGAGCCAGCGGCTTGCGCGCCATGGCTTGACTGCCATCCTGATCGTGCGTATCCTGCCGGTCGCTCCCTTTACGATCGTCAATATCATGGCAGGCGCTTCTGAGGTGCGATTTCGCGATTTCATCCTTGGGACGCTTCTGGGCATGCTTCCCGGCCTCGTGGTGATGACGTTTTTTGGGGATCGATTGCAAAGCGCCCTTCAAGATCCCAGGCTCGAAAGCTTCATGATCCTCGTGGCGTTAGCCGTGGCTCTTGTCGCAGTGATGGCCTGGCTGCGCCGGCGTTTCGGAAAACCTGATGCGTGCGCAGCCACGCCGTCAGCCCCAGATGAGGAGGAACGTGCACGACTCCGGTATCGCAAATCCGACACGCCCACGCGGTGTGTTCACGGCGGTCTCCTATAACATCCACCAATGCGTCGGCCTGGATGGCCGCCGTGACGTCGAACGTATTGCCCGTGTCCTCAGGGGCCTCGACGCCCAACTCATTGGCCTTCAAGAGGTTGGAACGGATGTCGAAGGCGGAAAGAAATCCAGCCAAATGGAGTACCTGGCGAGAGCCACCGGGCTGCAGGCTATCGCCGGGCATACAATTGAGCGACAGACGGGGCCTTTCGGCAATGTGCTGCTCACGAGTTGGCGCGTGCTCGACAGCCGCCTCCTTGATCTGAGCGTGCCCGGCCGGGAACCGCGTGGCGCCATTGACGCAGACCTCATGATCGAGGGCAGGCCCGTACGGGTGATTGTCACGCATTTCGGGTTACGTGCTGCCGAGCGCCGGTATCAGGTGAGACGCTTGCTTGAGGCGCTATCTAAGGGGCAAAACCGCTTGATCATCGTCCTGGGAGACATCAACGAGTGGGTGCTCAGGAGCCGTCCGCTGCGTTGGCTCTACGCTCGATTCGGCAGACCTCCTGCACCTCGCACCTTTCCGTCTTGGCTTCCACTCTTCGCACTGGACCGCATTTGGGTCCTACCGCGGGAGGTACTGCTCGAGGCACATGTACATGCCACGCCATTGACACGTCTCGCTTCCGATCATCTGCCGGTCAAGGGCCTCATCGCTCTCGATCCTGGGATACCCGTCGAAAAACGTACTCTTTGTACTCCCTAATCCCGTCGCTTAATTGTCCAGAAAGCTGGCCAGCTGCGGAATGTACGCTGAGCCGCGCACCTTGTCCAGGGCTTTCGCCTCGATCTGGCGCACGCGCTCGCGAGTCAGCTGCAGCTCCCGACCGATCTCCTCAAGCGTTCGCATGTGGCCATCTTCCAGACCAAAACGTGCCCGCAGAATAAACTGCTCGCGCGGGTTGAGCTCATTCAAAGCGCTCTTGAGGTAGCCGATCAATTCCTCCTGGATCACCGTCTCAGCTGGATTGGTGGCGGTGTGGTCGGCGATGAAGTCCATCAAGCGACCGGCCTCGGCAACCAGCGTCTCCAGCGATAATATCGCCTGGCTCTGTTCCCCGATGATGCGGACCTCAGAGGCACAGATCTCCAATGCCTGAGCCATCTCCTGGGTTGTAGGCTCACGCTCCAGCTGCTGGCGCAGCGTGTTCGCGGTGCGCTTCAACCGTCCTATGCGCTCCCCGACGCGCACCGGCAGGCGCACTATACGTCCTTGGTTAGCGATGGCTCGGTTCATTCCCTGGCGAATCCACCAACTGGCGTACGTGTTGACCCGGAAGCCAAGCCGATGATCGAAGGTCTCAACGGCACGCAGCAGGCCGAGATTGCCCTCTTGGATGAGGTCCAGTAGGGGTAGGCCCCAATTCGTATGCTTCTTCGCGATGGTCACCACCAAGCGCAGGTTGGCTGAGACGAGTGTGGCTCTCGCCTCTTCCAGTGCCTGTTGCCAGGGTTGCAGTTCAGCCCACAGCTGGCGCAGTTGTGCACCGGACAACCCACTGTCTCGCTGCACCTCAGCCGCATCATGATCGACACGGCTCATCCACGCTTGGACTTGCCGCAGGCGCTCGGCCCTCCACCTCTCGGCCTCGGGCGTCCCAGCCTCTGGTCCGACGCGTAGCCACGTGCGCAGAATCTCCGTCAGACGCGCCTTGGCGTTTTGCATCTGCATCGACAGGCGGGCCTCATCGGCGGGCGTCAACAGCGATATGGCCCCGGCCTCTTGCAGGTAGATGAGGACCAGGTCTACAACCCTGCTAGTCTCCTCTTCCTCTTCAAATTCAGATGATTTGACCTCTGCCAGGCCATCAAGCGGGCTCAGGTCCTGCACGTCCGCGTCTTCGCTTGCCAGTGTTCGACGCACCGCGCTAGGGAAGTCCAGTCCGGCCCATAACTCTTCTGCCATCGGTCCGTCCGGCGCCGCTTCCAGCGGGTCTGCCTCAGGTAGAAGATCATCCGAGCTCGACCGTGCCCCTTCCATTGGTTCTTCAGCAGCCACCTTGGAGTGCAGGTCAGTCACGTCACAGGGTCGTCGAATGGTCGCAGCTGTTCGTTGCTTCATGCTGATTCACTCCTCCAAAGGCCGCGGCTTATGTGCTCCAGCCGTCTCGAGCTGAAGGCTCTACTTGACAAGGTTTTCCTGCGTCATCGATGCGGCATTTTCGGTCGGGACGGTCCTGTATCCCCTGTACTTGGCATAGACTTTGGTGAATTCCGCGCCGAAGTATACGATCTGGGCGGAGTAGTAGATCCACATCAGTAGGATCACCAGGGAACCAGCGGCGCCGTAGACCACTGCGGTAGTGCTATAGCGTAGATACAGCTCGATGAGGAATTTTCCGATCATGAACAACACTCCTGTCACCACGGCACCGACCAACACCGCTTCCCAGGCGATCTCTACGTCCGGCAGCACCTTGTAAACCATGACGAAGAGCAGCGTGACGATGACCAGCGAAAAGACGAAGTTCACAGTTTGCAGCCAGTCCACTACTCTCGGAAGCATGGCGCCAAAAATCGCAAGCATAGCGTTGAGCACGGCATTCGCCATGATCGAAAGCAGGAGCAGCACGCTCATCCCCAAGACCATGCTAAACGCTAAAAAGCGATCCCACATGAGCCCAGTCGCCATGCTACGCCTCGGCTTTGAGGTCACTTTCCAGATCATATTGAGGGCATCCTGCAGTTCGCTAAACACAACGGTGGTGCCAAAAAGCATGGTGGCCAGGCCGATGAGCGTGGCGAGAATGCCCGACCTCGGTCGAGAGGTATTTTCGATCGTGGATTGAATCACCCGCGCCCCCTCTGGCCCGATGAAGGTTTCGATTTGCTGGATGAGCTGGATAGAGGCGATCTCGCGCCCGAACCCCAGGGCGGCAATGGCGATGACGACCACCAAGAGCGGCGCCAGGGAAAAGAGCGTATAGAACGCCAGCGCCGCGCCTAAGCGTGGGACTCGATCGGCGTACCATTCGTAACATGTCTCTTGCAGTAGTCTCGATATAGCCCATGGATTCATGGTTTAGTTCCTCACCGTCGAGCTCATCCGCCTCCGCAGCGTGCTTGTGCCATCCGTGTCCTGCTTGGATAAGCAGGCGAGACCTGACCCCCCAACCGCAGTTGCCTTGCTCCAACCTCATCGCAAGGCCCATACCAGAACAGCCAGAGGCGATTAGTGTCATTGTGCGACAGCAAAGGAGGTGCCAGCTCGCGCATGCTATCCTAGTCCAGTGGTGCGGAAGCTTCCAAATTGGTGGATCAGAGGAAGTCGTCAGGCCATGTTTGTTCTCAGGATGAGAGGGATATGGGCGAGTTTTTCTCAGAA
>Ga0081538_10003979_pt1 | contig 13764 bp, 14 predicted proteins | sample TabmetS5T2R1_FD_71022 | JGI IMG/M metagenome (GOLD analysis project Ga0081538, IMG submission 71022) | Tabebuia heterophylla rhizosphere microbial communities from the University of Puerto Rico - S5T2R1 | ecosystem: Host-associated > Plants > Roots > Rhizosphere ... | reverse complement strand
GGAAGGCGCGGGCGATCTCCTCGGTGGTGAGGCCGCACGCCTCACGCAGCGTCATCGCCACCTGCGCGTCGGGGGGGAGGGCCGGGTGGCAGCAGGTGAAGACCAGCCGCAGCCGGTCGTCCTCGAGGGCCTGGTCGTCCTGGTCGGCGGGGTCGGCGGCCGCCTGGTGGTCGAGCCGCGCGGCGAGCTCGCCGAGCACCGCGTCGAACCTCGCGCGCCGCCGGAGCCGGTCGATCGCCTTGAAGCGGCCGGCCGACACCAGCCAGGCGCGCGGGTTCGCCGGCACGCCGTCGCGGGGCCACTGCTCCACCGCGGCCATGAAGGCGTCCTGCAGCGCCTCCTCGGCGAGGTCGAAGTCGCCCAGCAGGCGGATCAGCGTGGCCAGGACCCGGCGCGACTCGGACCGGTAGAGGCCGTCGACCCGCGCGCGCACCTCGGCGGCGGGGCCGTCGCTCACGGGCCCGAGCGCTCGCGCATCAGGTCGATGACGGGGCGCACCTCGATGCTGCCGATGCGCGCGCCCGGGATCCGCCCGGCCACCTGGATGGCCTCGTTCAGGTCCCTGGCCTCGATGAACAGGAAGCCGCCGAGCTGCTCGGTGGTCTCGGCGAAGGGGCCGTCGGTCGCCGAGAGCTTGCCGTCGCGCACCCGCACGGTGGTGGCCGCCGCGACGTGCTCCAGCGCCTCGGCCAGGATGAGGTGGCCGCTCGCCCGCAGCTCCTCGTTGTTGGCGACCGTCTCGTCGATCAGGGCGTCGACCTCGCGCTGCGCCATGGCGGCGAGCCGGTCCTCGTCGGCGTAGACCAGGCAGAGGTATCGCATCGCGCCTCCTGCTGCAGCAAGGTGTCGATCTCGGGCCGGGGCGTTCGACAACCTCACAAACCTATCCGGAAGGAGGACCGGGCATGGGCATGGTGGAGAGGGTCACATCCGGCGACGGGACCTCGATCGCCTTCGAGCGGTCCGGCAGCGGCCCGGCGTTGATCGCGGTGGACGCCGCCGGGAGCTACCGGGACTTCCGTCCCCTCCCGGCGCCGGTCGAGCTGCTGGCGCCGCACTTCACCGTCTACGTCTACGACCGCCGGGGCCGCGGCGCAAGCACCGACACCCAGCCGTACGCGGTCGAGCGTGAGGTCGACGACCTCGCGGCGCTGATCGCCGAGGCCGGCGGGTCGGCGTTCGTCTACGCCTTCTCCTCCGGCGGGCTGGTCGCCCTGCACGCCGCGGCGAGCGGGCTGGCGATCCCGGGGCTGGCGTTGCTGGAGCCGCCGGTCGACGCCGAGGAGGCCCCGGCGGGCGGGACGGCGTTCACGGCCGAGCTGGCCGGGCTGGTGGCCGCCGGACGGCGCCGGCAGGCGGTGGAGCACTTCCACCGTGGGATCGGCGTGCCGGACGAGGTCATGGCGCAGATGACGCCGGCGGCGTGGGCGGCGCTGGAGGCGGTCGCGCCCACCCTGGTGTACGACTGCAGGATCTCCGAGGCCACGTCGCTGCGGCTCGTCAGGTCCGTGACCGTCCCGACCCTGGTCCTCGACAGCCGGGGCAGCTCCAGCGACATCGCCGCCATGGCGGCCGCGGTGGCCGACGCGCTGCCCAGGGGGACCCACCGCAGCCTGGCCGGCGAGTGGCACGGGGTCCCCGGCGAGGTCCTGGCGCCGGTGCTGACCGAGTTCTTCCAGGACAGGGACCGCGAGCCGCACGGGGCCCTGGGCAGCCCGAGCCACCCGCGCTGACCCCGGCACCGCCCGGCGGCTCGCTCAGCGCGGAGCTCGGCCACCGCGGCTGAGGAAATCCCGCTCGGCGTCGGTCGGCGCCATGGCGGCCGCACGCTGGTAGGCGGCCGCGGCCTCGCGGTCGCGGCCCAGCCGCCCGAGCAGGTCCGCCCGGGTGGCATGGAACGGGTGGTAGTGGTCCAGCTCCAACGCGTCCACCAGCGCCAGCGCGGCAGCAGGGCCGTGCACCTCGCCGATGGCGATGGCGCGGTTGAGGGCCACGACCGGGGTGGGCGCGACCGCAAGCAGGTGGTCGTAGAGGGCGACGATCTGGGGCCAGTCGGTCTGCCCGGCGGTCGCAGCGTCGGCGTGCACGGCGTTGATGGCGGCCTGCAGCTGGTAGCTGCCGGGTTGGTTGCGGCGAAGGCAGCGACGGACGATCGCCTGGCCCTCCTCGATCAAGGCCCGATCCCACCGGGTGCGGTCCTGGTCGGCCAGCAGCACGAGGGAGCCGTCGGGCCCGGTTCGCGATGCACGCCGGGACTCGGTGAGGAGCAACAGCGCCAGCAGGCCAGCCACCTCTGGCTCGTCGGGCATCAGCGTCGCCAGGACCCGCGCCAGCCGGATCGCCTCCGCGCACAGGTCCGGTTCGGCCGGGCCGGTCAGCCCGGCGTTGTAGGTGAGGTAGACGACCGCCAACACGGGGCGCAGCCGGTCGGGCAGCTCGTGCGCGTCGGGCACGCGGTAGGGGATCCGGGCGGCCTTGATCTTGTGCTTGGCACGCACGAGACGGCGCGCCATCGCCGGTTCGGCCACCAGGAAGGATCGTGCCACCTGCGCGGTCGACAGGCCGCCGAGCAGCCGCAGGGTCAGCGCCACCTGCGCCTCGGTGGACAGGGCGGGGTGGCAGCAGGTGAAGATGAGACGAAGCCGGTCGTCCTGCACGGGCCCCACCCCCCCGGGCATGCCGGGATCGTCGTTGCCGGGTGCGAGCACCGCGACGTCGCCGAGCAGCTGCCGGCCGCGCGACTCGCGGCGCAGGCGGTCGATGGCATGGTTGCGGGCGGTGGTGGTGATCCAGCCGCCCGGGTTGGGCGGCAGGCCGTCGGCCGGCCACCTGCGCAGGGCGACCGCGAAGGCCTCCTGCACCGCATCCTCGGCCAGGTCGATGTCGCCGACGAGGCGGATCAGGGCGGCCAGCGATCGGCCGGACTCCTCGCGGAAGATCCGGCCGACCGCGGCGCCGTCGACCCTGGCCTCGGCGTCGCCGTCGAGCACGCCGTCAGGCCTCGAATCCCGCGAAGGGACGGACCTCGATCGGCGCCCTGATGGCACCGGTCACCCTCGACGCCCAGGCGAGCGCGGCATCGAGATCCTCGGCCTGGATGACGTAGAAGCCGCCGAGGTGTTCCTTCGACTCCACGAAGGGCCCGTCGGTGGTCACCACCTCGCCGTCGGCGATGCGCACGACGGTCGCGGTGCCGGGTTGGTGCAGGCGGCCGGAGAAGACCCAGGCGCCGGCCGACTTCATCTCCTGCTCGAGGATGCCGAGCTGCCGGTGGGACTGCTGGCGCTCCTCGTCGGTCATCGGGTCGCGGACCTCGCCCTCGACGCCGTGGACCGACAACAGGTAGTGCGTCATGGTGGACCTCCCGTGGTGGGCGGGTACTTCCCGCCGCTCACCCCACTACGAACGGGCAAGGCCCAGATTGACACGCGCGCCCAGAAAGCTCGTCAGGGCCGACGGGGTGGGCCTCGGCACGATGCCGAGGCCCTGAGGCTCCGGGCCTCAGGCGCCGCCGGGGTGGGCGCGGCGGCGCGTGGCGAGCAGCAGCAGCCCGCCGGCGCCCAGCAGGCCCGCGGCGAGCGCCGCGGCCCGGCCGGAGGGCGCGCCGCTGTAGGGCAGGCTGGCCGCCCGGCTGCAGTGCGCCGGCGCCTCCGCGCGGGTGTGGGCGGCCAGCTCCACGTCGGTGCCCCCCTTGTCGTACACCGACCCCAGCAGCAGCGGGTGCTTGGCGAGGTCGACGTCGTACTCACCGGCGAAGCTGCCCGAGCCGTCGGTGGTGATGGTGGTCTCGCCGACGACCTCCTGGCCGCTGCGGACGTCGCGGATCACCAGGATCAGCTCGGCGTTCGGCTTCATGCCGTGGCCTTCGACGTCGACGTGGTCGCAGCGCGGGCAGCTCATCCGGAGCGCGCCGGCGCCGTAGGCCGGCGTTGCCAGCAGCAGTGCGAGCACGGCGGCGACGAGCAGCGACCGGGTCCGGCGCATCGGGTACCCCCCCTGGTCTGGGTGCGACCAACCGGCGGAGACTAGCCGGGACCCACCTTCGAGGCAAATCGGTGTCTTCGCGGACGGGTCAGGCGAACACGCTGTGCTCCAGCCAGTGGGCCAGGAGCCGCCCGTCGCCGGCGACCTCCAGGGCGGTGTCGCCGGGCGCGGCCCGCCGGCTGAGCACCAGCAGCAGGTCCAGCGCGGCGCCGCGGACGGCGACGTCGGCCTCGCCGTGGCGGTGCTCCCAGGCCACCGCCGACGGGGTGCGGCGCACCAGCCACTCGCCGGCGGCGCCGAGGCCCTCCTCGGTGGCGTGGAAGTGCAGCGTCTCGCCGTCGCCGCGCAGGTCGGCGAACTGCGGGTCGATGCTGTCGGCCGGCGACAGGGTGGCGATCGAGCCCAACAGGTCGGAGACGCCGTCGGCGGCCAGGTCGGCGGCGACCTCGAGGTCGCGGCCCACCGCCAGCTCGGCGTCGAGGCGGTGGACCAGGGTGTCGTGGGCGATCTTCCGCAGCCAGAACCCCGCGGTCCGGTCGGCGGCCCAGGTCCACACGGCGGTCCCGGGCCCGAGGTCGCGGACCGCGTCGCCCAGGCGGCGGGCGCCGGCGAGCAGCCACGCCGACCGCGCGTCGGCCTCCGGCGGCACCTCCAGGTCGTCGGCCTCCCCGTGGGGCACCGGCCCGGTGGCGCGCCGCTCGACGATCGTGGCGGCCCAGCGGTGGCCGAAGCCGACGTGCGCGGTCAGCTCCGCCAGCGTCCACCCCGGGCAGGTCGGCACCGGCCGCGCCGGGTCGCCGTCGTGCACCACCGCGGCGAACCGGGCGGTCTCGGCGGCCAGCTCGGCGTGGTAGCGGTCGAACCCGAGCCGGGGCACGCGGGCGTCCGCCGTCAGCCGGCCGGGACCAGCCCGGTCGCCGAGACGGTGGCGGCGTCCAGGTCGGCGAGCCGCTGGCGCAGCGGGAACGCCTCGTTGGTGAGCCAGCCGGGGAGCAGGTTGACGTAGAAGCGCTCGCCGGGGACGCCGCTGGTCCCACCGGGCAGGCTCGACTCGGCCACCACCCGCCCGCGGCGTGGCTCGCCCACGAAGCGGTTGGCGGGGCCGCTGCCGAACGTGAAGTCGTTGCTCGCGTCGGCCCTGGCGTCGTGGCTGGAGGCGTCGACGGTGTCGAAGCCGCCGTCGGTGGGGATGCCGGGCAGGTCGGCCAGCGGCGGCGGGAAGGCGCCGCCGCCCGGCGGGATGTTCAGCGGACCGTCGAGCGGGTGGTCCAGCACCACCCGGTGCAGCCGTCCCCAGCGGTAGTCGTCCTGGTCGGTGGAGCCGCCGAAGGCCGCCTGGAAGTCCGGTCCGGCCAGCTTGCCCAGCGCGTCCTGGACGCTCCGCAGCAGCAGCAGGTCGCGCCGGTCGGCCGGGTCGGCGACCCCTTCGACCGCGAAGAAGTCGATCCCGGAGGCGCCGACCCCTGCGGTGTCCGCGAACGTCTCCAGCAGGTGCTTGAGGGCGGTGAGGGCCTGCTGGCCGTCGGGCGGCGGCACCCCGAACGGCGCCAGGCGGGCGTCGACCACGTTGCGGATGAACTGCCCCCGCCACACGGCGTAGACGGTGGCGGCGACGCTGGCGTCGACCTCCCGGTCGCTGGGTGGCCGCCGCCGGCCCTGGACGTCGCGCGCGTCGTAGCCCTCCGGGATGCCCGTCGGGGTGCGCCTGCTCCACCTGGACAGCCGGCCGACCGCCTCGGCCACGGCCGGGTCGCCGGCCAGCGCCCGCAGGGTCGGGTCGTCGCTGCCGCGGGCGTTGCGCAACGCCCGCACCACGTGCGGCACGAAGAACTGGGCGTCGACCAGGCCGGTGTCGGCCTGGATGCGCTGCATGTCGCCGAAGGAGACGCTGCCGTCGCCGGCCAGCTCGGCGCGGATCAGCTCGGTGACGCGGCCGCCGCGGATCCCGTCGTAGCCGGGGTTGAGGTAGTAGATGCCGCCGCCGGGACGGCGCTCGTTCAGCGGGTCGTTGTCCAGGGTGGTGCCGATCGGGTCGTTGTTGCCGTTGACGAAGAACCCCGCCGCCGGGTTGACGGTGTGCGGCATCTCCTCGGGCGGCAGGATCTCGTAGGGGATCGCCTGGCCGCGCTGCGGGTTCCGCACCGGCAGCCACTCGTTGCCGCCGGTGCCGTTGCGGACGAAGTACGGGGGCAGCCCGTTGACGGCGCCGGCCTGGAGGTCCTCGCGGACCGGCAGCTCGGCGCTGGTGAAGTAGGCGATGTTGCCGGCGCTGTCGGCGTAGGCCCAGTTCTGCCCGCCGACGTCGAAGAACCGCAGGCCGCGACGGAAGTCGTCGAGGCCGCGGGCGTCGTCCCAGATGATGAAGGTGTCGAGCTCCCGGGTGGCGCTGAACCCGGTGTACTGCACGCTCAGCGCCGCCCCCGTCTTCTGGTCGAGCTGGACGATCGGGCCGTTGTTGCGCCTGGGGACGATCAGGGTGGCCGCCGGGACCGGCCCGTCCGGCGCCACGTCGGCGACGTCGTCGGGGGTGCCGTTGCCCGGGCTGTTCTGCCGGAACACCTCCGGGATGGCGATGACCGGCTCCCGGTCGCCCTGGTAGAGGGTGGCCAGGCCGCTGGGCGAGGACGGGTCCTCGACGACCTGCTCGGCGTAGACGTCGGTCACGTCCGAGGGGTTGACGGTGGCGCCCCAGGCGATGGACCGGTTGTGGCCGACGATCACCCCAGGCGCGCCGGCGAAGCCGCTGCCGATCGCGTCGGTCCGGCCGGCCTTGAGGTGGACCGGGGAGAAGGTGGAGGGGGCGTCCAGGGGGAGGTGCGGGTCGTTGGCGACCAGCGGGTGGCCGCCCGCGGCCAGGCGGCCGGCGACCGCCCACTGGTTGGAGCCGCCCTCGCTGTGGTCGCCTTCCAGCGCCCGCGCCAGCAGGGGCACCTTGCCGGCCCGCTCGGCGTAGCGCCGCGCCAGCCCGGCCGCGGTCCGCAGCCGGGCGTCGGGCTGGGCGGCGGCGCGGGGCCCGGCCTGGCGGGCGGCGGTGGCGGTGGCCGTCTCCGACCCGGTGGCGTCGGGCACGGTGCTGGCCGGGGTGAACGGCTGCGAGCGCCACAGGTCCTCGGAGAAGAGCCGGGCGCCGTCGAAGCCGGCGGCCTGGCCGGCCTGCTGGTAGGCCAGCAGCGCCACCGTCCGGTCGATGTCCTCGAGGTCGAACGAGAGCGTGAACGCGATCAGCTTGCCGACGGCGACGCTGTCCAGCGGGGTCCAGGGCCGGAAGGCGGTCAGCTCCAGGGCGCCGTACTCCGGCGGCAGGGGGTGGTCGGCCACCCAGGCGTTCACCCCGTCGGCGTAGGCCTGCAGCACCGCCCGCGTCTGCTCCGACAGCGCCGGCAGGGACCGCTCGGCGGCCCGGTGCAGGCCGATGGTGCGCAGCTCCACGTCGGTGGGCAGCGCCGCGGGCCCGAGCAGCTCGGCCAGGGTCCCGTCGGCCTGGCGGCGGCGCACGTCCATCTGGAACAGCCGGTCCTGCGCGTGGACCTGGCCCTGCAGGAAGAACAGGTCGTGGCGGGTGCCGGCGAGGACGTGCGCGATGCCGTCGCCGTCGCGGACCACCCGCGCGGGGGCCTCCAGCCCGGCCACCTCGACCGCCCCGCCGGCGCCGGCCGGTCCCGGCGCGCCCCTGGCGGTGGCGGCGACCGCCGGCACGAGCAGCAGGACAAGGGCGACGATGGCGGTGCGCCGCATCAGGTTCTCCTCGGGACCGGCTCCACGGGCCGCGGCCCCCGTTGCCGCGGCGTCGTCCGGACCGCCGGAGCCTACCAAACCGGTGGAGCCTGCTCGTAGCGGCGCAGAACGGCCGCCGCCCCCGGCAGGTAGACTTGCCGGCGATGCGCCGCCCACGACTGCCCGCCCTGCCACGCCGGCCCCTGCAGCTGGCCGGGATCCTCGCCGCCGCGCTGGTGGTGGCGCTGGCCGTCGCCGGCGTGGCCACGCTGCGGGACGGCGGCAGCGGCGGCGGCCGCGACGGGACGCCGGGGCGCGCCGCCGAGGGCAGGCCGGCCTCCCAGGTGCGGCTGGCCGTCAGCCCGCGCCACAAGGCCACGGGGGTGCGCCTGGACGCCCGCGCCAAGGTGGTCGCCAGCGACGGGCGGCTCCGGTCGGTCACGGTCAGGGCGGCCAACGGGCGGCGGCTGGCGGGGCGGCTGGACGGCGACGGGCGGACCTGGACCAGCAGCGGCGCGCTCGCCCCGGCCACCCGCTACCGCGTCTCGGTGGTCGCGGTCGACGAGGCCGGCACCGCCGCCAGGCAGACGACCAGCTTCGCCACCCTGCGCCCGCGGGCGGAGCTGCGGGCCGCCATCATGCCGCTGGAGGGCGAGACCGTGGGCGTCGGGCTGCCGATCGGGATCTGGTTCAGCCAGGCGGTGGCCGACCGGGCCGCGGTCGAGCGCCGCCTCCGGGTCGACTCCTCCGAGCCGGTGGACGGCGCCTGGCACTGGTTCAACGACCGCGAGGTCCACTACCGGCCCCGGTCCTACTGGCCGAGCGGCGCCGTGGTGACGCTGCGCACGCGCCTGGCCGGGGTCGCCGCCGGCGACGGCGTGTGGGGCGTGGCCGACCGCACGGTGCGCTTCCGCATCGGCGACCGCCACGTCAGCGTCGTCAACGCCAGGACCCACCGGATGAAGGTGGTGGCCAACGGCAAGACGCTCAGGGTCCTGCCGGTCAGCACCGGCCGCGAGAAGTACCCCACCACCAACGGCGTCCACTTCGTGATCGAGAAGACCCCCGACAAGCTGATGGACTCCTCCACCGTCGGCATCCCGAGGAACTCGCCCGGGGGCTACTACCAGCACGTCAAGTGGTCGGTGCGGATCTCCAACTCCGGCGAGTTCGTGCACGCCGCGCCCTGGTCGACCGGCTCCCAGGGCCGCGCCAACGTCTCCCACGGCTGCGTCAACCTGTCGACCGCCAACGCCGCGTGGTTCTTCAGGCTGACCCGCCGCGGCGACGTGGTCGAGGTGGTCGGCTCGCCCAAGCGCCCAGGCGGCAGCTTCGGCGTCGCCGACTGGAACCTGTCCTGGTCGGCGTGGCTCAAGGGCAGCGCCCTCGGCGGCCGCTAGCCGGCCGCGGTCGGGCCGCCCGCGGCGAAGTCCCACACCCCGCCGCCCTCGAACGCCTTGAGGACCCGGCGGCTCACCACCATCCGGTGCACCTCGTCGGGGCCGTCGTAGAAGCGCGCCGCGCGGGCGTCGGCGTACATGCGGGCCAGCGGCGTCTGGTCGGTGAGGCCGAGCGCGCCGTGGACCTGCAGCGCCCGGTCGACCACGTCGTTGAGCACCCGCGCGGCGAAGAACTTGATCACCGACACCTCGACCCTTGCCTCGTCGCCGCCGTCGATGCGCGCAGCGGCGTCCAGCGTCAGCAGCCGGCACGCCTGGATCTCGGCGGCCGAGTCGGCGACCCAGTTCTGCACCGTCTGCTTGCCGGCCAGCGGCCCGCCGAACACCTCGCGGCGCAGCGCGTAGGCGCACATCAGCTCGAAGGCGCGCTGCATCTGCCCCAGCCAGCGCATCACGTGGTGGATGCGGCCGGGCCCCAGGCGCTTCTGGGCGATGCGGAAGCCGTCGCCCGGCTCGCCGACGGTGTTGGCGACCGGCACCCGCACGCCGCGGTAGCGGACCTCGCAGTGGGTGCTCCAGCCGCGCCCGCGGTGGCCCATCACCGGGATCGCCCTGACGATCTCGACCCCCGGGGTGGCGGCGGGCACGACGATCTGGCTCATGCGCCGGTGCGCCGGCGCGTCCGGGTCGGTCACCGCCATCACGATCGCGAACGCGGCGCCCTCGGCGCCGGAGCTGAACCACTTGTGCCCGTCGATCACCCAGTCGCCGCCGTCGCGGACCGCGGTGGTGCGCAGGCCGGTCGGGTCGGAGCCGGAGACCTCCGGCTCGGTCATCGAGAAGAACGAGCGGACGTCGCCGGCGACCAGCGGCCGCAGCCACCGTTCGCGCTGCTCCGGGGTGCCGAACAGGTTGAGGATCTCGGCGTTGCCGGCGTCGGGCGCCTGGCAGCCGAACACCAGCGGCGCCCAGACGCTGCGGCCGATCAGCTCGTTGAGGAACACGTACGGCAGGAACCCGCGCCCGGTGCCGCCGGCCTCCGGGCCGATGTGCGGCGCCCACAGGCCGGCGGCCTTGACCCGCGCCCGCAGGTCCTTGACCAGCGCCTCCGCGTCCTCGTCCTCGCGGTCGAACACCGGCTCGTTGGGGTAGATGTGCTCGTCCATGAAGCCGCGGGCCCGGCCGCGCAGCTCCCTGACCTCCGGCGTCATCCCCAGCACGGCCATCGCCTCCCGTCAACGGGGCTCGCGGCTCGACGATACCGTAGGGCCCTGCGGGCAACGACCGGGCGAGGAGGACGCCGTTGGGCCGGCGCCGGATCTACCTGCTGCGCCACGCCGAGGTCGCCTACTTCGACGGGCACGGCCGGCCGCTGCCCCCCGACGACGTGCCGCTGACCGCCAGGGGCCGCGCCCAGGCCGAGGCGGCGGCCGCGGCGCTGCGGCCGGTCCGGTTCGACCGGGTGCTCAGCAGCGGCCTGCGGCGGACGGTGGAGACCGCGCGGCTGGTCGCCGGGCCGCGGGCGGACGCCGAGGGCTGGCCCGAGCTGCGCGAGGTCGAGCCCGGGCGGCTGGCCGACATCCCCGAGGACGAGCTGGAGGCGGCCTTCCTCGGGGTGTTCCGCGGCGTGGCCGCCGGGGAGCGGCGGTTCCTCGGCGGCGAGAGCGTCGACGCGCTGCTGGACCGGGTGCTGGAGGCGCTGGCCCGGCTGCTCGCCGACCCGGCCTGGGACACGGTCCTGGCGGTCCTGCACGGCGGCGTCAACCGGGCCATCCTGTCGTTCGCGCTCACCGGCCGGCGCCAGTTCCTCGGCGCCTTCGAGCAGGCCCCCGCCTGCATCAACGTCCTGGACGTCGACCGAGCCGGCGAGTTCGTCGTGCGGGCCGTGAACGTGACCCCCTGGGACCCCGCCTACCTGGCCGGCCGCGTGACCACCATGGAGGAGCTGTGGTCGCAGTACCGGCCGCCGCGCCCGCCGCCGTGAGCCTTGACACCGCCCGGGCGGCTCCACCAGGGTGACGCGCAGCCGGCGGCCACCCCGGGCCGCCCAGCCCACGGAAGGGTGATCGGCCATGGCCGACAGCGTCTACGCGGTGACCGAGCTGGTCGGGACCAGCACCGAGTCCTGGGAGAAGGCTGCCGCCGCGGCCGTCGCGACGGCCTCGCAGACGCTCAGGGACCTGCGCATCGCCGAGGTCGTCGAGCTGGACATGCAGCTCGAGGACGGCCAGGTCCGCGCCTACCGGGCCCGGGTCAAGCTGTCGTTCAAGTACGAGCGCAGCGCGTAGCCGCCCGCGGCCCACCCGGACGGCCCGCGGCCGCCCGCCCGCGTCCTGGACCGCCCCACCCTTGACAAGGCAAACAACCCAAGTGCGTAATGACTAACGGTGTTCGGCATAGTCGAACACCCGCATGCGGGGGGCCTCGCGAGGACGGCAGGGGGTGGGGCCCGTGAGCGTGGGCCTGGTGGTCGTGTCCCACTCGGCCAAGGTGGCCGAGGGCGTGGTCGAGCTGGCCGGGCAGATGGCCTCCCAGGTGCGCATGCGGGCCGCCGGCGGCACCGCCGACGGCGGCATCGGCACCGACGCCACCCTGATCGCCGAGGCCGTCGACGCCGTCGACGACGGCGACGGCGTGCTGGTGCTGGTGGACCTCGGCTCGGCGGTGCTGTCGGCCCAGGTCGCCATCGACGAGCTGGTCGGCGAGGAGCGCCGCGGCCGGGTGCGCATCTCCGAGGCGCCGCTGGTCGAGGGGGCGGTGATCGGCGCGGTGCAGGCCGGCGCGGGCTCCGGCCTCGACGAGGTCGACCAGGCCGCCAGGGGGACCGCCACCATGGCCAAGGTCAAGGACGACCGGGGCTGACGATGGCCACCGGCGTCGCAGTACGATGGGCGCGCCCATCGACCGGACCGGGACGGGAGGCTGCCCGTAGCGTGGACGCGGCGTGCACGCGGTCCTGGCTCGCCGAGGTGGCCGGCAGCCTCGAGCAGCAGCGGGACTACCTCACCCAGCTGGACGCCGCCATCGGCGACGCCGACCACGGCATCAACATGCACCGCGGCTTCACCGCGGTGATGCGCCGGACCGACGCCCTGGAGGACGCCGCCACCCCGGGGCAGCTGCTGAAGGCGGCCGGGCGCACCTTCGTCTCCACCGTCGGCGGGGCCGCCGGGCCGCTGTACGGCACCGCCTTCCTGCAGGCGGGGGAGGCCCTCGGCGACGGTGGCAGCTTCGGGCCCCGGCGCCTCCTGGAGGCCCTGCACGCCTCGCTGGAGGGCGTGCAGCGGGTCGGGGCCGCCAGCGAGGGCGACAAGACCATGGTCGACGCGCTCGCACCGGCGCTGGCCGGCTTCGAGCTGGAGCTGCGCACCGGCGGCTCGCTGGAGACCGCCGTGCGGGCCGCCAGCCAGGCCGCCGGCGAGGGCGCCAGGGCGACCGTCCCCATGCAGGCACGCAAGGGGCGCGCCTCCTACCTCGGTCCCCGCAGCGTCGGCCACCAGGACCCCGGCGCGACCTCGACGGCGCTGATGTTCGCCGCCCTGGAGCGGGCGGTGCTCGCGGACCGCTCCCAGCGGTTCGCCGCCGGCGGCAGGCCGAGGGGGAGCCGGCCGTGATCCAGTCGGTCGGCCGGGCCGCCCGCATCCTCAAGGCGCTCGGGTCGGAGTCGGCCCGGCTGGGCGTGACCGAGCTGGCCGAGCGGCTGGGCCTCGCCAAGGCCACCGTCTACGGGCTGCTGCGCACCCTGGAGGCGCACCAGCTGGTGCAGCAGGACCTGGAGACCGGCAAGTACCGGCTGGGGCCGGCGCTGCTGCAGCTCGGCAACGCCTTCCTCGACAACCACGAGCTGCGGGCCCGGTCGCTGCTGTGGGCCGACGCCCTCGCCGGCCGCGCCCGGGAGGCGGTCCACGTCGGCGTCCTGTACGGCCCCAACGTGCTGCTCGTCCACCACGTCTTCCGGCCCGACAACTCGGTGCAGATCCTGCAGGTCGGTGCGTCGATCCCGTGGCACGCCTGCGCCCTCGGCAAGGCGACCGTCGCCTACCTGGAGCCGGCGGGACGCGACGAGCTGCTGGCGGGGCCGCTGCCGAGGCTGACCGGCCGGACCCTCACCAGCCGGGCCGCCCTCGACGCGGAGCTGGGCCGGGTGGTGGAGGGCGGCGTGGCGGTGGAGGACCAGGAGGCGATCGTCGGCGAGGCGGGCGTGGCCGCGGCCCTGTTCGACCACCGCGGGGCGGTGGTGGGCGCGATCGGCGTCGCCGGCCCGGTCGAGCGGCTGCTGCCCGACGGCTCGGCCGCCGACGTGGTCGCGGCGGTCAAGGAGGCCGCCAGGGGCCTCTCCCGCGAGCTGGGCGCCGGCCGGCAGGCGGCTCCCGGCGCCGGCGCGTAGCTCGCGGCCAGCGTGCGCCGCCCGTACGATGGCGCCATGGCTTCAGACCACCGCCTGCCGCGCGGCGGGACCGGCCCGTCGCCGCGCACCGGGCGGGCCCCCCGCCTGCGGAGCCGCACGGTCCGCCTGGACCCGCCGGTGGACCCGTTCGCCCTCGCCGGCGAGGCCGGCTTCGCCTGGAGCGGCCCGGACGGCACCCTGACCGGCGCCGGGGTGGCCGCCCGCATCCCCGTCGGCACCGGCGCCGGCCGGGTCGAGCGGGCCGCCGAGGCGGCGGCC
>Ga0081538_10003978_pt1 | contig 13765 bp, 10 predicted proteins | sample TabmetS5T2R1_FD_71022 | JGI IMG/M metagenome (GOLD analysis project Ga0081538, IMG submission 71022) | Tabebuia heterophylla rhizosphere microbial communities from the University of Puerto Rico - S5T2R1 | ecosystem: Host-associated > Plants > Roots > Rhizosphere ... | reverse complement strand
TTTCCCTGTTCCTCGGTAGCGAGAATGTCTTTACCGACATAGCGGTCTTTTTCAGCAAGATGGCGGTCGTCACGTTCGGCGGCGCTTATGCCGTCCTCGCCTATGTCGCCCAGCAAGCAGTCGAGACTTATCAGTGGCTTCAGCCAGGCGAGATGCTGGACGGCCTTGGAATGGCGGAGACGACTCCAGGACCGCTCATCATGGTGACGCAGTTTGTGGGCTTTATGGGAGCATTCCGAGCCCCTGGGACTCTCGACCCGCTCGTCGCTGGCGTCCTTGGCGGCCTGCTGACCACATGGGTCACCTTCGTGCCGTGTTTCCTGTGGATTTTTCTCGGTGCTCCCTTCATCGAAGGGCTGCGCGGCAACAAGGCGTTGTCGGCCGCCCTCGCTACGATCACAGCGGCCGTGGTCGGCGTCATTTTGAACCTTGCGATCTGGTTCGCGCTCCACGTGCTCTTCAGGGAAGTCCGCGAGACCTTGGTCTTTGGCATCCGACAGGATGTGCCAATGCTCGACAGCGTGAATGTTCTTTCATTGCTTTTGACGCTCGCTGCGCTGGTGGCAGTATTTCGCTTCAAGGTCGGGATGATCCCGGTGTTGGTTGCTTGCTCGGCAGCAGGGCTCGCTCTCTACTTGACCATAGGTATTTTCTAATCCAATGCGCGGCGGCCCTCATACTTATCGCGATGAAGCGAATGGAGGTGGATGATGCAATGGGTCACCAGACAGCGTCCGAAGATCGACCGCATCGCTTGCCCATGGCTGATCACTAGGTTCATCGACAGCAATCCAAGGTTTCTATTCGTGCCCGTTGACGAAGTGAAAGCCGTCGCCAGCGCCACCGGCGCCATCCCATTCGACGTTCCCGGCGTGGATCTTTGGCATGGCGGTCGCGGATGCAGCTTCGACATTCTTCTTGCGAAGTACAAGCTCAATGACCCGGCGCTGAAACGGATTGCCGCCATCGTGCGTGAGGCGGACAACGACAATGCGCCTTCGACACCGGAAGCGGCGGGACTGCGCGCGATTTCCTTTGGCTTGGCTCGTAGAATCCGTGATGACAAGGCGCGGGTTTCTCACGGTCTTGTGTTGTATGATGCGCTCTATCGATGGGCGCAGAAGCCGGAACCACTCGACCGGCCCGAGCGCGGCATTACCCTCTGGCTCTCCCAATGGCGTGAACGCCGGGTGCTGGCGGAACTTGGTCCATGGCTGCTCCGAGACATTGGGCTTTCGCCCGAGCAGGTCGCCAAGGAATGCAGGAGGCCCTTCTGGAGAAGCTGACATCGAAGCGGCGGTCATGAGCTTGCCATACTCAGACGCGAAGATGAGCTAGAACAGCCCGAGCGTCCGCAGTTCCGCGAGCATGTCCGCCGGCATGTCACCCTCGGCTGCGACATTGGCGAGGGCTTGGCGTTGGTTGGGCAAGTCGGGCGGTGAATCGTCCGCCTCCAGATAGCGCCAGCCCTGGAAGGCACGGCGCGGCCGCGGCTCGACGAGGATCACCTTCGGGTCATAGATGATGGCGCAATATTCCTGGCCGTCAGCATCCGTCACGTCGTCCAGGCGTAGAATCCGGTGTCGGACGCGGATGATGCCGCGGATGACCCAGAACAATGAGCCGCCGTCGAGCACCTCTTCGTCGCGCTTCGGGCGCATGCGCGTCCAATGATGATCCTCGACCGGTTTCTTGGTCTTGCGCTTGAGCGCCTGCTTGACCAGGCGTTCGTGCTCCTGGATCAGTTGCGTGACGTCGCTGACGCCGACACAGAGTTTGATAAGATTGACGGTCATATCTCGTGAAATCGTGATGCCTGGTTGCGGAGCGCGGGTCGTCAAATGAGCCTGAAGAGATTCCCCGAGGAGGCGGCGATGTCCAGACTTCTTGCAATCTTTCTGATCGGCGCCCTGGCCGCCGGCTGCACACCGGGGAGGATCGACCGGGTTCGGGTGGAGTCCGGCTATGATCCCGTTCAATACCGATTTGTCCCATACAATCGCGCCATGAAAGCCGACGTATCCGGCAATCCTTTCGGCATGGATCAGCAGTCCTTCGACACGCTGGTGTCAGAGATCATCCAGCCGCCCGGCGTGCAGCCGAGTGATGGCAGCCCATACCGCGTGCGTCTCGCCTTCAACGGCTCCACCAGCGTCAACAAGGATCTCGCTTGCCGCGCCTCGGGCGGCGGCGTGCGCAGCGGCGACATGACTCTGGTCGCGGCCTTGTGCCCGGGAACTGGCGCGGCACTCACCTTCCTGACAGGCTCGGTCTCCGACATTTCGGGGCCGGACGATCCGCGGTTCCGAAAGTTCGTGCGCTCTTCGGTCGTCAAGCTGTTCCCGCCACAGACCGAGGATGATCGCAACGACTTCTGCTTCATTCCGGGCTGCTGATCGATCGCACCCTCGCCGTTTGGGCTATTAATTCTGGGTTAAGTGCAAAGTGTGCGCCAAGCGGTTGAATTGACAAAGTTTGCCCGATCCCTATAGTGCGCGCGACTTCCGGTAGCGGGATCGGGCTCCCCCTGCCCACTGTCGCCCTTCGGCGATCACAGTAAACGCCCGCATCAAGAGATAATGACGTTCGAAGAACTGGGGCTAAGCCCCACTATCCTGCAAGCGATTGCCGAAGTCGGCTATCAGCAGCCCACCCCCATCCAAGCCCAAGCAATTCCAGTGGTTCTCATGGGCCGCGACGTGCTGGGCTGCGCCCAGACCGGCACCGGAAAGACCGCCGGATTCACCCTGCCCATGATCGAGATCCTGAGCAGCGGCCGGGCCAAGGCCCGCATGCCGCGCTCTCTCATCCTGGAGCCGACTCGGGAGCTCGCCGCCCAGGTCGCCGAGAGCTTCGAGAAGTATGGCAAGAACGCAAACCTGAGTTACGCCCTGCTCATAGGTGGCGAAAGCTTCGTCGACCAGGAAAAGAAGCTGGACCGCGGCGTCGACGTGCTGATCGCCACGCCCGGCCGCCTGATCGACCTGTTCGAGCGCGGCAAGATCCTGATGAACGACGTCAGGATCCTGGTGATCGACGAAGCCGATCGCATGCTCGACATGGGCTTCATCCCCGACGTCGAGCGCATCGTTGGCCTGCTGCCGAAGCTGCGCCAGACCCTGTTCTTCTCCGCCACCATGGCGCCGGAGATCCGCAAACTTGCCGACGCGTTCCTGATGAACCCGAAGGAGATCAGCGTCGCACCGCCGGCAACGGCAGCGAGCACCGTGGTCCAAGGCCTCGCGATCGTCGAGACCGAGATGAAGCGCCAAGCGTTGCGCAAGCTGCTGCGCAGCGAGACCGTCACCAACGCGCTGATCTTCTGCAATCGCAAGCGCGACGTCGAAATCCTGTTCAAGTCGCTCACCAAGCACGGCTTCGATGCTGTCCGCCTGCACGGCGACATGTCGCAGCCGGCGCGCACCGAAACGCTCGACAAGTTCAAGAAAGGCGAAGCCCGCCTGATGGTGTGCAGCGACGTCGCCGCGCGCGGCATCGACATCAAGGGCCTCAGCCACGTGTTCTGTTTCGACGTGCCGATGCATGCCGAGGACTATGTGCACCGGATCGGCCGCACCGGCCGTGCCGGCCGCGAAGGCCACGCCTATACGCTGGCTGCGCCGATCGACGGCAAGTATGTCGCCGCGATCGAGAAGCTGGTGGGAACCACGATCCCGCGCATCACCATCGAAGGGCTGGAAGGCGCCGCCCTGTCCAGCGGGCGCGAGCATCGCGGCCGCGGCGGCCGTCACGACCGCTCCCGTCAGCAGCAGGAAAAGCGCCAGCGCAAGGCCGAGAAGGTCATCGATGCGGTGGTGCCGCATCCGGAGCGCGAGATCGGCCGCCACGCCATGCTGGAAGCCAGCGTCGCGCTGCCGCTGCCGGCGGAGAAGGAACCGCATTTCAACCGCCACCAGCGCCGCTCCGGCGGGCGCGATCATCAGGCGACCGAGCAGCATCCGCCGCGGCCGGAGCGCCGTGACGGGCGTGTGCATCACCATGACGATGGCGGCCTGCCCGGTGTCGCCTTCGGCGACCATACGCCGGCCTTCCTGCTCCGCCGCGGCCGCTCCAGCGAAGCGCGCTAATCCAAAAAGAAGGGCGCGGGAGTTTCCTCCCGCGCCAGGCTTGCTGCAGACGATCTGCTGTTAGTTGGTGACGGTCTCGTCGCCGGTTTCACCCGTATCGTCGGTGTCGCCGGCATCGGCCGTGTCGTCGCCGTCGGTGGTGTCGTCGCCGGTATCAAAGCCATGGATCTCGTTGGCCTTGTCAGCGATTTCCTGGGCCGTTGCCTGGTCGAGCGCCGGCGGCTCATCGCCCGCGGTCGGATCCTCGGTCGTACCATCGGCCGTCTCGTCGCCTTCGGTCGTGCCTTCGTCGGCCGGAGCTTCGTCGGTGGTTTCGACACCGACCTTCTCGGCGACTGCCTGAACCTGATCAGCCGTCACCGGCTTGTTGGTCATGCGGGCCATCATCTCGCCCAGCTCATCGATGGTGGGCGCTTGGTCGTCGGCTGTCTCTTCGCCTTCGGCCGGAGCTTCACCTTCCTCCGGCGTCTCGTCGGCGTCCAGGAAGCCGGCCAGGGCCGCGCCGAATTCCCGCGCAATGCCCTTCGGCGAATTGGCGCTGGCGTGGGCGATCGCGTTGGGGTTGGCGTTCAGGACACCGTTCAGCTTGCCCAACTCGTTGGGCCTCATGCCCTCGCCTTCTTCGCCTTCGTCTGCGGCTTTGGCTTCCGCTTTGGCCGCTTTGGCTTCGGCCTTGGCTTCGCTCTTGCCATGGGCCTCGCTGCTCTTGCCTTTGCCACCGCCGTTTCCGCCGCCCTGGCCACCGCCGTTGCCGCCACCATTTCCCCCGCCGTTGCCGCCACCATTGCCGTTCTTGGCAAAGGCTGCCTGCTCAAGATCGAGTGCTGCCAGGCCAATCGGCGCGACAGCGGCGATCATGAGGGAGGTCACAAGAGTACGGATGGTTGGGTTCATTTTAGCTTCCTCGCGTTGTCCGAGTTGGTGCGGGGAAGCTAGCAACCGTCGCCTGAACCGGGCATGAACCGAATGTTCAGAAAAGCAATTCATTTCAGGTAGTTAGATGTGATTTTTCGAAAACATTAAATGACATTCGAACGGTCGCAACAGCTTGACACTCAGGTCTGTTTAGAACAAAAAGAGAACGAATAAGACGGCTGTGCGACGATGACTGCTCGGATCGACTTGGCCCAATTGAAACAGCGCATTGCCTGCATCCCGGCTTTGCGGCCGGAAGCCCGTGCCGCGGAAGGGCGGCTATCCACCGGCCTCCCTCCGGTCGATGCCTATTTAGGTACGGCTGTCGCCCCTCTCGGCGCCGTCCATGAAATTGCTGGCCACGGCGGCGACGAGGAACAGGGGGCTGCCGGAGCCGCCTTCCTCGCCTTGACCCTGAAGGCCAGTGCGCCGACCGGTTGGATCGCCTGGGTGACGCAGGAGAGCGATCTCTATGCCCCCGGCCTCGCCGCCTTCGGCCTCGATCTGCGCCGGCTGATCCTGGTTTCCACGCGGCGGGATGCGGAGGTGTGCTGGGCGCTGGAGGAAGCCTTGCGCAGCCGGTGCCTGGCGGCGGCGGTGGCGGAGGTCGGCGCTCTCTCACTCAACGCCACGCGCCGCCTGCAATTGGCGGCGGAGCAGGCCGGCATTCCCTGCTTCCTGCTGCGGCGCTGGCGCACACAGCAGCTGGCGCAGCAACAGCGCGCGCAACCGATCGCGGCGGTCACGCGCTGGCGCATCTCTCCCCAGCCGCATCCGCGCGTATCCGATCAAGCAACAGTGCCGGAGCTGGGGCCGGCCCATTGGCGTCTCGATCTCTGGCGCTGCCGCAACGCGGCGGCGGCGTCCTGGATCATGGAGTTCGATCATGCTGATCAACAGCGGGTCACGGCGTTTCCTGTCCCTGTGGCTGCCGCACTGGCCGACCGATCAATATCGCCGGCGCCAGCAGCGCAGCCGGAAGCAGAGCAGGCAACAGCCACCCTCCTCCGCTTCGGCTGAGGGGCCGCTCGTCCTGTCGGCGCAGGTCGGCAATCGCCTGGAGATCCAGGCGGTGAATCCTGCGGCGCGGGCACTGGGGCTGAAGCCAGGCGTGGCGGTCGCCGATGCGCGTGCGTGGGTGCCGCACGTGGCCGTCGTCCCGCTCGATCCTGAGGCCGATGCGGCGGATCTCAAGCGCCTCGCCGATTGGGCGACGCGCTTCTCGCCGCTTGTCGCGATCGACGGAGCCGATGGCCTGATGCTGGATATCGCCGGCTGCGCGCATCTGTGGGGCAGCGAAGCGCGCATGCTCGCCGATCTCGACCGGCACATGCGCAGTTTCGGCTTGCATCACCGCTCCGCCGTTGCCGATACCATCGGCGCGGCCTGGGGCGCGGCACGTTTTGGTGCCGGGCCGAACCAAATCGTGCCACATGGCGAGCAGCGCGCCGCTTTGTCCGAATTGCCGCCTGCCTCTCTTCGCCTGCCGGAAGAACTATGCGCGCAACTGCAACGCCTGGGGTTGAAGCATGTCGCCGATCTCTGTGCCCTGCCGCGCGCTGCCTTGGCGCGGCGGTTCGGCGCGGTGCTGATGGATCGGCTGGACCAGGCGTTGGGCCGGCTGGACGAGACGTTGTCGCCGCTGCTGCCGCCGCCGCAATGTTATGTGCGGATGGATTTCGCCGAGCCGATCGTGCAGCGCGCCGACATCGACCGGGCGCTCGACCTGCTGCTGAAGCGATTGACAGAGGCGCTGCGGCCGCATGAAAGCGGGCCGCGCAAGCTCGACCTCTCCTGCTATCGGCTGGATGGCGAGACGCAGCGGCTCTCGATCGGCACCGCACGCGCCAGTCTCGATGCCGGGCATCTGTTCCGCCTGTTCGAGGAAAAGCTCGACCAGCTCCGCCCCGAGGACGGCTTCGAGGCCATGCGCCTGTCGGGCCGCGAGATGGAGCGGCTGAACGCGCACCAGCGCGACTTCGAAGCCGGCGGCGCCGTGCGCCACGATCTCGCACCGCTGATCGATCGCCTCAGCAACCGGCTGGGCGAGCAGGCGGTGCATCGCTTCGAGACGCGCGAGAGCCACATCCCCGAGCGTGCTGTCCGCCGCCTGCCGCCGCTGGCCGAGAGCCCGCGCTTGCATTGGCCGAAGGCGGCGCAGCGGCCGGTCCGCCTGCTGCCCCATCCCGAGCCGATCGACGCCATCGCGCCGATCCCGGACGATCCGCCGGTGCAATTCCGCTGGCGCCACGTGCTGCACAAGGTGCGCGCGGCCGAAGGCCCCGAGCGCATCGCGCCGGAATGGTGGCTGCCGGGCGAACAGGATGCCGAGATCCGCGACTATTACCGCGTGGAAGACGCCGACGGCCGCCGCTTCTGGCTCTACCGCGCCGGCCTTTATCAGGCGACGCCGGCACCGCGCTGGTTCATGCACGGGATGTTCGGGTGATGGCGATGCGGTGGCGTTCTAATACTCCGTCATCCCAAGGCTTGGCCTTGGGATCCACGAGTTTGCTTGCACCAACTCGGTCTCGCCCATCGAAACTCGTGGATGGCAAGGCCAAGCCTTGCCATGACGAAAGTGGGTGCGGTGGCGTGTCATGACCTTCCGCCCCATCGAGCTTCAGGTCACCACCAACTTCTCCTTCCTGCAGGGTGGGTCGCAGCCACAGGAGCTGGCGGCGCAGGCGGCGGCACTCGGCTATGAGGCGATCGGCGTAACGGATCGGAACACGCTGGCAGGGATCGTGCGCGCTTTCGATGGCTGCGAGCAAGCAGCGCAGCAGATCGCGCCGATCCGCTTGATCGTCGGGTGCCGGCTCGACTTCACCGATGCGCCGAGCTTGCTGTGCTATCCGGAGGATCGTGCGGCTTATGGCCGGCTCTGCACCCTGCTCACCCTCGGCAAGCGGCGCACGGAAAAGGGCAAGTGCCTGCTGCACTATGCCGACGTGCTGGATCATCGCCTCGACCAGCAATTGGTGGCGCTGGCTCCAGAGGAGATCGACGAGAAGTTTGCGGCGTTCTTGAAGACGTTCCGTAGCGATGTCGGCAAGAGTGCGCATCTCGCCATCAGCCATCTTTATCGCGGCGACGATGCGCGACGCATCCGCCAGCTGGCCGAGCTCGGCGCCGAAAATCGCCTGCCTCTGATCGCCACCAACGACGTGCTCTATCACGCGCCGGAGCGCCGCCCGCTGCAGGACGTCCTGACCTGCATTCGTGAGCATGTGACGATCGAGGAAGCCGGGTTCAAACTGCAAGCCAATGCCGAGCGGCATCTGAAATCGCCCGACGAGATGCAGCGCCTGTTCAGGCGCTGGCCGCAGGCGCTGGAGAATGCTGCGCAGCTGGCCGAAGCCTGCCGCTTCTCGCTCGACGAACTGCGCTACGAATATCCGAGCGAGCCGGTGCCGGATGGGCTGACGCCGCAGCAGCATCTGGAGCAGCTGACCTGGGAGGGCGCGGCAAAGCGCTATCCCGAGGGCATATCGGACAAGGTGCGCGAGACGCTCCAGCAGGAGCTGGCGCTGATCGGGCAATTGAACTACGCGCCCTATTTCCTGACGGTGCACGACATCGTGCGGTTCGCGGAGGGCGAAGGCATCCTGTGCCAAGGCCGCGGCTCGGCGGCGAACTCGGTGGTCTGCTATTGCCTGCGCATCACGGCGGTCAATCCGATCAAGGTCGACCTGCTGTTCGAACGCTTCGTCTCGGCCGAGCGCAACGAGCCGCCGGACATCGACGTCGATTTCGAGCATGAGCGGCGCGAAGAGGTCATCCAATACATCTACAGGAAATACGGCCGCCATCGCGCCGGACTCGCCGCCACGGTCATCTCCTATCGACCGAAGAGCGCCCTGCGCGACGTCGGCAAGGTGTTCGGCCTCAGCGAGGACGTGCTCAATCGCCTGTCGAAAGCGGTCTGGGGCTGGGGCGAGGAAGACATCGTCCAGAAGCATATCCGCCAGGCCGGCCTCGATCCCGATGAACCGCGCCTGGCCCAGGTGCTCGCGCTAGCGGGCATGCTGATCGGCTTTCCGCGCCATCTGTCGCAGCATGTCGGCGGCTTCGTCATCACCCGCGGCAGCCTGCACGATTATGTGCCGATCGAGAATGCGGCGATGGAGGACCGCACGGTCATCGAGTGGGACAAGGACGACCTCGACACCCTGCGCATGCTGAAGATCGACGTGCTCGCGCTCGGCATGCTGACCTGCATCCGCAAGGGCTTCGACCTCATCCACCAGCATTGCGGCGGCGAGAAGCTGACCCTCGCCAACATCCCGCCGGAGGAGCCCGAAGTCTACGACATGCTGTGCAAGGCGGATTCCGTCGGTGTGTTCCAGGTCGAAAGCCGGGCGCAGATGAGCATGCTGCCGCGCCTCAAGCCCCGCTCGTTCTACGATCTGGTGGTGGAGGTCGCGATCGTCCGGCCCGGTCCGATCCAGGGCGATATGGTGCATCCGTATCTCCGCCGGCGTGACGGATTGGAAGAAGCGGAGATTCCGCGCCCGGAGCTGCGCGAAGTCCTCAAGAAGACCTACGGCGTGCCCTTGTTCCAGGAGCAGGCCATGCGCATCGCGATTGTCGCGGCCGGCTTCACACCGGCGGAGTCCGACAAGTTGCGCCGCGCGATGGCCACGTTCCGGCGGGTCGGGACGATCGGCACCCTCAAGGAAAAGTTCATCGAGGGCATGGTCGCACGGAAATACACCCGCGATTTCGCCGAACGATGTTTCAAGCAAATCGAGGGTTTCGGCGAATACGGATTCCCCGAAAGCCACGCCGCCAGCTTCGCACTGCTAGTCTATGTCTCGGCCTGGCTGAAATGCCGCCACCCGGCCGCCTTCGCCTGTGCGATCCTGAACGCGCAGCCGATGGGCTTCTATGCGCCGGCGCAGCTGGTGCGTGACGCGCGCGACCATGGGGTCGAAGTGCGGCCGGTCGACGTCAATGTCAGCGAGTGGGACAACACGCTGGAGCGCGCGCACGACGGCAGCCTGGCGCTGCGCCTCGGTTTCCGCGAGATCGCCGGCTGCCGGCAGCAGGATGCGGCCCAGCTGGTCAGCGCGCGCGGCGACGGCTATTGCACGCTGCACGAGTTGTGGCGCAAGAGCGGCCTCGGCCCGGCGGCACTGGAAACCCTCGCCAAGGCCGATGCTTTCGGGTCGCTTTTCATCGATCGCCGGCGCGCCTTGTGGCAGATCCATGCCCTGGACGACGGGCAGATGCCGTTGTTCGATCCCGACGAAGCCTCCTCCGCCGCGCGGGAATGGCCGTCGCATATTCCGGTGGAGGACCTGACGGCGCCGCTGCCCGCGATGAGCCTGGGCGAGCAGGTGATCGAGGATTATCACGCCATCGGCATGTCGCTGCGCGCTCACCCGCTGTCCCTGCTGCGGGCGCCGCTGGACCGGCTCGGCGTCACGCCCAACAAGTTTCTCGCCACCGCCAAGGACGGCCAGCGGATCAAGGTGGCCGGCATCGTGCTGGTGCGCCAGCGTCCCGGCACCGCCAGCGGCGTCATCTTCATGACTCTCGAGGACGAAGGCGGCATCGCCAACATCGTGGTCTGGCCCAAGGTGTTCGAGGCCAATCGCCGCATCGTGCTCGGCGGCCGGATGGTCATGATCGAAGGCAAGCTGCAGCGCGAGGGTATCGTCGTTCACGTGGTCGCCGACCGCGTGACGGATCTGACGCCGCTGCTGCACACGCTCAACGAAGAAAAGCCGGACATCAGCCGGGTCATCGCCCGCGCCGACGAAGTTAAACGAGCGACCACCGGCGACCAGCGCCTGCTCCGCCTGCGCAGCCGGGATTTCCATTAGCCAGTTCCACACTCTCCCCCGTCATCCCAAAGCTCGGCTTTGGGATCCACGAGTTTCGTTGAAGCTGGCCGTGCGATTGCAGGCAAACTCGTGGATGGCAAGGCCAAGCCTTGCCATGACGGATAGGTAGTGCGTTATGGTGTGCGACGTTCAATCTCGGGGCACCGCACACATGGATCAATCGCACATCGCGCAGGCAGCCGACTTCCTCTGGCGCACCCGCATCGAGCAGCGGCGGATCGAATCAATGCCCGATCATCTGCGCCCGCGCACCCTGGCCGAGGGCTATGCGATCCAGGATGCGATGGTCGCCAGCGCCGCGCAGCCGGTCTCCGGCTGGAAGATCGCGGCCACCAGCAAGGCGGGACAGGCGCACATCGCCGTCACCGAGCCGCTCGCCGGCCGGCTGTTCAAGAATTTCATCCTGAAAGACGGCGCACGCCTGCCGGCCGCACCGCTGCATATGAAGGTGATGGAGGCGGAGTTCGCCTTTCGCATGGCGCGCGACCTTTCGCCGCGCACCGCTGCCTACGAGCAGGCCGAGGTCTGCGACGCGGTGGAGGCGCTTCATCTCGCGATCGAGGTGCCCGATGCGCGGTTCGAGCGCTTTGCCGAGATCGGGCCAGCGCAGATCGCGGCCGACGACGCCTTCGCCTCGTGGTTCCTGCTCGGCCAGCCGGTGCCCGATTGGCGGCGCCTCGATCTTGCGACCCAGCGCGTGCGCGCGGTGAACAACGGCGTTGTGGCCGCAGAAGGCACCGGCGCCAACGTCTTGGGCGATCCACGCATCGCGTTGAACTGGATCGCCAACCACCTGTCGCAGCGCGGCATCGGCCTCAAGGCCGGCGACATCGTCACCACCGGCACCTGCATCACGCCGCCGACCATCGCGCCGGGCGACCGGATCGTCGCCGAGTTCGCCGCCCTCGGCCAGGTGACCGTCGCCTTCAATTAGCCTTAATCTATTAGGATCGTTCGAGAGTCGGCGCTGGACACAGGGCATTTCTTGGCTAGTCTAGCGCGCATTCGAAAGGCCGCGGGGCGGCCGATCCCTCAATCAGAGTAGGCTTCAAGATTTTCATGCGACGCTTCCTGTCGGCTCTCTTTGGCATCCTGATCGTCGCCTGGCCCGCGCTCGCGCAGCAGGATTCCGCGGCCGAAAAACTGCAAAGCTGGGAAACAGCGCTGACCAAGATCGAGCAGGAGCTGGTCGCGAATCCCGAGCTGCCGGCAAATCGCTACCGCGAGATCCTGCAGGCGGTTCAGGCGCTGGTCGCCGAAGCCAACGCGTTGCGCGCCGCCGAGCAGCAGCAGACCGCGCCGCTGCGCGCTCAGCTCAACCAGCTCGGCGCGGCCCCGGCCGAAGGCGCGCCGCCGGAAGACCCGGACATCGCCGCCACCCGTGGACGCCTGTCGGACGAGCTCGGCAAGTCGCAGGCCCGCGTCAAGCGCGCCGAGCTGGTGATCACGCGCGTCCAGGCGATCGAAAACGATATCGGCCGCCGCGAGCAGGAGATCACGCAACGCAAGCTGGCGGTGCAAGGCCCGATGCCCTGGTCCCTTGCGACCTGGCAGGCGGCTCTGGCGGAGGACGACGTCATCTACAAGAAGATCCAGCCGTCGGCCGTGCAGTGGTGGAGCAATCTGCAGATCGCGCGCATGGGCTGGTTGGCAATCGGCATCGGCGCGGGGATCATCATTCTCGCCGGCATCCTGGCGTTCCCGGTGCGGCGCTGGGTGCTTGCGAAGTGGGGCCCGCGCCCCGAGATGGATGCACCGAGTTATGGACATCGCATCATCGCGGCGGTCGCCAGCACGATCGCTCTCATTCTCCTGCCCACGCTGGCGGTCGCAGCGCTCTACATCGTATTCGTGGTCACGCTGCCGCCCGAGTTCGACTCAGCTTTTCCGATCTTCGTGTGGGCAAGTGTTGGCAGCTTGGTCCTGTTCTTCGTTGTGTCGGGATTGGCCATCGCGTGCTTGTCTCCCGAGCTGCCGGCTTGGCGCATCGTGCCGGTGCCGGTGAAGGGTGCCGCCAAGCTCGGGCGCAAGGTCGTCACCGGCGCAGGTTTGCTGCTGCTGGTCAGCATTGCAGCCAACGCCGCTTCCAGCCCGACCACACTGCAGCCATCGGAGAACTTCGCATCGATCCTGGCGCTGATCGCCAGCATCATCACCGTCAGCGTGTTCCTGCCCTGCTTGCGCGCCAAATACTGGATCAGCGACACGCATTTCAGATCGCGCCTGTCCTGGATCGTTCGAACACTGTCAGCGTTCATCATGGTGGCGGCGTTGGTCGCCGCCCTAGCAGGCTTCTCCTCGCTCGCCGGTGCGAGCGAGAAGTCGTTCCACTCGGGCCCGAGCTCGCTCGAGTGCGTCTGCTCGATCTCGACCGCCCGGAGAACGACCGCGTAGAAGCGCTCGGAGGCGTCCCGGTCGGACGCCCGGATGGTGACGTGGTCGAACACGTGACCACTATCCCCATCCGGGCGTCCGCCGGAACCCGGTGCTACGGCACGATCCGGAGCACCTCGCCGATGCCGGCGTCCAGGCTTCTCTGCGTGACGTAGAACGCACCGTCCGGTCCGATCGTCATACCGCCGGGACGGATGAACCCGCCGGCGATCACGACGTGTGGAGCGGCCGCTGCGACGCGGACGATGTTGCCCGGGCACGCGAAGAACGGGCCGCAGGCTCCGTGCTGCAGCGCATACAGCTGCCCGTCCGGTCCGAACGCGATGTCGACGACCGCGGTCAGGCCGGTCGCGACGACGCTGATCGAGCCGTCGAGGTTCACTCGGAAGATCCGGGCGAAGCCCGTCAGGAATGGCACGCCGGTGAGCTCCGACACGTAGACCGCACCGTCGGGGCCGATCGCCATCGACGTCGGCACCGACTCGATCACCGGCGGGCCGATCGGCGTCGGGTTCG